>WNGD01000219.1_pt1 | contig 64741 bp, 60 predicted proteins | sample 5400671 | NCBI WGS metagenome assembly WNGD01 (sample SAMN13153369, study PRJNA577476) | soil metagenome | isolation source: 40 cm soil or saprolite under grassland replicate 2 | place: USA:California | collected 2016-06-15
GCGGCATCCGCGTGGGCGCGGAGTCCCGTGTAGAGCTTCACGAACGGGCCATCCACGATGTCCCGGGCGTAGCGGTCGGTGACCTTGCGAAGCATCTGGGCGAGTTCCTCGTCGCTTAGCCCAGTGCCGCTGAAGCGGTCCAAAGCTGGAACGCCGAGCAGCGTAAGCGTGTAGATGATGGCAGCGCGGCGGTTCATCGCATCATCCCCGTCTTGGGCTGACAACGTCCGCTGCAAGCCTACCTCGCCCGAAGGGCCGCGACGTGGGCGGCGGACGCGTTCGCGGAGGGCCATCGCCTCGGCCATGATGGCGACGTGGTCGGGGGTGGCGCTGCGTGTCGGGCGCTTGACGCGGAACGCTCGTCCGGGCCCGTAGCATGTGATATTTGCGATATGCGCGTCGTTTTGTCGATACTCGCCGCATGTCGTGGACGACGTGGGCGCGGACGGCTCGGGCGGAGCCGGTGCGGACGGTTCGGCCGGGGACGCTGGAGCAGCTGGTTGGGGCGGTACGGGACGCCGCGCGGGATGGGCTCAGGGTCAAGGCGGTGGGGAGCGGGCACTCCTTCACGGCTGTGGCGGTTACCGATGGGGTGCTGGTGGACCTGGCGGGCTATACGGGGCTGGTCTCGGCCGACCAGGCGACCGGGGCTTGCACGGTGCGGGCGGGGACCACCCTGCGGCAGCTCAACGGGCTGCTGGCGGAGGAGGGGTTGGCGATGACCAACCTTGGGGACATCGACGCGCAGACGGTCGCGGGCGCGATCTCCACCGGAACCCACGGGACGGGCGTCACGTTCGGGGGGCTCAGTACCCAGGTCCGCGCGCTCGAGCTGGTCATGGCGGACGGGTCGGTGGTGACCTGCTCGGCCGAGGTGCGGCCGGAGCTGTTCGCTGCCGCCCGGGTGGGACTGGGAGCGCTTGGGGTCATCTCGACGGTGACGCTGCAATGCGAGCCTGCGTTCCTCCTGCGCGCGGAGGAGAGCCCCATGGAGCTTGACGAGGTGCTGGCGCGGCTGGACGAGCTGGTCGAGGGCACCGACCACTTCGAGTTCTACTGGTTCCCGAACACGACCCGCACCCTGGTCAAGCGCAACCACCGGCTCCCCGCCGACAGCGCCGCGCGCCCGAACGGCTACCGGCGGCCACAGCTGGAGCGGCAACTCCTGGAGAACACCGCGTTCGGGCTGCTGTGCCGGGCGGGGCGGCGCGTACCGCGGCTGGTCCCGAGGATCAACACGCTCAGCACAGGGCTGCTGTCGCCGCGCACCTTCACTGACCGCTCCGACCGGGTCTTCGTCACCCCCCGGCGGGTCCGCTTCGTCGAGATGGAGTACGGCCTTCCCCGGGAGGCCGTCGCGGAGATCGTGCGGGCGCTGCCGGGGCTGGTGGAGCGGCTCGCAGCGCCGGTGGCCTTCCCGGTCGAGGTGCGCTTCGCCGCCGCCGACGACCTCTGGCTGTCGACGGCCTCCGGGCGCCAGAGCGCCTACGTCGCGGTGCACCAGTTCGTGGGCATGCCCTACCAGGAGTACTTCGGCGTGGTCGAGGCGCTGCTGGCCGGCGTGGGCGGGCGCCCGCACTGGGGCAAGCTCCATACGCTCGACGCGGAGGAGCTGCGGCCGCGCTACCCGCGCTTCGGCGACTTCCTCCGCGTCCGCGACCAGGTCGACCCCGGCGGCCGCTTCCGCAACGTCTACCTCGACCGGGTGCTTGGGCCGCCTACGAGAGTGTCCAGCTGACCGGCGCTGCGGGGTCGGGGTCGTAGGCGCAGAAGGTGCCGGTGCGGACGCTGCGGTGCAGATGCTCGCCGAGGGCGGGGTCGTGCTCGGTGATGCGGCGGAGCGCGCCACGCAGCGCCTTGGTGACGCTGACGCGGGCCCGCTCGGCGCTGGCGCCGGTGGGGCGGTCGCGCCCGCCGAGACCGACCGCGGCCGCGAGCTGCTCGACGAGCTGCTCGCGAGCGGCCCGCGCCAGCGCGGCCCGCTCGCTGTCCCCCACGGTCTCCGCCTCGGTCAGCGCCTCGTCGAGCTCCTCGAGCCTGCGCCGGTAGGCGGTCTTGGCCTGCTGGTCAAGCAGCGGGCCAAGGCTCGCCTCCCCGACCGCGACGCTGGCGCCGTGGAGGCCCTCGGAGGCGGCCAGGTCCAGGGCGTGCAGCTCCCGGCCCGGGGTGGCCAGCAGCCGCGCGAGGTAGGCAAGCCCCATGCTGTCGCGGAGCCGAAAGGAGCTGCCGTGCCAGCCGATGGTCCAGTACTCCCCCTCCCGGCACAGCAGCGCCGCGACGCTGCCGGTCGGGACGCTGCCGGTCGGGACGCTGGCGGGCGCCGAGACCGGCGGCGTGGCGGCGCTGTCGGCAACAGCGACGGTGACGGCGGTGAACGCAGGGCGGATGCTGAGGCGGCGCAGCAGCGCAAGGGCCTCGGCCCGCTCCCGAACCGCAGCCTTGCGATCCCCTTGGCGATCGCGGGCGGCGAGCGCCTCGGCGTAGTAGAACCGGGTGGTGGCCAGGTAGGGCAGGGCGCCCATGCGAGCCTCCAGCACAAGCGCCGCCTCGAAGTGCGCAACGGCGTCGTCGTGGCGGCCCATGGTGGCGGCGAGCAGGCCGAGATGGTGGGCGACCACCCAGAAGCAGCCCCCGGCGAGGCGGCTGCCCCGCACCACCTGCCCGTCGTAGGGCGCGAGCCGCTCGTACAGGGCCGCGGCGCGGGCGGCGTCGCCGAGCCCGTAGGCGACCATGGCGGCGGTGGCGAGGGAGATGACGTAGGTGACGTCATGGGGTAGCCCGGCAAACTCATCCGCGGCAAGGCGGTCGAACGCCTCGGCGGCCTCGCTGCGGTGGCCGGTGTCGGCCAGGATGAGCGTATGGGCGGCGCGCAGCAGGAACACCGGCCACACCGGGACCGCCTCACGGACCCGGGTTTCGACCTCCTCAGGGAAAATTCCCATGACTGCGCCGAGCAGACCGGCGAGGCCCAGGTGCGTGGTCACCACCAGCGGGTCGCCAGCGCGCTGGCCGATGGCGAAGGCCTCGTCGTTGAGCCGCTTCGCCTCCTCGAACTGGCCGTCGATGATGGCAAGGGTCATGCGGAGCTGCCGGCCGGGCCACTGCAGATGTGGTTGGCGTGGCTGGCTGGCGCCGCGTTCATAGGCGTCGACCTCGGCGCGCATGGCCGCGATTTCACCCAGTTCCAGCAGGTCGAGGGCGCGCAGGAGGCGGCCCTGCAGGGCCAGTACGCGGTCGCCGGCGGACTCGGCGAGCTGGACGATCTGGGTGGCGGTGGTGAGCTGCTCGCTGGGCGGGCTGACCCCGAGGGTCGCCCGGTGGCAGTCGAGCAGCACTGCCGCCAGCGTGGCCGCGTCGCCGATCCGCCGGGCGATGGCGACTGCCTCGTCGCAGAGGACGGTGCGCCGATCCACCTCCGGCGTGTACTCAAGCGCCCGGGCCAGCCGGGCGAGCAGCCGGGCGCGCAGTCCATCCTGCGGGTCGTCCAGGTCCGCCAGCGTGCCGAGCATGCCGAGGGCCTCCTCGAGCAGCCGGATCTGCAGCTCGTCGACGGTGAAGGTGATCTCCTCGCCGCCGAGGCCGAACGCGGCGCGGGCGAGGTGCTCGGCACTGCCGAGACGCCGTGCCAGGGTGGCGGCCCGCTGGTAGCCGGCGCGGGCGGAGGGCACCTCGCCGACCGCCATGCGCGCCTCCGCCAGGGCCAGCTCCAGCTCGCAGCGCCGCGTCAGCGCCGCAGCGACCCCATCGGAGTCAGGGTGGAGGTCGAGGGTGTCGAGGGCACGCTGGAAATGACCGGCAGCATCCTCCCAGGCAAGCAGCTCCTGCGCGCGATGGCCGGCGCGGGTGGCGTAGCCGACCGCCTTGCCGGCGGTTTCGGGACCGTTGCGCAGGAAGTGGTCGGCCAGCTCGACCAAATGGGACTCCAGGTCGCCGCTGAAGCGCACCTCGATCGCCTCCCCAGCGCGCCGGTGCAGCACCAGGCGGCGCACGGCCGTCAGACGGTCGTAGAGCACCTCGCGGACCAGCGCGTGGGTGAATCGCCAGCGGGGCGGCACGCCAGGCACTTCCTCGACCAACCGCGTGGCGACCGCCTCGCCAAGCAGCTCCAGGGTGTCCTCCGCTGTCATGCCGGTCAGCGACTGCAGCAGGTCAAGGCGCGGCTCACGGCCGAACACCGAGGCGATCGCAAGCAGCTCGGCACAGGCAGGCGACAGCAGGTCCAGGCGCCGGCCGAGCACCGCCCGCACGCCCTCGGGCACCGCCCGCCCGCGGACCCCGGCAGCCCGCAGGCGGGCGACCTCACGGACAAACAGCGGGTTGCCGCCGGTGCGCTCCCGGATGCTGGCGGCCAGGGACGGGGCTGGTGCCTCGCCGGTGGTGAGGGTGATCAGCCGGGCGACCTCGCCGGGGTCAAGGCCGCGGAGCACCATGCGGTTGCAGGCACCGCCAAGCGCCCCGGCCAGCTCCTCGATCGGGCTCCCCGGGCCGGCCTCGACGTCGCGATAAGCGCCGAGCAGCAGCAGGCGCATGCCGTGCAGTTCCCGCGCGATGAACCGCAGCAGCAGCAGCGACGGCACGTCGGCCCAGTGCAGGTCGTCCAGCACCAACAGCAGCGGCTGGGTCTCGCTGGCCCTGACGAGCAGCCTGGCAATTGCGTCGAACAGGCGGAAACGGGCCTGCTCGGGGCGCAGCGCCGCCAGGGGATGGCCCGTCGGGGAGCCCCCACTCTCGGCGGCTGCCCCGAACCGATCCCTGCTCGCTGCCCTCGAGCCCGGGCCCGTTGTGCGTCCGGCCAGCTCTGGCAGCAGGCGGATCACGTCAGCCATGCCAGGGTCGCCCTCGTCCAGGAGCGCCTCGAGGTCGTCGCCTGACCCCTGGCGGAACAACTGGCGCAGGACCTGGATCCACGGCCAAAACGGTGGTGCGCCGCCGCCCTCCCACGCGCTGCCCCACAGCAGCGCCGCTCCTTGCGGCGCCGCGTCCAGCGCCAGGTGCTCAGCCAGGCGGGTCTTGCCGATCCCAGGCTCGCCGGCCAGCAGGACCAGCGAGCCGTGGCCGGCCATGGCCTGCTTGAACGCCTCTCGCAGCTCGGCGAGATCGCTGGCGCGGCCGACGAACGGCTTGGCCGCCGTGGCGGTGCCAGCCGCGTGCTCTCTCTGCATACTTCCTTCCAGTACCGGTGGTGAGGCAACAAACAAACGGGGCGAACGGCCTGGATACCTGAATACCTGCAGTGTCAATGGATTACCGTGATTCGCGCAATCCCGGGTCAGCCAGCGAGTGCGAACGCCCACGCGAATGCTCAGGCGAACGCTCACGCGAACGCTCAGTTCCGGACGTCTCTACGATGGAGGTGACCATGGACCAGCTGCTGGCTTGGCGCGACCGCTTCCCGACCCTGCGGCGGGGCCCATACTTCGCGGCGCACACGCTTGGCCCGATGCCGGATACGGTACCGGAGGCGCTTGGCCGCTTCGCGGCGGCATGGGCCGAGCAGGGCGTGGTCGCCTGGGACGGCTGGATGGCGCAGCTCCGCGAGGTCGCGGCGCTCCTTGAGGGGCTGTTCAACGTGCCGGCCGGGTCGATGGTGCTGGGGCCGAACGTTTCGGTGCTCGCTGGGCAAGTGCTGTCATGCCTGAGCTGGGCCGGACCGCGCGACCGGCTCGTCACCACCGACCTGGAGTTCTCCACCTGCGACTACCTGTACCGGGCACAGGAGGCGGTCGGCGCCAAGGTCGAGGTGGTCCCCTCCCACGAGTTTGAGGTCGACCTGGAGCGGCTACTGGAGGCGATCGACGATCGCACCGCGCTGGTCGCGGTCACCCAGGTGGCGTTCCGTTCGGCGGCGCTGCTGGACGTGGCGGCGGTCGCCGCGCGCGCCCACGAGGTCGGCGCGCTGGTGCTGGTGGACACCTACCAGTCGGCCGGCACGGTGCCGGTCGACCTGCGGGCCTTGGACGTCGACCTGGCTGTGGGCGGCTCGGTGAAGTGGCTGCTCGGTGGGCCGGGCACCGGCTACCTGTACGCGAAACCGGCGGCGGCTGAGCGGCTCGCGCCACGGGCGCTCGGCTGGTTCGGCCACCAGGCGCCGTTCGCGTTCGAGCCCGCGCCGATCCGCTACGCGTCAGGCGCTGGGCGCTTTGTGACCGGGACCCCCAATGTGGCCGGCCACCTGATGGCGGCGGAGGGCTACCGGATCGTCGCCGCCGCTGGGGTCGAGGCGATCCGGGCGAAGTCCCAGCGCCAGGTCGCCCGGATGATCGACGGCTTCCTCGCCCAGGGCGCGGTACTGCGCGGCCCCGCCGACGTCCGCCGCCGCGGCGGCAGCGTGGTGGTCGACTTCGACGGCGCCGAACAGGCCACCAAGGAGCTGATCCGCCGCGGCTACACCTGCGACCACCGCCCCGGCGCGGGCCTGCGTCTCGGCCCCCACTTCTACACCAGCGACGACGAGTGCGGCGCGGTCGTCGCCGAGGTCGCCGCCATCCGCGCCGGCCGCTGACCCTCCCGGCCGCCGTCCCAGTCGGCCTACAGCAGGTCGTCGAGGGACTTCTTGGGCTTGCGTTCGACCTGGCCGAGGGCGTCTTCGAGGCTGGGCTTGCGCTGAGGGCGGTTGAGGGCGTCGGCGAGAGGGTCCTTGCCGCCGAGGTCCTTGCCGGCGACCAGCAGGTCGTCGAGGGAGGCACGGGACTTGCCTTCCAGGCGCAAGCGGATGGCGGTGAGGGTGGCGGACTGGTCAGGCTCCAGGCCGTAGCGGTTGTTGAGCTGGGTAAGTGCAAGCTCGGCCCGGACCAGGAGTTCCTGGTCGACCTCGCTCGGTGCGTCGTCACTCATCGCTGGGACCTCCGTTCTCTCCTCTCGGTCAGAGCTTGCGGGCGACCAGCTCGGCGACCGGGCTGCGTTCGCCCTTCACCAGGGTGACATGCCCGAACATCGGCTCGCCCTTGAGCCGCTCGATCAGCGCGACAACGCCCGAGTCCGGGTCGACGTAGGGGTGGTCCACCTGGGTGGTGTCGTGGCACAGCACCAGCTTGGAGCCTTCGCCGAGGCGGCTGGCCAGCGAGCGCAGCACGCCGTACTCGACGTTCTGGGCCTCGTCGAGGATGGCGAAGGTACGGACGAAGGTGCGGCCGCGGATGAAGGTGAGCGGCTCCAGCTGCACGGTGCCGTCGTCCAGCAGGCCCTGGACCAGGTCCTGGACGTAGCTCTCGCGCCGGTCGGCGTCGTGGGAGCCGCGGAACAGCTGTGCCAGGGTGTCGTGGATGGCTTTCATCCACGGCGAGATCTTCTCGTCGACGTCGCCGGGCAGGAAGCCGAGGTCCTGGCGGCCGACCGGGACCACCGGGCGGAACACCAGCACGCGATCGTAGGCGTCGCGCTCCATGGTGGCCTCGAGCCCGGCGGCGACCGCCAGGTAGGTCTTGCCGGTGCCGGCGAGGCCGGACAGCGACACCAGCGGGATGCGGGGGTCGCGCATCAGGTGCAGGGCGAAGTGCTGCTCCTTGGAGCGGGCGTGCACGCCGAAGGTGTCGGGGACCTCGCCGATCAGGGTGACGGTGGCCGGCTCTCCGGCGGCGGCCGAGGCGCGCACCTGGCCGAGGGCGCTCTGGGTGCCGGCGCGCAGCACCACGAACTGGTTGGTCCACAGTGGCTGCGGCGTCAGGATCTCGCCGCCACGGTTGGCGTACAGCTCGCTGAGCTCTTCGGTGACCTCGACGGTGGCGACCCCGCTGTAACCCTCCTCGATCCAGACGCGCTCGTGGCGGTACTCCTCGGCGGTGAGCTTGATCGCCTCGGCCTTGATGCGCAGGCTCGCGTCCTTGGAGACCAGCACCACCTGGCTCTCGCCACCAAGCTCCTTGGCGAGGTTGGCCGTGGTGGCGAGGATGCGGTTGTCGTCGGTGTCGGCTGCCAGCCCCTCCGGCAGCGCCGGCCGCGCCGCCGAGTTGACCTCCACCCAGACGCGCCCACCGCCGGGCAGCGCCACCCCTTGGGAGAGGTTGCCCTGCGCCCGCAGGTCCTCCAGCACCCGGATCGCGCGCCGCGCAGAGCCCCCGGTCTCGTCCACGCGGGTCTTGAGCTTGTCCAGCTCTTCCACCACGGTGAGCGGGATCACCACGTCGTGCTCCTCGAAGCGCGACGGCGCCTCCGGGTCGGCGATCAGCACGTTGGTGTCGAGCACGTAGGTGCGACGCTCATCGCTGGCGCTCATCTTGCGGGGTGCTCGGGGCATGGGCACTCCTTACTTGGGCCTCGGGCAATTTCAAGGTACCGCGCGCCGCTCGGCAGAGCGAGGAGCACGCGGTCGTGCCTGATTCTGCTGGAACTTGAGTAACTAGTCACCCTAGGCTAGGCTTCCGCAGAACGCTCCACCCGTTCCCAGGAGCGTCCCCCCGGGGATAGTCGGTCTGGCCACTTCTCCGGTGACCCGCAGGCTGGTGACCACCAGCACGGGCCACGACCGGATCGACCGCTTGGGGGGAAACCGGAGGTTTACCCCGCCGGGAGATGGGGACGATGCAACCGCGCTGTAACTTGGTCGCCCTTTTAGGCGAGGACGACGTGTGAGGGCCGTGGAGCCACCGCGGCCCTCACGTTTTTGTCTGTGTCTCCTGGATGGCGGCGGCGATCTCGGCCAGGTCCTGGTCGCTGAGACGCAGCGTGCCGGCGGCGATCCAGCCGTCGATCTGGGAGGGCCGGCGGGCGCCGACGATCGCGCCAGTGACGCCCTGCTGCTCGATCACCCAGGCAACCGCGACCGCGGCGACGGTGGTGCCGTGGCGATCGGCGATCGGCTGGAGGCGCTCGACCAGCGCGAGGTTGCGGGATAGGCGCGGCTCCTGGAAGTCGCGGTTGCGGTGGCGCCAATCGTCAGGCGGCAGCTCCCGCATCCGCTCGGCATCGAAGCCGCCGGTGAGCAGGCCGGAGGCCATGGGGCTGTAGGCGATCACGCCGCTGCCGTGGCGTTCGCACCACGGCAGCAGCTCGCGGGTGGCCGCGCGGTGCAGGAGGCTGAGCGGCGGCTGCAGCGAGTCGACGTGGTGGATCGGCTCGCAGCGCTCTAGCAGCTCGACGTCGAAGTTGCACACCCCGATCCAGCGGACCTTGCCCTCGCGGACCAGCTCGGCCATGGTCGCCCAGGACTCCTCGACCGCCGTGCCGGTGGCCGTGTCGGGCCAGTGGAACTGGTACAGGGCGATATGGTCGGTTCCGAGGCGTTTGAGGCTCTGCTCCAGCTCGAAGCGGATCGACTCGGGCCGCAGGTCGTTCTGCGGCGCCCGGTCGGCGCGGCCATACCAGTTCAGGCCGCATTTGGTGAAGATGTAGACGTCGGTGCCGTGCTCGCGCACCGCCTGGCCGACGACCTCCTCGGAGTGGCCGAGCCCGTAGACCGCAGCGGTGTCGACCCAGTTGATCCCCTGGTCAAAGGCGCGATGCAGCGCGGCGAGCGACTCGTCGTCGTCCTGCGGTCCCCAGCCGAACTGCCAGGGCCCACCGATGGCCCAGGCACCAAACCCGACGACCGAAAGCTCCGGCCCACGGTTTCCCAGGTTACGGAACTGCATGCGTCGTCCTCCTCGCCGTGTCAGCGTCATCTCGGGACCGGTCCTGCGACGTGCCGGCGACGGTGATGGGAGTTGCCCGGCCGCTTCCACCCTACCGAACCTCTGGGACACCAGCCTCTGGTTGCGCTGATGGTTGTGGGCGACGGCCATCATGAATGTCCAGATCCACCTCTTCAAGTGCTTCGTTGGGCCGGTAGTGGCGGCCGACCTTGGCGCATGGCTTGCCTTCGCGGAGGACCACGTCAGCGGTGTAGTCGCAGTCGCCCTTAAGCAGCGCGGAGCCGACCGCGTAGGAGTCGACCGGCACCCCGGCGGCTTCGAAGGCGGCGATCCGCTCGGCGTTGAAGCCACCGGAGACGATCACCCGCACGTGGCCGAACCCCTCGGCGTCGAGGGCCTCGCGCACGTTCCACACCAGACGCGGGTTGACCCCGGTTGGCCCGAATTCGCCGAGTTGCTGCCACAGCGAGCGGTCGACCATGGTCTGGGCGGTGTCGAGCCGCACGCCCCACAGCCGCTCGCCGAAGGCGCGGGCGCACTCCAGCGAGGTGCGCACCGAGTCGTTTTCGAAGTCGACCAGCGCGATCAGCGGCACCTCCGGGATGTGCCGGGCGAAGGCGGCGACTGCGGCGACGGTGCTGCCCTCGAAGGTGGCGATCAGCGCGTGCGGGATGGTGCCAAGGCCCCGCTCCCCCCACCAGGCAGCTTGGGCGTCGGTGGCGACCCCCTGGGCGCCGCCGACGAAAGCGGCATAGCCGTCGCCACCCTGGGTGGCCCAGTGGTCGAAACGGTCGGCGAAGAACAGCACCGGCTTCTTGCCGGCGGCGTCGACCACCCGGCTGACGTTGGTGGCGACCAGCGTGCGTCGCGCCAGCACGCCCAGGTAGACGCTCTCCAGGTGGGCGAACAGCCGGTAGGGGCCGGTGATCTCCACGACCGGCTCCCAGGCGGTGATCCGCTCGCCGTCGCGCAGCGCTCGCACCTGCACCTCCCCCGCCTGGACCGGGCGCCACGGGCGGTCGAAGGCGACCTCGGCCTCGACCTGCTCGCGCACCGCCTCCAGGTAGGTGGCGCCGCCAGCCAGCCGCGAGCGCCGCACCCGGTCCCGGGTGTGCAGGTAGTGGGCGAAGGCCTGATCGGCGGCGACCTGGTCGGTGGGCGCCCCCGCCCCGAGGGCGAGCACAGCGATCGCCTCGTCAATACCACAGGCCACCACCCTGTCGCCGCGCTGGAACACCTGCATGGTGACTTCGGTGTCGTCCTGCTCGGCCGCGAGGATGCGCCGGGTACGGTCGAAATAGACGGCGGACCGGTACCCAGCCCGCAATTCGGTCACCGGCAGATCGAAGATCCACGACGCCAGCCGCCCATCGGCACTGCGCAGCTCCGGACCGGCAATCGGCAGCGGCGTGGCAGCCCCCCCACCACCCAGGTGCGGCATGTGCGGCATGGCCGGACTGGCGTCTTGCATGCCACGAACAGTAGCGGAACCCGCAGGTCGCAGGTAGCGTCGAGGTGAGGGACCTGGAGTCCGGGGCCCACGGGCAAGCGGTGGACGGGAGGCGCGCCATGGGGGCGCACAGGCTGGTCGGTGGTGGCGCGCAGGTGGTGGTGGCCCAGCTCGAACCCGGCGAGATGGTGTGGTGCCAGCCTGGCGCGTTCCTGTGGAAGACCCCGAATGTGCAGGTGCAGACCCGCGTGATCGGCGCGGGTGCCGAGGCGGGGGGAGGCGCCGGGCTGCTCGACCGGGCGCTGGCCACCGCGGTCACCGCTGGCAGGCGCCGCCTCGCCGGTCAGGCGGCGGCGCTGCCGAGCTTCACGGTGCCCGCCGAGAGTGGGCGCGGCTTGGTGGCCTTCGCTGGCAGCCGTGCCGGGGAGATCCGTGCGCTGCGGCTGGAGGGCGGGCGGGGCTGGCTAGTGGCGGCCGGTGCGCTGGTCGCCGCCGAAGCCGGCGTCGGCTTCGCCCTCGGCGAGCGGTCGCCCGCCGGGTTCGAGCGCCTCGGCGGCAGCGGCACCGCCTTTGTCTGCGGGCGGGGCAGCCTGCTGGAGCTTGACCTTGCCCGCTACGGCGGCAGCCTCGACGTGGATCGCGGCCGGCTGGTCGCCGTCCAGGACGGCGTCCAGGTGGAGCCGCCCGAGGCCGAGCCGCACCGCGCCACCCCGGGAGCGGGAGCGGATGCCCTGCTGACCGCGGTGCTGGGTGGCGGACGGCCGAGCGTCGCCAGGCTCTCGGGAGCGGGGCTGGCGCTGGTCGAGTCGGCCGCCGCGACCGCTGAGACCCGAGCTGAGGCTGAGCGCCCCGCAGGGCCGGCGTCGATCCTCCCGCCGGGACGGCGTGCACGGCAGGCGCCGCCGCGCGGTCGCGGGGAGCGTGCGCCGCGCATGGAGCGGGTACTGCATGCTGAGCCTGACCTTGACGTCCAGGCTGACGTCGCGCCGCATGAAGCTCATGAAGAAGGAGAAGGGGGACCCGATGGCGTTGCTCGATGACGCGAAAGCCTTCGCCGAACAGGCACAGCGCACCCTCGACCAGGCAGTCGAGCAGGTCGGCGGACGGATCGACCAGTTCAACCGGCGCCGCAGCTTCAACGAGCTGGCCCGCCAGCTCGGCATGCTCGTCTACCGCGCCCGCAGCCTCGACCAGGACCCCGATCCTGCCGAGGTGACGCGGCTGTGCGGCGAACTGGCCACCGTCGAAGCCGAGCTGATGGCCTCCGGCCCGGGACCGCGACAGGGACCTGGGTCGGGGACCAGCCAGCCGGGGCCAGAACCTGATCCCGAGGCGCCCACGCAGGCGCAGCGCCGCGACTACACCCTGGACGACCTATAGACGACCTGCTGCCTGATGACAACACTGTCATGGCTCCGGAGGCCCGCTCCGGTTGAGGGTTCGCGGGGTGCCGTCTAGCATCAGCGCAGCCCTGCCCTTGGAGGAAGCGTGTCCCGGTTCCAGCGTCTCGCCGTCGTGACGACGGCTGCGACCTTCGTGCTCATCGCGATCGGCGGTCTGGTCCGGGCCACCGACTCTGGCCTCGGTTGCCCCGACTGGCCCCGCTGCTTCGGCAAGCTGGTGCCGCCGCCGAACCTGCACGCCTGGATCGAGCACAGCCACCGGCTCGCCGCTGCCGTGGTGATCGTGCTGGTCGGATTGGTTACGATCGCGGCATGGCGCGGCCGGCAGACGCGCACGGTCCGCTGGGCGACCGTCGGCGCGGTCGCGATGGTGCTGGCCCAGGCGCTGCTCGGCGCGATTGTCATCTGGACCAAGCTGGGGGCCGACTCGGTCACGCTCCACCTGGCCACCGCGCTCGCCTTGGTCGCGCTGCTGGAGTTCGTCGCCTTCCGGTCGCGCTGGCCGGTGGACCAGCGCGACCGGACCGGCCGCTCACGCCGCTTCGTGCGCCTGGCGATGTTTGGCGCCGGGCTCACCTATGTGCAGATGCTGGTCGGCTCGACCGTGACTGGGCATGACGCCGGGCTCGCCTACCCGCTCCGAGTGGTCGTCCCGGACCTCAGCCTCTCCGCCGCGCAGCTGCAGTTCGGCCACCGGCTGCTGGCGATGGTTGTCGGCGTGACGATCGTGGCCATCTGGCTGCGGGCGCGGCGCACTCAGACGATGCACCCAACCATCACCCGGCTGGCCGGCTACGCCAGCGGGCTAGTGCTGGTGCAGATCGTGCTCGGCGCCGCCAACGTCAGCGACCGGCTCTCAGCCCTGACCGTGGTCCCCCACCTGGCGGTCGGCAGCCTCACCTGGGGCACGATGTTCCTGCTGGTGCTGCACGCCGACCGCTTCGCCGGCACGGTCGAACGCGACCCGGCCGAACCGGAGCCGGCGGCCCAGTCGCGCGGTGTCAGGGAGAGCGCGGCCGCCTACTTCCTGCTGACCAAGCCGCGCATCATCGAGCTGCTGCTGGTCACCACCGTCCCGACGATGTTCATCGCCAAGCGGGGGGTGCCCTCGCCGCTGCTGATCGCCACCACCCTGTTCGGGGGATCACTGTCGGCGGCCAGCGCCAACGTGCTGAACTGCTACCTGGACCGCGACATCGACCAGCGCATGCGCCGCACCGCCAAGCGGCCCCTGCCCGCCCACCGGGTCACGCCCACCGACGCGCTGCGCTTCGGGCTGGTGCTCGGCGTGGCCGGGTTCGTGTGGCTGTGGGCCACCGTGAACCTGCTGTCGGCGGTGCTGGCGACCAGCGCGATCCTCTTCTACGTCTTCGTCTACACTATCGGGCTGAAACGGCGCTCGGTGCAGAACATCGTCATCGGCGGCGCGGCCGGCGCGGTGCCGGTGCTGGTCGGCTGGACCGCCGTGCGGGGCCGGCTGGAGCTGCCCGCGCTGGTGCTGTTCGCGATCATCTTCTTCTGGACTCCCCCGCACTTCTGGGCCCTGTCGCTCCGCTACGTCGAGGACTACCGCGCGGCCGGGGTGCCGATGCTGCCAGTGGTCCGCGGCGCCCAAGAGACCAGCCGTCAGATCATGTACTACACGCTGCAGCTGGTGGCGATCACCCTGCTGCTGTTCCCCGCCGGGCGCATGGGCGTGATCTATCTCGCGTCGGCCCTGCTCCTCGGCGGCATGTTCGTGTGGCGCGCGGTGGCGCTGTGGCGCGACGTCTCCGGCACGCGCGCCATCCGGTTGTTCAGCTTCTCCAACACCTATCTTGCGTTGCTGTTCCTGGCGATGGCGGTCGACGCGGTGCTTCACGTTCTCGCGTGAGGGTAATACCCCCGCAGGCACGCCCAATCACGCAAATGAGCAGCTCAAGCGCATATTCACAAGGCCCGTTCGAGTTGTGAGGTGCGCGGCGCCCCGATACATTCACAGTGTTTTCGTCCCGGGGGCAGGCTTCCGCAAGGTCGGGGTGGCCCCCCTTCTGATGACCCGGAAGTGAGGCGACCGAACCGATATGCGCAGGTGGCAAGGGGCAGCGAGGACCCTCAGGTTCGGCGGGCTGGCCCTGGTGGGAACCCTGCTGCTGGCGGGGTGTGGCCAGTACAACGCGGTGACTGAGCAGTCGAAGCCGGTCCACCACCTCTACAACATCCTGTTCGTGGTGGCCACGATTATCTTCGTGCTGGTCGAGGCCGCGATCGTGTGGGCATCGCTGCGCTACCGCCGCAAGGCCAACGACGACGACAGCCTGCCGCCGCAGTTCCACGGCAACAACTTCCTGGAGATCACCTGGACCGTGGTGCCGCTGGCGATCGTTCTGGCACTGTTCGCGATGTCGTTCCAGGTGATCAACAAGGTCGACGCCGAGGCCGCCAACCCGGACGTGACCATCAACGTCCTCGCGTTCCAGTGGCAGTGGCAGTTCACCTACGCCGGCCAGTCGGTCCAGGTCGAGCAGGGCCAGCCACCGGAGGACCTGTCGATCAAGGGCACGATCGCCAAGCCGCCCAACATCTACATCCCGGTCGGCGAGAAGATCCACTTCAACGAGCAGTCCAAAGACGTCATCCATTCGTTCTACGTGCCCGAGTTCCTGTTCAAGCGCGACCTGATTCCCGGGCGCGTCAACAGCTTCGAGATCACCGCCGACAAGATCGGCGTCTACCATGGCCAGTGCGCACAGTTCTGCGGGCTCGCGCACAACGCCATGCACTTCTACATCCACGTGGTCTCACCCGCCGACTACCAGGCGTGGCTCGACAAGACCAAGAAGCAGGCAGCCAGCGGCTGCCCGGAGGACACCACGCCGGGGCACATCAGCGCCAAGAACATCGCCTTCGACAAGCCGTGCCTGGCCGAGAAGGCCCGCAAGAAGTTCACCATCACCTTCGACAACCAGGACACCGGCACCACCCACAACGTCCACGTCTTCAACGGCCGCGACGCCAACGCTCCGTCGCTCACGCCGCCGGCAGAGCTGGCGCCGTTCGCTGGGGTCAAGACGGTCACCTACCAGCTGCCGGCGCTGAAGCCCGGCCGCTACTTCTTCCACTGTGACGTCCACCAGACCGCGATGACCGGATTCATCGTCGTCAAATGACCAGGAGCCCCGTCACCTCGACCATGGCCTCAAGGAGCAGCGCGAATGGCCATCACTGAAGCTCGGCCCGAAGCCCTCCCGTCCGGCGAAGCGCACGGGATCGCGCCGCAGCGCCACCCGATCTGGGAGTGGCTGACCACCACCGACCATAAGAAGATCGGGATCATGTACCTGGTCAACTCGTACTTCTGGTTCGGCGTGGCCGGCATGCTCGCGGAATTCATGCGGACCGAGCTGGCCAAGCCGGGGGTGCAGTTCTTCGACGAAAACCAGTTCAACCAGCTGTTCACGATGCATGGCACCACGATGATCTTCCTGTTCATCATCCCGATCCTGGCCGGCTTCGCGAACTACATCGTGCCGTTGCAGATCGGCGCGCTGGACATGGCCTTCCCGCGGGTCAACGCGCTGTCGTTCTGGATGCTGCCGCTCGCCGGCATCGTGCTGTACTCGGGCTACTTCACCGGCGGGACCGCCTGCGCCGGCTGGACCGAGTACACGCCGCTGTCCGAGCAGGCCTGTGGGGCTGGCGGCGGGATCGGCGCGGACCTGTGGATCATCGGGCTGCTGCTGGTCGGGACCTCGTCGATCCTCGGCGCGGTGAACTTCATCACCACGATCTTCAACATGCGCGCGCCCGGCATGACCATGTTCCGGCTGCCGCTGTTCGTGTGGACGATGCTGGTGACCTCGCTGCTGGTGCTGCTGGCGACGCCGGTGATCACCAGCGCGCTGGTGATGCTGCTGATCGACCGCAACCTCGGCGGATCGTTCTTCGACCCGGCCAAGGGCGGCATCGCGATCATGTGGCAGAACATCTTCTGGTTCTACTCACACCCCGCCGTGTACGTGATGGTGCTGCCCGGCATGGGGATCGTCTCCGAGATCCTGCCGGTGTTCTCGCGCAAGCCGCTGTTCGGCTACAAGGCGTTCGTGTTCGCTACCGCCGGCATCGGCGCGCTCGGGTTCAGCGTCTGGGCGCACCACATGTTCGCCACCGGCGCGGTGCTGCTGCCGTTCTTCAGCCTGATGACCTTCTTCATCGCGGTGCCGACCGGGGTGAAGTTCTTCAACTGGATCTCCACGATGTGGAAGGGCAAGATCTGGCTCACCACCGCGATGCTGTTCGCGATCGGGTTCCTGACGATGTTCCTGATCGGCGGCGTCGACGGGGTCTTCCTGGCCTCCCCGCCGGTGGACTTCGCCCTGCATGACACCTACTGGGTGATCGCCCACATTCACTACGTGCTGTTTGGCGGCAGCGTCTTCGCGGTCTACGCCGGCTTCTACTACTGGTTCCCCAAGTTCACCGGCAAGCGCCTCAACGAAGGGCTCGGCAAGCTGCACTTCTGGCTGCAGATGATCGGCTTCAACCTGACCTTCTTCCCGATGCACATCCTCGGGCTGCTGGGCATGCCGCGGCGGATCTCCGACTACCTGGCCTTCCAGAACTGGAGCGGGCTGAATATGCTGGAGACCGTCGGCGCCTACATCATCGCGGTCTCGACCGCGCCGTTCCTGGCCAACGTCTGGCTGACCCTGCGGCGCAAGGACCGCGACGAGGAAAACCCCTGGGACGCCAACACGCTGGAGTGGTACACCACCTCGCCGCCGCCGGCGCACAACTTCGACTCGCTGCCTGAGATCCACTCCGAGCGCCCGCTGTTCGATCTGAAGCACGCTGACCAACTCGCCGTGCACGCCGAAGCGACCACGACTGGAGCAAAGTAGAAATGGCCACAAGTGACGTCGCCGTCCGCGACCGCGCCGTACCGCATCAGCGGCCGGGGGGAATCAGCTCCTCCCTGCTGGGGATGGTGCTGTTCATCGCCTCCGAGGTGATGTTCTTCGGAGGGTTGTTCGGGGCCTACTTCACCATCCGCGGCGCCGCGGCGACCTGGCCCCCGGCGGGCTCGCCCCATCTGGACGCACGCTACGCCTTTGGTCTGACCTCCATCCTGGTCACCTCCAGCGTGTTCATGCAGCTCGCCGTCGGCGCCATCCGCCGTGGCGACCAGAAGTGGCTGGTACGCTGGCTCACCATCACCCTGCTGTTCGGCGTGGTCTTCCTCATCGGGCAGGGCAACGACTACTACAACCTCGCCACCAACGAGCACTTCACCCTGTCGACGGGGGTGTTCGGCTCGCTGTTCTATACGCTCACCGGATTCCACGGCGCGCACGTGTTCGGCGGGGCGGCGTTCATCTCGATCGTGCTGATGCGGGCCCGCTCTGGCCAGTTCACCGCCCGCTACCACGACACCGTCGAGATGGCCTCGTTCTACTGGCACTTCGTCGACGTGGTCTGGATCGGTCTGTTCAGCACTATCTACCTGCTCAAGTAGCCAACGTGATCGCCGGAGGACCCCGAACGTGATCGCCGCTTCTCGCCTCTTCGTCATCATGGGCCTGTTCGGCCTGGTCGCTGGCACGACCTACATCGTCTGGGCCGAGCACGCCGGCCGCCCGGAGTTCGCCGGCTACGTGCTGCTGGACTTCTTCTTTGTCGCCTGCGTCTTCATTGGCGCGATGCTGTGGGTGGCGAGCCCCAACAACAAGCGGCGCGCGCCAGCGCCCGACACGGGGCTGCCCGGCTCGGCCCACCCCACCCGGGGCGCCCGCAACGAGCAGGGCCACCTGCACGTGATCCCGCCGACGATCGCCCCGGCGGCCTACTCCCTGGCGGTCGTGCTGTTGCTCGGGGCCTTCGTCTACCGCGACAAGCTGCATCTCGGCGGCGCCGTCGGCTGGGCCGCAGCCGGGCTGGTGCTGTTCCTGACCGCCACAGGGATCTGGTACCGGGCGACCTCAGCGGACGCCCGCGCCAAGATCCGGGGTTACCAGCACGAGGAGCACCGCGCCGCGGTCGAGGCCGCCCGCAACGGCGACAGCGACGACCCGCTCGGCCCGGCCAACTATTTCGAGCAGATCCGCGAGGCCCTGGAGGTCGGCGACCCGGACTGGGCAGCGCAGGCCTACGCGCCTGACGCGGTCTACTACGAGCCGGCCAACCCGCCGCACGAGGGCCGCGAGGCGATCCGCGGCTACCTGAACGACCTCATGAAGGGGCACCGCGACCTGCGCTTCACCGTGGAGCGCATCGGCTCCAACGGCAACAGCGCCATCGTCGAATGGACCTGGACGTTCCGGAGCCGCGACAACCGCCGTGTCAGCGGCCAGCCCGGCGTCACCGTCCTGCAGGTCGGCCCGGACGGCATCGTCTACCATCGCGACTACCTGTAGGCCTGTAGGCGATCACCCGGCGACCAGGGAGGCGAGGGCGATGCGGCTCTCGACCCTAGCCAACGTCCTGACCGGCTCCGGCGGCACGCAGCAATCGGCCCGCCGCCTGATCGTGGCGGTGCTGGTCCTTGTCGCTGTAGTGGTGCCGGTCGGCGCCTGGGCGGCTGGCCACCTCGACACCCACAACTCCACCCGCGCTGGGGTGACCACGATCGGCCAGGGCCAGGCCGGAAACCCCACCGCCCGGATCCCCTACCCGCCCGGCACCCCCGCGCCAGCCCTGCACCTGCCCGCCCTCGACGGCTTTGGCACCGTCGACCTGGCCAGCTTCCGCGGCCACCCGGTCCTAGTGAACTTCTGGGCCAGCTGGTGCGACCCCTGCAAGCGCGAGTTTCCCCTGCTTCGCCAGACCCTCGACCAGCACAAGGGCGCCGGCCTGATCATCCTCGGCGTCCTGGTCAACGACTCCCCGGCAAATGGCCGCAATTTCATGCGCCAGCGCGGCGCCACCTGGCCAGCCGGCATCGACCAGCACGAGCAGGCCATCACCGCCTTCAAGGTCAACGTCGGCCTCCCCCAGAGCTTCTTCATCCGCCGCGACGGCACCCTCGCCTCCCGCCAACTCGGCGAACTCACCCTCAAGGATCTCGAGGCCCAACTCGCCACGATCCTCGCGCGTTGATCCGGGCCTGACGCTGCCGACGTCAGGGGCCGACGTGTCCGGCAGCCGGCGAGGGCGGGTGTGCGACCAGTCCGCGGAGCACGAAGCGGACGAGCTGGTCGCGCTCGGCGCCTGGGGTGCATCCGGCAGTGGCCGGCTGGCGTGGGTCGAGCAGGAGCTTGAGGATCAGGTCGGCGTGCAGCCGGGGGTCGGTGTCGGGGTGGATTGCGTGGCTGGCGATGGCGTCGGTCAGGATCTGTTCGAGGATCTCGTGGAGCTGGCTGAGCGGCTCGTGGGTGGCCGTCACGACCTGGGGTGACAGCGTGCGGGTGCGGCTGGTCGGCCGGGCGGTGTCGTTGCGTTTGGAGGGCTGCTGGCGTTGGAGGGTGGCCCAGTCATGGACGGCCACCAGGTAGCGGCGCAGGCGTTCGGCCGGGTCGGCGGCGGCGGCGAGGTGGCGGTCGAGCTGGACGCGGAAGCGGGCGACCTGGTCGGCGACCAGCGCGGCGAGCACGCGTTCGAAGTCGGGGAAGTGGTTGTAGAGGGTGGCGCGGGCGATTCCGGCCCGCTGGGCCAGCAGCGACATGGAGACGTCGCCAAGGCCGCGTTCGGCGAGCAGTTCGGCGGCTGTGCGGACGATGTGCTGGCGTAGCCGCTGCTTGTGGGTGGCCAGCGAGTCGGTCCAGATGCTTGGCGCCATGGTGGCTCCGGCGGGTCGCGGGCGGCACGGGTTGTGGGCGGCGGTGGGGCTGCTGTCCAGGTGGCTGGACGGTTCCCCGTTTCTGTACAGATGACCTTGTATTTGGACATCTGTCTAGCAAACAGTAGCTGGCGAGCCGCACGCCAGCAACCGCATGGACCTTCCCGCCAGCCACGCCAGCAAGGAGCCGCCTCGGATGACTCTCGCCCTGATCGAGCTGCGCCGCGCCAAGCTGCGCTTTGGCCTGCTAGCCGGCGCGGTCGCGCTGCTGGTGTTCCTGGTGCTGTTTCTGGCGACCCTTGGCCGCACGCTGCTGGGCTTTTCCACCGGCGCGCTCGCCAACTCCAGCGCCGACGCGCTGGTCTACAACCCCGCCGCCCACCGCAACCTGCAGGCCAGCCGCCTGGACCCGAGCGTGGCCGGCCGGGTGGCCGCGGTAGCGGGCGTCGCCGCTGCGGCGGGCGTCGGGCAGACGACCATCACCGCCGACGCTGGCCGCGGCCCGGTCACACTGACGCTGTTCGGCATCCAGCCCGGCCAGCCCGGCACCCCCGCCAAGCTGATCGGGGGCCGCCTGCCCGGCCCTGGCGAGGCGCTGGTCGACCGCGCCGACGCCGCCAGCGGCTTTCGGATCGGTCGGGAGGTCACCCTGCAGCCGGGCGGTCGGCGGCTGCGGATCGTGGGGGTCAGCGTGGACTCGCGCTACCAGGCCGGCCCCACTGCCTACACCACCCTGGAGGAGTGGCGCGCGGTCCTCCGCAGCGGCAAACCCGACGTCACCCAGCTCCCGCTCAACCTGATCGCCGTGCGCGCCGCACCCGGCGTCGCCGCCGCCACCCTGGCCCGCCGCATCGACCAGGCCGTGGCCGGGACCGAGTCGCTGGACCGCTCAAGCGCGGTCGCCGCGATCCCGGGCGTGGCGCTGATCGGCATGACCTTCGACCTGCTCATCGGCATCGCCTTTGCGATCACCGTCCTGGTGGTCGGCTGCTTCTTCCTGATCCTGACGGTGCAGAAGCTGCGCGTGCTGCGGGCGCTGCGCGCGCTGGGCGCTGCCACCGGCTGGCTGGCTCGCTCGCTGCTGGCCCAGATCGCCATCCTGGTCGTCGCTGGGGTCGCGCTCGCCACCGCCGCGCTGGCGGTGGCCGCGGCCAGCTCCGGTCCGTCGTTTCCGATCGGCGTGGACCCGGGTCTGGTCGCTGAGGTCCTGGCCGCCGCCATGGCCTGCTCGCTGGCCGCCGCGGTGCTGCCCATCCGCCGCATCGCCGGCCTGGACCCCGCCGCCGCCAGCCACTCCCGCTGACCCGAAGGAGCCACTACACGATGCTGCTCGCGTTTGCCGAGATCCGCCGCCAACGGGGTCGCTTTGCTGCCGTCACCGCGACGCTGGCGCTGCTCGCGTTCCTAGTGCTGGTGCTCGCCGGCCTATCGGACGGGCTGTGGTACGGCGCCACCGGCGCCATCCGCAACACCCACGCCGACCTCGAGGTCTTCTCCGCCGACAGCCTGCTGTCGCTGGAGCGCTCCAGCCTACCGCTGGCCGCCACTGACCGGGTCCGCCAGCTACCCGGCGTGGCCGACGTCGGCGCCATCGGCAGCCTGCTCGCCTCCGCCTCCGTTCCCGACGGCGAGCTGGACGTTGCCGTGCTTGGTTTCCTGCCTGGCCGGCCCGGCGGCCCGCCCATCCTGGCTGACGGCCGCCTCCCCGCTGTGGGGGAGTTGGGGACTGCCGCAGCCGACGCCACCCTGCGCCACCGGCTACGGCTCGGCCAGACGATCACCGTCGCCGGATCGAGCCTGCCGCTGCGGATCGTGGGCTTCGTCGACGACGCACGCTACCAACTCCAGCCCACCCTGTGGACCACGATCCAAAGCTGGCAGGCAATCCGCGACCAGGTCCGCCCAGAGCGCCACACCCGCCAGCCGACCGTCCAGGCGCTGGCGGTGCGACTGGCAGCGGGCGCCAAGCCTGCCGAGGTCGTCCGCCAGATCGACCACACCCTGGCCATCACCACGACCGTTCCACGCGAGCGGGCGGTACTGGCCATCCCCGGCGCCAAGCAGATGCGCGCCACCTTCGGCCAGATCATCATCACCACCCTGCTGGTCGCCGCGCTGGTCGTCGCATTGTTCTTCGCGCTGCTGGTGGTGGAGCGGCGCGAACTGCTGGCGATACTGAAGGCGCTGGGCGCCTCCAACGCGCGACTGGCCGGCGGGCTGCTGGTCCAGGCCCTGCTGGCCACCGCCGCCGGGCTCGCCACCGGCGGGCTGCTGGCGTGGGCCATGACCGCGATGCTGCCGCCCACCTTTCCCGCCGTCTTCCGCGCCACCACCACCGCCGTGCTGGTCGCCGCGACGCTCGCCACCGGTGTGGCCGGCGCGGCGCTGTCGTTTCGGCGGGTCCTGCGGATCGACCCCGCCCAAGCCCTGGGAGGCACCCCGTGATCACCACCACAACCCCGACCAGCACCACGGCCGCCGTCACCGTCGACAGTGTCAGCAAGGTCTACGGCGCCGGCCACACCGCCGTGACCGCCCTGGACGAGGTGACCTTCTCGCTCGCCAGCGGCGAGCTGCTGGCGCTGGTCGGCCCCTCCGGGTCCGGCAAGACCACCCTGCTGAGCGTGATCGGGACGCTGCTGCGACCCACCCAGGGCCGCGTGCTGCTCGGCGAAATCGACCTCACCGCGCTACCGGCCCGGCGGCAGACCGCCTTGCGGGCCGAGCGGATCGGGTTCGTGTTCCAGTCGTTTGACCTGGTCCCGTTCCTGACCGCCCGGGAGAACCTGACGCTGATGGCCGCCCTGGCCGGGCGCGGCACCCGCGCTGCCAAGCGACGCGCCGACCAACTGCTTGACGAGCTTGGCCTGTCCGAGCGGGCCGGGCACCTGCCCGAGGCGCTGTCGGGCGGGGAGCGCCAGCGGGTCGCGATCGGCCGCGCGCTGGTCAACGACCCCGGGCTGCTGCTGGTCGACGAGCCCACCGCCAACCTCGACAGCGACCGCGGCCTGAAGGTCGTGGAGCTGCTCGCCGGCCAGATCAAGCAGCGCGGCAAGGCAGGGATCATGGTCACCCACGACCGCCGCATGGCCGGTCACGCCGACCAGGTCCTGGAGCTGCTCGACGGCCACCTCGCCGACCCCGAGCCCGCCCAGGACGGCGACCGTGGCCGCTGGTGAGCTGCCAGCGCCTCCGACCCGGTCGACGCATTATTCTCTTGACGGTCGATCAATTGCGTTTCTTACTGATATCAAGAGATTCTGAAGCGTAGATCCGTGGAGCACCGATCCAATGGTCCAGCCCTTGCCGTTCCGCCTGCCGGACAGCCCGGCCAAGACCGACTTGGTCGCCAAGTACTTCCGCGCGCTCGGTGACCCGACCCGGTTGCGCATCCTGGAGCTGCTGCAGGCCGAACCGGGCGGGGAGCTGCCGGCTGGGGAGCTTGGCCGCCGGCTCGGCGCGCCGCAGCCGAAGGTCTCCAACCATCTGGCATGCCTGCGGTGGTGCGGGTTCGTCACGACCCGCAGGGTGCATCGGGTGGTCTACTACCGGGTCGCGGACGAGCGGGTGGCGGCCATGCTCGACCTCGCGCACGGGCTGCTGCGCGACAACGCCGAGCATGTGGCGGCCTGCTGCCGCATCCAGGCCCCGGGGCCCGCCCCCCTTGGCCTTGAGCTGCCGCGAGCCGTGGAGGTCACAAGCCCATGACACAGCCTGTCGCGTCCCGGCGCTCGGCCTCCATCCTGGTCCTGGTCGCCCTGCTGGTGGTCGCCTTGGTGGCCGGGTGGCTGCACTTTTTCGCGCCCCGTCATGCCCCGGCTGGCGTCACCATGGCCGATCTGGGCGGGGTGGCCGACCTGCAGGCGCGGTTCAACGCCGACCGGGGGTTGCCGCGGCTGATCGTGATCTTCTCCCCCACCTGACCGGAGTGTCGTCACGGCGCCGGTCTGGTGCAGTCGAAGATCCTCGCTACCCATCCCAACGCCAAGCTGCGGGTGTACGCGCTGTGGACCAACAAGCTGTTCGGCGACAACCGCAGTCGCTGGGACGCCGCCGGGCTGACCGACCCGCGGGCGACCCACCTGTGGGACGGCAAGGACGTGGCCGGCGACTGGCTGGCCAACAATGTCGCCGGCTATCAGGGCGGCGACTGGGACACCTACCTGCTGTTCGGCCCCGACGCCACCTGGCCTGCCGCGACCGGGCCGCCCAGCCCGCTGCGCAGCTCCGGCAGCCCGGTGGATGCCAGCGCCGACACCCTCGTGCAAGCCATCGGCCCGCTGCTGGCCTCCTGACGGCTACCCGCCGAGGGAGGTGACCTGGTCGGCTGGGGGGAGCTGGACGCTGACCGGGGTGCCGAAGGCGAAATAGTCGATGGTGTTCTTGGTCGTGCTGGTGGCCAGCTTCAGGGTGTAGGACATCCGGCGCAGGCGGCCCTGGCCGTCGATCCACAGATCAGCCGGCAGGCTGCTGACGCTGCCGCCGAGCTGCTGGAGGGCGCGCTGGTACAGGGCGCGGAACTGGGGTGTGAGCCGCTGGGTCGCCCTGGTCAGATCCAGCTTGCCGGTGTAGTGAGTGGTGGCGACGCCGCGGATGCTGTCGCTGCCTACCTTGGTGACGCCGGAGGCACCGAACAGGTAGGCGAGGCTCTGCGAGGGGTCGCTGCTGCCCTGGCTCAGGCTCCCAAGGGCGGTGGCGTTCTTGCCGAGCAGTTGGGTCAGGTCGATCTTGATCCAGGGCTTGCCGCCGCTCTGGCTCGGGAGGAGCTGGCCGAGCTTCTCGTAGATGACGCCCTTGTCGAAGATGGCCTGGATGTCGCCGAGGCTTGGGAAGTGGAGCACCATGGTGCCGCGGTGGTTGGCGAAGTCGATCGCGCCGTCGGCATTGATGATCGTCGTCTTGGCGGTCGCGCTGCTGGTTGCGGTGATCGTCATCGACATCCTGGCGGAACGGGCTCCCAGCGTCTTCACCGCGGATGCGCTCACGACCTGGGTCGGGGTCAGGGTCAGGGGGGCGAACTTCTTGCTGGTGCCGCCGCTGGCAGTTCCCTGGCCGCCGGTGCCGGTGCTGCTGCTCTTGCAGCCAACCAGTGTGAAGGCAAGCGCCGCGATAGTGGTCGCCGCGGCCAGTTGCCGGAGTCGCATGTGCCCTCCCCCGTCTCAATCCTGTCGCAATCGTTGGAATTCGGTGTGGTACTTCCGCTACTTCCGCGAGGGGTGATTATGCGTTGTGTCAACGAGCCAAGGCCAACCTGGACCGAGGCCTCATCAAAATTGCCGAGGGCGCATGGGTCAACTGGCTGACGACCAAACGCCCGATTCGGTCCGGCCTGGCAACAGCGGATTGGCCGGGAATCAAACAGCCAATCGGATCGGTATATGCTGAAGAGAGCCTGTCGCCGCGGGCGGCTCGTGGGGGCCTTGTGCAGCCGACGGCGTCGAGCGCGGTGATCAGGTTTGTTCCTCTGTCCGCCGAGTTCGATTGCTAAGGTTCCGAAAGAAGGAGTCATGGATAAGCCGGTCCAGGTTCTGGATCGTGTCATCATTCGCTTCGCTGGCGATTCCGGAGACGGGATGCAGCTCACCGGTGACCGTTTCACCAGCGAGACTGCCGCCTTCGGGAATGACCTCTCGACACTGCCCGACTTCCCCGCTGAGATTCGTGCGCCGGCTGGTTCGATCGCCGGTGTCTCCGGGTTCCAGGTTCACTTCGCAGACCACGACATCCTGACGCCTGGTGACGCGCCGAACGTGCTGGTGGCGATGAACCCGGCCGCCCTCAAGGCGAACCTGGGCGACCTGCCCAAGGGCGGGACGCTGATCCTCAACAGCGACGCGTTCTCCCACCGCAACCTGGAGAAGGCCGGCTACAGCGCCAACCCGCTGGACGACGGCACCCTGACCGGGTACGCGGTCCACGCGGTCGCCCTCACCACCCTGACGACCGAGGCGCTGAAGGAATTCGACATCTCCAAGAAGGAGGCTGAGCGGGCCAAGAACATGTTCGCGCTCGGCCTGATGTCGTGGCTGTACCACCGCCCGATCGACAGCACCATCGCGTTCCTGGAACGCAAGTTCGCCGCCCGGCCGCTGATCGCCAAGGCCAACGTCAAGGCCTTCAAAGCCGGCTACAACTTCGGCGAGACCACCGAGATCTTCGCGGTCTCCTACGAGGTCAAGCCGGCCAAGCTGCAGGCAGGCCTCTACCGCAATATCTCCGGCAACCTCGCCCTTTCGTACGGGTTGCTGGCGGCCAGCGAGCTGTCAGAGCTGCCGCTGTTTCTCGGCGCCTACCCGATCACGCCGGCCTCCGACATCCTGCACGAGATGTCCAAGCACAAGAACTTCGGCGTGCGCACCTTCCAGGCCGAAGACGAAATCGCCGCGATCGGCGCGGCGCTCGGCGCGGCCTTCGGCGGCGCGCTCGGCGTGACCACCTCCAGCGGTCCGGGCCTTGCCCTCAAGGCCGAGACGATGGGCCTGGCGGTGTCGCTGGAGCTGCCGCTGCTGGTGATCGGCATCCAGCGCGGCGGGCCCTCCACCGGGCTGCCGACCAAGACCGAGCAGTCCGACCTGCTGCAAGTGATGTTCGGGCGCAACGGCGAGGCGCCGATCCCGGTGGTCGCCGCGGCCACCCCGTCCGACTGCTTCTTCGCGGCCATCGAGGCGGCCCGCATCGCGCTCAAGTACCGCACGCCGGTGGTGCTGCTATCAGACGGGTACCTCGCCAACGGCTCCGAGCCGTGGTGCATCCCCGACGTCCACCACCTGCCCAACATCTCCACCACCTTCGCGACCGAGCCGAACCACGACGGCGAGTTCTGGCCCTACCTGCGCGACCCGGAGACGCTGGCGCGGGCGTGGGCGGTTCCCGGGACGGCCGGCCTGGAGCACCGCATCGGCGGCCTGGAGAAGGCCGACGGCAGCGGCAACATCTCCTACGACCCGGCCAACCACGACCACATGGTCCACCTGCGTGCCGCCAAGGTCGCCGGCATCGCGGGCGACATCCCGCCGCTGGAGGTCGACGACCCCGGGCACGACGCACGGCTGCTGGTGCTCGGCTGGGGGTCGACCTACGGGCCGATCGGCGCGGCCATCCGCCAGGTCCGCGCCAGCGGCGGCCGGGTCGCCCAGGCGCACCTGCGCCACCTCAACCCGTTCCCGGCCAACACCGGGGAGGTGCTGCGCCGCTACGACCGGGTGCTGATCCCCGAGATGAACATGGGCCAGCTCCGCAAGCTGATCCGGGCCGAGTTCCTGGTCGATGCGATCGGCTACAACCGCGTCAGCGGGCTGCCACTCAAAGCCGCGGAACTCGCCGGCCAGATCGAGGCGTTGCTCGCCGACACCACCACGACCGCGGCGCTTTCCCAGGGAGCCAACCTGCAATGACCACCACCGGAACCAAGACCACCAGCAACGGCCACAGCGTCAGCGCGACGCGCACCACAGGGCGGGTCGCCGAACGGAGCGTCCCGCTCAAAGTCAGCGCCAAGGACTTCAAGAGCGACCAGGAGGTGCGCTGGTGCCCCGGCTGCGGGGACTACGCGATCCTCTCAGCGGTGCAGGGGTTCATGCCGTCGCTTGGCATCGCCCGCGAGCGGATCGTGTTCGTCTCCGGTATCGGCTGCTCCTCGCGCTTCCCGTACTACATGAACACCTACGGGATGCACTCGATCCACGGCCGTGCCCCGGCGATCGCGACCGGGCTGTCCACCAGCAGGCCCGACCTGTCGGTATGGGTCGTCACCGGTGACGGCGACGCCCTGTCGATCGGCGGCAACCACCTGATCCACGCCTTACGGCGCAACGTCAACCTCAAGATCCTGCTGTTCAACAACCAGATCTACGGGCTCACCAAGGGCCAGTACTCCCCCACCAGCGAGCTGGGCAAGATCACCAAGTCGACCCCGATGGGCTCGCTGGACCGGCCCTTCAACCCGGTGAGCGTCGCGCTTGGCGCCGAGGCGACCTTCGTGGCCCGCTCGATCGACTCCGACCGCAAGCACCTCACCGAGGTGCTCAGCGCCGCCGCCGCCCACCAGGGCACCGCGTTCGTAGAGATCTACCAGAACTGCAACATCTTCAACGACGGCGCGTTCGACCTGCTCAAAGAAGCCGACACGCGGGACGCCAACCAGATCCGCCTGCGCCACGGCGAGCCGATCCGCTTCGGCAAGGACCTGGAGCGCGGCCTCCGCCTCACCAGCGGCGCGCAGGTCGAGCTGGTCGACGTGGCCGATGTCGGCGAGGACGCGCTGCTGGTGCACGACGCGTACCGTGACGACCCGGGCCTGGCGTTCATGCTGAGCCGCCTGTCCCACAACGCCGAGGGGCCCACCCCGATCGGCGTGTTCCGCGACGTGGACCGGCCTGTCTACGACGAGCTGATGGCCGAGCAGATCGAGCGTGGCACCGTCAAGCAGGGCCGCGGCAACCTCGAGAAGCTCCTGCACGCGGGCGACACCTGGGAGATCCGCTGAGCCAACAGGGCGGAGTGAGCGCGTGACGGTGGCGAAATCCGCCCCGACGCCGCTCGCGGCTGCAGGTGACCTGCCCGCCCTCGCTGACCAGGCACGAGCGGCCGGACAGCTCGGCATCGACACCGAGTTCATGTCAGAAGGCCGCTACCGGGCGCTGCTGTGCCTGGTCAGCGTGGCGGTGCCAGCCGTGCCCGGCCCAGACGGCCCAGACGGCGTGGGCAGCGAAGGCAGCAAGGGCGGACAGCCCGAGCGGGCCGAGCTGATCGACACGCTGGACCCGGAGGTTGACCCGGCGCCGCTCGCGGTGGTGCTGGCCGACCCGCAGGTCGAGGTGGTCGTGCACGCCGGGCGCCAGGACGTGGCGTTGCTGCGGCGCGTCTGGCAGACCGAGGTCACCAACCTGTTCGACACCCAGATCGCCGCGGGCTTCGCCGGGTTCGGAGCGCAGACCGGCTACGGCGGGCTGCTGCTCGACGTGCTCGGCCAGCGCGTGCCGAAGTCGGCCAGCTTCACCCGCTGGGACGTCCGCCCACTCACCGCCGAGCAGGTCGGCTACGCCCGCGACGACGTGGTTCACCTGCTGCCGCTGGCCAGCGACCTGCAGCAGCGCCTGGACGCGGTCGGCCGGCTGGAGTGGGCCCGCGAGGAGTGTCGCCGCCTGGAAGGCTCCAGCGACGAGCGCGACCCGGACCTTGCCTGGCAGCGGCTGCCCCGCATCGGCCAGCTCAGCCCCGCCGCCCGTGCAGTCGCCCATGAGCTGGCCGCCTGGCGTGAGCGCACCGCCGCCGACGAGGACCGCCCGGTCGGCTCGGTGCTCTCCGATGCCTCCCTGGTCGAGGTCGCCAAGCGCCGCCCCGCCACCTTCCAGGCGCTGGAGCGGATCCGCGGCATCCAGCCGGCGACCCTGCGCCGCCGCTCCGCCGCGATCCTCGACGCGGTCCGCCACGGCATGGAAGCCGATCCCCTGCCGCTCGACAACGGCGAGCGGATCGAGCCGAACCCGGCCGACGCCCCGCTGATCGCCCTCGGTGAGGCGCTGGTCCGTGCCCGCGCCCTCGACGCGGGCCTCGCCTACGAGCTGATCGCCGCCCGCACCGACCTCGCCCAGATCGTTGCGGCGGTCCGCCGCGGCCGCCCGGAGCCACCCACCCGCACCCTGCAGGGCTGGCGCCGCAACCTGGTCGGCGAGGAACTCCTGGAGCTGCTCGCCGGCAAGCGCTCCCTGGCGATCGGCCCCGGCGGCCGCATGGTCATCACCCAGAGCTAGCTGAACTACGAGCAGCTCGAGCTGACGTCGTGGGCGTCGCGCATACCGGTGGCGCGCAGCGCGAAGGTCAGCTCGTGGTGAGCCGGGACGGTCGGGCTGAGCTGCACGCTGGAGTTGAGCAGGGTGCCGTCCGGGGCGACACCGCTCACCTGGCAGCGGGCCTTGCCGCTGCGGCTGCCGCCATTGGTGACCCGGACCTCCACTACCAGCGAGCCGTCCGCCGCCCGCGACTGGCTGACCGCCTCAGCGTGGAACGGCCCCACCCCGTGGTACAGGAACCATGCCCCCACCACCAGCAGCAACACCCCAGCGATCACCCCGACCAGCACGGTCGCATGCCCCTGGATCGGGCTCGGCAGCGCCAGCCCCGCCGGGTTGTAGCGCAGCGCCGCCGGCCCGTCGAGCGGCTGCTCGCAACGCTCGCAGACGCTCCGCCCCGGCCGCACCACCGTCCTGCACCGCGGACAGATCCGCTGGTTCACCTGGCTCATCACAGCTGGAACGGTAACACTCAGGGTCACGAGGCGACAGCGAGCCGAGCGCCCGCAGGGCCACCGTCGGGGCGGTCCGCTACCGTGGTGCCATGGCGACGGCCAAGGGCAGGCGTGCGACCGTCCGGGTCGGGACCGCATCGTGGACGGATCCGACCTTGGTTAAGTCCGGGCGGTTCTACCCGCCCGGGGCGAATTCGGCCGAGGCGCGGCTGCGCTATTACGCCTCGCAGTTCCCGATCGTGGAGGTGGACGCCTCCTATTACTACCTGCCGACCGAGCAGCAGGCGGGACTGTGGGTGGAGCGGACACCGCCCGACTTCGTCTTCAACGTCAAGGCGTTTAGCCTGCTCACCGGGCATCCGACCCGGCGCAACGCGCTGCCGAAGGACCTTGAGGACGAGCTGGACCCGGACAAGCGCGACGCGCAGCGGCTGTATGCCACCCACCTGTCGGCCGACGGGCTAACGGAGGTGTGGCGACGCTTCCACGACGCGCTGCTCCCGCTGGACTCGGCCGGCAAGCTGGGTGCGGTGTTGCTGCAGTTTCCGGAATGGTTCGGTCCGCGCCGCTCCAGCCGGGAGGAGCTGCGGGCGGTACGTGAGCGCCTCCCGGGCTACCAGGTCTGCATCGAGTTCCGAAACCGCGCCTGGCTGGAGGAGGGGACCAGCCGCGACCGCACCCTCAGCTTCCTCGCCGAGGAGGACCTGCCGCTGGTCTGCGTGGACATGCCGCAGGGCTTCCGCTCCTCCATGCCTCCGCTCGCCGAGGTGACCACTCCCGACCTGTCGGTGGTCCGCTTCCACGGCCGCGACCCGAAGGCTTGGGCGCACAAGGGCCCGACCGCCGGCCCTCGCTTCCGCTACCGCTACAACGAGGAGGAGCTGGGCGAGTGGGTTCCCCGGGTCGAGCACCTGGCCGAGAACGCCCGCGACGTCCACGTGTTGCTGAACAACTGCTACTCGGATTACGCGGTCAACAACGCGAGGCAGCTCGCCAGCTTGCTGCAGGGCGACTCCGGTGCGCCGCCGGATGTGGTGGTGCAGCCGGAGCTGACCAGCTCGTAGCCTGGCCGGTCAGGCGGTTTGGGGTTGCGGCTGGAGTTGGACGGCGCCTTTGAGGGTGCCGAGGTCGGTGGTGTCGCTGGGGGCGGGGAGTTGGACCTGGACTGGGGTGCCGAAGTCCCAGAACTCGAGGGTGGTGTTGAGGGTGGCGACCATGGTTTGGCTGCTGGGGTTGGAGAGGTTGAGGGTGTAGCGGAGTTTGGCGAGGCGGCCTTGCTGGTCGACCCAGGCGTCGCTGGGGATGGTGGTGGCGCCGGAGCGGTCGAGCCACTGGCGGATCTGGGGTGAGAGGCTGCTGTTGTCGAGCTTGGCGCGGTCGACGGTGCCCTGGTAGTGGGTGGCGCTGCCGGCGCGGATCTTGTCGGTGCCGACTTGGCGGAAGTTGCTTGAGCCTGTGAGCAGCTCCAGCGTCCGGCTGACGTCCTGGACGTTCGGCTGGATTCCGGCGCCGAGGCCGCTCAGGTCCAGTTTGACCCAGTGCTTGCCGAGGCGGTCGGCCCACGAGGGTGGCAAAGACTGGTACAGCACCCCGTCGGCGAGCAGGGTGGTGGGCTGCTGGCCGGCTTGGCCTTGGCCGTTCTGGCTCTGGTTCTGGAGCAGGCCGCTGCTGAGCTGTACGAGGTGGCGCTGGAAGTCGATCAGGCCGGTGGTGGTGAGCGCCTGGCCGCTGTCGCCGTTCTGGAAGGTGGCCGCGATCCGGGCGCTGCCTGCCTGGGCAGTCGCGTGCGCGGCGTTGACCACGGCAGTGGTCGGGTCGGCGGCGCCGCCGCTGGCGCTGGCGCTGGTGGTGATGGTGGCGGCGCAGCCCGCCAGCATGAAGGTGAGGGCCACAGCGAGGGCGACGGCGAGAGCCCCTGCGGCGGTGATCGGTTGCCGGTAGCGCATGCCACTCCCCTTACATCGGGAAGACCGGTGGTGCGTCCGCGTGGTTCTGCCCCGCTGGGGGCGCTAGGAAACGCGGGCGAGGCCGGCGGTATCGATGGCGGCCAGCAGGCGGCGAACCGGGCCCGCAAGGCGGTGCCGCTCGGCGAAGGCCTCCAGCCGCGCAGGGTCGGGCGGCCCGGCCGGGGTGATGTGGTAGTCGAGGTCGGTGACGACCGGGACGATCTGTTGCATGGCGGCGAGGTAGTCGCGGCTTTGGGTCAGCGCGGTGGCGAGCCGCGGAGCGAGCTGGTCGGCGGCCGCCAGCAGCGACTCCAGGTCGGGGTACTGGTTGGCCAGGCGGGCCGCTGTCTTGGCGCCGATGCCGTTGACGCCGGGCAGGCCGTCGGAGGGGTCGCCGCGCAGGATCGCGAAGTCGGCGTAGCGGCTCGGCGGCACCCCGCATTTCTCGGTCACCCCCGCCTCGTCCATGAGGGCGAGCTGGGAGGTGCCTCTGAGCGGGTACAGCACGCGCACCACCGGGTCGCGGACCAGCTGGAACAGGTCGCGGTCACCGGTGACGATCGCGACGCGATCGTCGGGGCCCGCCTGGGCGGCGAGCGTGCCGATCACGTCGTCGGCCTCGTAGCCGGGCGCCTCGGCCACCGGCAGGCCGGCGGCGTCGAGGACCTCGCGGATCACGGGGAACTGGCCGGGCAGCTCGGGCGGGTCGTCGGGGCGCTTGGCCTTGTAGCCGGGGTAGGCGTCCACGCGCCACTGGGGCTTCCAGTCGGCGTCGAAGGTATTGACGACGCCTGCAGGGCGCAGATCGATCAGCAGACGGGAGAGCATGTCCAGGTAGCCGTGCGCCGCGTTCACCGAGTTGCCGGCCGGGTCGCGGATGCTCTTCGGCAGGGCGAAGAAGGCTCGGTACACCAGGCTGGGCGAGTCCAGCACGAGGCGGGTCAGGTTGGTGGGCTTCACCGCCGCAGCATGCCACAGGGATGCGACCACGTGGCGGATCCCAGATCCGAGGTGGCCGGTGAAACCGGTCAGACTGGTCCGAGCCGATCGTCCTGCTTGCAAGCGGCAGGGTGTCTGGATAATCTTCACCCGCTTCATGGCCCCTTGACCCCCCAAAACCATGAAGGTCCGTGCCCCCGACCCCTAACCGGGAGTTCTCGTCCAGCAGATGGCTACGACCCAACGGCGCTCCTGGGTCCTGTGGATCTTGGGCGCGTTCTTGACGGCACTGCTGATCCTTCCCCATTACGCCGGCGCCACCGGCGGGCAGTCCACTGACGTTGCCAGCAAGCTGCAGCAACTCAAGGCTGCCTTAGCAGATGCCAAGTCCAACCAGGGCACCCTGCAGAAGGCCCTCGACGGGGCCAACGCCGCCTTGGACCAGGCCGAGAACGAGCTGGCCGCCGCCAACTTCGAGCAGCTCGCTGCCGCAGCGCAGGCCAAGCAGGCGAACAGGCTGATGCGCTCGTCGCAGGTGCAGATCGCGCGGATGCGCCAGGTGGTCGGCGACCAGGCCCGCGACATCTACATGAACGGCGGTCCCGCCAGTGTCGCCGTGCTGGTCCAGAACAGCGACGTCCAGCAGCTCCTGAGCCAGGTCACGATCCTCGACCACCTGGCCAGGCAGAACCACGACTCCCTCAGTGAGATGCTGCTGCTGCAGAAGGAGTACGCCGGCGCCAAAACGGCCCTGGCGCAGGCGCGCAAGGACGCGCAGCAGGCCGCCAGCCAGATCCAGCACAAGATCGGCCAGGCACAGCAGCTCCGCGACCTGCGCACCAAGGCCAAGGAAGCGCTCGACGCCAAGATCGCCCAGCTCGCCGGCCAAGCGGGAGTCCTGCGCCTCACCCAGCAGCAGGCCGCGCAGCAGGCCACGCACCTGCAGGCCTCCGGCGGCGTCTGCGACCTGTCGGGGACCTCGGCGGCGGAGCGCTGGATCATCATGCGCGAGTCCGGTGGTCGCCCGACCGCCCAGAACCCCAGCTCGACCGCGTTCGGCCTCGGGCAGCTCCTGCTCGACCTGCGCATCCGGCTGCTTGGTGCGGACTTCGACACGGTCGACTGCAGCAAGCAGCTGTTTGCCTTCCGGCAGTACGTCAAGGAGCGCTACGGCACCGCCGAGAACGCCCAGGCGTTCTGGATGGGACACGGCTGGTACTGAGCCCGCCTGACCGAACCGAGTTCAGGGGTTCAGGAGGTGTTGCCGCGGTCTGGCCGTCGCTGCTCGACGCGCAGGGCCCGGCCGATCAGGAGGCCGCCGACCAGCCCGGGGACGATCACCGTCCACGGCTCCGCCAGTGAGGACACCAGCAGCGCGGCGACGGCGGCCACCAGCGTGAAGGCGGCGTTGTTGAGGCGCTCCATCACGGTGAGCTGGCGCAGCCGTGGCGGCAGCACCCCGCCGAGCACCGCGGCGACCCCGGCAGCGAGGCCGACGACCACCACGACAGCGGAAGCTCCCCGCTTGGAGGCGGGGCTGAGCAGCACCCCCAGCGCCGCGAGCACGGCCGCGTTGCTGGCCGCGCCGATGAGCCACGCGGTCCTGTGTTGCTCTGGCCAGTCTGCGCCGTCTGTGCTGCCGCCTGTGCCTGCTGGCATCGCGCCTCTCACCTCGTGGCTCCCCCGCTGGGTGCGGGCTGGGATCAGCCGTGAGCCTACCGCAGGCCTCAGGCGCGCAGGTAGGTGAGCACCGCCAGCACGCGGCGGTGGTCCCTCTCGGCGGCGGGCAGGCCGAGCTTGGTCAAGATGCTGGAGATGTGCTTTTCGACCGCGCCTTCAGTGACCACCAGCCGCTCGGCGATGCCGGTGTTGCTGCGGCCTTCGGCCATGAGCGCGAGCACCTCCAGCTCGCGGGGGCTGATCTGCGCCAGCGGGTTGTCGCGGCGGCGCCGGCCGAGGAGCTGGGCGACCACCTCCGGGTCGATCGCGGCGCCACCCTCCCCCACCCGGCGGACCGCGGCGAGGAACTCGCCGACGTCGGCCACCCGGTCCTTGAGCAGGTAGCCGATGCCCTCGGCGCTGGCGCCGATCAGCTCGGTGGCGTAGCGCTCCTCCACGTACTGCGACAGCACCAGGATTGCGGTCCCCGGGGCGCGCTCGCGGACCTCTATCGCGGCCTGCAGGCCCTCGTCGGTGTGGCTGGGCGGCATACGCACGTCGACGATGGCGAGGTCGGGCCGCCAGGCGTCGACCGCCTGCACCAGGCCCGGCCCGTCGCCGACCTTGGCGACGACCTCGTGGCCGCCTTCACCGAGCAGGCGGGCGAGCCCCTCCCGCAGCAGCACCGAGTCCTCGGCGATCACGACCCGCACGGCAGCTCCGCTCGCACCACAGTCGGGCCACCCGGCGGGCTGTCCACGGTGAGCAGCCCGTCGATCCCCGCCACCCGGTCGGTGAGCCCAGCAAGCCCGCCGCTGGGGGGGACGGTGGCGCCGCCGGCGCCGTTGTCGCGGATCTCCACCACCAGCCGCTCGCGCTCCCGGCTGATCCGCACGGTCACCTCGCTGGCGCGGGCGTGCTTGGCGACGTTGGTGAGGGCCTCGGCAACGACGAAGTAGGCGATCGACTCGACCGGGCTCGGGAGGCGCTCGGTATCGACGTCGATCTCGACCGGGACCGGCGAGCGGGCGGCCAGGGCGGAGATGGCCGCGTCGAGGCCGCGGTCGGCCAGCACCGCCGGGTGGATGCCGCGGGCCAGGTTGCGCAGTTCCGCGAGGGCCCTTTTGGCCTCGTCGTGAGCCTCGGCGACCAGCGCGTGGGCCGCCTCCGGGTCGGTGGCGAGCTTCTCCTTAGCCAGGCCGAGGTCCATGGCGAGCGCGACCAGCCGCTGTTGCGCGCCGTCGTGCAGGTCGCGCTCGATGCGGCGGCGCTCCGCCTCGGCTGCGTCGACGGTGCGGGCGCGGCTGCTCTGCAGGGCCTCGACACGCCGGGCGAGCTGCTGCTGGCTCGGGCCCAGCAGCCCCCGGGCGATCACCGCATGGCCCGCGCCGAGCCCCCGAGACACCCACGCGGCCACGACACACAGCAGCAGGCCGACGACGCCGAACGCCAGGGCCTCCGCCAGGGTGCCGACCACCAGGAGGGCGTGCCCGTTGACCTCGAAGAAGCTGGCGCGATGGGCCGGGAGCCAGCGATACCACAGCGGCAGGCTCAGCAGGGCGAACGCCAGGCTCCAGACGACCGTGACGATGGTGAACCACAGGGTGCCGAGCGGCAGCAGCAGCACCACGTAGAGGAAGTCCTTCCAGGTGGCCGGGTCGGCGGCCATGTCGCGGATGCGGCGCCACCACAAGCCGTGCGCTGAGGGGCGGTAGGGGTCGGGGATCTCGACGCCGAGCGCCAGCCGCGCCCAGGCCCGTTCGAAGCGGGCGATCCCGCGTAGGCAGAGTTTCGACAACGCCAGCAGCGGCACCCCGACCCAGATGATCAGCAACCCTACGCTCACCGAGAACAAGGTGACAATCAGGGTAAACCACGCGATCCCGAGGAACATGCTTAGCAGCAGGTAGCCGGTGGCCGCCCAGGTCTGCGGGGACAGCGGCGCGGCCAGCACGCGCCACAGGCTGTCGGCCTGCGGGTGGGCCGGTGGCCGGGTCGCTGCCGGTGCCTGGTGGACGGTCATCGGTTCGGGCTCCTCTGAGCTGGTCACAGTTGATCTTGCCAGGTTGAGGCTAGCCCGGTCGCCACGGCACGCCTATCCGGCCAACTGGCGGGGGCGGGGTGGGGCTACCTGGAAGATCACAGCGGGGAGCCGCCGCGATACCCTGGCTTTCATGGATGTGCAGGTCACGAGGAGGCCGTGATGAGCATCGCAACCAGTGAGCGCTCGGTGGTGGACGCCGTCAAGGGGCAGCTCTACATCGGCGGCGAGTGGCGGGAGGCCGCCGGCGGCAGGACCATGCCGGTGGAGGACCCCTCGACGGGGGAAGCCCTCTGCGAGGTCGCCGACGCGAGCCCCACCGACGCCGCTGCCGCGCTGGGCGCCGCCGTCGCCGCGCAGGCGGAGTGGGCCGCCTGGCCGCCCCGGGAGCGGGGTGAGATCCTGCGGCGGGGGTTCGAGACGATTATCGCCCGCAGCGACCAGCTGGCCCTGCTGATGACCCTGGAGATGGGCAAGGCGCTGGCCGAGTCCAAGGCGGAGATCGCCTACGCGGCCGAGTTCTTCCGCTGGTTCTCCGAGGAGGCGGTGCGCATCCATGGCCGCTACACCGTCGCCCCCAACGGCAAGGGCCGCCTGCTGACCATGAAGCAGCCGGTGGGGCCCTGCCTGTTGATCACGCCGTGGAACTTCCCGATGGGAATGGGCACCCGCAAGATCGGCCCGGCGGTAGCGGCGGGCTGCACCATGGTGATCAAGCCGGCGGGCCTGACGCCGCTGTCGATGCTGGCGCTCGCGCAGATCCTGGAGGAGGTCGGCCTGCCGCCCGGGGTGCTGAACGTGATCACCACCTCCCGGTCGGGGGCGACAACCGGGCCGCTGATCGCCGACCCGAGGCTGCGCAAACTCTCCTTCACCGGCTCGACCGAGGTGGGCCGCAAGCTCCTGGCGCAGGCCTCCGACCAGGTGCTGCGGGTGTCGATGGAGCTTGGCGGCAACGCGCCGTTCCTGATCTTCGAGGACGCCGACCTGGACGCGGCGGTGGAGGGCGCGATGCTCGCCAAGATGCGCAACATCGGCGAGGCGTGCACCTCGGCGAACCGCTTCCACGTCGCCGCGCCGGTGGCCGAGGAGTTCGCGCAGCGGCTCGGCGAGCGCATGGGCGCGCTCAAGGTCGGCCGCGGCACCGAGGACGGCGTGCAGGTCGGCCCGCTGATCGAGCAGGCTGCGGTGGACAAGGTCGCCGAGCTGGTCGGCGACGCGCTGGACCGGGGCGCCAAGGCGGTGGTCGGCGGTCGGGCGGTGGACGGGCGTGGCTACTTCTACCAGCCGACCGTGCTGGCGGGCGTGCCCGACAGCGCCCGGGTGCTGAAGGAGGAGATCTTCGGGCCGGTGGCGCCGGTCAGCGCCTTCGACTCGGAGGAGGCGGCGGTCGCGGCCGCCAACGACACCGAGTTCGGGCTGGTCGCCTACGTCTTCACCAGCGACCTCAAGCGCGCGTTCCGGGTGGTCGAGGCGTTGCAGTCGGGTATGGTCGGCCTCAACCAGGGCATCGTCTCCAACCCGGCGGCCCCGTTCGGCGGGGTGAAGCAGTCCGGCATCGGCCGCGAGGGCGGCCCGGAGGGCATCGACGAGTACTTGGACGTCAAGTACGTCGCCATGAACCTCTGAGCCCGGCCGCCGGGCCGAAGAGCCTGGAGGAGGCGTGATGGAGCGCGGGCGCTGGGGACGCTGGCGCGGCCGGCTGCTTGCGGCCGTGCTGGGGATGCCGCTGGCGCTGGCGTTCCCGCGCCCTGCGTGGTGGTGGCTTGCGTTCGTCGGGCTGGTGCCGCTGCTGCTGTGGGCACGGGCTGCGCCGAGCGGGCGGGAGGCCGCCCTGCGCGGCTGGTGCGGCGGCATCGGGTTCTTCCTGGCAGGCGACTCCTGGCTGTTGCCGAACACCGGGGTGTTCACCGCGCCAGCGGCGCTGTTCCTGGGGGGCCTGTGGCTGCCCGTCGGCTGGCTCGCCTGGGTGCTGCTGCGCGGCCCTGGCTCGGTACGGGCGGGCCGGCTGGCTGCGGGGCTGCTGCTGCTGCCGAGCGTCTGGGTGCTCGGCGAAGTGGTCCGCTCCTGGAGCGCGCTCGGCGGCCCCTGGGCGCTGCTCGGCGCAAGCCAGTGGAACGACCGGCCGGTCCTGGCGCTCGCTGCGGTCGGCGGGGTGTGGGCGGTCAGCTTCCTGCTAGTCGCCGTGAACGTGGCCGTGGCGGCGGCGCTCGCCCCTCGCCTCAGCGACGGCCTCGGCCCCGGCGGCCTGGCCGGGCTGGGGTTGGTGGGCCGGGCCGGTGCGCTCCTGGTCGCTGCCGTGCTGCTCAGCGCCGCGGCCACCTACGGCGCCACCAGGCCCGCCCTGCCGGGCGCTGGCAGCGTGCGCGTCGCGCTGGTCCAGCCGGGCATCATCCACCAGGTCGAGCCGCGCTTCGTGGCCAGCGAGTCGGCCAGCCTGGCGCTCGCGGCCCAGCACCCGGACGTGATCATCTGGTCGGAGAGCAGCATCGGCCGCGACCCGGCCACCCATCCCGATGACATCGCGCGCCTGCAGCGGATCGTCCAGGTGACCGGCGCGGACGTGCTCGCCAACGTCGACGCCCGGCGTGGCACCGACAGTGGGGGGATCTACAAGAGCTCGCTGCTGATCGGGCCGACGGGGGTGCTTGGCAGCTACGACAAGATGCGCCTAGTCCCCTTCGGGGAATACGTGCCGCTGCGGCCACTGCTCGGGTGGGTCACCCATTTCACCAAGGCAGCCACCGAGAACCGCCACCACGGCCAGCATCTGGTGCTACTGCACGACGGGCCGCTCACCCTCGGCCCGCTGATCTGCTTCGAGTCGTCGTTTCCCGACCTTGGCCGCGGACTCGCCAACCTCGGCGCCGACGTGATCGTGGTGCAGAGTGCCACCACCACCTTCCAGGGGACCTGGGGGCCCGACCAGCACGCCAGCCTCGCCGCCGTGCGGGCGGTCGAGTCCGGCCGCCCGGTGGTGCAGGCGTCGATCAGCGGTGTGTCCGCTGCCTTCGACCCCAGCGGTCACCGCCTCGCCTGGTTCCCGCAGAGCTGGCGCGGCGCCGCCGTGGTCAACCTGCCCCTGGCGCGCACCACCACCCTCTACGACCGCTGGGGTGAATGGGTACCGGCCGCCGCCGCGATCATCGTCGCGGCCGCCGGCCTGGCCACCGTCCGGCGTCAGCCGTGGCGGGTCGGGCCGACCTTGTCGATCGACACCCGGATGAGCAGGCGCTTGCTCCGCACCATGGCACGGCGGTAGTCGTCCCAGTCGGGATGCTCGCCGCTGATGCGACGGTAGTAGTCGACCAGCCCGTCCATCGCCTCCGGCAGGGAGACGATCTCCGCGGCGCCCTCGATCTGCAACCAGGGCCTCCCGATAAAGGCATCGGTGAACACACACAACACCGCATACGGATCGCGGCGCAGATTACGGACCTTGTAGGCAGTCTCGCGGCTGCTGATGACCACCTTGCCGTCGCCGTCCACCCCGACGGTGACTGGCGAGGACTGCACGCCCCCAGCCGACCTCCGGGTGATCAGCACGGCCCGGTGGTTGCTGGCGACGAACGCTCGTGCCTCGTCGGAAGTTGGCATCGATTCTCCCATATCCGCTGATTAGCCGGCGGGGTCGCCGACGATGACGACCTCGAGGGTGCGGGGGCCGTGGACGCCCTCCACGCGGCTCAGCTCGATGTCGGAGGTGGCCGAGGGGCCGGAGACGAAGGTGATGGGGCGGCGTTCGCGGGTGGCGTGGTCGAGGGCGGCGACCGCCTCTGGGACCGAGCCGACGATCTGGGTCGCCTCGACCACGCAGAGGTGATAGTCGGGGAGCAGGGTGATGGCGCGGCGACCCTGGCGGGCGCCGCCGTCTAGGACGATCGTGCCGGTCTCGGCGATGCCGAGGGCGCAGCCAGTCAGGACCCCGTCGGCCGCGTCGAGGACCTCGTTGGACAGCTCGCCGTCGACCAGTAGCTCGGTGCCGTCGGGTCGCCAGGCGGCCGGCAGGTCGGGCGGGACGACCAGCCGCTCGACGCCGCGGGCGTGCAGGGCGCGGCCGAGCGCGGCGGGCAGCTCCTCCGCCGAGACCCACTGCACGGTGGCCTTGTAGTCGGCTACGCGTTCGGCGAAGCGTGCCACCCGCTGCGCCGCCGGCGCCTCGTCGTGCCGCCGGTAGGCGCGCTCCACCGGCACGTCCTCGGGACGCTCGCCGCTGGGGACGTCGTCGAGCGCCTCCCGGATCCGGGCGAGCACCTCCTCTCGCGCTGTCACCACGACTCCTTCCCCCCCACGTCGCCGCTGTCGTTGTCGTTCTTGGTTCGCTGGCGGGTTTCTTCCCGTTCATGGTTGTTTTCACGCTCGTTGTTACGGTCGCGATTACGGTCGCGTTCGCGTTGGCGCCACCATTCCCGGAAGGTCTGCGCCGGCAGGGCCGGGGCGTCACGGCCTTCGGTCCAGCCGGACAGGGCGCCCGGCAGGCGCCGGATCCGGCCCGACCGCGCCAGCGGCCACTGGCCGAGCCGGCCCACCCGCTGGGCCAGCTCGTAACGGCGGCGATCAGCGAAGATCCAGGCGAGCGTCTCCATCGACAGCTCCTCCGGCCGGCGCAGCAGCCTGGTCGCCTTGTGCCGCTCGACCACGCGGGCGCGCAGGTGCACCAGGACCTCGGGGATGTTGATCTTGACCGGGCAGACCTCGTAGCAGGCACCGCACAGGCTGGAGGCGTAGGGCAGCGTACCGGCCCGCTCCACCCCGATGAGCTGCGGGGTGAGGATCGCGCCGATCGGCCCTGGATAGACCGATCCGTAGGCGTGCCCGCCGGTGCGCTCGTAGACCGGGCACACGTTGAGGCAGGCCGAGCAGCGGATGCAATGCAGCGTCTGGCGGCCGATCTGGTCGGCGAGGACCTTGGTGCGGCCGTTGTCGAGCAGGATCAGGTGGAACTCGCGCGGCCCGTCGCCTGGCCGCACTCCCGTCCAGAACGAGGTGTAGGGGTTCATCCGCTCGCCGGTGGAGGACCGGGGCAGCAGCTGCAGGAACACCTCCATGTCCTGCCAGGTGGGCACGAGCTTCTCGATGCCCATGACGCTGACCAGCACCTCGGGCAGGGTCAGGCACATGCGGCCGTTGCCTTCGCTCTCCACCACGCAGACGGTGCCGGTGTCGGCGACGGCGAAGTTCGCGCCGCTGACGGCGACCCTGGCGCTGAGGAACTTGCGGCGCAGGTGCCGGCGGGCCGCGTCGGCCAGCGCCGCCGGCTGGTCCGACAGCCCGCTGGTGTCCACCTCAAGGGTGCGGCGGAACAGCTCGCGGATCTCGGCGCGGTTCTTGTGGATCGCCGGCACCAGGATGTGCGAGGGGCGGTCCTCGCCGAGCTGCACGATCAGCTCCGCCAGGTCGGTCTCGACGGCGTTGACCCCGGCGGCGGCGAGCGCCTGGTTGAGGTTGATCTCGTCGGTGGTGAGCGACTTGATCTTGACCACTTCGGTGGCGTCGTGGGCGTGGGCGATCTCGGTGACGATCTGGTTGCACTCGGCGGCATCGCGGGCCCAGTGCACCAGCCCGCCAGCGCGCTGCACGTTCTGCTCCAGCTCCTCCAGGTAGCCGTCCAGGTGGCGCAGGACCCGCTGCTTAATGGCACGACCGGCCTCGCGGAGGGCCTCCCAGTCGGGCAACTCCCCCACCACCTCGGCGCGCTTGCGGCGGATGGTGGCGGTGGCGTGGCCGAGGTTGCGGCGCAACTGGGTGTTGGCGAGCGCCGCGCGGGCCGCCGTGGGGAACCCCTGCTCCGGGAAGTCCGCCCCTGCCATCAGCCAGCCCCCTCCCCCTCCGCAACGTCGGCGTCGGCGTCGGTTGACGCCAGGATCTCGGCGAGGTGGACGGTGCGCACGCCGGTCCGCTGGCGGGACAGAGCCCCGCCGATGTGGGCGAGACAGGAGTTGTCCCCGGCGGCGCAGACCTCCGCGCGGGTGTCGAGCACGTGGCGGACCTTGTCGGCCAGCATCGCCATGGAGACGTCGGCGTTCTTGATCGCGAAGGTGCCGCCGAACCCGCAGCACTCGGCCGCGGCAGGCAGCTCCACCAGGTCAATGCCGCGCACCGCACGCAGCAGCCGCAGCGGCGCGTCACCCACCTTGAGCAGACGCAGGGAGTGGCAGGTCGGGTGGTAGGTGACCCGGTGCGGGTAGTAGGCGCCGACGTCGGTCACGCCGAGGACTCCGACCAGGAACTCCGACAGCTCGTAGACGCGGGGGACCAGCGCGGCGACGCTGGCGGCCAGCTCCGCGTCGGCGGCCAGCTCGGCGACCCTCGGGTAGTAGTCCCGCACCATCGCCGCGCAGGATCCCGACGGCGCGACCACCGCCTCGTAGCCGCCGAAGACCCGCACGAAGCGGCGCAGCAGCGGGATCGTCTCCCGCTGGTAGCCGGTATTGAAGTGCAGCTGCCCGCAGCAGGTCTGCTCCAGCGGGAAGTCGACGTCGTGGCCGAGCCGCTCCAACAACCGCACGACCGCTTTCCCGGTGGCGGGAAACACGGTGTCGTTGAAGCAGGTCACGAACAAGGCAGCACGCACGTCGGGGAGAGTTTTCCCAGGTTCGAGGGCTATCGTCAACCGCCGTCTAACCACCAACCGCGCACACGTGGGACACTTGGCGCCAGCATGTCGGTCGCCCCGCCCAACATCGACATCACCAGCCCGGTGGTGCTGACGCTGCCCGGCATGGAGCGGGTCGAGGTGCTTGACGGCCTCGCCTTCCACCGCACCAGCGACGGGCGGGAACTGCGCCTCGACCGCTACGCCCCCGGCACCGGTGCAGCCGCCAGCGGCTCCAACACCAACGGAGGGCCGCTGCCGGCGGTGGTCTTCGTCCACGGCTCCACTGCCCCGGTGCTGCTGCGGGGGGTGCGCGACTGGGGGCAGTACCGCTCCTGGGGCCGGCTGGTCGCCGCCAGCGGGCTGGCTGCGGTGATCCCCGAGCATCGCGGCTTCGCCGAGGCCAAGCCGTGCGATCTGAGCGCCGAGGTCGACGGGGCAGTCGCCTACGTCCGCAGCAACGCCACCGCGCTGGGCGTGGACCCCGAACGCCTCGCCGTCTTCGGCATCTCCGCCGGGGTTCCCCTCGCCATCCGCGCTGCCGCCACCGCCAAGGTGCGCTGTCTGGTCGCCTACTACGGCCTGCTCGACATCCTCCCCGACAGCGCGGCCGCCAGGGCCGGCCTCGGCCCGGAACTGTCAGCCCTCACCCTGCTGCGCGCCAGCCGCCTCCCGCCACTGCTGGTGGTCCGCGCCGGCAACGACCACCCCCAGCTGAACCAGACCATCGACGCCTTCACTGCCGAAGCCCTCACCCGCAACCACCCGTTCGAGCTGCTCAACCACCCCGCCGGCCACCATAGCTTCGACACCCGCGACAACACCGAAAGCTCCCGCCACATCGTCGCCCGCACCCTCCAGTTCCTCCACGAACGCCTGTCGTAGCGGCGCCCGGAGCGACCTCGGCGTGGCAAACTGCTCGCGTCACGGCGAAACGCGGGCGCTGCAGCGGGGCTGCATGGGAGGAGCGGCGGTTGAGCGCATTCCTGGCTCGTCGGATGGGGGCCCTGGGCCAGATCTCCTGGCTGCGGATGGTCCCAGTGGCGGTTGCCGGGCTGCTGGTCGCCGCAGCGTTGCTTGGGTTGCAGTTCGTGCGGCTGGCGCACAACCAGCTGGGCAGCGGGCCGACGGCGCCGTTTGTCGTGGGGACCAGCTGGCACCTGGACGAGGAGCTGGCGGCCCGGCACATCCATGTCGCGGTCACCCCTGGGAACGGCTACGACGGGCAATGGTTCCTCGGGCTTGGCTATGACCCGCTGCTGCGGCAAGGGCTCGCTGCCGGGTTCGACATGCCACGGTACCGGGCGCGGCGGCCGTTGTTCCCACTGCTGGGGTGGGTGCTCGCAGCGGGGCAGCCGGGAGCGATCCCGGTAGCGCTGCTGACGGTGGAACTGCTGGCGGCGGCGCTCGGGTGTGCCGCGGTGGGGCGGCTCCTCACCAGCTATACCCTGCCGCGGTGGTGGGGTGTTGGGTTCGTGCTGATCCCCGGCGTGGCGGTGGGGGTGATATTTGGCACTGCCGAGCCGTTGGGGCTGGCCCTGGCCGCGCTCGGGCTCTGCCTCGCGCTTGAGCAGCGCATCGGCGCTGCGGCCCTGGCGTTTGCCGGGGCGGGGCTGACCAAGGAGACCTACCTGGGCTTTGCGGCGGCGGCGGCGTTGTGGCTGCTGTTCCGGCCCGAGGCCGAGGGCCCCAGACGGGTCCGGGCGCGAGTGCGGGCGGCGCTGGCGCTGGTGGTCCCGGGAGCTGTGGTTCTCGCCCTGTGGTGGTGGTATGTGGCCTGGCGGGTGCCTGCCAGCCCCAGCGACCTCGCGGGTGAGCAGTTGTTCGCGCTGCCGCCGACCGGATGGGTGCACACCCTGGCACGGATCGTGAGCGGCCGCTACCTGCCGGACGCGCCGGTGGGGCCGGGCGGGGCGGCGCTGCTGGTCGGGACGTTCGTGCTGCTGCTGGTCGCCGTGGTCGCCGGGCTGCGCGGAGGGAACCGGAACCGGACACTGGCCGGCTGGACCGGGCTGCTGATGGGCGTGTACGGCCTGGCGCTGACCGGCGGGCTGCTCGACCGGTTCCTGTCGGCGTCCCGGGCGCTCGCTCCCAGCGTGCTCGCCGCCGGGCTGGCGCTGGCCGCAGGCCTGGCGGCAGCACCCGTGGCGAAGCGAGCAAGACGGTGCGACTCTGGAAAAGTGAGCAGGGGGTAACCGAGAAGGGGGAGGAGCCTATGTTCCAGTTGATCTGGATTGTTATCGCCGGGTTTGTGATTGGTCTACTCGCGAAAGCGGTCGTCCCAGGCAAGCAGAACATCCCAACCTGGCTCATGATCCTGGTCGGGATCGTCGGTGCGATCGTCGGCAATGGGCTCGCCAGCATCCTCGGGGTCCGCAACACCGCCGGGATCGACTGGATCCGGCACATCCTCCAGGTCGGGGTCGCGGCGGCGCTACTGGTCTTCGTCATCCCCACCTTCGGCGCCCGCAGAAGCCTCCGGTAGCGCGGTAGCCAAGAGCGAGGACGTCGCAAACGACGTCAACGAGGGTCGTGCGAACACCGGCGCGGGCGGTGTGGTGGGACGCCGCGTTGTACGGCGCGTCGGCGGTGCTGGCCGGGCTGGCGGCGCGGTTCGACTACATCCCGCTGCAGCGCGAGTGGGGGCGGCTGGCGGTTGGCCCATATGCCGCCGGAGCGGTGGTGGCCGCACTGCTGGCGCTCCGCTGGCGGCGCCGCCCCGCCCGGCGGCCGCTGCGGGCGCGGGCCGTGCTGGCCGTCGCCGTGCTGGCTGGCGCGATGCTGCTGCCGTTCACCCTGGAGGTCGCCTGGCGCGCCTATGACGGCGACCGCCTCCACGTCCAGTCCGAGATCTTCCTGATCGAGCAGGGAAGCCGGGTGCTGCTCCACGGCGGCGATCCCTATCGCGCCGTCTACGGGTATGGACTGCTGCGCTCCTACCCGCCTGGCGTCTGGGAGCACGTCCCCTACCTGCCCGCCGTGTTCGTCTTCGGCCTGCCCCGCGCCCTGCTCGGCGCTGGCCCGCTGACCGACGCCCGCATCGCCATCATGATGGTGTCGGTGGTGGTGGCGCTGCTCGCGCTGGCGCTGTCGGGCGCTCCGGGAGCGCAGCGTCTGCGCCTGCTCATGGTGCTGCTGGTGCTGCCGACCGGGGCGCGCTACCTGACCGGCGGCGGCGACGACGTCGTGGTGCTCGCCCTGCTGCTGCTCGCGGTGGTGCTGGAACGCCGCGGCCGCCCGGTCGCGGCTGGTGCCGTCGCTGGCGTGGCCGCGGCGATCAAGCAGACCGCCTGGCCGCTGCTGCCATTCCTGGCCCTGGCCGCGCGGGACCGTGTTTCATCGGGGGGCCCCGCGGCTGCCGTGGGAGCGGCGTGTGGTCCTTCCGGCCGCGGGACCGCGCCCCCCGAACCCCCCAGCGGTCGGCGGGCCACCGGCCGGTTCCTGGCCGCGGTCGCGGCGGCGGTGGTGCCGCTGGTGGCCCCGTTCGCCGTCTGGGACCTCCACCGGCTGGTCGACAGCGTGGTGCTGTACCCGCTGGGCCTCTCCAGCCAGCCCACCATCGCCAGGGGCCCGACGATCGGGCGCCTGCTGGCAGCGCCGTTCCCGGAGGCGAAGGGCGCCATCGCCGCGCTGGGGGCGCTGGCGGTGGTGGCGCTGGCGCTCTGGCTGCTGGTCCGGCGGACCCCAGCGACCGTGGCCGCAGCATGCTGGCAGGCTGCGGTAGTGTTCGCGCTGGCCGTCCTGCTGGCGACGGCCGGGCGGCTCGGGTACCTGATCTACCCGATCAACCTCCTGGTCTGGAGCTGGTGTCTCCGCGACCGGTCGATGCGCCGGGAACCGGGCGGGGAGGCTCAGGACGAGGCTCCGGCGGCGGTCTTCGCGTCTGCCTTGGCCTGCTCGATCTTGGCGGTCGACAGGCGCGACAGGGCGAGCAGGAGCATCACCAGGTAGACGCCGGCGGCGACGAAGAACGGCACCCGCAGGGCCAGGTGACGCCCGCCGAGCGGGGTGGCGAGCGCCACCAGGGCGCCGCCGAGCAGCGAGCCGAGCGGCATCATCCCCCAGCCGAAGAAGCGGTAGACGCTGTTGACCCGTCCCAGCAGGTGGTCGGGGATGATCGTCTGGCGCAGCGACACCGTGATCACGTTCCAGAGCAGCCCGAAGAACATCTCCACGGCGAACATGGCGCCGACCACCACCGGGTTGGAGGTCGACCCCACCACGCACAGGCTCACCACCGGCACCGCGAGGGCCAGCAGCAACGACAGCCCCGGTCCAAGGCGCCGCGACAGCAGCGGGGCGAGCTGGCCGCCGATGACCCCGCCGAGTGCGCTGGCGGTGAACAGGATCCCGAAGCCGCGCGCGCTGAGGTGGAGGATCTCCTGGGCGAACAGGACCTCGGTCGCCAGGGCGAGCTGGAACATGGCGTTCATGCCGCCGAGCAGCAGCGCCAGCGTCCGCAGCAGCCGGTGCCGCCACAGCCAGCGCAGCCCCTCGCCGATCTCGGCCCGCAGCGAACGGCGGGCGGCCGGCGCTCCGTCCACGGCTGGGGATGCGGCCGAGGCCGAGGCTGCCGCGACCGGTCCCCTGGCACGGAACGCGCCACCGATGAGCAGGATGAGCCCGGCCGAAGCACCGAAGGAGCCGGCGTCGACCATGAAGGGCGCGGCAAGCGCGATCCCGATCAGCAACCCGCCCAGCGGCGGGCCGAGGAAGGACTCCATCACCAGCTGCGCGCTCCAGAGCGTGCCGTTGGCCCGCTCCAGCCGGTCGGCAGCCACGATGCTCGGCAGGATGGCCTGGGAGGCGTTGTCGAACAGCACCTCGGCGCAACCGAGCAGCAGCGCGGTGGCATACAGCAGCGGCAGCGACATCGTCTTGGTCAGCACGGCGATCGCCACCAGCGCTGTGAGGAGCAACCGGATCGTGTCCATCCCGACCATCAGCCGGCGCCGGTCGCCGCGGTCCACGTACGCCCCGGCGGGCAGGCTGACCAGCAGCCACGGCAGGCGGGTGGCGACCGCCAGTCCGGCGATCAGCAGCGGGTTGCGGGTCAGCGTCCCAGCAAGCCACGGGTAGGCGACGACGCTGACCCCGTCGCCGAGCTTGGACAGGACGCTGGCCGTCCACAGCTTCCAGAAGCCGCCGCCAAGCCTCCGGAGCCCGGCCATCACGCCTGGGCCTGGTCGTGAGCCTGGCCAGCTTGGGTGGCGAGCCACTGCTCGAAGGTGGTCGGCGCGATCCGCGCGTCTGGTCCTGGGAGCAGGACCTCGCCGGCCACCGCGGTCTCGAACCGGCCGCGCCAGGTCGGGATGAGCCGCAGCGACTCTCCCCGCGCTGCGAGCGTCCGCCGGGCCATGTCGACCAGGTCCTGGGTCTCGGGACCGGCCAGCTCACACACCCCGCGCAGGGGCTCGCCCGCCGCGACCTCGACGAGGACATCGGCGACGTCGGCCACCGCGACCGGCTGGACCAGCAGCGGCGGCAGCGCCGCCGACTGCCCGCGCCGCGTCCACCCCACCATCTGTGCGGCGAAGTCGAAGAACTGGGTCGCCCGCACCACGGTCGCCGGGACCGGGCCGGACAAGGCCAGCCGCTCCTGCTCCCGCTTGCCGGCGTAGTGCCCGGCGTCTGGAACCCGGTCCAGGCCGACGATCGATAGCACCACATGGTGGCGAACGCCCGCGTCCTGTTCGGCGGCCAGCAATTGCTCGGTGACGGCGGCAAAGAACGCCCGTACCGGTTCGGTGTCGAAGCTCGGGGTGCTGGTGACGTCGATGACGGCGTCGACGCTTTCCAGGGCGGGGCCCAGCCCTGCTCCAGTGGTCAGGTCCACTCCGGTGGAGCGTGCGAGCACGAGCGCGTCGTGCCCGGAGCGCTGCACCGCCGTTACGGTCGGACGGCCGACCAGTCCTGTCCCACCGGCAACCGCGATCCTCACGATCGGACCTCCTCGCGTTCCTCGTGGGCGCTGCCGGGCCATGACAGGGTGACCAGGCGGCGGGGCACGCCGCCGAGGAACGGCAGGTTGTGGCCGGCGGCGCGGGCCTCCTCCAGGGCTTCGGACACCTCGGCCTCGCGGCCTGGGGGCAGGCACAGGCGGCGGCGGGTGAAGGCGACCACCTCGTCCCAGTTCACCTGGTTGCTGCTGGAGGTGGCGCTCCAGTCCTCGCGTTTGAGGTCGAGGCCGAGGTGGCGCAGGGCCGCCTCGGCGTCGTCGGCGGTCGGCCCCCCTGGGCGCTCCAGGCCATGGAAGCGGTGCCACAGCGGGCCGAGGTCGACCTGCGGGTGGCGGTCGCTCAGCTCCACCACTACCCGGTGGTGAGCGTGGCTGGTCAGCGCGAGCGCGAACGCTGCCAGGTCGGGGACGTTGTAGAGCACGTGGTGGCAGACCACCACGTCGGCGGCGTCCACCTCGCCGGCCACGTCGGGCCAGCGGCCCTGGATGGTGGGGGCCTCGACCTTGGCGGCGGCGGCCTGGTCGCGGAAGGCCGCCAGCATCGCGGCCGACTCGTCGACCGCGACCAGGCGCCCGGCCCTGCCGGCGAGCGGCAGGCTGCCCGCCCCGGCGCCGGCGCCGACGTCCAGGACGGTCCCGCCCTCCGGCAGCTCGCGCAGCGCCTCCAGGTTGGAGGGGGTGGGCGCCTGGGCTCTGGCAAGCCCCGCCCGCTCCTGGAACAACCCCACCGGGAATCCCCACGGCGACTCCGTCGCCCGCGCGAGGATCTCGTCGGGGATCGTCCATGCCGCCAGCTCGGCCCGCCATCGCTCCAGCGGGTCGTCCCGTTCGCTACACATTCGCACCACCTCATCGCGGTTGCCGCTTTCGTGTCACCCGATCAGCAGGCTACCGCCACTCCCTTGCGTCGTTGCCACCTTCTTCCGAAACAAGGAGTGATAGCGAGGCGACAAGTCGCCTATCATCGAAAGCGATTTGCATCGGGGGGTCCGGTCCATGTCGTTGATCCAGACAGGGCGGTGGTCGATCGTGGTGGCTGCCGTGGTCCTCGGGGCGGTCTCCGGGAGCACCCTCGCGCTGGTCACCTCTCCCCCAGCCCCGGCGCAGCGAACGGTTGCAAGCGGGGCGCCGCTCCCCGCCGCGACCCGTAGGGTGCCCGTTGGGGTATCGGCGTCGAAGTCGTCGGCGACCACGAGCACCCTCCCGCGGGTGCGCCGGCGGGTCGCCCCGCCGGTCATGGTGATGACATCCACGACGATGCCCGCGACCAGCACCTCCACTAGCTCCAGCTCGTCGACCAGCGCCAGCTCCTCCAGCAGTTCCAGCAGCTCCAGCAGCAGTTCGACCAGCAGCAGCGCGACCAGCACCAGCACCCCGCCGAGCACGGTGCCGCCGACGAGCCGCCACCATGCCAGCAGAGCCGCCCGCTCGCTGGACGCCCGGCCCGATTCAACCCTTTTCGGCGAAGAGCCCGGCGTCGCTCATCCGGACCGGCTCGCCGCGTAGGCGCGCCCCGGCCGCGAGCGCCGGGGCGATGAAGCGCCAGCGCGGTGACAGCAAGGGGCGGTCGAGCCGCATGATCCGGCAGGTCGCCCGCAATGCCAGCTGGTGCCACCAGCGGTGGCGGACCTCGTAGAAGTCACGCAGGGCGGGCGGCAGGGTGTGGAAGGCGAGGAAGCTGACCAGGCGCCACAGGCGGCGCCGGGGCACCTGTCGTGGCGGGTCGCGGATCAGCGCGGCGACCTGCGCGGCGCTGTCGGTGCGGCGCAGGATCCCGCTGGCGATCACCTGCTCGACGTAGGCGTCCAGTTCCGCGACGGTGGGTGGGATGTCCTCGGGCGGCAGCCGCAGCAGCGCGACGCCGACCATCTGCTCCTCGTGGAAGCGCTGGCGGCCGGCCGCGTCGAGCCGGCCAAGGGTGCGCCGCTCCAGCTCCAGGAACGAGGTGACCAGGCAGGCGTGCACCCACAGCAGCAGCGCCGGGTCGCGGGCGTCGTAGGGCAGGCCGGTCACCGGGTCGATCCCCTTGATGGCGCCGTGGACGTCGTCGATCCGCTTGGAGGCCGCCTGCGCCTCGGCGGTGGTGCCGAAGACGACCGTGAAGGTCAGCCGCAGGGTGCGCTCCAGGCGTTTCCAGGGGTCGCGCTCGTACATGCCGGTTTGGCGGGCACCGGCGACCACCAGCGGGTGGGCGGCGTGCATCAGCAGCGCCCTGACCCCGCCGATCATCACCGAGCTTTCGCGCAGCACCCGCCAGGAGGCGCTGTCCGGGCCGAACAGCCCGGGATCCGCCGCTGTGGTCGCCTGCTCCTTCATCTCATCAAGGTACCGGTTGTGCTGCTTTTGGCGTCCACGGTTTGCACTTGCACTGGCCGAACGGAAGAATCTGCATGCAACCACCAGCCGAGGGGGCCTTGGGAACTTGAGGACGATGAACACCAACGACATCCAGCCGTTCACGGTCGGCGAGGAACTGGCGGCGATCCAGCGCGGTCACGAGCGTGGCTTGGTCACCGACGAGGAGCTCTCCCAGCGTTTGAGCGAGCTGGAACTGCTGTTGCTGGGCGCCCCGCAATATCGGCAAAACAACTTGTCGGTATCGCGCTAAAGCGACCGCAATCGAGCGATCTGCGGCTCAGGCGCCCGCGCCGGCGTCAGGGATGGCGAGGCGGCGGGCGCCGAGCTCGCGGGACACCCCGCGGGCGGCTTCCTTGACCGCCGCGACGGCGCTGGCGACCGGCCCTTCGACCAGCAGGTGCTCGACCGGGCCGGCAAGCCCGATGGCGCCGACGATGGCGCCGCTCTTGTCGAACAGCGGTGCGGCGATCCCGGCCTCGCCGACGATCGCTTCCTGGTCCTCGGTGGCGTAGCCGTCGTGGGTCACCCGGGTGAGCTGCTGTTCCAGCTCGGCGGGGTCGGTGACAGTCCGCCCAGTGAGCCGCGGCAGGGGCGCCTCTTGGAGCAGGCGGCGGCGGTGCTCGGCGTCGAGGTGGGCGACCATCGCCTTGCCCAGGGCGGAGGCGTGCCAGGGGATGGAGGCGCCGACCTCCAGGATCTGCACGGAGTTGTCCGGCCGGAACACGTGGTGGACGATCAGCACCGTGTCGTTGTAGAGCACCCCGACGTGGACGGCCTCGCGGGCACGACCGGCCAGCGACTCGGCCCACAGCAGCGAACGGGCGCGCAGCTCGTGGTTGTCGAGGAAGGCGTTGCCCAGCTGCAGCAGGGCTGGGCCGAGCCGGTACTTGCCGGTCTCCAGGTCCTGCTCGACGAACTGGTAGGCCTCCAGGGTACGCAGCAGCCCGTACACGGTCGCCTTGGGCAGGCCGAGGCGCTCCCCCAGCTCGGTCACGCCGAGCCGGGCCGACTCGGAGCCGAGTGCCTTGAGGATTCGGGCGGCACGCCCGACTGATTGGATCACCGTCGTCTCACTGCAACCATTCTCCACAGGTTTACCGTTACTTCACCTTTTACCTCATCCTCAGGCTTTCCGCAGCCGCTGTGGGCGGGAACGCTGGGCGAGCACCGCCTCCTCCAGCGCCGCGAACATCAGCGCGGTGGAGGTGGCCCCCGGGTCCTGGTGGCCGACGCTGCGGGGGCCGAGGTAGGAGGCACGGCCCTTGTGGGCCAGCATCGGAATGGTGGCGCGCATGCCGTCGGCGGCGGCAGCGTGCGCATGGCGGACGGCCGCCTCCAGGCTGCCGTGGCTGTGCCCCTGGCCATGACCCTGGCCATGGCCGCCGCGCAGCGTCTTCTCGAAGGCGGCGAGGCCGGGGGCGAGCGCGTCGACCATGGTCTTGTCGCCCTCGGCGGCCGCGCCGACCCGCTGGACGCCGGCCAGCGCCGCCCGCAGCGCCTCCAGCAGGCGCCTGGGCCCGAAGGCGTCGCCGTCCCCGAGGGCATCGCCTGCCTGCAGGAAGGCCGTGCCGTACAGCGGCCCGGCGGCACCGCCCACGGTCGACACGAAGGTCCGCCCGGCGCTCTTCAGGAGCTGGCCCGGGGAGGCCTCCTCGTCGAGCCGGGCGATGCGGTCCAGCACGGCGGTGAAGCCGCGGTGCATGTTGGTGCCGTGGTCGGCGTCGCCGATGGCCGCGTCCAGCTGGGTGAGGTAGTGGCGCTCCGCCTCGATCCGCACGGCGACAGCCTCCAGCCACGTCCGGACGCAGGCGGCATCCACCAGACCGGCACCTCCGTTGCTTGCGGGTCCGGCCATCCTACTGCGTAACCCTGCGTCGATGCCTCTCTCGCCCTCCTCTGCTGTCGATGCCGCTTCCGCCTACTCCGACGGAGTCTTGCGCATGGTCGCCGCCTCGTGGGCGGCCTCGGCGACCTGGTCGAGGGTGGAGCCGGTGCTGGCCTGGATGGCCGCGACCACCGCGCCCTCGACCAGGGGCGCGTCCGCGATCCGCACGCGGTCGCGCCGCTCCGCCTCGATCAGCTCGTCGATGGCGAGCTGCGCGGACAACACGGCCGAGCCGAGGTCGACCATGACCAGCACGCCGTCGCCGTCGTCGGTCGCGGCGATGGCGTCGGCGATCAGGGTGGCATCGGTGCCGATGCCGCCCTCGTCGGTGCCGCCGGCCGCCCGCATGCGGACCTCGCCCGCCATCTGGGCGGCCAGCTCGACCACGCCCTCGGCAATCTTGGCCGAGTGCGACACCACCACCACGCCGACCATCTCGACCCGGCCGCCCGCGCTAGACGCCCCAGCGAAACGCCGGGGTGTGGACCGGCGCGTCCCACAGCCGGGTCAGCTCCTGGTCCAGGCGCAGGATCGTCACCGAGGCACCCTGCATCTCCAGCGAGGTGATGTAGGGGCCGACCAGGCTGCGGCTGATCTGCACCCCGCCCGCGTCCAGCAGCTGGGCGACGTGGCGGTAGACGACGTACAGCTCGGCCAGGGGCGTGCCGCCCATCGAGTTGACGAACAGCAGCACCAGGTCGCCGGAGGTGAGGCCGAGGTCCTCGATCACCGGCGTGGCGATGCGGTCGGTGAGCGCGTCGGCCGACTCCATCTTGATGCGCTCGCGGCCAGGCTCGCCGTGGATGCCGATGCCGATCTCGACCTCGTCGTCGGGCAGGTCGAAGGTGGGGCTGCCGGCCGCCGGCACGGTGCAGGAGGTGAGCGCCAGTCCCATGGAGCGGACGCCTGCGATCACCTTGCCGGCGACGTCGGTCACGCTGGCGAGGTCGGCGCCCTCCTCGGCCTTGGCCCCGGCGAGCTTCTCCAGCAAGACCGTCCCGCCGACACCACGGCGCCCCTGGGTGTAAAGGGAGTCCTTGACCGCGACGTCGTCGTCGATCACCACGCTGGCGACCTCAACGCCGTTGTCGCGGGCCAGGTCAGCGGCCATCTCGAAGTTCATCACGTCGCCAGAGTAGTTCTTGACGATGTGCAGCACCCCGGCGCCGCCGTCGACCTTGGTGGTCGCCCACTCCATCTGGTCGGGGGTGGGTGAGGTGAACACTGCCCCCGGACAGGCGGCGTCGAGCATGCCACGGCCGACGAAGCCGCCGTGGAGCGGTTCGTGACCGGACCCGCCGCCGCTGACCAGGCCGACCTTGCCCTGCCGTGGCGCATCGATGCGATAGACCACCGCCGGGTCGTAGTTCACGGCGACGAGGTCGGCATGGGCCCGAGCCAGTCCCTCCAGTGACTCGGGCACGAACTCGTCGATGCCGTTGATCAGCTTTTTCATCGCTTCCTCCTGACGGGGCGACGGTGGGCCGTCTGGCCTGGTCTGCGGTGACGGGTCCGGGGCTTGGGACGGTTAGGGACGCGCTAGCTGGCGCCCGCCTCTTCGGGTTCGGGGACGCGGCCGGGCTCGGGTTCGGCGACCGGCAGGAACCGGGAGATGAAGCCGTCATAGACATAGGCGCCCACCACCCCGCCGATGAACGGCCCGATGATCGGCACCCAGGCGTAGAAGTCGCCGTTCTGGTCCTTCATCGCGTTGGTCCAGCCGCACAGCAGCGAGGCCAGGCGGGGGCCGAAGTCGCGGGCAGGGTTGATGGCGTAGCCGGCATCCGCGCCCAGGGCCATGCCGATGCCGACCACCACGAGCCCGATGATGAACGGCGCCAGGTTGGCGCCAGGCGACAGGTTGCGGGCGTCGGTGATGGCGAAGATCAGCAGCACCAGGATGGCGGTGCCGATGATCTGGTCGCGCAGGGCGCCGAGCTGGCTCACCGGCAGCACGCCGTTGCCGGGCAGGGTCGAGAAGACGCTCTGGGACTTGACGCCCTTGGCCGGGTCGAACTTGTCGAAGGACTCCCAGTAGTTCCAGCGGATCAGCAGCGCGGCGACGAACGCGCCGAGGGTCTGTGCGCCCCAATAGGGCAGCACCTTGCCCCAGGCGAATCCTCTGCGGACCGCCAGGGCGAGGGTGACCGCCGGGTTGATGTGGGCGCCGGAGATGCCTCCGGCGACGTACACGCCCATGACCACGCCGATGCCCCACGCCCCCTCCTCGCAGCCAATGCGGCGCCGCTCAGCAATCTCGATGCTCGTTCGACGATGCTGAACAGCGTTAGATAATTACGGAGCCAGACGCTTGCCCTGTCAAGGCTCCAAGGTCTTGATCGGCTGATCCGCCAGGAGGCGTAACCCCGGGTCTCCGGGGTATCACGGTTGCTGGTTGCATTGGTCCTGGAACGCGGCGAGGATACGCCCTCAGGCGGTTCGTTCCGTTTGCCACCTGCCGGTTGCACCTGCGACAGCTGCAACGAGCAGCAAGGAGTCTGCCGATGCGCGTCTTCTCGTTCCGCCCGGCGCTCACCCTCCGTGGCCGCAAGTTCAACGGCCTGCGAGGCTGGGCGGGCAAGCCGTCCCACCCGCCGCTCACCGACATCCCGGTGGCGGCCTACCTGTTCGCTGCCGCCTTCGACCTGATCTCGTTGCTCGGCCGCAACCACACCTGGGCGCTGGACTTCCACCATGCCGCCACCTACACCCTTATCGGCGGGGCGGCGGTCTCGTCGCTGGCCGCGCTGACCGGGTTCTGGGACTGGCTGCGCTCAACCCCCAAAGGCACCCAAGCCCGGCGTACGGTCAACACCCATGCCTGGATCATGATCACGGTCACGGTGCTGGTGCTGGTCGACATCATCCTGCGGCTCACCGAGCCCGCGGGCACCACCCACAGCGGCGCCGGGGTGCTGGTGCTGTCCCTGCTCGCCGCCGGCCTGGTGACGCTCGGCGCGAGCTATGGCGGCACGCTCGTCTACGACTACGGCTTCAACGTCGAGACCGCCGGCGACCATCCGGTCTGGCATGTCAGCGAGACGGACGTGCTCCCGGGCGAGCGGCCCTGAGATTCTGCTCGTCGAGCCAGGTGGTCACTGCCGTCACGAACCGCTCCGGGGCCTCAAGTTGTGGCACGTGCCCGACGCCGTCGAGGACCTGGAATGTCCACGACGGCCGCGCGTCGGCGATCGCCTGGGTCGACCCGAGCGGCACCAGCCGGTCACCGGTGCCCTGCAGTAGCAGCGTCGGCGCAGCCACCGCCTGGACCGCACGCCGATAGGGGCCTGGCCGGGCGAGGGTCAGCAGCAGGGAGCGGGCCGCCTCCAGGAAGGCCGCATCGCCCCAGGCCAGTTCGGCGCGCTCCTGGGTCAGCGCGCACATGGCCGCCACCACTTCGGGCGGGACCCGCGATGCGTCCACGCAACAGACCCGCAGCACATCGGCGACCAGGCGCTCGGCGCCGAGCCGGGTGCGGCGGCGTGCCAGGAAGCGCTCACCGAGCCCAGGGATTGCGTAAAGGGTGAAGACCAGGCGCACTTCGCGATCCAGCCGCACTCCGCGCGGGCGCGGCACGGCCGGGTCGACCAGCACCAGTCCAGCCACCCGCTCGGGATGCGCCGCCGCCTCCAGCAGGCTGATCAGCCCACCCATGGAGTTGCCGACCAGGATCACCGGCGCACCGGCGACCTCGTTGATAAAGCGGCCGAGCAGCCGCTGGTTGGCACGGACCCGGGCATGACGCCCAGCCAGGGGGGTGCGCCCGAACCCTGCCAGGTCGAGGGCGAGCACCCGCGACCGCCGTGCCAGCAGCGGCCCCGCTGCCATCCAGTTGAGGTGCGCCCCACCGAGCCCGTGAACCAGCACCATCGCGGGGCGGCCGTCGCCGTCCCCGCCGAAATCGGCGTAGTGGACAGGACCATCGAGGTCGACGAACCGAGACTGCATGGCCTGCTCCTGAACCACACGGTGCGCTTGCTCGCCCTCCACCGTGGCCCAAAGTTACCGGACCGTCAAGTTAGCGGCAGCCGCTGGCTCAGAACGGCGTCGGCAGGTGGATGTTCGGGTTCGGGATGTGCAGGTGCAGCTGCAGGGTCGCCTCGACGAAGACGAAGCCGATCACCAGGGCGATCACGGCGGTGGTCGCCCTGTAGCGGGAGCCGATGCGGGCCAGGGAGCCGACCAGGACGATCCCTGCCGCCAGCAGCAGGTACCCGCCGACCTCCCCGAAGCTCGGCAGGCCGTCGTGGCCGATCAGCCCGTAGAGCGCGATGAGGGCGAAGAAATAGCCGCCGAAGGCGCGCCGGCGCCCGAGCAGGGCAGCCCCACTCAAGGTCAGCAGCGCTGGCAGGGTGATCCGCACCGATGACACCGGGTCGTCGCTGTTGAGCGCCATGGCGTCGAGCGCGGCGAACGCGGCCACCAGCGCGAGGTCTCGGAGCACCCCGCCGGGGAGCAGGTCGGCCAGCACCTTGACCCGCGAGCGCTCCCCCGCCGGCCTGTCCGCCGGCCGGTCTGGTGCCTGGGCTGGCCGGGAGGCAGCCGCGGGAGCCGGTGCCTGCGGTAACACGGGTGTGCGGGTGTGGGGCGCTGGCGGCGGGTAGGGGTAGGGCCGCGCGGCGGGCGACGGCACCGGCCGTGGCGGCCGTGGTGCCGGCCGTGGCCTGGCGTTCGGCGAGATCGGCTGCGAGACGACCCGAGGCCGGCTGGATGCCACCCCCGCGGGCCGCTCCACGGCTGGCTGGATCCAGGTGCGCTGGACCACGTCGGTGGCGGCGGCGACCGGGTCGGCGGGCGCCCCCTCGACCAGGCGTTCCAGCAGCCCCCGCGGGCTGGGCCGCTGCCGCGGGTCCTTGCCCAGCGCCGCCCGGGCAGCCTCAAGCAACGAACCGTGCGGTTGCAGGCCGCGAAGGTCCGGGTCGTGGTTGAGGATCCGCTGGCTGACCGCCTCGGCCGTGCCCGAGCCGAAGGGCGGCTCGCCGCTGGCCGCATAGGCGACCAGCCCACCCCAGGCGAACACGTCGCTGGCCGCGGAGGCGGTGCCGCCACGGAGCTGCTCGGGCGACAACCAGTTGAGCGAGCCCACCAGCATGCCGGCCTGGGTGAGGGCAGTCTGATCGGCCCGCCGGGCGATGCCGAAGTCGATCACCTTCGGGCCGGACGGCGACAGCAGCACGTTGCTCGGCTTGAGGTCGCGGTGCACCACCCCGGCGGCGTGGATCGCCTCCAGCGCCTCGGCCACGCCGACGGCGAAGCCCAGCAGCTGCGCACTGGCGAGCGGCCCGCGTTCCTCCACGGCCTCCCGCAGGGTCGGGCCCTCGATGAACTCGCTGGCGTACCAGGGCCGCTCGGCATCGACGTCAGCGTCCAGCATCCGCGCGGTGCAGAACCCCGCCACTCCGGACACCGCCCCCACCTCATGCTTGAAGCGCGCCCGGAACTCGGGGTCATGGGCCAGGTCCTCACGGACAGCCTTGATGGCGACCAGCCGCCGTTCCGGCGTCTGACCGAGATAGACGACTCCCATTCCGCCGCCGCCGAGCCGACCCAAAATGAAGTACGGCCCAAGCCGCCTCGGATCGGCCGTTCCGAGAGGTGACGTGCTATACATCCCAAAATCACGTTACCAGGCGGCCGGCACGAGCGAGCGCCATTTTCGTTGCGTCCCGGAAACGCTTCGTTGCAACCCGGAATCCAACTTGGAGAGAACCGGAGGCGATCATGGCTGATTTCGGGATGACCCCGGAGATCCGCGAGTGGCGCGCACAGGTCGGCGCGTTCATGGAGGAGCACGTCTACCCGAACGAGCCGGTGTTCGCCCGCGCCGACGACGAAGCGACGGCACGCGTGGCGGAGCTGCGCGCGGCGGCGAAGGCGGCGGGGCTGTGGGCGCCGTTCATCGGGCCGGAGGCGGGCGGGACCGGCAAGGGGTTCCTCGCCTACGCCTACCTGAACGAGGTGATCGGGCGGAGCCTGTGGGCGCAGCTGGTGTTCGGCTGCCAGGCGCCGGACGCCGGCAACGCCGAGATCCTGCACCAGTTCGGCACCCCCGAGCAGCGGGAGCGGTGGCTGTACCCGCTGGTCGCCGGTGAGATCCGATCGTTCTTCTCGATGACCGAGCCGGAGGTCTCCGGGGCCGACCCGACCGGGCTGCGCACCCGGGCGGTCGCCGACGACGGTGACTGGGTGATCGACGGGCACAAATGGTTCAGCTCCGGCGCTGAGGGCGCAGCGTTTGGGATCGTCATGGCGGTCACCGACCCGGACGCGCCGCCGCACCGGCGCGCCACCCAGATCATCGTCCCGGCCGACACCCCCGGGGTCGAGATCGTCCGCGCGGTCCCAGTCCTCGGCCATCGCGGCCGTGACTGGACCACCCACTGCGAGGTCCGCTACCGCGGCGTGCGGGTGCCCCAGGCCTCTACCCTCGGCCCGCGCGGCGAGGGCTTCCGCATCGCCCAGAAACGCCTCGGACCGGGCCGCATCCATCACGTGATGCGCTGGCTCGGGCAGATGCAGCGAGCCTTCGAGCTGCTGTGCCAGCGCTCGCTGGAGCGTGAGGCGTTCGGCGGCCCGCTGGCCGACAAGCAGACCGTGCAGAACTGGATCGCCGACTCCGCTGCCGGGATCCAGGCGTGCCGCCTCATGACCCTGGACGCCGCCCACAAGATCGACCAGGGCGACGAGGCCAGGGTCGAGATCTCGCTGCTGAAGTTCTATGCCGCCGGGGTCCTGCACGACGTCGTCGACCGCGCCATCCAGGTGCACGGCGCGCTCGGCCTCACCGACCAGACGCCGCTGGCGGTCATGTACCGTGAAGCTCGTGGGGCCCGCATCTACGACGGCCCTGACGAGGTCCACCGCATGGTGGTCAGCCGGCGCATCCTGCAGGTCTTCCGCGATGGCAGGACCTGGGATTTCGCTGGGTAGAGCGGTCGAGCGCGCGATGAGGGGGGCGATCGGTGGCACGCTCAAGCTTGAGGTGCAAACTACGCTATTGGTTCGACAACACCATGGCCCGGGGAACCGCGGCACTCATCGGGCTGCTCGCGGCCGTCTCCCTCGGGGTAGTCGTGGTCATCACCCTGCTGATCGCGGTGATCGATCCGAGCGGGGACGACGGCGGCGGCCACCACCCCCTGCTGGAGCTGTGGCGAAACTTCCTCGCGGCCTTCGACCTCCAGTCCGTGGAGGTATCAGGGCATGCATCGTTCCTCGCGCTCCGGCTGGTGCTCGCGCTTGGTGGCATCTTCCTGGTCGGCGCCCTGATCGGCATCCTGGCCACCGGGCTGGAAGGCCGGCTGGAGGAGCTGCGCAAAGGCCGCTCGCTGGTGGTCGAACAGGGGCATACCGTGCTCCTCGGCTGGTCCGAGCAGGTCTTTGCGATCATCCCGGAACTGGTCGAGGCCAACACCAACCAGCGACGCGGCCGCGTCGCCATCCTGGCCCCCAAAGACAAGGTCGAGATGGAGGACGAACTGCGCGCCAAGGTCGGCGCCACTAGGAACACCCGGGTCGTCTGCCGCACCGGCGACCCGATGGACCCCGACGACCTGGGGATCGTGAACCCGGACGGCGCCCGCGCGATCATGGTGCTCACCCCGCCTGGCGAAGAACCCGACATGCAGGTCATCAAGACGCTGCTGTCGCTGGCTAACCGCCCAGGGCGACAGGCCAAGCCGCTCCACGTTGTCGCCGCCATCACCGACACCCGCAACATGGCCGCCGCCGCCCTGGCCGGCGGCCCGGGGACCCGGCTCGTCGACGCCGACGACATCGCCGCCCGGCTCATCGTCCAGGTCTCCCGGCAGTCCGGCCTGTCGGTGGTCTATACCGACCTGCTCGACTTCGAGGGCGACGAGCTCTACATGACCGAGGAGCCCAGGCTGGTGGGGACCGCCTTCGGCGACGCCCTGCTGGCCTACCGCAGCTCGGCGCCAATCGGGCTGCGCCACGCGGACGCCACCGTGCAGCTCAACCCGCCCATGGACCAGCGCATCGTCGCGGGCGACCAGCTCATCGCCATCTCCGAGGACGACGACACCGTGGTGCTGGCCGAGGAGGCGCCCACCCTGATCGAGGATGCGATCGTCACGCCCGAAGCGCGCGCCCAGACCCAGACCGTGGCCGTGGAGCGGGCGCTGCTGCTCGGCTGGAACCGCCGCGCCCCGGCCATCGTGCGCCAGATGGACCGCTACGTTCCGCCAGGGTCGGCGCTGTCGGTCGTCGCCGCGGACACAGATGGCCAGGTCGGCGAGGTGGTCGGGAAGCTGGGGGGAGAGCTCGAACGGCTCCAGGTCACCTTCTGCAAGGGGCAGGCCCACGATCCGGCCACCCTGGAGGCGGTCGGCCCGCACCGCTTCGACCACGTGACCGTGCTCAGCGCCGACGACCTGGAGGCGCAGGAGGCCGACTCGCGGACGCTGGTGACGTTGCTGCACCTCCGCGAGCTGGCAGGGCGGCAGGGCAACGGCTGCGCGATCATCAGCGAGATGGCCGACGACCGCAACCGCCAACTGGCCCAGTTCGCCCGTGCCGACGACTTCGTGGTCAGCCAGAAGCTCATCAGCCTGCTGATGACCCAGGTCGCCGAGAACCCGCACCTCGCCACGGTCTTCGCCGATCTGTTCGACGCGGACGGCTCGGAGATCTACCTGAAGCCCGCGTGCGACTTCGTGCGTGAGGGCGTCGAGATCGATTTCTATACCGTCGTGGAGGCCGCCCGCCGCCAGGGCCAGGTGGCAATCGGCTACCGCGTCCACGCCGACAGCCACCAGCCGCCGACCTTCGGTGTGGTCCTCAATCCCGACAAGCGGGTCCCGGTGACCATGCGGCCCGGCGACCGGGTGATCGTGCTCGCCGAGGACGGGTAGCGGGCAGCCGGGTAGCGGCTACGACAGTGCGCTGCCCGCCAGCCAGCTGGACCAGGAGGTATTCCAGTCCTGCACGCCGAGGGTGTTGGTGGGGGCCTTGGGCGAGCCGGTCACCTGGACGACGTCGCCACGACGGGAGAAGTTGTAGAACCAGGTCGCGTCCGCGACGGAGACGTTCACGCAGCCGTGGGAGACATTGGAGTTGCCCTGTGCTCCGGTTGACCAGGGCGCGGCGTGAACGAACTCGCCGCTGTTGGCGATGCGCACGTCCCAGAGGACCTTCTCGTAGTAGCCGTCGGGCGAGTTGCGCGGGATCCCGACGGTCGCCGAGTCCATGGTCACGACCTGGGACTTCTCAAGGACGAAATGGATCCCGTTGGTGGTCGGGTACTTGTCTCGGCCAGTGGAGACCGGGATCACCTTCACCGTCTTGCCGGCGGAGGTCACCGTCATCTTGTGGGCGGTGGTGCTCACCACGCTGACGTGCCTCGCGCCAATCGTGAAGTGGACCAGGCGGTCGCGCACGCCCCAGATCCCGTCGCCGGCGTCGACCCCGGCAAGATGGGCGTGCAGCGTGACCTGGGTGCCACTTGCCCAGTAGGACTCGGTGCGGTAGTGGACCTCTTTGTCGTTGAACCAGTGCCAGGAACCCTTCACCCCGGTCGAGGTCTGCACCTGGAGCCGCCGTTCGACCGCGGCGCGGTCGGTCACCGGGCGGTCGAACCAGATGACGATCGGCATGCCGACGCCGACAGTCTCCCCGTCCAGCGGCATGATCGAGGCGGCGAGGAGCCCCTGCGGGGTCAGGGTGGAAAACGAGCTGATGTGCTGGGTGGCGGTCCCGGACTGGTTGGCCGCGATCACCACCACCTGGTAGCGGGCGCCCGGCGTGAGCACGCCGCTGCTGGTCCAGGTGCGCCCGTCACTGCTGAGGGTGCCGGGGAGCTGCTGGCCGGCGCCGGTGACGCGGACCGAGCGGAGCGTGCCGCCGCTGGCGGTGACCTTGGCGTGGGCGTCGGGCCGGACCCCGCTGGCGTGGTCGGCGGGGCTGAGCTTGAGCTGGACCGGCGGGGCAGCCGGCTTGGACGGCGCCACATGCGCCACCGCCCCGGTGACGGCGTGACGGACCGACGTCCCGGTCAGCCGCCAGAGTCCGACGCCGATCCCGCCGATGACCAGCACCGCCATGGCGGCGATGGCGATCAGCGCCGGCCCGCGCCGCCCGCCCCCCGGGCTCTGCAGCTCACGCAGACTGTCCAAGCTCAACTCCGACGGCACCTCCCCCGTGACGTGCCTACCCCTGGTGACTGCTTGCAACCTGGTCGTGGAGCTGCGGCGATCTCCCCAGTGATCGATGGTACCCATCTGGGATAGTTCGTGACCTGTTCGAGGCTGAACCGTGCAGCAACGAGCTGATTTGTTATGCATTTGTGCCCACTGAGCTGCGGGGACATTGTCAAATGCCAGCCTTGCCCGCCCTCGGGAACTATTAGCGAAATACGGCGAGCATCTACCAATTGCAGCTACCGCTCGGTAATGTCCTGTGGTCAGGCCGTCGTGCCCCGGACGACCCGAGGAGGAACGCATCGATGCGCCGCGCCGCCGCCACCCTCGCCCTGCTCATGCTCCTGCCACTCGGGCCGCCCGCCAGCGCCCAGACCCAGCCCGCTGGCCGGGTGGTGCGCGACCGCTTCGGGATCGCTCACCTCCAGGCCGCCAACCGCCACGACCTGTTCTTCCTGCAGGGCTGGGTCCACGCGCAGGACCGGCTCTTCCAGATGGACGTCAGCCGCCGCCAGGCCAGCGGGACCCTCGCCGAGCTGCTCGGCCCCGACGCGCTCCCCACTGACGTGCAGCTGCGCACCATCGGGCTGCGCCGCGCCGCCGTCCGCTCGATGGCGGTGATCTCGGCGCAGTCCCGCGCCGCCATGCAGGCCTATGCCGACGGGGTCAACGCCTTCGTCGCCAGCCATCCGCTGCCGCCCGAGTACGCCGCGCTGCACCTCACCAAGTTCGAGGCGTGGACGGCGCTGGACAGCGTCACGGTCGGCAAGCTCATCTCCTTCGG
>WNGD01000144.1_pt1 | contig 64480 bp, 57 predicted proteins | sample 5400671 | NCBI WGS metagenome assembly WNGD01 (sample SAMN13153369, study PRJNA577476) | soil metagenome | isolation source: 40 cm soil or saprolite under grassland replicate 2 | place: USA:California | collected 2016-06-15
CAACGCGCTCACCCCGTATGTGATCAAGCCGTTCCAGGACATGACGTGGGAAGAACTGGGTGGCAAGCTCGACGACGAGATGCGTGCGGCGTTCGCGGTCACCAAAGCCGTTCTGCTCGCCATGACTGAACAGGGCTGGGGACGCATCATCTATCTCGGTACCGGCCTCAGCCGCCATCCCCGGGAGGGCATGATCGCACTGGGCACGGCCAAGGCCGCACTGACGCAGTTCGCCCGGTATCTCGCCCAGGAACTAGTACTAGTATCCATTGCGAAATGAGCCTGTGGAGCCGCTTGAGAGGCCAATCAGCCTTTGCAAAGCGTGACAGAGTGATGCGGGTGCTTCTCAGGCGGGAGCAGAGAGAGCTCAGCACACGTGAGAGGATGCGTCGGAGCGGGTTGCTGGTGCCTGTGCTGGGCTTGGAGGTCCGCCCTGTCAGTGGTAGAATGAGACAAAGGAAGAAAGGAGGAGCACGCCCCATGGAAAGAAGCCCTTCCCCGGCAGACAAGGTGCTTGCCCATGCAGCAGCCCAGGCAAGCGAGACAGATCCGGTACTCAGCGAGTTAGATGCGGTCTTGGACGCAGATCCGCTCTATCAGCAGGCGTGCGCGAAGCTGGACGGGCTGGACGCAGAGGCGACATCGGGAGAAGTCCTGCTGCGCCTCCTGCTGGTCAAGTATCTGTATGACTGGAGTGAGCAGCAAATCGCTGAGCAAGGGGAAGACAGCCTGGTGCTGCGCTGGTTCTGTCGGCTGGGACTCCAGCCGGCACCTGCAATCAGCAGTGTGAGCCAGGCAGCAGGTCTTGTGTCAGTTGCCGAGTTAGAAGCACTGGCGAACCGGGTAGAACAGGCAAGGGAGCGAGCGAAAGAGAGCGAGGGGCGGCTGCGACCGACATACCGACAGCGATGGAGGTGAGAGGCCATGTTAGTTGACTGCTACGCGCGAGAAGATGTGTTCGCCCAGGTGCCCGAGTTGGCAGCGGAGATCGATCCGGTGCTCAGAACATTGGATGGATTGCTCGACGACGATCAGCTCTATCAGCAGGTGCGGGCGGACGAGGGCTCGCGACATCGGTACACCCTGGTGCATGGGCGACACTCCACGCCTGTCGAAGTGCTGCTGCGCATGCTCATCCTCAAACACCTCTATCAGTGGAGCTACAAAGAACTGGAAGGACGGGTCAAGGATAGCCTGGTGCTGCGCTGGTTCTGCCGGGTGGCCTTCCATGGGGTGCCCGATGGTAGTACCCTCTGGCACTGGCAGCAGACGCTGCGCCCTGAAACGCTCCACGCCCTGAATGATCGCGTGGTGCAGTTAGCCAAACAGGCCAAGGTGACCAAAGGACGCAAGCTGCGGCTAGACGCCACCTGCGTGCAGACGGAGATCCATCACCCCACCGACAGCGGCTTGCTCGTCGATAGCGTGCGCGTGCTCTCCCGCTTCGTGCAGCGGGCCAAAGAACTGGTCAAAGATCAGGTGAGCAACGTGCAGCAGGCCTGTCGCTCGCGGCTGCGCACGGCGCGGCAGGTGGCCCAAACCTTGCACCGGCAACTGCGGCGCAAAGTCGAGGACAAAGAAGTGCAGCAGAAAGAGCTGTATCAGAAGCTGATTGAGACTGCCGAGCACATGGTGCACCAAAGCCAAGCGGTGGCGGCAGCGCTGACGCAGCAGACGGGGCAGGTCGCCCAACGCTTACTCAGCCAGGCGACAAAGGTGCTGCCACTGGTCGAGGGGGTGATCGCTCAGACACGCCGTCGCGTGCTGGAGGGCAAGAAGATGGCCTCGGAGCAGAAGGTGCTCAGCCTCTTCGAGCCGCACACCCGCGCCATTCCCCGGCACAAAGGTGGCGCACTGGTCGAGTTTGGCCGACACGTCATCCTCGATGAAGTGGAGGGCGGCATCGTGACCCGCTTCCAGATCCTAGAGCATCCCAATGAGCATGGCCAAGCTGTGGAGGCGGTGAAGCACCACCAGGCGCTCTTTGAGCATCCGCCGGGTCTGGTAGCGGGCGACCGGGGCGTGCATTCGGCTGAGACGGAGGAGCGCCTCAAGGCAGCAGGAGTCAAGCGGGTGGCCATCCCGGCCGCGGGCAAGCTTTCGCAGGAACGTCAGGCGCTGGAGCGCACGCGCACCTGGAAGCGCGGCTATCGCTGGCGCGCGGGCATCGAGGGGCGCATTGCGAGCCTGAGGCGGGATTTCGGCTGGCACAAAAGCGCCTATCACGGGCAAGACGGGATGGAACGCTGGCTCGGCCTGGGAGTTATCGCCAGCAACCTGCGTCATGTGGCCCAGGCCACGGTCACCCGCGCCCACACCAAGCAAGCTGCTTGAGTTCGATAGGGAGCAGAAGTAAGCTCAGCAATATAATACATCGCCTGCTTGCTTTAAACTCCCTTCTCAAGGGGCTTTATCATTTCGCAATGGATACTAGTACTAAGCAGGCTGGAGGGGATGTATGATATTGCTGTAGACAAAGAGGTGGACAAGCCGTCGTAGCCGCGACATTTATGGCGCCTGGGGTGGGGAGGAACGCTGCTGGCCTCCGCGTGCGAGCAGGCAGCTTGACTGCATGAGCGACGGGTGCTAGCCCCCCACGGCGCGATAATGAGTTTTCACACCCAAAACTGGTCATACCGCCCAGCGAACGCTGCCCTGGCTTGTCACCCTTCGCTGCGCTCAGGGTCTGGCGGGAACGGAGACCCTTCGCTGCGCTCAGGGTGACAGAAGGCGGGACATGTGGTCTGCGATTATTGCCGATCTTGATAGCGAAAATTCATAATCGCGCGGCTACGCCTACCCATATGCCGCATTATTTGGTTAAACCGCATTATCGCACGGCTACATCCCGCTCTCACCCTTGCCGACTTCCTGCCTGCCTACAACCAATTTACACACCCGGCTGGCGGCTGGCAAAAGCCCAGATTCGCTTATCCTTATATAAGAATAGAACGAGTATCGGGAGAACGCGAATTGCCTCTACAGGCTGGTTGAGTAGTCTTCGGAGATGAAGTGAAGGGAATACTTTGTAGGGATGGTTTGGTGGGTGAGCAGTCTTCTGTCTCTCTCTCTCGCGATGCGATTGCTAGCTGCTGTAGCCCAATTGTCTCGCCCTTTCGTACGCTTGTTGAGCCTCTTTTTTCTTCCCAAGGGTCTCAAGTGCGAGTCCTTTGTTGTGGTAGGCGTTGGCAAAGTTGGGGTCCAGGCGGATGGCTTGCTCGTAGGCAGCGAGCGCTTCCTGGGAGCGATTGAGGGCACGGAGGGCAGCGCCCTTGCCGTTGTAGGCTAGAGCAAGGTTGGGGTCCAGGCGGATGGCTTGCTCGTAGGCAGCGAGCGCCTCCTGGTAGCGCTTGAGGTCATAGAGGGCCATGCCCTTGTTGTTGTAGGCAGCAGCAAGGTTGGGGTCCAGGTGGATGGCTTGCTCGTAAGCGGCCAGCGCTTCCTGGGAGCGATTGAGGCTATGGAGGGCATTACCCTCGTTAAGCCATTCCTCTTTGGTTTTCAGTGAGTTGAGCAAGTCTTTGATGGTACGGTTGATCTCTCCCACCACATCCTGAAAAGCCTCGTCTCGATCAGGCCAACGCGTAATCGCCTTGGCATTGGTGGGCAGAAGTTGGAGGTGGCTGAAGGGGGCATCTTCCCAATAGGTGGGACGCAGCAGGATGGGAACAACACGACAGGTTCCAGCCTGATGCCGCTCTAAGGCGCGCTGCATCTCCTTGCCATAGCAGTACTCGGATGCCATGAAGTCGGGGCTGATTAACAACAGGATCAGATGGGCGGTATTCAGATGCGTGTCAATGGCCTGCTCCCATTCCTCCCCTGGCAGGATTTCGCGGTCGTGCCAGTTGGTCAACTGGTAGCGGCGTTCCAACCAGGCGAGGTGCTTCTCCAACTCATCACGGAGGGGTTTATCTTCTCGTGCATAGCAGTAAAACAGCTTGATTTCTTGCTTAGAAGTGCCAGCCATAAATGCCTGTCTCACCTACTTCATCGTTTAGGGGGTAGTGTTCATATGATAACATACATCGGTGTTGTTGCCTATATGGCAGAGGTGTGAAAGGACCACGAGGTGATTACTCAGAAGATGGTAGATTTCGTCGTTTACTCGGGTAGAGCTAGAGCGAGTCTATCAGGTTAGCGGGGAACGAAAACGGGCGTTCCGCATATCCCTAAAGAATAGAACGAGTATTTAAGATATTGCTCTATCTTTTATGTGGAAGATATGTTACACTACATATTGTAGCTCAGGTGCTGTGCCTGGATGGCCTGAGCTTGTGCCAGGTAGACAGAAACGGCGGTCACATCACGGTGGGAAACCATAGGACGGAGGGGTAAACTTATGACAAGAACTGTATTAGATAGAGAGCTACACGACCTGAACGCCCAGATCATACAGTTGGGATCCCTGGTTGATGATGCATTGGGAAAAGCCCTTGATGCCCTAGAAACGGGCGATGTCGCTATGTCGGGCATGGTCATTGAAGGTGATGCCATTATAGATAGCCTGCGAGCAGCTATCGAAGAGCATACAATTCGCCTGTTGACACTACAACAGCCCCTCGGAGGGCGGGATCTGCGTTACCTGACCTCGGTGCTATCGATCGTGAGTGACCTTGAGCGTGCCGGGGATGGCGCCGCAGGGATTGCACAAAATATCCTGCGTATGGCCCCCTTGCGCAGTAATGCAGCGCAAGTAAAGATTACCACAAGTGTAAGTTCTGTGGGCGAAAATGGGCAGATTACCGAGGCATCGATCATGCGTGGTATGCTTGAACTCGGTCGCGAGGCCCGCCGCGTCTTGCAGGGGACTATGGATGCTTTTGCCAACTCTGACGCGAAGGCCGCGCGCTACATCTGGGAAGAAGACGATGTAGTAGATGTGCGCTATCACATGGTGCGTCATTATTTGATGGAGATGCTGGAAGGCGCTCGCGCTATACCCGCCTTACAAATTGATTCCCGTATCTTGCAACGTTTGACATACATGCTCTGGATTGCTCACAAATTGGAGCGCGTTGGTGACCATTGCTCCAATATCTGCGAGCGCATTGTCTTCATTGTAGAAGGGGAGACTAACATTACGCCATCACGGGAGCGATAAGCCCTCGCGCATGGGTGAGTGTTACTCGCCCTGGGCGAGGGAATATCCTATGTGACCATCGAAGGTGTACAGGTTCTCAATTTTGATGAAGTCAAAGCCAGCATCCTCTACATTCTGGAGTAGTGTAATAACCTGGCTGTGATTGATTGTAGTAACGGGGGATTGGGTCATGAAACGGCAACGCCAGTGATCAGTATAGAAGGTCTCCGGCAAGCCGTGCGGCCAGACTTTAGCTCCGCGATTGGTGATCAGTTGCAGGTGCAGGTCACCTCCACCCACCTGCTTGAGCGCTTCACCCAACTGTTCGGGGGTTCCATCATGCCAGTCCAGGTATATATCTACACCGACCAGATCCTTCTTCTCTGTAGACATGCTGCTGATGACGTGCCCACTGTCGGTGTGTTTTGATGCTGCATTATAGTTGACCGCTTTGAGCTTCTGTGGCTGCTGGCCCAGGCGGGCAATAATGGCCTGAGCGAACTCTTTTGTGCCAACGCGTTCTTTGCTAATCCCTTCGGTAAAAATATCGTAGGTGTGGACACCATCCTCAATGGTGCGTGACCACGCGTTATGTACCTGTGTGGCGACATCGGGTTGATCAATGTGTACGAGCATCATCACAGCAGCGAGCAGGAGTCCAGAAGGGTTGGCCAGGTTCTGACCGGCACGGCGGGGAGCAGAACCGTGGATGGCTTCAAACATGGCACAATAATCGCCGATATTTGCAGAGCCCGCGAGGCCAACTGAACCAGCGATCTGGGCCGCTACATCGGAGAGGATATCGCCGTAGAGGTTGGGCATGACAACAACATCGAATGCTTCTGGTGTGTCGGCAAGTTTGGCGGCTCCGATATCGACGATCCAGTTTTCACTGGCGATATCTGGATACTCCGCTGCAATCTTATCGAACATTTTATGAAACAGGCCGTCGGTTAGCTTCATGATGTTGTCCTTCATGAAGCAGGTTACTTTCTTGCGGTTGTGGCTCCTGGTGTACTCAAAGGCATAGCGGATGATCTTCTCGCTGCCGGGGCGGCTGATCAACTTGAGGCTCTCCATCATGTCGTGGGTCTGGCGATACTCAATGCCGGTATAGAGATCCTCTTCGTTCTCGCGGATGATGACTACATCCATGTCAGGATGTTTCGTATCGACAAACGGGTAATAGGATACACAGGGACGCACGTTGGCATAGAGACCAAACATGGTGCGCGTTGTAACGTTGAGGCTCTTGTAGCCGCCGCCCTGGGGTGTAGTGATGGGAGCTTTGAGAAATACCCTGGTGCGGCGCAGCGATTCCCACGCTCCCGGCTCGATACCTGCGCTGTTGCCGCGCAAATAGACCTTCTCGCCAACTTCGATCTGCTCAATCTCTATACGCGCCCCTGCCTCCCTGATAATATGGAGAGTGGCATCCATGATTTCTGGGCCAATGCCATCACCGTAAGCCACTGTTACCGGTATATTTTGCGTCATAGCAGCACCTCTATCAATGCATATCCAGCGATCTTATCTCGGATTGCTTCAGTTTAGCACAATGGCGACTGCTTACACAAGCACAGACGTTTGGAGATAAGCCTTCCTGTGAGCGGATTTGAGCGCTGCCCCGGCTGTCACCCCTGGCTTCGCGAAGGGTCTGGCTCGACGGACGCAGAGATCCTTCCCCTTCGCTACGCTCAGGGCTTCGGCTCATGCGCTCAGGATGACAGGCATTATCTCCAAATGTCTGACACAAGCAGTTGACTCTGTACCTGCACACAAAAATCTGCTATAGTTTATAGAAATCTTCGTCACTTTGATGCAGCAGAATGGCGGCAGTGTTGAAAGATAAAGCACACCCGATAGAACCAGAGGACCTGGAAAATATTCAATCTGGTTACCTTGGTACAACTCCCCCGGCGGGTCAACCTCCAGCCAAAGGGGAACGCCGGTGGATCGATCGTCCTGATCAGTTACTTCAAGCGATTCAGAAGCTCGAACGAGCCAGCGTGATCGCTATCGATGCTGAGTTTACCCAGATGCGTTCATTTGCACAGAGGGCAGGAACTACTTCTGCACCCTCGCCAGTCTCTTCCAATCGCCTGGCACTCCTGCAGCTTGCTATTGATCATTATTGCTTTGTAGTCGATGCATGGCGATTGCGTGATCTTTCACCTCTAGCCTCCGTAACCGCGAACCTGGAGATCACTATCCTGCTCCATGGAGCAGGAGCTGATATGCAGGTCATGGCGGAACGAGGTCTAACCGTGGCGCATTACTGTGATTTGGAAGCTGCCAGTCGCTCTATCTTTGGCCAGCATGAATCATCACTCGCGGCCATGCTGCAGCGCGCGTTCAATGTTCGCCTGGATAAGAGCCTGCAGAGGACAGATTGGACGCGCCGTCCACTGCCAACGGCGATGGTTTCTTATGCTGCCAGGGATGCTGAGATGACTTTAGCCCTCTATTACTGGTTGGATGAGCATTATCACTGGGCATTGCAACTTCATGAACATACAGGCCAACAAGAATCGGTAGCTGTATGGATGGAACCATTCTTGCGAGGGGCATTGCCTGTTCCAACAGAAGTGGCGATCGCGGGCATTCAGGGACTTCTGAGCGAGGAGGAACTGTATGCAGATTGTCGTACGGCTCTTGCGGCATTAGTGCAGCCAATGCGGCGAAATCGCCTGTTGCGACTGATCGCCGATTTATCACTGGTTCAACTAGCACCTGAGATTGAACCTCTATTGCATGCTCAGGCATCTGAAGAACGTGCTGCCGCAGCACGAACTCTCAGCCGACTGCATGTGGAACACGCTGAAAAGCTGATCCGCCCCTTATTACACGATCCTGTTTATGACGTGCGGAAAGCGGCCCAAACAGCTCTGCGCAATCTGAGCAGCCACTCACAGGGCCAACAGCAACAGCATGTGACTTCTACCAGGCTCGCTAATGGTGTACGCAGTTGGACGGTCGGCGAGACGAGCGGGAAGTCCAGCGATGAAGATGAGAGCGACTGGAAGGCTCGTTTACGCGCGTTAATGGATGAGTAAGCTTGATGCATTTGCAAAGGGCACAACCGGCTATGTAGTTCACCCCGTACGGCTTTGCCGTATAAATCAAACAGGAAATGGGGCGTTGCAATAATACGCTCTATTTTCTTGGAACTATCCTGGTACCAATCCAAACCAGCAATAACAGGCCTAGAAGGAGGCCGGTCCTTTTCAGACGGTTAACCCAAAGTGCTTCTGCAGCAGGGTCGCCTGCTCCCAATCCCACTCGACGCACAATGGTCGCCAGAAATGTCGAGTGGGGTGAGGCAGGTAGGATAACAATTTTCCCGCCTGGCTGCTCCAGCGTAGTTATACCGCGAACGTGTTCCCCTGTGGCAGCAACAGGTATGGGATTGGCAGCACGTAACTGATCAGCCAGTGCCGTGAAGAATTGCTGAATGAGCAATTTCGCAGCTCCTCTTATTACAGGTGTAGGCAAAGACGTGCCTAATTTGCCGAGATTCAGCTTCCCCTTGTAGGCGATGATGGTGTTTTCACCCTGGCTGCTCAAATGTATGTCTCCTACACCGTTAATCGAGCTCTGCTGTCCCTCGCCTTCAATGGCAATGCGGTAGTAGTAGGGGTGGTGTCGTTCGGTTACCGTAATCTGCCCCTGGTACGAGCCTGTCAATGGGGTTGGGCCGACATGAATAGCAACGGCGTATCTTTCTTCGTTCAGTGCCTCTATTCGCTCTATTCCAGGAATAGTACGCTGGAGTACCTGTTGATCCTTCAGATAACCCCAGATCTCTTCCGGCGGCCCCTGAAGCGTATAAGTTCCTTCGATGTCCATCTCTAATAAGTCCTTTGTATACACAAGAGTATAGCTCTAAACATTATAAGGGAGGCAGCCGGAAGTAGCAATGGGTATTCATAGCCGTAATTGTTAATATCCCACCATTCCTTGACTTTTCTTCCCTCCTGCCTTATAATTGTCATTAATCGACCAGTCAATTAAAGTTATCCTGTAGATAGTGACACAGTAGAAATGATTGAGTATGCCGAGGACGCCGAAAGTAGTAGAGGATCGTCGAGAGCAGATTATAGATGCTGCCATGCATGTATTTTCAGAAAAAGGTTTTATGAAAGCAACGAACAGGGACGTAGCTCGTGAAGCAGGCATCACTCCCGGCTTGATTTACTACTACTTTGAAAGCAAGGAGAAGTTACTGGAGGCAATGATTGAGAGTCGCTCGCCCATACGACTGCTGACGTCTCTCACACCCAAGATGCTGGCATTGCCGCCAGAGGCCTTCTTGCGTTTCATCATCCGCCAGATACTGAGTATTATAGAGGACGAAAATTTTATCCAGGTAATACGGGTAATGCTGCCAGAGATCGTCCATAACCCAGAAATGACACCCACGGTGGTAGGCTTTCTCCAGCGGGTGATGGAGTTCCTGACGAGCTACTTTGAGTCCAAAATGGAGGCAGGTGAGTTGCGGCAGTCGGATGCTTCGCTGACCGCTCAAGTATTTCTAGGGAGCGTCATGGGCTTTGTACTACGTCGTCACATTCTACGTGATGAACAGGCGTTACGATATACGCCTGAGCAGATTGCGGATGCCATTGCCGACACAGTGTGCTTTGGTATTGCCCCGCGAGCGTTCTGAACGCTTCGAATAGCACGATCAAAGTGCTGCCTGGATTCAGTGTGTACTGTGCAACTAAGGTGGCGATCCGCTCATTTGCGCGCAGTTGGACCCTGGACCTCAAAGCCCGCCAGATCCGCGTCAACGCCGTTAGCCCTGGTTCGACCAACACCCCGGGTATCAGTCACCTGGGGCAGACTGAGGAACAGAGGAAGCAGATCTTGACGTCAGCCGTGTCCACCATTCCGCTGGGGCGGCTGGGCGATCCTGACGAAATCGCCAAAGCGGTGGTGTTCCTCGCCTCGGATGACAGCAGTTTTATTACCGGGATCGAACTGTTCGTCGATGGGGGTCAGGCACAGGTTTAAGTGATCCTGGTCGTGGGCGTCTCATCGAGGTGCCCATGATACCTTTCACACGGCTCGCAACGCCTATAAGCGGAACTTCCTTGTAAACGTGAGAACTGGGTGTCGTCGTTTTTTGACAAGTATCTGTCGGAAACCAGCGACCTTTCAAGCTGGCAAGAGGACCGAGGACGACACACAAAGGGCAAGAATTGACGACACCCACTTCTCACCTGTACAGAAAGGGGTAGTGCCATGAGAAGAAGGCGATCGATTCGAGTCTTTCGCGCCAGGTGATGGCGACGAGCGCGATCGGCCAGGGGTGTCAGGCGATCACGTATGTGCCCAATGCCGTGCCGGGCGGCACTGGCACGCAAGGACTCGTGTCGCTGGGCATCGCCGAACAGGCCACGCATCTCTCGCTCGTGCCGCTGGAGCATGGCAAGCCGACGACCGGGCAGCGGGCGCCCACCAGTGTCTCGCTGTTCGATCAGGGGGTGGTGCAGGTGCTGCAAGCAGCAGTGACCGGGCTTGAGCCCAAGCATCCCTATGTGCTCGCGCTCTCCCGGTGAGTAGGTAGCGTGTGAGACAAATGAGGATACAAATATCTGGGGCACCTGCAAGAGGTGCCCCCCCTGGATAAGAAAATCATCTATTTGGTCATGCATCAGGGCTGCGCTTGCTTGAGGGCCGCGGCGATAATAGCGATGAATATAATACCCAGGATACACGCCAGTACAAGCAGCACAGCAACTGGAATGAGTACGACTGCAGTGGCCTTGCCCCCGCTCAAGCGGTGGACTGCCATAATAGCGAAGACCTGGAGCACGATACCATAGATGCTCAGTGCGAAAGCAACCAGGGCACCGAGAATGGGGATCAGGCGAAGTGCGAAAGAGAGAATGCCAATCGGAACGCTATACAGGAGCGTAGTGTAGCTCTGCGCCAGGAATGTTCCCTGCCCACCAAAGGCTTTGGCAATCAGGTAGTAGATACCTACACCGATGAAAAACCCGATCGGGATCAGGAGAATCAGGCCGAAACCAGTGCTCAATGAAATGGCTTGAACCATCCCAGGACTAAGGGCGCTGGAACTTGTTGTAGAAAATTGATTGGGTGAAATCAAGAGGGCAAGATACCCTAGCACGGCAGCAACGATAGCGTAGATGATCAGTTGTACCCAGACGATATCCCAGGAGGCTTTGCCCTGCTCCTCGGCAAAGGTTGCCGCAGATGGCCTGGTCAAAACTTTGATGTACTGGTTGGGCAATTGTCGAATCGCCTCCCCTAGCGGTAGTGGTGCGGTTTGTGGTGGAGGGTAACCATATTCCGGTTGCTGGTAGGGAGCTCCATAAGGGGGCTGTGGAGCGCTGTAAGGAGGCTGCGGCTGGCCATAGGGACTCTGCTGCGGCTGTCCGTAAGGGGGCTGTGGAGTCCCATAGGGCGGGTTGTCGTAACCGGAATTGGGTGGCTGATTTGGGTCATAAGACATACGATTCTCCTTTTGCTCTGGTAGTCCTTGACGACACGAGAGATCGATAATAGCCAGATAAAATTGCCCTGCCTATCATAACATGAAGCATGGGAACCTGTCTATCTCCAAAAAGGGATAGGCAGAATACCCATGCAGAGCCTAGAGTGAATGTGGACCTCATCAGATTGTTACTCACTTGCGGGTGTATCTCAGGGTCACGTATAATGGCAGTAGACGTGTTATTTATGTGTAAGCACCCGCGAGGGTACCCCCTATTGCATGCAGCGTACGAAACAAAGGAGTTTCGGGATGTTTGTCAGCAGCGTTATTCCGTTCGCCGATCATGCCCCGGCTCCTGTGTCTTTCATTTGAAGGAGAGTGATCAATGGCTGAACAGGATTTCATGCCCATTCAGAATTTCGACTACCTGGAGTTCTACGTGGGCAATGCCAAGCAATCAGCATATTACTTTAGCCACGCCTGGGGCTTCACTCCTATCGCGTATGCCGGTTTAGAGACAGGTATGCGTGACCGCAGCAGCTATGTTCTCGAACAGGGCAATGTCCGTCTGGTTGTAACTTCACCACTTGGTCCGGAAGGCGAGATGGTTGAACATATCAAGCTTCATGGTGATGGCGTTAAAAGTATTGCCTTGCGCGTCGATGATGCCCAGCGCGCGTATCGCGAAGCGACAAGCCGCGGCGCACGAGGTGTGTGGGAGCCAACTGCGCGTAAAGATGATTATGGTGTGGTGAAGACCTCGGCTATTGCTATTTACGGCGATACCATTCTTCCCTTTATCGAACGCCAGAATTATAAAGGCGCCTTCATGCCGGGATACCGGGCTCTAGATACAAGCGTTCCTCGCCGGACGAGACCTGCCGGTCTGGCGGCGATCGATCATGTCGTGGGCAATGTCGAACTGGGCAAGATGAACGAGTGGGTCGCATTTTACGAGCGTGTACTGGGCTTTACGCAGCTTGTGCACTTTGATGACCGCGCAATCAGTACCGAGTATTCCGCGCTGATGTCCAAGGTGATGCAGAATGGCAGCGGGCGTATCAAATTCCCTATTAACGAGCCTGCCCAGGGACGACGTAAATCACAAATCGAAGAGTACCTCGACTTCTATCGTGGTCCCGGGGTACAGCATATTGCTTTGAACACTACCGATATTGTCTCGACGGTACGAGGCTTACAGGAGCGTGGTGTGGATTTTCTAAAGACTCCATCCTCGTACTATGATACGGTGCTGGATCGCGTTGGCAGCATTGCTGAGAACGTAAAGGACCTGGCAGAGCTGGGTATCCTGGTTGACCACGATGATGAAGGCTACCTGCTACAAATCTTTTCAAAGCCGATTGTCAACCGTCCCACGGTCTTCTTCGAGGTCATTGAGCGCAAGGGTGCGCGCGGCTTTGGCGAAGGGAATTTTAAGGCCCTTTTTGAGGCCCTTGAGCACGAGCAGGAGCTACGCGGGAACCTGTAGGGACGTGACGATGGACTTTGATATGGATATCGTTTTTCGTAGCTGCACGGTAATGAAGTTTAACGACCAAGATCGGCACTGTGTTGTCATCCTGAGCGCAGCGAAGGATCTCTCTCGCTGGGCAGATCCTTCGCGGAGTTTACCCTGAGCGCAGCGAAGGGCTCAGGATGACAGGACCGGTTTTGATGGTTAAAATTCATTACCGGCCTTCGCTGGCGCCCTGATTGAGGAATTTGTGAGATGAAACTCGTGACATTTAAAACTCCTGAGCGTGTGACGTATGCAGGAGTCGTACATGATGGGCGAGTCATTGTGCTCGACTATCCGACGGTACTTGAACTGCTGCGTGACCCGGGTGGGATTGCAAAGGCGCAGGCGGCGCTGGGCTCAGCAGAGGCTACTTATGCGCTGAACCAGGTAATTCTCTGTTCACCTATTTCAGATCCGCCGTCTGTGCGCGATTTCTACGCCTTTGAACAGCATGTCAAGTCTGCTCGCGCAAAGCGTGGGCTCGCTATGATCCCCGAGTGGTACGAGGTCCCCATCTTTTACTTCACGAACAATAGCGAAATCTACGGTCACGACGAGGAGGTTCCCTATCCAGTTGGGAGTGAGGAGCTTGATATCGAACTGGAGATTGCCTGTGTGATCGGGCACGATGGCAAAGACATCCCGGTGGAAGAGGCAGCGAACTACATTGCCGGCTATACCATTATGAACGATTGGAGCGCTCGCGACTTCCAGCGCCGGGATATGAAACTCAACCTTGGGCCTGGCAAGGGCAAAGATTTTGCTACGTCGCTTGGCCCCTGGTTGGTCACACCTGACGAACTGGCCTCGCGCCATAGTGGGAGTGGTGCCAATGAGCGTTACGATATGACCATGCTGGCGCGTGTTAATGGTAAAGAGATTTCTCGCGGCAACTTCAGTGATATTTATTACAGTTTCCCGCAGATGATCGCCTGGGCTTCGCAAAATGCACGCCTGCGTGTGGGCGATGTCCTGGGGTCCGGCACCGTGGGGACTGGATGCCTTTTGGAATTAGGGACAGAGGTTCACCCCTGGTTCCAACATGGTGACGAGATCGAATTAGAAGTTGAAGGTATTGGTGTATTGCGTAATCGAATCGCGTAAGGACGCTAAATAACGCGTCCCGCTGCTCTTATCTATGACAGGAGGAACATATGCCAGGCTACCATCGTTTAGGGCAGGTACCACCTAAGCGGCACACGCAGTTTCGTAAACCGGATGGGACGCTTTATGCCGAGGAACTCTTTGGGACGGAGGGCTTTTCGGGCAACTACTCCAACCTCTACTACTATTATCCACCGACACGCGTGAAAAAGGTTGAGAAATTCATGGATGTGCACCTGGAGGAGTGGCGCGAGGATGTACAGCGCCATCATCATTTGAAAACAGGCCCGCTGGCGCCCGGTGGTGATGCTGTCATGGGACGCCAGGTGCTGCTGTTTAACAAGGACGTGGCGCTGGCCGTGGTGCGGCCAACAGAGGAGATGAATTACTTTTATCGCAACGGTGAATGTGACGAGGTCTACTTTGTCCATGATGGGCATGGTATGCTCGAGACGAACTTCGGCCTGTTGCCCTATCATGAAGGAGACTACATCGTCATTCCGCGCGGGACGACCTTCCGTTTTAAGATTGGGAAGGACTCTGCTGATACGCGCTTCCTGGTCATCGAGGCGCATGGCAGCATTGAGCCACCGCGCCGCTACCTCAACAAGAATGGGCAGTTGCTCGAGCATTCGCCTTACTGCGAACGCGACATTCGCCGCCCAGAAGAACTCGAAACGCACACTGAACGCGGCGAGTTTGAGGTGCGCCTGAAGGTAGGCAACGCCATTTCAAGCTACTGGTATGACTTCCACCCCATCAATACCGTCGGTTGGGATGGCTGCGAATATCCCTGGATCTTCAATATTGCCGACTTTGAACCCATTACCGGGCGTATTCACCAGCCTCCCCCGGTACACCAGACATTTCAGGGACCAAACTTCGTTGTGTGCTCGTTTGTCCCGCGCAAACTAGACTATCACCCGCTTTCGATCCCTGTGCCCTACAATCACAGCAATATCGATAGCGATGAGGTACTTTACTACGTCAACGGCAACTTCGGCAGCCGGCGCGGCATTGAACGTTCTTCATTCACCCTGCACCCACGTGGTATTCCACACGGGCCGCATCCCGGCGCTGTTGAAAAGAGCCTCGGCGCAGAACGCACCGATGAACTGGCGGTGATGGTAGATACATTCTACCCGTTGAAGCTTGGCGCTGCTGCCCGCTCGTTTGATGATCCGGCATATCCTTATAGCTGGTTTGAATAGGAGCCTGGCGCCCGCAAGGGGCGCCACTACGCTCTCAACCGGGCTGCATTGTCAGTTGGGCCAGCGTCGTGGCAGAGGCAAGCTCTGCCACGACGCTGCTTGACGCAAAACAATGCATCACACCCACTTTGGACTGGCCCGGCTCACTGACAATCTCTGCTAACCTTTTGTGAATAGCCCTGACGCGGGTTCGCTGGTGATCTGAAGAGGATAAGGGTTGTGTTGGCTCTTCCTGATCCCCCTGTACCAGTGTTTCTAGCAGCGCAGCTCGAAGTTGTCGTGCCGCTGCGCTGGTATCGGATGCCGGGAACCAGCGGTGATCCTTTCGTACAAATCCACCGCTGTAGAGCCTCTCGGACCGACGCTTCGCCCCACCTGGATGGATCAAGGTGACGTCAGGATGGTGCCATAAAATCCCACAGCCACAAACTGAGACCCTGACCAGGTTATAGCGAGAAGGGTTTGAGAGGAATTGGACCTTTGGGTGGTCCACTGCTTGCCAGGATCCGGCTTCGACGGTGAGGAGGAGGTCGGAGCAGCCTGCGGTTGGCTGGCACATCCAGCAAGAAGAGCCCAGAGGATGAGCAGAGCAAGAATGCCTCCAGGGACTCTTTGCTTGCGCTCCATAGGTCCGGTGAGAAGAAACCAGAGCCAACCAACCACTCTAACCACAAGGGCAACCATTTCAACCGCACAGGTCAGATCATCAGGAAGAACCATGTCTTGCACTCCCTTCTGTATCGTCAAAAGACGGGCATGCCAAAGACGCGACTCTTTTGAGAGATCGCGCACATCCCTTTGTCTTATCAGTACAAATGCCGATGAGAACGCCTTCTTGCTCTGATAAACGTTTGGCATCGCAAGATGTCACCGATGAATGAGAAAGCGCTCTCTTTCCAGACGCTCGTTTACTCTCCTTGTTGCTGGATGAGTATGGAGAGGAAGTTCTCACATATCAGACCGGACCGTAACATACTGGCTCCCAATCATCAACTTTGCGTGAGAGCCTATCGGGGTCTCCCGCCGGTTTGGTGAATCCGCTCGCTTGCTGGTAAATATGATAGTAAGCATGACAAGTTAGCAGGTTTTAAGGTGATGAGTGAGCAATCGGCGCGAAGAGTGAGCAGCACAACCATTAACCGCTTGAGAAACTGCTCCACGCCTACCTTCATCCATCAGTGCCTTGTAAATTGGCATGCTTTGGGAAGAGCAAAACGATCTTGAGAACGCGATCAGATGAATAACACTGAGAGCACATGATAGGGATGCAACATCTTGCTTCCTTGCACGTGATGACAGCTTCGCTCCATTTGGGCCCATGTCCAGTCAGCGACGAGGCCGAGTGAGTCTGGGAAAGAGGATAGTTGGTCCCACGGTCAAGAACGCACCCACAGTCGCAACGCCCACCGTCGTTCCGATGGCGAAATCTGCGCCGGTAACGAGATGACTGCCGGCGCCATATCTGATCAAGAGATAGAAGACGATCACATAGAGCAAACTCGTGAGCAAGCCCGGCGAGTAGGTGTTGCGTCGAATGGTCCAATACAAGTGGAAGGTAGCCACGTGGGTGACGAATCCTGCCACCCAGATGAGTGGCAGGATGACCCAATGACCACCAAGACTGTCAAAGAGCACGTTGCTGGTCGCAACCGCACCAATGGCTCCTGCGTTAAACCAAAAGAACATCCGCATGGTATAGGTCGGCCAGAAGTTGTCTGCGATCCACTGCACAAACCCGCCGTTGAGAAGTGTCTCGTCAAGGATATGAACGACGTATGTCGCGAAAAAAGCCCAGAAGAGCAGGCTTAGAAACAACATGATTTACTCCCACAGGTCCGGTGTGACCATCTCTAGTACTGCCTATAACGCAATTTACAACTTCTAGAGGGAGTATACCAGATGGGGAGCGGTTTTCCAGGCGGATACATCCCCAGTGCTCATGCTTGGCGCCGAGTGGGCACTCGGCGCCAAGCATGAGCAGCGCTAGGAAAGTAGTTGGGTAAACCGCTCCCCATCTGGGATATCGGCATGCAATGGTGAAAATAAACCGCTCGCGATGAAGTCGAGGAAGGAGCCATTGAAGACGAACGAAGCGAAAAACAGCAGAGTCGCTTCGTTCGCCTTCACCGCTCCATATCTGCTTCGTCAAGGGGAGACTTCCCCAGGCTTCTGCTGTTTTTATCAACCTCTGGAAGCCGCAGGGCTCTTTGATCTTCACCAGGTATAGAAACTGTCCAGACCATAGGTGCCCAGAGCCAGGGACAACTCACCTCCGTGGTGGATCTCATGCTCAAGGACATGCCAGACAATCCACTGCCGAGTGTGCGCAGGCTCTTCTTCTAGCCCTTGATTCTGGAGCCATGCCTGATGAGAGGCCGGGGGTGAAAAAAGTTGTTCCAGATCAGCGGAAGTCCAGCGGGTCATGGCGTCAGCAATCACGTGCCAGGTCTTCTCAAACATGGCGACCAGTTCGGCGGCTTCGTAGACGGCTGGCTCGTCCCTGGACCGCTCCTCGTGCCAGTGGGCCAGATCGGCATTTCCTTTACCCATCCACCCAGAGAACCAGGAGACACGTGCATCGATCATATGGGCGAGAAGCTGGCCTATCGACCAGTGATCTGGCGCAAGAGGGAGGGCAAGTTGGTCGGAGGAAAGCGGTGAGATGGCTGCGGCAAGGGCTTGCTGATAGTGCTCCCAGCCGTGTTTGTAGAACGTGATGAGGGGAGATGCCTGTTCTGTCATAGGTGTTTGTTTGCTCCTTGCTTCTGATGGCGTGCTCCCATAAGTGGGTGCGTGAGTATCATAGCAGAGAGGAGGAAGACAAAACTTCTCTGATCTTGCTCTTCTTGCCACTCATACTGTTGACCTAAAGGCTAAATGGCCTGGGCAGCCTGGTCGACTGCGATATTGAAACAGCCTGCTCCTGCCCCGCATCGAAACGAGTCGCTTGCGCTTCCCTCTGAAAGTTGCGTATAATTTTCCTAGTGAATGAGTTACCTATCCTGGAAAGTCGAAACAAAGGAGTTTCGGACGGCAGCTTTGTATGAGGGTGCACATACTTTTCTTCTAGTGCCTCACCTTGTGCGGTAAGCTTTCTGTCCCCTTCAACTCCTGTTCTGATGAATATCAGCGTGTCAACGTGCGCAATATAAAGGATGCATTGCAAAAGGAGTGATTGACGATGGCGACAGAACCACGCATCATCAAATTTTATGAAACAACACTGCGTGATGGCGAACAGACCCCGGGCGTCAACTATTTCCCAGAAGAGAAACTCGCGATTGCGCAAGCCCTCGCTGGCATGGGCTTCGATACGCTCGACTGCGGCTTTCCCATCTCCTCACCGGGAGAATTTGACGCGGTGCGCTTGATCGCCTCTAAGATAGACAATGCCGAGATTTGTGCCATTGCGCGAGCCAATGCCGCCGATATCGAGCGAGCCTGGGAAGCAGTGAAGATCGCTGCTCATCCCGCCATCCAGCCGTTTATTAGTGTTTCACCCCTACATCGCAAAGTGAAGCTGGGCAAGACACGTGACGAGGTGCGTGAACTGGCAAAAGCGGCTGTTGCGCAGGCTCGTTCGTATACAGAGAACGTCGATTTTGCTTTGGAGGACACGACGCGAACCGAGCATGACTTCATCTTGGAGATATGCGAGGTGATCATCAAAGAGGGCGTACGCTTCGTGACGCTGTGTGATACAGTTGGCTTTGCCCTACCCTGGGAGTTTGGTCAACTGGTCGCCGACGTCCGGCGCGAGTTTCCTGGTGTGCGTATTTCGGCACACTGCCATGATGATCTGGGGTTGGCAGTCGCGAATGCTCTCGAGGGGTTGCGCAATGGCGCTGAGCGTGTAGACACTTGCATCAATGGCCTTGGTGAGCGCGCAGGTAATGCGGCTACCGAGGACGTGGTAATGGCGATTCGCACGCGTTCAGCCGACCTGGGCATGGATGTCAGGGTGGACACGACGAAAATTATCCCCACCAGTCGCCTCGTGGCGAAGCTATCAGGTATGCAGGTGCAGTGGACAAAGTCTGTGGTCGGTCAAAACGCATTCGCCCACGGCGGAGGCATTCACCAGGATGGTGTGTTGAAAGATGCCCGTACCTATGAGATCATGACTCCTGAATCCATCGGCCTGACTGCTGCCGATCGCCGCATGCATATGGGTAAGCTTTCAGGACGTGCCGCACTCGACGCTCAGATGCGCGAACTGGGCTACGAGCTTGAAAAGGAGCAATTAAATAGGGCGTTCGATATGGCCAAACTCCTGCTCGGCAAAAAAAAGGTGCTGGAGGAGATGGATATGCGCTATATTGCAGAGACGGCAATCCATACTACTACCGTAGTAGAACTTGGGAATGCGTGAGCCTGTCAAGAAAGTAGAAGCAGATGCTCTCTCAACATACTCCCCGGCGACTCGCGATTGTGACCGGCGCGAGCCGCCGCCGGGGGATTGGAGCTGCGGTGTGTCGAGCGTTGGCACAAGCAGGAGTCGATGTCTTTTTCACGCATTGGGACCCTTACGATCGCCGCATGCCATGGGGAGCGGAAGAAGACGAACCAGACCATTTACAAAGACAGGTGCAAGCACTGGGCGTCCGCTGTGAACACTTGATGATCGATCTTGGGACGGTTGATGCGCCGCAGCGTATTATGCAGGCCGCCCAGGCACAATTGGGACCTGTCTCCATCTTGATCAACAATGCCACTCACGATGATACTGAGGCTCCTTTTGACCAGCTGGATGCTCCGACCCTGGATGCCTATTATGCCGTGAACACGCGAGGAACCATGCTGCTGAGTATTGAATTCGCACGGCGTTTCGCATTGCCAGCGGGTGGACGGATCATCAATCTGACCTCCGGGCAAGGGCGTGGAGCGATGCCAGGCAAGTTAGCCTATGTCGCGACCAAGGGAGCCATCGAGGCATTCACGGTTACATTGGCGGTGGAAGTCGCTCCACGAGGGATCACGGTCAATGCCGTCGATCCGGGTCCCACCGATACAGGATGGATGACCGAGGAGGTGAAACGAGAACTGCTGCCGCGCTTTCCGATGGGACGGATAGGACAGCCCGAGGATGCAGCTCGCCTGATCACCTTTTTAGCAAGTGAGGATGCAGGATGGGTCACCGGTCAGGTCCTTCACTCGACTGGCGGGTTCTGATTTCCTCATCTCGCCACCACATCTTCTGGGTTCTGCTAACTGCTGTTGCTAGCCTACGTATCGAGATGCCAGATCTCCTTCCCAGAAATACGTAATCTTATACGTAAATTTTACGGTATACAAGCGTATCTCCCATGATAGACTCACTAGAAATAAGTTTTTAAACACATTCAAAACATATGGGAGGTGTGCCATGACCTACTATCGTATGGCATTACGAGAACGTCAATCATCTACGTGGACCTGGAAATCAACCGTACTAACCTCGCTGGATGCCTTGCTGCGGCTGCTGAGAATCTACAGCGCCATTCCTCAAGAGCGCATCCGCGTGTTTACCGCTTCCTCAAAAGATGACATGGATGAGATGCTCGGCCGCGAGAATATTGGCCTGGCATCGGGTTCGGTCACTGGAGCACAATTTTTACGTGCCAGGAACATGCATGTACAGGCGGCAGCACGGGACGCGTCAGAACAGGGAACGGCCGGGCGCGCGACCCGGCAATTGATTGCCATCGCCACCGATTCGCCCTCGCGCGAGAGTAGCGCAGCAACATACCTTCCTGGTGGAGGTGGCATAAGTTCGCTGGATAAGAAGCGCCTGGAGATAGAGCTGGGACCAGGTGGGGACCACGACACTCCATACCTCTTCTCGCTCTCCATTTCTACGCCACAACTCGTGGCCTGGACACGATTACTGGCACGGGTACAGGTGGGGGAGCTACAAGCATAGGCCAGCACCTCCTTGCCCTCGGTATACAGGGCAATGCAATGTCAAAGCTTTACCGCATGTAGTAGGATGAAGCTCGGGACATGTGTCAACAACATTTGCACTCGACGCGCGCCACACCGACTCACATGATGGGTGACACATAGTGAAAGGTATCCATTGTGATAAAAAAGTGGTCATGGGGTCATCACCGTTTTCGTGCACGAAAACGGTGATGACCCCAATCTCTTTTTGTTTCAAGCGCCATGACGTTGCACGTCAGAGAAGAGCATGAAAATCGGGCATTTCGCGCATTGCCATACTCTTTCCTGCGAAAATCGCAGGAATCTTAGTAATCCAGCCTGGCTCTGAAAAAACTCTGTGCGCGCGGTTCTACGACTGCACAAGCAACCACTGGTTGCCATCGGGATCACTGAAGCCGGCATACTTCACTCCTTGAACCTCTGTGATCTCACTGGTCGGCTCGACGCCCTTGGCTTTGAGCTCTTGGTACGCGGCTTCAATATCTGGAGTGGAAAGATACAGTTTCATCGTGCCAGGCTTCATGTTTTCATGCATCGTCGTCAGATTAAGCGACGCACCACCCCCCGGGGCATCAAGAGACACCCAGTGCTGATCGCCTTGCCCGTAGTCTTTGGTCACTTGAAAGCCTAACTTCTCAGCATAGAACTCTTTGGCCTTCGCCATGTCCGTGACAGCCATGTGCAACATCAGAATTTTCTCAACAGCCATTGTCATGACCTCCTTGCATGTTATTCACTGTGTGTTGGCTTAATGAGAAAGCATGTTACATCTTCCCCTCCTTCTGTTTGAGCAGCTTTTCACGCTCCTCTTCCCACATCGTGACCGACCTTGTGAAAAAATCGGCGAGCAGTTCCAGCTCTGGTTCGGAATAACTGGAAACAATCTTATCCTGCGCCTCTCGGAGCGATGCAAACCAAGGAGCGACTTTTTCTGCTGTTTCCTTCACCAGCACAATATGGGTGCTGCGCCGGTCTTTCGGGTTGGGGCGACGTGCAATCAGCTCACTTTTCTCAAGGCGATCGAGCATGGCAGTGGTTGCACCGGAGCTCAGCCCAGTGTGCTGCGCAAGCTCCGAAGGCGTGGCCAAACCTTTGAAGAAGATAACGCCAAGGCATTCCATGTCCGTGGCGTTAACGCCAAGCATCTCGCCAATCACGTGACGAAAAAGGACCGAGCCGATGCCATATTCCCTCGCCCCCATAAGGACTTGCTGCTTCAAGTCCTCTTTATTCCGTTCTGTCATGTGGATTCCTCTTGCAATTATCTCTAAATTAGAGTATCTTGATTATAGAACATTGTAATAGGTAATGTCAAGAAAGGGAGAGGACGATGAAAAAATTTCTACTGCTCTATCGGGGGCCAGCCACACCGCCAGACGCATCGCACGAAGGGTGGCCGCAATGGTTTCACAAGCTTGGGGATACATTGGTTGACAGGGGATTGCCAATGGCTCAGGGACGCTCCCTTCGTGGTGACGGCTCGACCGGTGACTCGGCAACTAGCCTGAATGGCTATAGCATCATTCAAGCAGCAGATATGGGTGAGGCGCTTCGCCTTCTGCATGACCACCCCTATCTATCCCTTGGCAATGAATACACTGTAGAGATTTTTGCCTCAGGGTGATGATAGGATACCCCTCACACAAACTTGGGGTCATCACCGTGTTTCGTGCACGAAACACGGTGATGACCCCATGACCACTTTTTTATCGCAATGGATACTTTCACTATGTATAACCCATCATGTGAGTCGGTGTGCGCATGTTTTTCTCCTGTATGGGCCTGGTGGAGAGAATCTTTCCATCCCAGGCCCGCTAAAAGAGTGGTTCGACGCCATCATTCAGATACAGAACACTACAGCGTCGCACCCGATTTGATGAGATCCTCGATGTCTTGAACGATGAGCACTAAATGATCAAGATGGTCTATAATCATCGGCAAAACCTCCTTCACGGACTTTCACGATGTCGGACGCTTCATTGCACCTGCGCACTCATAACCAGCTCTGGCGCTGCCAGTAAAGCACAGCACTCTGTAACGTTTCTACATATGATGGTACTATATCAGAAATGGCATACTGAAAGGAGACGCAGATGGCACATACCAACATCAAACTCTATGGTACCTACTGGTGCAGCGATTGCAAGCACAGCAAGAAATTCCTGGGGGAGCAGCGAGTTCACTACGACTTCATCGATATTGAAGAGGACCTGGAAAGCCAGGCGATTGTGCGGGAATTGCAAGGGGGGGGCATGACCATTCCCACCATCGTTTTTGAGGATGGGTCGGTTCTCATTGAGCCATCGAACGCGGAAGTTGCTGCGAAGCTCGGGCTGGAGACCAGGGCAAAATGCGAGTTTTACGACCTGATCACCGTGGGTGGTGGCCCCACGGCGCTTACTACGGCTATCTATGCAGCGCGTGATGGGTATGATGTGCTGGTGATCGAGCGCAGTGGCCTGGGTGGACAGGCCGGTATTACCGAGCGTCTCGATAACTATCCCGGCTTCCCCGAAGGTGTGACGGGCGCTGAGTTTGCCGAGCGCATCATCGAGCAGGCGAAGCGTTATGGCGTAGAATTGCTGTCGGCTCAGAATGTTGTGCAGGTGGGCAACGACCTGGATGCCCATTTTGTCGAGACGGACTCGGGGCATAAATATCGCTCTAACGCTGTCCTGATCGCTACGGGCTCCACATATAAACGGCTGGGTGTACCAGGTGAGGATGAGTATATCGGCGCGGGCGTGCATTTCTGCGCGACCTGTGATGGCCCATTTTATAAAGGGCGAGAGGTAGCGGTGATCGGCGGTGGCAACAGCGCGGTCGAGGAAGCCGCGTTTCTCACGCGTTTTAGTCCCAAGGTAACGCTACTGGTGCGAGGCTCGCAGTTGACAGCCAATAAGATCGCGACTGATAAGGCGTTGAACTCGCCAGAGATGGAGGTGCTCTTCAACACGGAGGTAGTGGAGTTCAAAGGCAAAGATAACCACCTGGATACCGTAGTCTATAAGAACAGCAAGACGGGGGAGACGGGGGAACTGCACGTGCCGGGTATCTTTGTCTTTGTTGGACTCTCGCCCAATAGTGAGCCGTTTAAAGATATGGCGAGAGTGGATGCCCAGGGCTTCATTATGACCGGCATCGATTTCCAGACGAGCACGGAAGGTATTTTCGCGGCGGGCGATGTGCGCGCCGGGAGCACGAAGCAGCTGGTCAGCGCGGCGGGCGAGGGCGCGGCGGCGGCGCTTGCGATCCGCGAGCATTTGCGGGGGCACGATGCGCGCAGCATGGAAGCCGCGCTGGTGGGAAGTTCGACTCCGGCGACAACGGCTAGTTAGCGACCATAGGAAAGGACGCCAACGATTATGCGTGCGCGCATCGCATCTCTACTACTCAGCCTCTTGATCCTGCTGCTGGCGGGATGTGAAAGTCCCCCTGCGCCTCCTGGCGCCACGCAGCCACCCGGCAGCACGCGACCACAGGCAACCCCTACCCCTTCACCAACATTCACATCGACACTCAGGCATCTGCGCCTGCCGCCCGGATTCCAGGTCAGCGTCTACGCCTCTGGCCTGCACGCGCCGCGCTTCATCACTATGGGACCCAATGGCGTGCTGCTGGTGGCAGACCGGGCATCAGGCTCGATCATCGCCTTCCCGCCGGGCACCTCGCCTTTGCACGCGGCCGCGCCCATCATGGTTGCCACGCACCTCGATAGCCCTACCAGCCTGGTCATGCATGATGGCTATCTTTACGTGGGTGAGGGATCGAGCATCGCTCGTATGGCCCTGGGAAGCGATCTGAAGGCCGGTCCTGTTCAGCGTATCATTACTGGCCTGCCCCTGGGCGGGCAGCACTGGACGCGCACAGTACTGATCGGGCCGGATAATCACATCTACGTGTCTATCGGCTCTGACTGCAACGTCTGTATTGAAACGGACCCGCACCGCGCCGCCATCTGGGTCTACCACCTGGATGGATCAGGCGGGCGCCTCTACGCCAAAGGGCTGCGCAACGCCGTGGGTATGGCGATCAATCCCTGGACCCGGCAGATCTGGATCGATGTCAACGGGCGCGATTACCTGGGTGACAATGCTCCGCCCGAAACCGTGTATGCACTGGTCGACCACGGCGATTATGGCTGGCCGCGCTGTCACGCCGGGAGGATACACGACCCTCAGTTTGGGCAGTCATCCAATGCCTGCAAAGGCGTACAGCAGCCGTTGGTGACCATGCAGGCGCACTCTGCCCCGCTGGGCCTGGCTTTCTACCCCATTGGGGCCACACAGTTCCCGGCGCAGTACCGCGACAGCCTGTACGTCGCCTTCCATGGTTCATGGAATCGCAGCACCCCCACGGGCGATAAGATCGTGCGTATCCCACTGCGCAACGGCCAGGTGGCGGGTCCGGTCGAAGATTTCCTCACCGGTTGGATGACTGCTGGCGGCACGTATCGTGACCGGCCGGTGGGCCTCACCTTTGCTCCGGACGGCTCTCTGTTTATTAGCAGCGACAAGGATGGTCAGATCTATCACGTCTGGTACAATGCATGAGGATAGGGCCACCCGCCATCTGTCATCCCTTCGCTTCTCTCAGGGCAGATCCTTCGCTATCGCTCAGGATGACAGCCTCTCATTTGTCATCCTGAGCGATAGCGAAGGATCTCTCGCTGGGCAGAGCGCAGATCCTTCGCTGCGCTCAGGATGACAGCAGTGCTTCAGGGAACGCTTATGGGGCCGCCCCATCCTATCCTTACATCACAACAGGCCTTTACTCTGTAAGAAGGCCATTGCGACCTCTTTGACCGCCTGGCTAATGGACTCGCCGGCGGTATGTTTTGTTGCCACCTGCTGCTGTAGCATGATGCTCACGTCAGTGGTCAGATCAGGTGCGAGTGGATTGAGTGCATCCTTGATGCCAGGATCGCTCTGTAATACAGAGTCGCGCACGATAGGCGCGGGGTGGAACTGTGGGAAGCCATTCTTATCGTCCTGGAGGAAGACGAAGTTTTTCGCCGTGACCGATCCATCAGTCGTGTAGCACTCGGTTACTTGCGCCGCGCCGCTGTTCAAAGCAGCGAAACCGATGGCATAGTCAACCTTCTTCACTGCTTTGAAGTTACTTGTGGCAAAGCCATAGGTCGCCTTTAAAGAATCGAAGAAAGGAACACCATCACTCTGAGTTGCCAGGGTCAACTGCGATACCTTTGGGGCCAGCTGCGAGAGGTTGGTGACACCCAGCTTCTGAGACCCGCTCTTTGACATGCAAAGGGCGTAACCATCGTTTAAAGGTGCCTGATCGAGCCAGGTAATGTGGTACTGCTGCTCGAAGCCGTTCTTGACGGTCTCATAGTCCTTTGACGGGTCGTAAGCTGACTTAACGCCCAGGATATTGAGCCCTGTGCCAGTAAACTCTGGGTAGAGATCAATTGCGCCACTCTTGAGTGCATTGAACACGATAGGTGTCTGCCCCAGGGCTAATTTTGGAGTAACAGTGAAGCCAGCTTTCTGAAGCAATAAGACATACATCTCACCGAGGAGCTGTGCCTCGGGATCGAGCTTGCTGCCAACTGTTACCGGTACCTTTGCCGGCGTAGTAGTGCCACTGGGGCCGGTAGTACCAGAGGAACCACCGCATGCCGACAGGATGAGCAAGGGAACGAGCGCAAACAGTACTAAGAATTTCGCGCGCAATGAGCGTGTGAGAAAAGTCATTTCTTTCTCCTTGAACTAAGATAAACGCAATACATGTGTGCAGCATACGCTACTGCACGAAACTGTATCATGCTTTGGCTGCTGCTGCCTGCTCCTGCACTTTGAGGCCTTCGGGAGTCAAGACACGCTGCAGCCAACTCATAAATGCTTCTATAAGCATTGCCAGAACAGCTACAGAGACCGCTCCAACGATGAGTTCCGTATAATTGAAGACGGTGATCCCATCTACAATGTAGTCGCCAAACCCTCCACCGCCGATGAACGCGGCCAGGGTAGCCGTCGCCACGATCTGCACCGCCGAAGTTCGGATGCCTGCCGCGACAAGTGGACTGACCAGCGGAGCTTGTATCTTTGTGGCGATCTGCCAGGTTGTCATGCCCATTCCTTTCGCAGCATCGATCGTAGCGGGATCGATACCGCGAATGCCTGTATACGTATTGATCAAGATTGGGGGGATGCCCAGCACAATCAAGGCGATAATGGAGGGTAAGAATCCGAGTTGTTTAGTAATAAAGAAAATAATAAACAAGACCGCGATGATGGGAATTGCGCGCATCAGGCCACTCAAGTTTATGGCAAGAAAGGCCAGGAATGCATTGCGTGAGACCAGGGCTCCCAGCACAACTCCTATGACTATTGCCACGGCAATAGAAACGCCGCAGAGCTTAAGATACTCGATGGTCTGACCCAGGAAGTTGTTATTGGGGTCCTGGATAAAGTTGATATATTGCATCTCGTGCAGGTCCTCCCTTCTATGCCACTGACAGTGAGCTACGGCCCCGGTTAAGCCCTACCTGCAAGGCCAACAACAGAAGATCAGCAGCAATGGCGAAGAAAGCTGCCAATATAGCGCCAGCAGCAATTGGGTCGGGATCGAAGAACGCAAGATTCTGGAAAATCAGATCTCCCAGTGTACTCTGTCCTACCAGCGAAGCCAGGGCTGCTATTCCCACCGTTGTCACCGTTGCAATGCGAATACCCGCGACGATGACCGGTAGTGCCAGTGGAAGGGTAACGCGGAAAAGTATTTGGTGCGGTTTCATGCCCATTGCCCGGCCTACTTCAATGAGCAAAGGATCGATAGCATTTATGCCTGCCGCGGTATTACGGATCAAGACAAGCTGGTTATAGAGAACCATAGGGATGATAGCGGTTGCAGGCGTCAATTTAGTAATGGGGATGAGGAGACCAAATGCTGCAATGCTGGGAATGCTATACAACAAGCCTGAAACGGTGATTGCCGGAAGATAGAGTTGCCGGTAGCGAGCCACCAGTATCCCCAAAGGGATGGCTATAACGAGGGAAATCAACATGATGATCCCGACAAGGGACAGGTGCTTCAGGAACAAATTAGGAATGCTCTCCGGGTCCGACAGGTTGTAGTTGTAGGGTTGGAGTATATAATGCATGAAGCTCCTTCAAAATGGGCGCATCTTGCGCCTTCATAACAGTACACGAATCTTATATTCTTGTCCCCGCGCGCGCGGTTTCATTACTGCGCACGCGGGTAATTTCGTGATTGATGCTGGCGAGGGTAATATATCCGAGAGGTTCGTGAGTATCGTTGTCTTGTACGGCGAGGGAAGGGGCATTGGTTTCGAGGAGTTTCAACATGGCTTCGAGCAATGTAGCATCAGGAGAACAGGTTGGAACATCTCCCCAGTGCGCCGAAGACACCGCTTCCGGTCTCCCGTCCAGGGCATCAGAAACGGGTAGATACTCAAGCTGGCGCAGAATGCTATCTGACCCTACCAGCCTGCGTACGTAATCATCAGCCGGGTTGGCAAGTAGTTCGACCGGGGTTCCAAGTTGCATGAGTTTGCCATCATGCATGACGGCAATTGTGTCACCGAGCTTAAAGGCCTCTTCAACGTCGTGCGTGACGAAGAGGATAGTTTTACGCACGCCGCGCTGAATACGCTGCAGTTCGCCCTGCATGCGCTCACGCGTGATGGCGTCAAGCGCCCCAAAGGGCTCATCCATGAGCAGGACACCAGGATCAGTTGCCAGTGCGCGCGCCAGGCCAACACGCTGCTGCTGACCTCCCGAGAGCTGGCGCGGGAAGCGAGAGCGGTACTCAGCGGGAGACAGGCCAACCAGCTCCAACAGCTCGTCTACACGTTCGTTCATCTGCTGTTTCGAGCGGTTGCCAGAAATTTCGGCCGTGACACGAATATTTTCGGCAATGTTCATGTGTGGGAAGAGACCAACCTGCTGGATGACGTAGCCAATGCTGCGGCGCAGCAGGATAGGATCTTCCTTGAGGACGTTCTTGCCATCGATCAAGATTTGCCCGGAAGTTGGTTCGATGAGACGGTTGACCATGCGCAACAGGGTTGTCTTGCCCGAGCCGGAAGTGCCCAGAAGCATGCAGATAACGCCTTCCTGCACACCGAAGCTGACCGCATCCACGGCCGGCTTGCTGGTCCCGGGATATGCTTTGGTGACTTCATCGAACGCGATTTTTATCATGCCCCCAAATACCTCTCATTATGAGTATAATTGTCAACTTTAGAACATACGTAATTATTACGCAATAGATTATACAACAATTTCATACTAGGGGTTATTTGCAACTGCGAAGCCTTCTCATTGTTACACCAAAAAGGTCCGAAATTCCCCAAAGCGCGGCTGTACTTCCGTTTATCGATATATGTTGATGTGTCATGAGATATATCGGTATGTCGTCTTGACCATTTGTAACTGTTTAGAAGGGTGCTCATTCTGGCGACCACGCTGATTTGCACGAGCCTGTTGAGTTTTACCGGCGGGCAAGGGCGTAACGGCAAAGCGTTTGGTGACAGTTTTGAGTATCCAAAACATTATTGATTGGGAGTGCCAGATGCAACGTACCTCCGTACGCAAGTCCATGATCATTCTCGCGGTGCTAACCTTAACGGGTCTCAGCATTCTGAGCATTGCGTTAGTGGCGCAGGCAAGGCAAGAGCAGCGCATCGCCGTTGACGGGCAGAATGTCCCCCTGGTGAAGCAGGCCCATTTGCTTGGCGCCGCCAATGAGCAGCAGGAACTCAATCTCTCGATAGGTCTACGGCCGCGCAATTCACAGGAACTGGACAGCCTGTTGAGCAGCCTGTACGATCCTCGCTCATCACTCTCTCATCACTTCCTCACGCCACAGGAGTTTGCCGCCCAGTTTGGTCCAACGCCAGAAGAGCAACAACAGGTGGTGGACTACCTGCACCAGCAGGGGCTGACCGTGACCAGCGTTTCCCCAAATGGCTTATTGATCGACGCCCGCGCCACCGTGGCCCAGGCAGAAGCAGCCTTTCGAGTGCAGATCAATAATTACCAGGTGGGCATCAACACGTTTTTCGCCAATGCCAACCCACCGACCATCCCGGCTGCGCTCTCGTCAATCATCCTCTCCATTGGCGGCCTGGACAATAGCGTGAAGATGCATCCCCTGTACCAGCGCGCCCATGCTACTGCGCAGAACACAACGACGCAGCAGAAGCTACTGGCAGGCCCTGGCCATAAGAAAGCCGGACTGCTGAAGCCGCGAACGGCACACGCCGCCACCAGTGGCTACGGACCCACCGAATTGAGAGGGGCCTATGACTCCAACCCACTCCAGCAAGCAGGAGTGCAGGGGAGCAACCAGACGGTTGCCGTCTTTGAGCTGGACGGATACCAGAGCAGCGACATCACGCAGTACCTGCAAAACTACAACCTGGGCACGCCCAACATTAGCAATGTGTTGATCGATAATTTCGATGGCTCCGCCGGTCAAGGCGCTATCGAGGTTGAACTGGACATTGAAGTAGTCGCGGCCATGGCGCCCAAGGCTGCGCAGATCGTCTATGAAGGGCCAAACAGCACGCAGGGCGTCAACGATACTTACAACAAAATTGTGACCGACAACAAGGCGCAGGTCACCACCATTAGCTGGGGGGAGTGCGAGGCGCAGAGCGGCAATGCCGAACTACAAACGCTGGATACTATTTTTAAGCAGGCGGCTGCGCAGGGTATTGCCATGTTTGCTGCCTCGGGCGATTCCGGGGCGTATGACTGCAACGACACCAGCCTGGCGGTGGACTCGCCAGCCGGTGACCCGTATATTACCGGTGTCGGGGGCACCAACCTGCAATTGAACAATGGCAGTTACGGCAGCGAGACCGTCTGGAGCAATCCTTCCGATACGCAGCGCAGCGCCAAAGGCTCCGGAGGAGGAGGAGGCATCAGCAGTTTCTTCCCGCAGCCCAGCTGGCAGACCGGCCCCGGTGTGAAGAACCAGTACAGCAACGGCAAGCGCGAGGTGCCAGACGTTTCGGCCGATGCCGATCCTGCAACAGGGTATGCCGTCTACTGCACGGCGAGCGCGTCGGGATGCCCATCGAGCGGCTGGATCACCGTAGGGGGCACCAGCGCTGCAGCGCCGATGTGGGCAGGAAGTACAGCCACTATTAATGAATACCTGCAAAAGCAGGGGAAATCAATCGTTGGCTTTGCCAACCCCGCTCTTTATGGCCTGGAGAACGCGCAGCAGCAATTCCCACCCTTCCACGATGTCACCAGCGGGACCAACCTCTTCTACCCGGCCACGGCCAACTACGACGAGGCCAGTGGGTGGGGTTCGCCCGATATCTATAATATTGCACGCGACCTGGCAGGAGGCACCCCACCGGCACCGACCCCGAGCCCGACAGGTACGGCAACGCCTTCGCCCACACCACCTGCCAGCCCCACACCTCCACCAAGTCCAACGACTACAGTCACGCCTCCGCCTAACCCCAGCCCGACCGCGACGCCGACGCCGCCACCTACGGGCGGTTCATTGATCCAGAACGGCGGGTTTGAAAATGGCACCGATCCCTGGTTAGAGTCTTCTGCAGGTGGTTACGAACTCATCGACTCGACGAACCCACATCATGGCCAGTACAGCGCGTATCTGTGCGGCTACAGCAGTTGTGCTGATGCCATCGGGCAGGACTTTAGCGTTCCTGACAGCGCCTCGAACATCACCATCAGTTACTGGTGGTATGGTGAGACCTCGCGCAGGGCGAGCACCTGTAGAGATTTTTTCACTGTGGAATTGCTGGACAGCACTGGCAGCGTGATCGGGAAATTGCAAAGTGCCTGTAACACCAATGCCACACAGAGCTGGCAGCAGGCCAGCTTCGATGCAACCGACCTGCTGGCCAACTACGCCGGGGAGACGGTCACGCTTGTTTTCACCAGCAAGACAACAGCGTCATCGACTGTGACCTCGGCTTTCTTTGTAGATGATGTAGAGGTGACAGCGGCCTAAATGTTTTGCCTGGCGAGGCGAGGCGGGAGAAATCCCTCTCGCCGGGCAAAAACACGGAAAATTGGGAAATCTCAACCAAACCTTAACTGAATCACAACCCGGTTCACCCCACCTGACCCCGTACCTTTCTTCTATAATGTCTTTGTTGGGTCCTCTAGAATGCCTAAACATGATTTCCCAACGGTGCAGCAGCATCGTTACGTAGGGTGAGTGGGGTTGAGATCAGGTGACGACTCTAGGAGTCGCCCACGGGAGGTTTTGGACATATCTCTCTCACACTTACATGTAAACCTCCTGCTCTCACGCACCCCCTCCGGGTTTAGCTCCTGATGTAGGAGTTACGCCCTCCTCCGTAACACAAGTGGCAGCTTCTAAGGGGTCTACACAGCAATTCGAAGATTTTACCTGAGGAATATTGCCAGCTAACCGATAATCTCTCGAATTGAAATATTTGATTTGGAGTGCTACATGAAGCGCACTTACGTACGTAAGCTCACAGCTCTCTTCGCAGTTGTGGCTTTACTGGCGGTGAGCGTCAGTGTTATAAGCATTGAGTTCGTTGCCCATGCCAGGCCGGACCTGGGTACTCCCCTTAGGGGCGGTGATGTTCCCCTGCTGAAGCATGCCCATTTACTGGGGACAGTGAGCGGGCAGCGGCAGCTCGATCTCTCGGTAGGGCTAGCATTGAACAACCAGGATGAGCTGGATAGCCTGTTGAGGGACCTGTATAACCCGGCCTCCCCAAGCTTCCATCACTTCCTCACGCCAGCCGAATTTGCTGCCGCTTTTGGCCCAACGGCAGATCAGCAGCAGCAGGTGGTGGACTACCTGACCAATCTCGGCTTGCGAGTGACCAGTGTTTCTCCCAACGGTTTACTGATTCACGCTCGCGCTACAGTCACCCAGGCAGAGAAAGGCTTCAAGGTCAACATCAATTCCTACCGCCTGGGATCACGAACTTTCTATGCTAACGACCACGCACCCACCATTCCCAGCAAGCTCGTGTCGACTATTGCGTCCATCCAGGGAATGGATACCGCCTCGGTGATACACCCACGGAACCTATCAGACAACCTGAATGTCGCCGGGCGGGTGAGCCCGCGCCAGCAGAATTCGTCCCCCAGCGGCTATGGGCCTTCCGACCTTGCCGGGGGTTACAATGCCAATCCTCTGAAGAACGCGGGTATACAGGGCAGCAACCAGACGGTTGCTCTGGTAGAGTTTGATGGCTACAAAGCAAGCGATATCACTCAATACCTCGCGCAATACAGCCTGGGTAATCCCAGCATTACGAAGGTGCTGGTCGATGGCTTTTCCGGTTCAGCCGGGGCTGGAGCTATCGAGGACGAGCTTGACATTGAAGTGGTCGCGGCTATGGCACCTCAAGCCGCGCAGCTTGTCTATGAAGCTCCAAACACCATCAAGGGCGCTAACGACCTGTATAACAAAATTGTCACCGACAACAAGGCGCAGGTGATGACCACGAGCTGGGGCCTGTGCGAGTCAGACACGGGTAACTCCGAGCTGCAGACCCTGGATAACATCTTTAAGCAGGGTGCGGCACAAGGTATCAGCATGTATGCCGCTTCCGGTGACAGTGGCGCCTACGACTGTCAAACCTCTGCGTTACAGGTCGACTCACCCGCAAGTGATCCCTATGTCGCGGGCGTCGGCGGCACCAAGCTGCTACTGAACAACGGGAGTTACGGCAGTGAGACTGTGTGGAATGATGGTACTGGCGCCGGAGGTGGTGGTCTGAGCACTTACTTCGCGAAGCCGGGCTGGCAGACCGGCCCTGGCGTAAGTAACTCGTTCAGCAACGGCAAGCGCGAGGTGCCTGATATCTCGGCAGATGCCGATCCCAACACCGGCTACGCCGTGTACTGCACAGTGAGCGCGTCAGGATGCGATTCGAGTGGCTGGTTCGAGGTAGGGGGCACCAGCGGCTCCGCGCCGCTGTGGGCAGGCAGCACGGCGCTGATCAACCAGTACCTGCTCCAGCAAGGGAAATCGCGTGTGGGGTATGTGAATCCCGCGCTCTATGGCCTGGAGAATGCGCAGCAGCCACACCTTCCTTTCCACGATGTCACGGCTGGTGATAACATGCACTATCCTGCTACGGCAAACTATGACCTGGCCACTGGCTGGGGCTCCCCGGATATCAATAACATCGCGCTGGACCTTGCCAATAGCACGAACCCGGGTCCAACGCCAACACCGAGTCCGACGGCCACGCCAAGTCCAACTCCCAGCCCAACACCAAGTCCGACGCCAAAGCCGAGCCCGACTCCCAGCCCGACTGCTACGCCGAGTCCGACTCCCAGCCCAACGCCAAAGCCGAGTCCGACTCCTAGCCCAACGCCGAGCCCAACGGCCACGCCAAGTCCAACTCCCAGCCCAACACCGAGTCCGACTCCCAGTCCAACTCCTAATCCTGGCGGCCCTATGATCCAGAATGGCGGCTTCGAGAAGGGTACCGCACCCTGGGTGGAGTACTCATCGGGAGGCTACGAGGAGATTGATTCGACTAACCCGCACACGGGTAACTATAGCACATTCCTGTGCGGCTACATTCGCTGCCATGACAGTATAGCGCAGAGTTTCACGGTGCCTAAGGGAAACGCAACCATCACGCTCAGCTACTGGTGGTATAGTCTGACCCAGCACAGGACGAGGACCTGCGTGGATAAGTTTACAGTGACGGTAGTAAACAGTAATGGTCATGTGATCGGGCGGTTACAGCTTGCTTGCAATTTCAACGCCAGGGCCAGGTGGGTACATGCAAGCTTCAATGTAACGAGGCTGCTGTCCAGGTACGCCGGGAAAACTGTGATGGTGTTGTTCGAAGCCAGGACCTCGCCCTCGCTGCGAACCACGTCCTTCTTCGTCGATGACGTGGCGGTGACTACGTCGGCGGCGCCCGGGACAAGCCCAGGAGGAGGTCCTCCCGTACTTCCTCCCGTATCTCCTCCCGGGTCGTCGTTGCCGGCAGAGCCTAAAGACGGCTAGGCAAGCTCGTTCCCGGCAATAAGTGATCGCCGTAGGGATACCCTTTCCAGGTATTTCTACGGCGGTTGTTTTTGTTTCCTAATAATGCACATTCCGCAGTTTGATTGACAGGTTTTGGAGCATTTGGTAGCGTAAAGCCTACTGTAGAGGACTCCTTGCTGCCTCAGATACCGGGCCAGTATTACAACTTCTCCAAACCACGAAGGCGGCGACGGGACAGACTCCGTAGAGGTCTGGATGGTGACAGTTGAATCGGCGTGACTTCTCATTCATCCTCCGTACGGGGCGGGGACCGTGCAAGAATCCTTGCTCAGTTCGGCGAAGCCTGGATTCTTGCACAGAAATAGGTTATGATCGAAGCTGGGACGCCAACCACGAACGCAGGATTGGCACCACCTGCCTCGCCTGCATGGTCTGGATGTGATCGAGCCCATCGAGCACTCGCACATCCCAGCCGAGATCTTCCAGATGTGCTCGCCCGCGCATGATTGGACCCGCTAAACTCACATGCACATTTCCCCAACTCTTGCCGTACTGGATCTCGTCCGCCGAACCGACGAAGCAGAGGCGAGGACAGGTGATCCGCGCTTGAGCGGCTCGGTCGTCGAACTCCTGCAATGCCTGGTACAGGGTGACAAATTGCCGCGTCTGATCCCTTGACAGAGAAACGCCAGACCACTCGGATTCATCCGCTGACGGCGTTGCCCGCGCGCCGCTTGCCATCTCGTAGGTCGCGGTCGTGACGCGGAGCATCTCCTCGTATGGCCCATTCAGTGGCGGAAAGCCACCCATGATGAGCGCTGACAGGCGGTCGGTGCGGATGGCGAGTTGAAGCCCAATCATCGCAAGCCAGGAGTAGCCATAGTAAGCGAACCGATCCGCTCCTGCGGCAGCGGCCACAGCAAGGAGATCGCTCGCGGTATTGGCTGGCGTCAGCGTGTCCGGTTTCGGTGTACGAAGGCACTGCCCTTCATAATCGAAAGCAACAACGCGAAAAGCGTCGCTCAGCCCCTTGATCAGCGATTGGCCCAGGGCCGGATCGGTGCCATACTGGCGCATTTGCTCGGCCTGCGGTCCGATCACCGGTCGCGGATTGATTGGCAGCAGCAGGGTCGGCCCTGCGCCGTGAACCTCGATCTCGATGGCGCTTCCATCATGTAATTTCGCTTCAGGCATGTGAGTTCCCTCCATCATTCACTTCATGGCTACCTCGAATGTGGGCAGCATCGTGTCGTATGTTGCATCATTTTATGCAGTTCTACCATTCAGATGCATGCATGCGTTATGATCCCGCGCTGGCCAGGCTTTTTTTCTGGGTCACACCCCTACTGTACAACACCAATGCCCAACTGGAGGGTTGAGCAGCATTCAAAGCTTGCGTATGGCTATACCAGGGTCTCCTAATCGCGCTTAATTCTCTTGTTCAATGTGGTAGAAAGAAGGGTGATCATTGAAAGAAGTCTCTAAAGGAACCTGGGAGTTTTACATGACAGCCCGTCCCTATCTGCGTACACACGATCTGGCTCTGGCTGGACACATCAGCGTCCAACAGGTCCGCAATTACGAAGCGAGTGGCTTGATCCCGAAAGCGCAGCGCAGTCCAAGCGGCTACCGTCTCTACACCCAGCAACATCTGGCTGCACTGCAAACGGTGAAAAGCATGGCCCGCGGCTACGGCTGGCAGCGAACGCCCGCGATCATGCAGGCGCTTCATCGGGGCGACCTTTCAACTGCACTTGCGACTATCGACACACACCACGCCGAGCTTGCCAGTAAACGTCTCCAGGTTGAGCAGGCGCTCTCTGCTCTGCATATATTGGCCGCGCAATCCTCCTCTTTGCAAAGCTCCTCCCATCCTCAACAGTTCCGAGTGGGAGAGGCGGCCAAACAGGTGGGCGTGCGTGCCTCAGCCCTGCATTTCTGGGAACAGCAGGGCCTTTTGCACCCGCTTCGCGAGCAGAGCAGCCGCTATCGTCTCTATGACGAGCAACAGATGCGCCGCCTGCGCGTAGTGGTCTTGCTCAGAGACGCTGGCTACACCTTCAACGTCATCCAGCCGGTGCTCGACGAATTGGCGGCAGGTCGGCCAGAAAAAGCTATCGTGGCTGTGGAGAAGAGGCGCGAGGAACTGACGAGGACAAGCTGGGCGTGCATTGAAGCCTTGACCTTCTTTCATCACTACGTGAGCGAGTTTGGCCCGTAGCACAGTTTCGCACCCAGGTGAAAGCATGACGAACTTTGCTCTCGGGCAAGAATGGGCGTTTCGAACGAAGCGAACAAGACCTCTTAAGGAGGCACCGAGCGCAAGGGCCATAACCTTTCACAATTGAATGAGAGACCATGGTCCCCTTACGGTGGACATATTCACGTTCTTCCTTCATAAGAAGGTATATTCCTGTGCTTTTTCGCTACTCACTCTGACCTCGTTGCGCAACCTGTGGGAACGGCTGGATCATCTGGGGATCGGAGCAGGAGTGTGCCAAGAGATCGGACTGGCCAGCTGGCTGGATGCCCAAGAGCCCGGAAATCGTCTGCCAACGGGGAGATCAGCGCTGGCACCGCCAGGGGTGAAATGGCGAGCCGCCGCGGCGTCATACCACGCCATAACATCCTTTACGTCTGCGGGCTGTGCTGATGGCGGAAATAGCATAGAAAGCTGTACCACAACGTTTCTCTTCCTCAGGCCGGGGAATCCCCGGCGCTTTCTGGTCCGTTCCCCCGTCGACAGTCACCGCGCTTACTCCCTCAAACGTACCCACAAATATGCGTCCCTGGGAGAGCGCCGGTGTGGTGAAATGTGGGACCGCCATGCCCAACGAGAGCTGTGCACGCACCAGGCCGGTCTCAGTATCGAGAGCATAGAGCGTGCCACCGGAATCCAGGCTGTAGAGTGTGTGACCTCCCACGATGGGCGGGAGAGTGATTTGTCCAAGAGTGTGCCAATCAACCTTCAGTGTCGTTCCTGGCGCGTCCAGGACGCGTCTCAGGCCATCGAAGCAAGGGACAAAGACCTGTGAGCCAACGGTGGCAACTCCTCCCTGAGCCAATCCGCAGACGCTCACCACTGCCGCCTGACCCCCTATGCCACCCAGGGCCTTGGCGTGGAGCAGGTACCCAAAACCAGATTTGCCCGCGATGAAGACGAGGCCGCCCGGCAGCAGCGCTGGTCCCATTGACCCAAGGTCTTGATCCCCAGTATCTTCCTCCCGCCACTGGGCGGGGGCAAAACTATCTTCCAGTTGCAGCGTTGGCGAGAGGCGCAGCACCGAATTGCTTAAATCCCAGCTTCCGCTGATGTGGTCTTCGTTGCCCGTCGACACATACACCCGCCCCTCCCGATCTATGGCTGGCCCCGAAGGTCCCCAGATGCCACCTGCATCCTGAGTCGGTACTTGATAGGAGCGTAAAGGCCCACTCCCATCCGTCCGCGAGGCGACGATCGTGCCATGATAGGGGCTGCAATCATCGGCAAGCCCACCAAAGGCGAGATAGACCATGCCATGGGAGAGGGCCAGCGCTGGACGCTGCTCGTACACCCGTGGGGGAGCCATGGCCGGCACATCCACCGGGCGCCGGATGCGTAGTTTGCCGGTGGTCAGATCAACGCCCACCAGCAGATGCACCGGACCGGTGACCTCAGCGACCGCGAAGATCAGCCCGCTCGCAGGGTCATAGACGGGCGTGCCGGTGATCCCAAGCAGATCGATATTCCCACCACAGTTCAGCGTGGACAGGGCAACGGGGTGCCCAATGGTGGTATGCCATTGCACCCGCCCTGTGCGTGCGTCAAGGGAGTAGAGGGTATCGCCTTCGGTGGCGACGATGACGCGCTCACCAATGACCAGGGGTTCGGCATAGACGGCATGGTCTAATTGCGTTGTCCAGGCAGCGATGAGCCGTTGTGGATCGGGCTCGTTTGGCAGGTAGCCGGTGCGGGCATTATCGTGGTGATAGGTAGGCCAGTCGCTGCTCTTCAAAGCAGGAATCGTGGGCGATAGCGTGTCAGGCGAGAAGGATAACAAGGGAACTTTCTCTGATGGCACTCTGGAACGCGATAGCGGTGTGCCCAGGGCAATGTAGCAACTTGCCAGCAGCGCGAGCAACAGGATGCCTACCAGCCTGGGCGCTCTCTGGCGAAAAACGCTTGTCTGGTGATGAATTATCCACGGCAGGCGAGTAAGGACGAAGACGAAAGGCGTACTCACGAGTGTAGGAATCAGCACGAGATCAAACACGTTCCACACCTGCCCAGGCTTCGGCAAACTGCGTATGAGCTTCAAGTAATGCTGGGAGCATGTAAACCTCAAAGGCCTACCCGGCAGGATTTCGGGCCACTCCTCAGGTGACGCGCCTCTCCCTGCCTGGTATTATTCTAAGGAGGAGGTGTCATGAAAGCGTTATGGGCATCGTCATGGGAAGTCTTCGCTGCTCTCACCGATGCAGTTCATTCTCCACACAACCAATTTTTCGAAAAAACGGGCAATCGAACTGCGGAACATGGATAATAAGTTTGTAGTTTGTAGGGCGACCGCAAGGGTCGCCCCTACCATACGACGAAGCGGCCCAGCAAGGCCGTGTAGAGTAGGGGCGGGGCTTGCCCCCAGGGCGGGGGGCAAGCCCCGCCCCTACCATGATACGGAATCTTTAGCCGATTTTCAGTAGCTCGCTAATGTGCCCAGCTGGCTTGACGCGTTCCGGCATTCCGGGGAGTTCAATCTTGCCCCTGCCAAAGGCGTCTGTCCGTCCCCAGCGACCGGGGATATCGAGCAGGGTCAGCCATCCGACAACTGCTGGGAGTGCAGGGTCGACGAGGAGCCGGTTGCCCAGCGGTTCGAGGCCGAGAAGGGTACGCAGCAGGAGCAGGGGGGCCCCGGTGGCCCAGGCCTGCGGGCTGCACGAAGTCGGGTACTCTACAGGATACTCGGTCAATGCCCGTGGGTAGCCGGCAAAGGCCTCCGGAAGGCGGTAGTGGAAGTACGGCGCTGCTCCGAGAATGCCAGACGCGACACGCGCCGCTTCTTCGCGGTATCCATAGCGAGCCAGCCCCTGGGCGATGATCGAGTTATCGTGGGGCCAGACGGTCCCGATGTGGTACCCCACCGGGTTGTAGCCACCGTCGCCCTCGGCCATCGTGCGCACACCCCAACCGGAGAAGAGACGGTCACCCAGCAGGTGGCGCACGCAGGCTGCAGCTTTCTCTTCATCCACGATGCCGCTCCAGAGCAGGTGCCCAATATTGGAGGTGAGCGAGTCCACCAGGCGCCGGTCGCCATCGATAGCCAGCGCGAAGTATTCGCGGTCCGCGAGCCAGAAGTCCTGGTTGAAGCGCCGTTTCAGGTCCGCCGCCTCGCGTTCCAACCGGTCGGCGAGGGCGGGGTCGCCCCAGATCTCACGCGCCAGGCGCGCACAGCGCATCTTCGCGTCGTAGACATAGCCCTGGATCTCACAGGTGGCACGCGGCAGCCGGGATAGCGTGCCATCAGCGAACAGGATAGAATTCCAGGAGTCCTTCCAGCACTGGTTTTCCAGGCCGGTGCGGGTGTTGCGCCGGTTGTACTCGACGTAGCCATCCCCATCGCGGTCGCCATAGCGATCGATCCAGTCGAGCGCTGCCCTGGCAGCTCCCTCCAGGAGATGCACGATGCGGGTCTTTCCCGTCCAGCGCTCGAACTCGTCGAGCAGGATGAGGAAGAGCGGAGTGCTATCGGCGGCACCGTAGTAGGGGGACTGCGGGCGCTCCTCGAAGGCGGTCATTTCGCCGAAGCGCAGTTCGTGGATGATCTTGCCCGGCTCTTCATCGCGGAAATCGTCCATGCGCACTCCCTGACAGACATCCAGATAGAGCAAGGTGCTCTCAGCCAGTTCAGGGGTGAAGGGCAGCGCCTGGAAGCTAGTGATCAGGCTGTCACGCCCGAAGACCGTCATAAACCAGGGAAGCCCGGCGGCAGGAAGAGCATATCCCGGAAACATACCGGAGAAGAAGCGCAGGGCGGCCAGGTCGACGAGACTGCGATGGTAGATCTGTTCCAGCAGCTCCCACTCGCAGGAGAGGCGCGGGGCCGCCGCGAGCCACGCATCGAGATCTTTTTTCATAGCGGGTCTGGCGCGCTGCCCGTCCTGCCCGTTGCCGAGCTGCCCCATCATTCCGAGCCCGCTCATTATCACGTCGATAGCGGTTGTCCACTGCCCATGAGGTTCGATATGCGCTGTAAAACGCAGCGCGTGTTCCTCAATAGTGGCAGTGGTGCCAGGAACGATCGACGTTTCACGGACGAAGCGCTCGCGGCGATAGCCGAGCACCAGGCGGCCGGCTTCAATACGCTGGTAGTATTCGCCTTTCTTGGTGAGGGCATCTTTCACCTCGAACAGGTCGGCGAAATCGGCACCCACCTCGATGCGTATTTCGAGATCGACAGCATCCTCGGCATGGTTGAGAATGGTGATGTCCTCGTGGAAACCATTGCTCATTGCGCGCGTGCGGATAACTGAGAGCGTGGTATCAACATAGACCGTGCCGGTCGTCGGGACCAGGAAGAACTGCGCGGAGTAGTACTGCAGGTCATAGGTGGACAGGGGGCTGGGTGTGATGCCATTGACCGTCAGCAGCCAGCGCGAGAGAAAGCGCGTATCCCAGCCGAACAGGCCCTGGGTGTCGGTCGGCAGGGCGTCGATATCCCCACGCGTGTCACTGACCACAAAGGTATTGCCTTCCAGGATGCTGATCATGCGGCTGGGTGTCGGCATCTTCTCAGGCGGCTTTTGTGTGACGATACTGGTCACCGGGGGCGAGGGAGCCGTGGGGTGATCAGGAATTGGTGGAGCGCTGCTGGCCTGCTTGTTGACCGGCGTAGGAAAAAATCGCTGCACCAGCGGGAAAAGGACTAATTTGCCGGCCATCGTCAGTCGCCCCTGCAAACCCGCGACGACCGGGTGCTCTTCTCCACGTACAATGCGCTCAAAATCCTGGGCATCGCAGGTGATGACGAGATCGGCGCCTGCGTCCTGTTGCGTCACGGCCAGCGCGCCCTTGTTGATCGCAAGGTACCAGGTTCCAACTCCTATGATATCGAAGCGGCAGGTGCCTGTGATGTCACGTAACGCGGGATCGTTGCCACGCGCAGCGATCTCTTGAAAGAACTCTTGAGTTGTATTGGCCATTTTATCTCTCCTTTGCGATAAGCCGTCACTTATTTATATCGGCAGTATTATCAAGGAGAGTATAGCCGGGAGATGGAAGAGGCACTTCTCTGATCTCTACTCTTGCGAGAAGAAGATGCTTTTGACTTCGGTATAGAGCTGAACGGCGTGCATGCCCATCTCGCGGCCAATGCCACTCTTTTTGTAGCCGCCGAAGGGCGCCTCGGTATGGACGCTATGATTAGAATTGACGGAGAGCACACCGGCTCGAATGCCCCTGGCTACGCGGATAGCGCGGCCAAGATCGCGCGTCCATATTGATCCCGAGAGGCCGTAGGCTACGTCATTGGCCTGTCGAACCGCTTCCTCTTCGGTATCGAAGGCAATGATGCCGACAACGGGCCCGAAAATCTCTTCCTGAGAGAAGCGCGTACTGTTATTGACGTGGGTGAGGATAGCAGGCTGGAGAAAATAACCGCTTTCGTTACCGGGTATGGCCGGAACAGCGCCGCCGGTGACCAACTGCGCTCCCTCCTGCTGGCCGAGCGTGATGTAGTCAAGCGAACGCTGGCGCTGGCCAGCGGAGATGAGGGGGCCGATCTCGGTCCGCTCGTCAAGAGGTTGGCCGACTTGAAGCGCGGCGGTACGCCTGGAGAAGCGTTCGACAAATTCTTCGTAGACGGGGCGCTGCACGAGGATGCGGGAGCGGGCGCAGCAGTCCTGGCCGCAATTGCCGAAGACGGCGAAGGCCGAGGATTCGATACAGCGCTCCAGGTCCGCGTCTGAGAAAACCACGTTTGCGGCTTTGCCGCCAAGCTCGAGGGATACCCGCGTGATATTGTTTGCGCAGAGGCGCATGATGTGAGAGCCGACTTCGGTCGAGCCGGTAAACGAGACTTTCGAGACGAAGGGATGAGTGACCAGAGCGTCACCGATGGCTGAACCAGGTCCGGGCAGCACTGAAAGGACACCGGGAGGCAGGCCGGCCTCCATCAAGATATCGGCCAGCGCAAGCACCGAGAGGGGAGTAAGCTGGGCAGGCTTGACCACGATAGTATTACCACAGGCCAGCGCGGGCGCGATCTTCCAGGAAGCGATGACGAGGGGGAAGTTCCAGGGAGTGATGAGGGCGCAGACGCCGACGGGTTCGCGCAGGGTAACTGCGAGGCCGGAATCCTGTACCGGGATGGTCTCGCCGAAGATCTTGTTCGCTGCCCCACCCCAGTACTCGAGCACGGCGGCGACAAGGGCAATTTCAGCGCGAGCGTCACGGATGGGTTTGCCCGCGTTGCGGGCCTCTAGAGCGGCAATAGCCTCGGATCGCTGCCGGACGAGACTCGCGGCCTGCAGCAGTATGCGGCCACGCTCTGTCGCGCTGAGGCGAGGCCAGCTTCCCTCCTGGAAAGCCCGGTGAGCGGCCTGCACGGCGCGATCGACATCTTCAAGCCCTGCCTGGGCTACTTGGGCAAAGGGGCTGCCGGACGCGGGCTCGATTACGGCAAAGGTTTTGCCATCCGCGGCGTGAACTCGCTCGCCGCCGAGTACGAAGTGCTCAATGTTCACTATACTTCCTCCTTAAGAGCAAGCCTGGTAGCCAATTACAGGGCATTACCTGCCACCCAGGCAAGGTCTCACAAGGGTCGCCAAATAGGCATCAACCGAAGACGCGCATCCAGGATTCCGTAGGGGCGAGGGTGGTTGAGTGGATGCGGGGAGGACCTTTATGGTCGCCCGAATCGGCCAAATCGCCTTGACCAATGGCACAGTCGGAAGGCATATAGAGGGACGCGGGCGGCCATAAAGGCCCACCCATCCGCTCTACACCACCCCCGCCCCTACAGACATTGATAGTTTTTCGTTAGATGGATACATATTGGTTATTGTACAATAACCGTCAGGTTCATGCCAGCGTGGCGGCAGGGCGACCGCAAGGGTCGCTCCTACATTTGATACGACAGGGTTATTGTACGGTGACGGTCAGGTTCATGCCGGAGTGAACGGTACAGTACAGGTGATAGGTACCGGCGGTGTTGAAGGGTCCGACCATGTGACTATCATTGCCCTGGAATTGCACGTTCACGGTTGGCGCGCCGGGCTCGGTTGCAGGCTTGGGGGTACCGTTATTCCAGGAGCCATTTTGAATGATGTGGACTACTCCCGCGTCGTTAACCAGGTTCAGGCTGCTGCCCTTACTGATGGTGACGGAGGATTGTGTGAAGTTGGTGCTGCTCATGTGAACATCGGTGGCGCCGCCACTGCTGGAGCCACCACAGGCGGCAACCAGGGCCGTGACAAGGCTCAGTACGACGAGGCCGATTATTAACTTTTTCATGATGTTTATTTGTTTCCTTCCTTGGGAAAAATGTGATTGAGCATACAAGTCCTCGTATGCTTGATTTACGGAGGATTCTTCTCTGTATAGGGGAAACCCTATCGATACATCTGCATCTCGATATATCCTCCCCATATATTGTAAAGCGCGAAATCCAGGAGAAGAATTATGATGCTATCATAGCATAAAGGAAGGGCTTGTGACACTCCGCTGCTACTCTCGTAGCGCGGCTTCTCGCAGTTGCCCGCGAGCTACGCGAGTGTGAGGCCGGAACCTCAGACCCGTGGGCGGTGCCATAACGCCAACTACTGGGAATTGACCCAGATACTTTTGCCGAATGTTGATGCTGCCAACCCCGTCTCGATGGTACGTCCATCCACACTTCGGGCACCGAAACACACGGCCTTTCACCTTGCTCCGCACATGCCCACAGCAAGGACAGGTTCTGCTGGTGTAGTGCTCATCCTGCAAGGCCACAGCCATGCCCAAGCGTTCCGCCTTGTAGGTGAGCTTAAAGCGGACACTGCCATGTGACCACTGGTGGATTTTCTGGTTGTTGGTATGCCCAACATCGTTGTCTTGCCGGATATCGCGCACATCGCCAATGACCACGGTTTGTGGCAGCTCCCACACCCAATCCAGGATGAGCGGTAGGTTGCCCTTGCCGTTGGACAGCCGCAAGTGCCCATCCTTCAAACTCATCGCTGAACGTTTGTACTCGATACGGAAGTACCACTTGCGGCGGCGCGGTGGGTGTGCATCGGGAGCGCCCGCTTTCTTGCGCTCCCGCCAACTTTTGAGGCTGGCAAAGAATGCTTCCACGCAGGCATCGGATGTATGCGCATGCAGTTTATGAGAGGTGAACAGCCGCTTGAGATGCTTCTCTTTGAGCCAGATACCCTTATGTCTGACGGTTCGCCAGAAGAACACCAGCGTTTGAGAATAGAGCATGCCACACTCGTGAGATACCTCATCCAGTTGTGCCGTCTTGCCGATGTGGACACGCCGTACCTGGTACATCTCACAAGCCTTTCTGAGCGGCAATATAGCGCTCAATCGTCTCTTTGCTCACATTGCCCGCCGTGGAAGCAAAGTAGCTCCGCGTCCAGAGCGAGGGCAATTTGCTGGTCACTTCTCGAAACTCTTTGCGCAAGGAGAAGGATGTGACGCCTTTCAGTTCCTTCACTACTGCCGCTGCACTATCGGAAGGCCAAACACGCACAAAGAGATGGATGTGGTCAGGCATGATCGAAAGTCGCAAGATCGTCCATCCCTTCTCTTTGCACTTTGCTTCGATGAGCGCTTGACACCGTTCCTTCACTGTACCTACCAGCAGAGGCTTGCGCCGTTTGGGACACCAGATGAGATGGTACACGATGAGGTGGACCCGATGCTCGTCCCGTTGGTAGTCCAGTTTGCTGCTGCTTTTTGTTGTTTCCATCGAGGATATATACAGCATATTCAACGGGTTGTCAAGGGCTAAAGCCACGGAAAACCCGCCTAACTACTGAGATTGAAATCCCGTAGTTTGCGGTGGGTTAAGTCCTATCATCTCCTCTAGCTATAAAGACCTATAAAGAGTACTCCTCAACGCCTGCCGGGTTATCCTTCGTTCAAACCAAGTGCCGCGCGGGCGAGCCGCTGCACCACGGGAGCGATTTCCTCAAGACTGCGCGTGGAGCCGGCGAGGGTATCGAAACACTCGAAGCTGATCAGGGTGTAGAGGACGTCAACCGTCTCATCGAAGGCCCCAGGGGTTGGCCGCGCGTATTTTTCAACGAGCCGCCCGACGATGACACGAAGGCCCTCCCGCCGGCGTTCGTCTCGTGCCCTCACTACCTGCTCGAAGTCCGGATCGAGTGCGGCCAAAGCCCGGAGTCGACGAGTCACGAGCCGGTCGGAGTTCCAGAAGCGGCCGAAGACTGCGATGTATTCGGCCAGCGCGTCAAGGGGGTCCGGACGACGGAAGGCGGCAGCCAACTGCTCCATCCCCCCGTGAGCCGCGAGGGAATCGCTGAGGGCTTCGAGCAGTCCAATTTTGGAGCCGAACTGGTAGTAGACGGTCATGCGAGCGACATCAGCCTGGCGAGCGACAGCGTCGATGGAGAAACCAGAAAAGCCATTACTCGCCACGAGCAACTCACGGGCCGCGGCGATGATACGAGCCCGGGTCTGTTCGGTGGTTACCTGGCGCTGGCCGAGCCGGTACGGGCGTGGACTCATCGAAGGCTTGACACCTCCTAAGTTTGATTGTATAGTCTGTATGAAAGACTTTTGATTGTATAGCCTGTCTAAATAATACGCCATTGCACGGTTGATGTAAAGGAGGTTTTCTCATGACTGTAGTTCGTATCGTACAATGGATAGCGGGTCTTGCCGGGCTGGGGGCACTGGCGCTTGGGCTATTGTTCTGGATCGCCCAAATTGATTTGCTAAACATTCACATGCTGCTGGGCCTTACGGTGGCCCTCGCTCTCCTGGTACTCAGTATCGTGATGGTTGCTACCCCAGGCATGAGGGTTCTGGGAGTAGTTGGAATCGTGTATGCATTCATTCTTCCTGTCTTTGGATTGACGCAGTCCGGGATTCTCATAGGCAGCTTGCACTGGCTGATCCAGGTAGCTCACCTGCTGGTCGGCCTGGGCGCTCTCGCGCTGGCAGGGATAATGGGCACACGCTATATACGCCTCAAGCGAGGAAGCTGAGAGAAATCCGCCTCTATTCTCCACCTTTTTGTGGAACACCGCTTTTTGGGCAAAAAAGAAGGAGCGCGATTGCTCGCACTCCTTCTACTGGTTATTTGCTTACGCGGCCTTTTGCAACACAGTTTGCGGCTCGATGGCAATTTTACCATCCTGAACGACCAGGCGCGCTGCCTGACCGGGCATTATAGTACCTGCCAGCACCGCGTCGGCCAGGGCATCATCGACGTGGGTCTGGATGGCGCGGCGCAGCGGCCGGGCACCATACTCCTCGTCGTACCCTTCACGCAGCAGCAAGTCTCGCACCTCGTCGCTGACCACGAGTTCGATCTTCTGCTCTGCAAGGCGGCTCCGTACCTGCGCAAGCAGCAGGTCGACGATGCGGTAGAGTTCATCTTTGCCCAGAGAATGGAAGACCACAATCTGGTCAATACGGTTGATGAACTCAGGGCGGAACATACGCTTCAGGCCATCCATGGCCTTGGAGCGCATAGCCTCGTGTTGTTCATCTCGATCATCGGCGTACTTGATGGGAGTGAAGCCAATGCGCATAGCACGTTTGAGATCGGCACTACCCGCATTGCTGGTCATGATCACAACGGTGTTCTTAAAGTCTACCGTGCGGCCCTGACCATCGGTTAAACGGCCGTCGTCCATGATCTGCAACAGGGCATTGAAGACCTCGGGATGCGCCTTTTCGACCTCGTCCAGCAGGATGACGCTATAGGGCCTGCGGCGAACCCGCTCGGTCAACTGGCCACCTTCGTCATAGCCCACATAGCCTGGAGGACTACCGAACAGGCGGGACACGGTATGCGACTCCATGTACTCCGACATGTCAAGGCGGATCATAGCATCCTCACCGCCGAAGAGTTCAGCGGCCAGCGCCCTGGCCAGTTCCGTTTTACCAACTCCAGTCGGGCCAAGGAAGAGGAAGGAACCAATTGGCCGCTTGGGGTCCTTCAATCCAGCGCGCGAGCGACGGATAGCGCGAGCAACGGCGCTGATGGCTTCGTCCTGACCAACGACACGCTTGCGCAGGTCGTCTTCGAGCGTGCGCAGGTTTTGACGCTCGCTCTCCAGCATCTGGCTCACAGGTACGCCGGTCCAGTTCTCAACGACCTGGGCAATATGTTCAGGCGTAACGATCAACGTAATCGTCCCACCGGACTCGGCACGGGCCTTGTCCAGTTTGGCCTGCGTCAACAGCTCTTCCTGGCGCAGTAGAGCGGCGCGCTCGTAGTCCTCGGAGTTCGCGGCAGCTTCCTTCCTGGTCTGGATATCGGCCAGTGCGGTCTCGAGGTCAGAGATCAGCGTCGGGCTGACAATGCCTTTCTCGGTTGCCTCTAAGTGCAGGGCTGACGCGGCTTCGTCCATTACATCAATGGCTTTGTCAGGCAAGAAGCGATCGTTGATATAGCGGTCCGAAAGTTTGACAGCAGCTTCTATAGACTCGTCGGTGATGCTGACGCCATGGTGCAGCTCATAGTTGTTACGTACAATGCGCAGCATCTCAATGGCCTCTTCCACCGATGGTTCGTCGACCATCACAGGCTGGAAGCGGCGCTCCAGGGCTGCATCTTTCTCAATGTGTTTGCGGTACTCGTCCAGGGTTGTGGCACCGATACAGCGCAGTTCGCCTCGAGCCAGCGCCGGCTTGAGCATATCAGCGGCGCCAACGGCACCCTCGGCAGCTCCTGCCCCCACGACCGTGTGCAGTTCATCGATAAAGACGATGACATCATCGGCCCGGCGGAGTTCTTCGAGTATGGCTTTGATACGCTGCTCGAACTGGCCACGGAACATTGCACCGGCAACCATGCCACCCATGTTGAGTGAAACAATGCGCTTGCCACGCAAGGCTGCAGGGACATTCCCTTCCTGGATACGACGGGCAAGCCCTTCGACAATGGCAGTTTTACCGACACCTGGCTCACCGATCAGCACAGGGTTGTTTTTCTGGCGGCGGCCCAAGACAGTGATCACCCGGCGGAGTTCACGCTGGCGACCAGCAGCAGGGTCCAGTTTGCCTGCCGCGGCGTCTGCGGTCAGGTCACGCCCATACTGGTCAAGGGTTGGCGTTTTACTTTGTTTTCCCTGCCGTTCGGCGGTAGCGGTGTTGACACCACCGGCAGCGGAGGCGGCATTGTTATTGGGAACGAATCCAAAGGGCATACCACCTGGCACACCCTGATCATCCATGCCACCCATCTGGCTCATCTCGTTCATCAGTTCGTCCATGCATTCCTGACAGAGGTAATGCTGTTCGCGACGGCCATTGATGATTTGGTCGAGACGCACGCGGGCGGGGTTCTTTTGACAACGTTCACACTTCATAATATAGCTTAGACTCCAATCTATCTAGAGTCGCGAGATATCGCGTTTTGAATTAGCAAACCTGCCAGGCGACTGCTAGATTATAGCACAGGAACTGCTGTTTTGTCTAGCACTCTTTTCAGGAGATTGCTAATCAGCAATGATAACACAGGGGATGCGATGATTATTCCTGCCAGGGCAGCGAAGATTTGTGGTAGAGTCACAAGCACATATGCTATAATCGGGACGGGGAAGCATTGCCTTACTGACCGGGAACGTTGCTTTATTTATGAGGAGTTGGAGATGAACATTAACAATTATACCACCCTGACAACAACAACTCTTATTGTCAGCGCCGTTATCTCCCTGGTGATTTTCATTTTTGCCATCGTCATCTGGTGGAGGATTTTCGCCAAGGCAGGTTACAGCGGAGCACTAGGGTTGCTGATGTTTGTGCCGGTTGCAAATCTTATCGTACTGTTAGTGCTCGCCTTCGCCCGCTGGCCAATTCAAAAGGAAGTCGATTTATTGCGACAGCAGGCAGCGGCAGCAAGAGATTCACGCTATTCGTCATCACCCGAATATCCACAGTATCCACCGCGATAGGAGCAACTGCCTATTCATAGGGAGGAGAGAGGCAGTCTTTTGCAGGTGGCACGCACTTCAGGAGGGATCTCATGGATTTTGCCTATGCAGAGAAAGTCAACACACTGCGGAAGCAAGTGAGCGATTTTATGGATCGCTATATTTACCCCAATGAGCAGACATACCGCGACCAGGTTGCCGGAGCCAGCAATCCACACGAGCATGCCCCGATTGTGGATGAACTGAAGGTGAAGGTGAAGGAGGCGGGATTGTGGAATCTCTTCTTGCCCGGCGAGGAATATGGCGCGGGGCTGACTAACCTGGAGTACGCGCCGCTGGCCGAAATCATGGGCCGGGTGAGCTGGGCATCGGAAGTATTTAATTGCGCCGCGCCCGACACGGGGAATATGGAGATCCTGGCGCAATTCGGCACGGAAGCGCAGAAGAAGCAGTGGCTGCTACCCCTGCTGGATGGTGAGACGCGTTCGGCTTTTGCCATGACTGAGCCGGACGTGGCCAGCTCGGATGCCACGAATATCCAGCTCTTGATCCAGCGAGAAGGCGACGAATACGTTTTGAATGGACGCAAGTGGTGGATTTCCGGGGCGGCACGTCCCCGCTGCAGCATTTTCATTGTGATGGGCAAGACGGATGCACATACACCCGATAAGTACCGGCAGCAGAGCATGGTGCTCGTGCCAAGGGATACACCAGGTGTGACCGTTAAGCGCAATCTACCGGTGATGGGCTATGTAGATAACGAGAGCCACTGCGAGGTGCTGTTTGAGAATGTGCGGGTGCCAGCGAGCAACCTGCTGGGTGAGGAAGGCGGCGGGTTTGCGATAGCCCAGGCTCGCCTGGGGCCAGGACGTATCCACCACTGTATGCGTGCAATCGGGACAGCACAGCATGCGCTGGAGATGATGTGCCAGCGCGTCACACAACGGGTAGCTTTTGGCAAACCGCTGGTCGAACAGGGTATCGTGCAGGAATGGATTGCGCAATCGCAGTTGGAGATCGAGCAGGCCCGTCTCTTGACGCTCAAAGCGGCCTGGATGATAGATAACCTGGGGAAGAAGGCTGCGCAGAAGGAGATCGCGATGATCAAGATCGTAGCGCCTGAAGTGGTCACCAACGTGGTCAACCGGGCTATTCAGGCGTTTGGCGGCGCAGGGATGAGCGATGATTTCCCGCTGGCGTCGATGTGGGCGCACGGCAGGACGCTGCACATTGTCGATGGCCCGGACGAGGTGCACAAACGCGCGGTGGCGCGGGCGGTCATCCGGGAGTTGATGCAGCCCTAAAAGTTCTCTTCTGCTTGTTTTGTAGTACATTTATTTGTTATGATACAGGCAAAACAAGTGGGAGGGCATACTTCATGGCGAAGCGTAAGCGAAAGGAGCCAACGCAGGAGCAGCAACAACCATACGATAATCTGCTCAAGTCGTTGTTAGAGGGCCGTGAGCAACAGTTGCTGCCATATTTCCTGGAGACCGTCGAGTACCTGGAAACACTTGATGTAGAGGTCCACAGGACAACGCTACGAGTGGATAGGGTTTACAAGGTTCGCTATCGAGGTCGCATTTATATCCTGCATATAGAGTTCGAATCGGGTTCAGACAATGACATGGCTGAGCGGTTACTAGAGTATCACGCCTATTTCTACCGCAAATACAAGCAACCTGTCATCTCGATTATCGTCTATCCCTTCCAGACCAAGATGGCAGAATCACCTTTGCGAGAGATGGGCGGAGATCAGGAAATACTTGTCTTCCATTTTCGGGTATTTCCATTGTGAAAGCTATCTGCAGAGCAGTTCGTGCATGAGCACATTGTACTCATGTATTCTTTGTTGCCCACGATGCAAGGTGCAAGTGTACGGTTGCTTCACCAAGCCATCGACGAGATGATAGAATATTATAAGGACAAGCAGAGGCATTTAGGAGAGGAATTTAAATGGATGGGTATCATGTTGCGTCGAGTGGATACCATCCCGCTAGAAGACAAGCGAGAGATTGAGGTACGATTGAGTATGTACGACAACTTAATCGAACAAGACCCAAAAATGAAAAAGATGCGCGCAGAGAGCGAGGCTAAGGGGAGAGCAGAGGGCGAAGTAAAGGGGAAAGCAGAGGGCTTAGCCGAAGGATTGCAGGATGCCCTCGTTACTGTCGTCGAGGAACGTTTTCCTCCTCTGACTGAGCTTGCCCAAAAAAAGGTTACGCGGATCACGAAGCCTGATGCGCTTAAACTCTTGCTCAAAGGGATCACTGCTGCTCCAAATGAGGAAGCGGCGCGTTTGCTACTCGAGCTGCTAGCAGCATAATGAGGCGAGATTGAAGCATAGCAGCAAACAGGAGTTCAGGTTGCTGATCTCTTGTTTGCTCATGCTCCTTGATAAGGAACATTTTCGTGGAAGATCCATTCCTATTAAAGCATAGCAGTGCTGCCGAGCTGTTTATCGTGCGGCACGCGGATGCCATCCCCGAGGCGGATGAAATTATTCCCAGTGGCATCTACGATGACCTGCCGCTGAGCAGTATTGGGCGAGAGCAGGCGCGGGCGCTGGCCGAGCGACTTGGAAGCACAGGCTTCAATGCTATCTACAGCAGTCCATTAAAGCGCTGCCTCGAAACGGCAGCGCCGCTGGCCGGGCGCCTGGAACTCGAGCCGGTTATCGTTGCGGACCTGGCAGAGATCAGGCTTGGCGAGGTGATCTCTCTCCCGCAGGACGGCAACGACGTGGAGACCCTGACCAAAGCTCTACAGGCACGCCAGCTAGAGATAGTACGCATAGCAGGGACGACGGGCAACTGGGACGCCATCACGGGCAGCGAGCCATCCAAGGAGTTTCGCAAGCGCGTGGTGATAGCACTGGACGAGATTGCAAACCATCACATTGGGGAACGGGTGCTGGTCTTCGCTCATGGAGGCGTGGTGAACGCGTATGTTGCCGAGGTGCTGGGGTTGGAGAGAGAATTTTTTTACCCGGCTGCCAACACAGCGATCAGTGTTGTACGCGTGGCAGGCACCCGGCGCGTACTTTTTGTCCTGAATGACCTGGGGCACCTGGCACAATTTAGAAGGACGTGAAGGGGAATAGAAGCATGAACCCCACCCCTCCTCTACACGGCTTTGGCCAGCCGATCCGCGTATGGTAGGGGCGACCCCAGAGGCGTAAACTTAAGCAGATGTTCCAGGGCATACCTGTCCCCCAGACAGGATGCCGCAAGGGTCGCCAGGCGGCATGCCGTCGAGTGTCACCCCTCGCTTCGCGAAGGGTCTGACTCGCCGGGCACAGAGATCCTTCCCCTTCGCTACGCTCAGGGCTGCGGCTCATGCGCTCAGGATGACAGGAGAGGGTGGGAGGGGCGACCGTCTCGGTCGCCCTGGGGGACTTCAGTTCATATGCGCCCTTTTCACGTCCGGGTTACGCTCTATGAGCGCGGCAGGAACGAGCATAGTATCCTGTCGCCGCAGCAGCTGGGTTTGCCGGGTAGACGGGCGGGCCGCGCGTTTTTCTCGCTCGAGGCGGGCGCGATAAGCAGCGTGCAGGACATACTCGGCAATGCTGAAGACGTGGCGTGGGACGCGGCCGAAGCTAGGAAAGTCGTTGATATCGACCAGCATCAAGCCGCCATCGGGCGACTGTATCACGTCAACGCCATAGAGATCGAGGCCAAAGATACGCCCTACGCTGCGCGCCAGGGTGAGCATTTCGCCAGTGATGGGGATTTCACGTTCGATTACACTGCCATGCAATACCGAGCTTTTCACTATGGCGTGCACTTCCTGGCCCGTGACGTAGAGCTTGACATCGTAGCCAGGATTTTCGATATAGCGCATGGCAAGGTAGTAGTTATCACTTTCTACCTTGAGCACCTTCATCTCGTCTGGCGTCCGCACCAGGTAGACGCCCTGCATTGAACTACCATTGGTGGGCTTGACAACGACGGGATAAATCTCGTGCGGGACTTTGACCAGGGCGCGGGGATGACCAGCGAAAAAGGTGGGGGGAATAGGAAGGCCGCACTTCTTTGCATAGGCTACTGCTACCGCTTTATCACGCACCAGGCGGATAGCGCGCGAGTTATTGATAGTGGGAATGCCTACTGCTTCGGCAGCTTCGAGGATGGTCAGGCCAGGGCCCTCTGAGACCGTTTTTAGTACATAGGCGTCGTAGGTGGTGAGGGAGAGGTCGGTGAGATTGGTAACAGCGTCATAGGGTCGTAGTACATCGATCTCGTGTCCCCATTGTTTCAACTGGTCCGCCACTACCATTGGCATAGGTTCTCTGGCATATTTTTCTTCCAGGATAAAACAGAAGCGCATAGTTATCCATCTCCCAATAGTCTCAGAATACAAACAGTGATATTCAGTATACTCCTATCCCTTTGAGTTGACTAGGAAGTAGTTCACAAAACCCAGGGCTTTTTGGTGGACTCGTTTCTCCCGTTGGACTCGCAGGGCTGCGCCCTGCTGCCAAGGAGGAGGTGTGCTGGCGTGGCGGCCGGGCCGCCACGCCAGCACACCTCCTCCATCTGAGCGACCCGCGTGCGGGTCGCGAGCAGAGCGAGCATGAGAGGCACTTCAGGAACACCAAAAAGCCCTGCCGCCCCTGAACCCTACTCCCAAAAGAGCCGTGGCATATGCTATAATAAGGCTATGGAATTATCTATAAACAGCATAACTGCATATTCTCCCTACTCTCTACACCTCGCATGTCGCGCTACTGTCGAGCGTTATTTGCTTGCCGCCGGGTAGCGGCGCTGCGCAACTACCTCACATACCTTGCATCATTTATAGGTCGTTCACCGTGACATACTCAGGAAATGGCGCCACCATACAGGGCGAGGACGGCTGCTACACCCACTACACCTGCTACACTTGCTACACCTGCGAGGTGAACGAGGAAAACCACGAGGAATTTATATGGATTTAATGAACAAACTTGCTAGCCTGGCACAGCGCTACGAAGAACTGAATAGATTAATGGCACAACCGGACGTGCTCGAGGACAGGCAACTGCTACAACGCTACGGACGCGAGCATGCTGAACTCGAAGAGGTTGTGCAGAAGTACCACGAACTGGTCGACAACGACAAGCAGATGGCCGAGGTCCAGGAGATGTACGAAGGCGATGACCCGGAGATGCGCGAACTCGCTTTCGAAGAGCTTGAGCGCCTCCAGGTGCAAAAAGAACGGCTGTTCGAAGAGGTGAAGGTGCTGTTGTTGCCCAAAGATAGTATGGACGAGAAAAACGCTATTGTTACGGTGCAGGCCGGCGCGGGCGGCGACGAGGCAGCGCTCTTTGCCGGGGAGCTTTTCCGCATGTACAGCCGCTACGCCGATAGACGGCACTGGAAGATTGAAGTGCTGGATGCCAACGAGACCGAACAGGGCGGGATCAAAGACATGACGTTTGTCGTGCGGGGTAAGGGCGCTTACAGCCGTATGAAATACGAGGGGGGAACCCATCGCGTGCAGCGCGTGCCCGTGACCGAGTCGAATGGGCGTATCCACACGTCGACCGCCAAGGTGATAGTGTTGCCAGAAGCCGATGATGAGATTGCAATCGATATAAAAGATAGCGATCTCCGCGTTGATGTCTATCGTTCGACTGGTCACGGCGGGCAGAGCGTCAACACGACCGATTCGGCGGTACGCATTACACACCTGCCCACGGGGCTGGTAGTCACTTGCCAGGACGAGAAATCGCAGCTTAAGAATAAAACGAAGGCGCTTTCGGTGCTCAAGTCGCGCCTGTGGGACCTGGAAGAGGCTCGCAGGCAGGAAGAATTGAGCAAGACGCGGCGGTCCCAGGTACAGATGGGCGATCGCAGTGAGAAGATTCGTACCTACAACTTTCCACAAGATCGTGTGACCGATCACCGCATCGGGCTCACACGGCATAATCTACCCGGTGTGCTCAATGGTGAGCTTGACGAATTTATTGATACCCTGATCACAGTCGATCAGGCAGAAAAGCTGCAGCACCTCTTTGAAGAAGAAAGCGTTGCTGGCAAGCCGGCTTGAGACTGTGAGCCGGGTCTACCTGAAAGGCAGGCAATGGCAATGACACAACTGGCAATGGGGAAGGTCGAAATCTCTAAGAACACGTTTCCCGAACTCAATCCTTCTTACAGGCTGCTGCTGGGTCCGGGGCCATGCAACGTGGACCCACGCGTCCTGCGCGTTAGCGCAGCGCCACAGCTAGGTCACCTCGACCCTCAGCTCTTTGATATACTGGCGGAAACTGCTGAACTGCTGCGCTGGGTGTTCCAGACGAAGAACGAGATGACCCTGTGCGTTTCCGGCTCGGGCTTCTCAGGGGCAGAGGCGGTCCTGAGCAATTTGCTCGAGGAAGGTGATACCATTATCTGCGGCAGCCTGGGTTTCTTCAGCGGCCAGATCGTCGAAATCTCGCGGCGTGCCGGGGCTCAAGTGGTAAACCTGACGACCGAGCTGGGAAAACCCCTGGAGCCTTCAGCGCTCGACCAGGCCTTCAAAGACCATCCAGGCACAAAGGTCTTTGCAACGGCGATTGCAGAAACTTCCACCGGGCTGCTGCAGCCGGTGGAAGAGTTGGAGCGCATTACTCACGCTCACGGCGCCCTCTTCGTCGTGGACGCGGTATGCGGTCTCGGCGGCGTACCCATGGCCGTCGACGCCATGAAGATAGACGCCTGCTATGCCGGCAGCCAGAAGAGCCTGGGAGCGCTGCCCGGCCTGGCGCCTGTCACGCTCAATGAACGGGCGGTACAGGTCATCAAGGATCGCAAGAAACCGGCACAGAGCTACTATCTCGATTTGCAGTACCTCGACCGCTACTGGAACGGCGACCATGCCTATCATCATACCGCGTGCAGCAACTTGATCTATGGGATGCGCGAGGCATTACGCATTGTCCTGGAGGAGGGGCTAGAAGCGCGCTGGGCACGCCATCAACTGCATGGCGACGCCCTCAAGGCCGGCATCGAGGCGATGGGGCTGCACATCTTCACCCAGCAGGGCTACGCCCTTTCCGTCCTGACCGCCATCAGCCTTCCCGAAGGTGTGGATGAACTGGCGGTGCGCAATGGATTGCTTGAAGAGTACGACATCGAGATCGGCGGTGGGTTCGGTCCACTTAAGGGGCGTTTGCTGCGTATCGGCCTGATGGGTTACAATGCATGTCGTAAAAATGTGGATACCGTTCTGGCGGCACTTGAGCATGTGCTGCCACGTTGTGGCTTCACGCCCAGGGCCGGCGCTGCCCTCGCTGCTGCCGGCGCTGTCTATAAAAGTAGAGGTTAAGGGGATGCGAGGTAACAATGGCTTTAGAACAACCACAATCAATTCGCACAGTATTTTTAGATGCAGGTTTCACACTGATCCACCCATTTCCATCCGATGCTGAAATCTGCCAGCAGGTTTGCCAGCAACTCGACCTGCATATCCGCCTCGACGAATTTAAGGAACGTGTAACGGCCATAGAGGACTACTACTACCGCCAGATGCGCCTCAATCGTCATACCTGGGCCAGCGAGGAGGCCATCAACGAATACTGGACCGGCTATTATATGAATTTGCTGCGTCCATTGATCGTAGAACATGACGAACCCCGCCTGTATAAGCTCGCGCAAGCCATCACCAGGGAATTCGACAAGCACACGAGCTGGCAAACCTATCCCGATGTGCTTCCTACCCTCGAAGCCCTGAAAGCTCGCAAGTATACGCTCGGCGTTATCTCCGATTGGGGAATTGCACTGGGGCCAATTTTGCGCCGCCTGGGTCTCACCAGGTACTTTGACCACCTGACCGTATCCGCGATGGCGCGCTATGCTAAACCTTCGCCTGCGCTCTATGAACTTGCTCTACAGAGAGCCAATGCTGTTGCCGATTATACATTACATATAGGAGATTCCTACATCCATGATGTGCTGGGCGCACGGACTGTAGGAATGACTCCGGTTCTGCTCGACCGTGCAGGGCGCTTACAAGAGAGCAATGTAGACTGCCTACTCGTACACTCGCTCACCGACCTGTTAGAGCTGCTGGAGGTGTACGATGAGGCTTCCTCTTGATGCACCAACTGGAAAAGGCGGAAAACATCCTGCTATACTAGCATAGCCTATCCCATAGGATAATCAGGGCGTCGTAAAGCAACCGGGCATACGAAGGCAGGCAGCGATGAGCAAGTTAGAGGGGCAATATGCTCCTACTCCCATGCAGAGCATCATGGGAGAACCTCTCCGCTCCGAGCAACGCACAGGCGAGATATTGCCGCGCGTACTTTCGCGCGTCGATATGCTTGTGATCTTCATTACCATTGTCCTTTTCATTCCCAATGTATCCGTCGTCTGTGCGACGGGCGTCGGTTCTGCTACCTATGTGTACTGGGTGATAGGCACCATAACGTTTCTGATACCTGGAGCCATCGTTACAGGGCAACTCAATCGCTTTATGCCGGTCGATGGCTCGATCTATGTCTGGACACACAAGGCGCTCGGGCCCCTCTGGGGCTTCTTTGCCGGTTTCTGTGCCTGGTTTCCCGTCATTCTGGCAGTGTTGGCAGGCGGCGATACTATGCTGTCACTCGTACAGGGCATTGGTGTACAACTATTTGGCGCCAACACCGGCTGGCTCGCGGCGCCCTGGCAACAGGGCATCTTCGTAGTGGCCATCTTGATCGTCGCTGGCTGGATCGCCACACTGCCGCTGCGTCTGATCATGCGGATAGCTAAAGTCGTGATACCGCTTTACGGACTGGGCATTTTCGCAGTCGGGCTGGCAGGTGTTGCCTGGCTGCTCAATGGGCACGCGCCCCAACCAGCATTGACCACCGGCCAGCCGGTTTTTGGGCAGCAGGGCCTCGTATTATATGGCGTCATTGTGCTGGCTCTGCTCGGTGTCGAGGTGCCGCTCAACCTGGCAGCCGAAACGAAAGAAACGCATGCCGCCAACCCGTTCCTGCGCTGGGGGCCGCTGCTTGTATTAGTTGCTTATCTTCTCGGGACGTTCGGAGTCATGGCTGTCGTGCCGCAGCAAGGCGCCGGCTTAACGTACTCAACGCTTACCGTCGTGAGAATCGTTTTCGGTGTCCCCCTATCAGTCCTGGTCGCTTTGATCTTTATCAGCTTCTTCTTCTTTGTTGCCATCATTTATAACGTTACATTCGCACGGATTTTATTCGTCTCGGCGTTAGATCATCGCATGCCTCCCGCGCTTGCGAAAGTGAACAGGCACGCTGCTCCATGCCACGCCATCACTACCCAGACTGTGATTGTAATTGTGATTGCTGTGCATATCTATTTCATAGGGCCGATGGTCTACAGGCTGAATGCAGCCACGTTCTCCACCGAGATCTATAATATCTGCGAAGCCACCACCACTGTCATCTGGTGCATTTCTATGATTATCCTCTTTCTCGATTTGCCCATTCTCCTGCGGCGCTTCCGCGCGTTTCTCGTCAAAAGACGCGAACAATTGATTGCACCGGCCTTGGTCCTTTACCTTTGCTGCGCAGTAGGGGGAGCAGCGAGCCTGCTGGCTATCTGGACGACGCTCACCCAGTCATGGATAGGTAACCCTATTCCTAATGGCAGTTGGTTCCAAATTGTTGGACTGGCTACGCTCGCCTCACTCGTTATAGGCTTGATCGGCTCGGCCTACCCGCGCCTGCTGAGCAACCTGGATGCACAGACTGCCGCAGCTCGTGAAAATGCTCGCTTGTACACCGAATTGAGCGCAGCCTATGAGAAGCTGAGCGAAATGGACCAGCTCAAAGATGCTTTCCTGAACACGGCCAGCCATGAACTGCGTACTCCGCTCACGATCGTGCAGGGATATCTCGAACTGCTTGGTGAGATGGAGGATCTCAGTCCCGAGATGCGGTGCTCATTTTTGAACAACGCCCGTCGTGCCTGTGACGAGCTGGTATTATTGCAGGCCAACATCATGGATGCCAGCCGTATTGAATTTGATGCAGCCACGCTGCGGCGCGCGAGCATTCCCTTGAAAGAGACCTGCACTAGCGTCGTCGATCTCTTTGAGCCATTGATATTGCAACAGCAGCGGCAAGTCGAGGTAGATATCCCCGCTGATGTCATGGTCCTGGCAGATGAGACGCGCCTGAAGCAGATACTGCGCAACCTTATTACCAACGCGCTGCGCTACTCGCCACATAAGACCACCATTTGCATAACTGCTGGGCAGGAACAAGAGATGGTGCGCGTGGACATAGTTGACCAGGGCCTGGGCATACCGCCGGATAAACAAAAAGTCATTTTTGAAAAGTTTGTCCGGCTGGAACGCGATATGCACGGGATAACCCGGGGAAGCGGCCTGGGCCTTTTCATCACGCGGCAACTTGTTGAAGCCATGAAGGGGTCGATCACCGTCGAGAGCAGCGGGATCGCAGGTGAAGGAGCAACCTTTTCATTTACCCTGCCAGTTCCGCAAGACGGGGCATAAGTAGCGGCATACCATGGCAGCCGCAAGGGTCATGGCGACCACAGGAGACAGGGCGACCACAGGAGACATGGCAGGCACTGGGGTCATGGCAGCCGCAAGGGCTGCCACTACTATATACGACACTGTTGCGAGTTCACACGATTTCGCGTACTACTTCGACGCCGTTCAGGCGCATATGATAGAGGAAGAGCAGGTGCATGACATCGCCGTCATGGGGCAGTGCGCCAACAGCGCTGGCCGCTTCGACAGGCATATCATATGTCTGCACGGCGTTCTCAGGGACGATGACACGCATTTTTAGATCGTACGCGTTGGCATAGAGCTTCAAGTGCATGGCCAACTGATGCACACACAGATCCGTACAATTGCCCACGACCACTGCCGTGCTCATGTTGCGATGGCCATCCAGCCACTCGCCCAGGTGAGTGCCGTAGAAGGCGTTGATCGAGTTTTTTGAGACAATCGTGTAGAGGTCGGCGAATGGCAAATTAGCCAATTCGGGGATCGTGCCTGCCTCACTGGTGCCAATCTGGCAATGCGGCGGGAAATCGGCGAACTCTACCGCATTGGAGGTATGGCCATCCTGTACCAGCACGAAGTCACGCACACCAACGCCATATGCTTTTTCAAATGCCGCAACTACTGCCGGAATAATAGCCTTCACACGCGGGCCAGACAACGCCCCCTCGTGGCAGAAGCCATTAATCATATCCATACTAAACAATACCACTCGCCCTTGCTGGGCCTCTTCGCGCAGGTCGTTCCAGGCCACAGCGGGTAAGGTACGTTCCCACTCGACAAGTGCAGACAGAAAGGGGATAGACTTTTCTATGAAGTTCGTCGAAGTTGCCATATTAAATCTCCTTCGTAGTCGCCGGATAACGTGTGCGCCAGCATATCTACTTCCAGCGGGCTAGCAGTCACCGGCAGCCGGATTGAAGCGATAGAGGCGAGCGGGACGATGCGTTCCCTCCATCTTTTTGGCGCCTGTATCCTCTAGAATGCCGGTTGATAGAATCTTCTTGCGGAAATTGCGTTTGTCCAGGCGTCGATGCAGGATGATCTCGTAGACGCGCTGCAATTCGCGCAGTGTGAACTGCTCAGGCAAGAGGCTAAAGGCGATGTTGGTATAATCAAGCTTCCCGCGCAGGCGATCCAGGGCGTATTTGAGGATCTTCGCGTGGTCAAAAGCCAGTTCGGGCAGGTTATAGACCGAAAACCAGCCAACATCGGCGGCATCATCTGCCGCCCTGACTTGCAGGCGCGCAGAGTCCAGCAAAGCGAAGTATACAACGGTAATCACGCGAGTACGCGGGTCGCGCCCGGGGTCGCCAAAGGTGTAGAGCTGTTCCAGGTAGACATCTTGCACACCGGTCTCCTCCTGAAGCTCGCGTTTGGCTGCCTCCTCGAGCGACTCTTGCATATTTACAAAGCCGCCAGGAATCGCCCACATACCTTCGTAGGGCCATGAACGCCGCTTGACCAGCAATACCTGGAGGTCTCGCTGGCGCAGGCTCGTCATGACTACATCCACGGTTACGGATGGTCGTTCATACTTACTTGCATCGTAGTGATGTATCTTCGCCTCGGGCGTCCATGCCTCGTCCTGCCCACCACTCGTCGATTCTTTCTGCTCTTCCGTCTGTTTCATAGCTTTTACGCGTTTCTTTCCAGGTACAAGGATTGCAAGGAAGGCCGGCGTCTCTTGTGTGTGACAGGTACATCGGCTTCCAACTTACAGCTTATTATACAGCAGATGTGGGTGTATTGGACATGCCTGCTTCTCATATTGGCTCTATCAAAAAATGTGAGGCTGGTAGGATGAAGTGAAGCAAGTTCGCCCGACCGACCCATGGTAGCAAGCCTCGCCCCTACATTTTGGATTCGCCGCCCCCAGGGATTGACATTGTGGCCAGGTTCGAGTATACCCGTTTTGTACGAACTTTTTCGTGCTCTCCGGAACGCGTCGAGCTTTGCTCTTGAGGAAGTTTGATGGCTGGGCAAGCGATGCCCGAAAGCAGCCCCTATTGATAGATTAAGGAGAAGGCAATGAGTTCACAGCGTGTAGTTGTAATCACAGGTGGAAACAGCGGTATGGGGCAGGCCACGGCAGCGGCTTTCGCCAGGGCCAATGAGCGTGTCGTTATTATTGGGCGCAGCGAGGAGAGGCTGCGGGCCACGGCTCAGGAGCTTGGTACGAATGTCACATGGCTGAAGGCGGATGTCAGCCAGCGTTCCCAGGTTGAAGGGATCGTTGCTGGCATCGTCAGGCAGTTCGGGCATGTTGATGTCCTGGTCAACGCGGCGGGCTTCGTACTGGGAGTCACCACGGACCTTCCCCTGGACGAGGCCGAACGCCTGTGGGACGAGGTGGTTGATACGAATCTGAAGGGGAGTTTCTTGATGGCGGTGGCCATAGCTCCACATATGACACGACCAGGAGGGCGCATCGTCAATATCAGCTCGATCGCGGCGTTCACGGGTGGAAGCCGGGCGGGTTCAACGGCCTATGCCGCGGCGAAAGCGGGCGTGCTCGGATTGACGTATGGCCTGGCGCGCGAACTCAGCCCGCAGGGGATTACGGTCAATGCTATTGCCCCTGGTTTCATCGCCAATACCGGCTTTACCGGGGAGTGGTCGGAAGAGCGCGTGCGGGGTATCATCGCCGAGACACCCGCCGGTCGAGGGGGACATGTGAACGATGTGGTGGCGGCGGCGCTCTACCTGTCCTCGCCTGAAGCGAGCTTTGTGACGGGAGAGGTGCTGAATGTGAACGGAGGGTGGCTGTTTGGACATTGAGATGGCTGAATTGTGCAGGTCACAGAGCATAGCTGTTCTTTTCTTAACTACATGTGCTGCACACATCTCTCTCACTCTGGGGAATTGAGTTACTCCAGGTAACTATGCTAGAATGTTAAGAGGGATGGGTCAGAGAACGATGCAAAGAGGGCTATTGGATGGACGGAGACGTGGTGCTTGTACAAATACAGGCGCTGGCCGCCGCACGGGCTATACGCATCACTGACCATGCCCGTGAAGAAATGGAAGAAGAGGCAATTATATTAGCAGAGGTGCAGGAAGCCATCGCTAACGGACAGATCATCGACGTGGGCCCTGTTGCCTACTCTCGGGGGTAACTGCTCAGAGGCGCCCCCTGCATGTAGTCTGCACGACGTCGTTGTCCTTCCTTGTCATTATTACAGTCTATGTGCCTGGCCCACCTAAGTGGGTGAACCCAACAGAGAGGAATATTAGATGAAATGCAGTGTAGCAGATTGCCCTGGTGAATATGAGCAGCGTGAGGTGGTACGTGCTATGCGCCAAGGCGACCGTATCATTGTGGTCGAACATATTCCAGCCGAAGTGTGTGACGTTTGTGGGGATGTACTCTTTACACCCGAAACAATTGAGCGCTTAGAAGCCCTGCGGCACACAACTGCGCCTCCAATACGTACTGTTCCCCTCTACAGATTTGCCAGGTCTGCATAGTTTCGTTGTCGATGAGGACCCGAGTTGCTAAGGGCTGCTTGGACTGCTCAGACCTGTCTTGGGATCAAAAGATTTTGGAGTAGCTCGTATACCTCCATACCCAATCTCGCCGCCTCTGACATGTGCCCATAGTTGTCTGCCATCGGGAAGCAGTTGGGCATACCACT
>WNGD01000187.1_pt1 | contig 64471 bp, 56 predicted proteins | sample 5400671 | NCBI WGS metagenome assembly WNGD01 (sample SAMN13153369, study PRJNA577476) | soil metagenome | isolation source: 40 cm soil or saprolite under grassland replicate 2 | place: USA:California | collected 2016-06-15
GCGCCGAGCAACGATCCCTCCGTGGGCTCGGGGCGGGAGCTGTACTTGACGCGGGTGAAGCGGTGAACCCGGTCGGCTTCGTGTTCGGCGTGCACCTGCACCAGCCGGTGGGGAACTTCGACCACGTTTTCGCAGAGCATCTGCGGGACGTCTACCGGCCGCTCGTCGAGCGGCTGGCGGAGCGCCGCTTCTTCCCGTTCACGCTGCACATCTCGGGGCCGCTGCTCGAATGGCTCGAAGCGCACGACGCGCCCTACCTCGATCTGATCGGTCGCCTGGCGGCGGAGGGTCATATCGAGCTGTTGCTCGCGGGGTTCTACGAGCCGGTGCTGGCGTCGCTCCCCCCCGCCGACCGGGTCGAGCAGGTGGGATGGATGCGCGAGGCGATCCGGCGCCGCTTCGGCGTCGCGGCCACGGGGCTGTGGCTCACGGAGCGCGTGTGGGAGCCCGACCTGGCGGCGGACTTGGCCGACGCGGGCGTGCGGTATCTCGTCCTCGACGACCGCCACTTCCTCGTGAGCGGCTTCGAGCGGGACCAGCTGCACGCGCCCTTCTGGACCGAGAGCGGCGGCAAGCGCGTCGCGCTGTTTCCCATCGACGAGCGGCTCCGCTATCTCATTCCCTTCAGGCCGCCCGCCGCAACAGCCGAGTACCTCCGCGAATTGCGGGCCGCGGACCGCCCCCTCGCCGTGTTCGTGGACGACGGGGAGAAGTTCGGCGGCTGGCCCGGGACCAAAGATTGGGTGTACACGCGCGGTTGGCTGGCACAGTTCCTCGACGCCGTCGGGGCGCTCGTCGCCGCGGGGGAAATCCGCCTCACCACGCCGGGCGCGGCGCTCGACCAGGTGCCGAGCGCCGGCCTCGCGTATCTCCCCACGGCATCGTACCGCGAGATGGAAGCGTGGGCCCTGCCTCCGCCGGCGGCCCTTCGGTTGGCCCGGCTCGAGCGCGAGCTCGGTGAGACACGCCTGGCGGGGCCGGAGGGAGCGCTCGTGCGCGGCGGGCACTGGCGCAACTTCCTCGTGAAGTACCCCGAGTCGAATCGCATGCACAAGAAGATGCTGGCGCTGTCCGCGCTGTGCCGGGACCGGCGCGATCCGCCGGCGGCGCGCCGCGCCATCGGCCGCGCCCAGTGCAACGACGCCTACTGGCACGGCGTGTTCGGCGGGCTCTACCTGCCGCACTTGAGGTCGGCGATCTGGCGGAACCTGGCCCAGGCGGAGCGCGAGCTGCGCCACGGTGAGGCGCTCGTCGCCGAGCAGCTGGACCTGGACGGGGACGGCGCCACGGAGATCTGGATTCATTCCGCGAGCTTCTCCGCGCTCGTCAGTCCACGCCGCGGCGGCGTCATCGAGGAGTACACGCTGTTCGAGCCGGAGATCAACTACGCGGACGTGTTGACCCGCCGCCGTGAAGCGTATCACGAGCAGGCGCGCACGGAGCCCGGCGAGGCGGCGGCGCAGGGCGCCCCCGACGGCACGCCCAGCATTCACGATCTCGAGCATGCCAGCCGACTGGAGCGGCTGCCGCCGGTCGATCCGGCGAACCGAGCCCTGTTCGTGGACCGTGTGCTCTCTGGAGACATCACACCTCGTGCGTACTCCGCCGGAGAGTTCCGGGCGGTGGCGTCGTGGGCGGAGACTGCCTTCGGCGTGACCCTCGACGGCTCGCCGCAAGCGGTCGAGCTGGTGCTGCGCCCGGTGCAGGACGCGACGCCGGCGGGGCTGTTCGAGAAGCGCCTGAGGTTCGAGCAGTCGGGCGATCTCACCGTGAGCTACCGCTGGGACCCGGGGGCGTTCCCGACCGACGCCTTCTTTTGCCCGGAGATTTCAGTCTCTCGTAAGGTGGACGTCGACCTCACGCCGACTGCGGAGGTGTGGTGGTTCCCCGTGGCGACTGTGTCCCAGTCGGAGCGCGGCTTCGAAGAAACGGTCCAGGGATACTCGTGCACGCCGCGCTGGCCGATCCAAGCTGCGGCAGCGCGCCTGACGCTTCGCCCCTCCGCTGATCGCGCGACCCCAGCGTGAGAGGAGTATGAGAATCCTCTCATGACCCGCGCGCGGCGGATCCACGGCGCCGCGTGAGGGCGTTCCTCCCGGGAAGCGTAGCGCAGCTCACTCACTTTCCAGGGAGGTCAACATGATGCACAGGCACATCGCCATCGCGGCGCTTGCGGCCGCCGGCGTCGCCGCTTGCAGTCAGGATCGCGGGATCACCGGTCCAGCCCGAGCGACGGCGGCGAGACTCGCCGCGAGCGCGGCAGCGGCGGACGCTGCGCCGGGCGCGGTGTACACCCTGATGAACTTGACGTCAGGGAACGCCGTCGCCGTCTTTGCGCGCGCGGCGGACGGTACACTCACCGCGGCAGGCACGGTCGCGACCGGCGGAACGGGAACGGGGAGCGGCCTGGGCTCGCAGGGTGCGCTCGTCCTGAGCGACAACGGGCGCTGGCTGTTCGCCGTCAACGCCGGCAGCAACGATGTCTCCATCTTCCGCGTCAGCCCCGCGGGCCTCTCTCTCGCCAGTCGGATGTCATCGGGCGGAGTGCAGCCCATTAGCTTGACCGTGCACGGCAACCTGCTCTACGTCCTGAACGGCGGCGGCAGTGGCAACATCGCCGGGTTCGCGCTCGATGCGGACGGCGGGGCGACGCCGATTCCGGGCTCCACCCACGCGCTGAGCGGGACAGGGGTCGGCCCGGCGCAGGTCGCCTTCAGCCGCGACGGCCGCTCGTTGGTCGTGACGGAGAAGAACACCAACTCGATCGACGTGTATGCCGTCGGCCCGGATGGCTCGGCGACCGGTCCCACCACCTCTGCGTCGGCGGGCGGCACGCCGTTCGGGTTCGCCTTCGGCCTGCGGGACGAGCTGCTCGTCTCCGAGGCCGCCGGTACGGCATCGTCCTACATCCTGGGCTCGGGCGGCAGTCTCACGGTCGTGAGCGGCGCAGTGTCCACGCTGCAGGGCGCGCCCTGCTGGCTGGTGGTGACGCAGAATGGGCGGTTCGCGTATACCGCCAACGCACACAGTGGCACGATCTCCGGATTCGCGGTGGGAACGGATGGCACGCTGAGCTTGCTCGACGCGAGCGGCGCCACCGCGGTGGTCGGTCCGGGCAACGTCGATCTCGCCCTCAGCGCGAACAGCCGGTATCTGTACCAGCTGCGCAGCAGCGGCCCGATCACGGCGTTGCGGGTGGAGAACGACGGCCACCTGACCACGCTGGGCGTGGTGGGAGCGATGCCCGGCTCGGTCGCGGGGCTCGCCGCACAGTAGACCTGATCTCCTGTTCCCCCTCTCCGCCTTGCGGAGAGGGGGACAGGGGGTAAGGTCACGCCGCCGGCAGCCACACGGTGAACGTGCTCCCAGCGCCAGGGACGGTCTCGACGGTGATGTGTCCACCCTGCAGCTCGGCGAACAGCCGGGCGATCGCGAGGCCGAGGCCGGTGCCGCCCAGCTCGCGGCTGCGGGACTGGTCGATCCGAAAGAAGCGGTCGAAGATTCGCTCGACGTGCTCGGGCGCGATGCCGGGCCCTGTGTCCCGCACGCTCGCACCGACCACATCCCCGTTCTTCCGCAGCGAGAACGTGACGCTGCCGCTCGGCGTGTAGCGCACCGCGTTGGAGGCGAGATTCAAGAGGATGTGGCGCGTGCGATCGGCGTCCCCGACCGCCCAGGCGGACTCCGTCGCCGTCGAGCGGACCTCGAGCTCGCGGCCCGTGGCCATGGCCTCGGTGATCTCCTTGACCTCCTCCACGACTCCCTTGAGGTCGAACGGCGCGCGCGCCAGCGCGAGCTGCTGATTCTCCCCGCGGGCGATCAGCAGCAGCTCGTCCACCATCTTCGCCGTCCGCTCGAGCTCGCGCTCCATCGCCATGAGCGCTTCGCGCATCTCCGCCTCGGAGCGCTCCTCGGCGGACGCCCACTGCACCTGCGCTCGCAGGTGGGTCAGCGGGGTGCGCAATTCGTGGCTCGCGTCCGCCGTGAAGGATTCGAGCGCGCGGTGCGCGCGGTCCACGCGCTCGAGCATCCGGTTGATGCTGTCGGCGAGGTCCGTCACCTCAGCCTGGCCGGTGGGGCGCGTGAGGCGCTTGCCGAGCTCGGCGGGCCCGATGGCGCGCGTTTCGGTCGTCACGAGCTCGAGGGGTCGCAGGGCGGCGGCGACGGCCTGGCGGGCGGCGCGCCCGGCGCTGAGCGCGGCGACGGGAAGGAGCAGTGCCGCGGCCGCCGCGAGCGCCCCCAGGGCGACGAGATACGGCTCGCGGCTCGCGACCACGTAGATGTCGAACGCCCCCATGGCGCGGTGCAGCACGCGATAGCGCCAGCGCGCGCGTGCGGCGATCGCGGCGAGCAGGGCGCGGCGGACGTCGTCCGGGGAAGCCGTGGCCGGCAGGCCCTCGAGTCGCTTGGCCGGCATGCCCGGCGAGAGGAAGTACACCTGCGGCATGCCTCCGGCGTTGGTGGTCGTGCGCGTGATCACCACCTGCCCGCCCATGCCGACCAGCTGGTCGGCGAGCGCCGCGGGCATCACGCCGCCCGGCCCCTGCGTCGAGTCGCCGTACGCCCCGAGGAGCGACTGGATGACGTCGGCGGAATGCTCGAGCGAGCGGCGCAGCGCGGCCTCGGCCGCGACGGCGAAGGCCAGAACCACGAGCACCGCGTAGCCCGCGAGCGCCGTCCAGGCGACCCGATTGAAGCGCCGCGTGAGGACGGTGGCGAGCCGCCGCTCGCTCACCGCGCCTCGAGTCGATAGCCGGTGCCGCGCACGGTGCGGATCGGCGGAATCTGGCCCGCGAAGCTGAGCTTCTTCCGGAGGTAGTTGACGTACACGTCAACGACGTTGGTCTCGGGGTCGAACTTGTAGTTCCACACCGCTTCGGCAATGCGGGACCGGGAGACCGTGCGGCCCGCGTTGCGCATCAGGAACTCGAGCAACGCGAACTCCCGCGGGCTCAGGTCCACCACCCGATCCTCCTGCGTGACGCGCCGCGTCAGCGGGTCGAGCGTCAGGTTCCCCACCTTCAGCGTGGCGTCCTGGTGGCGCAGCTCCGCCCGGCGGATCAGGGCGTGCACGCGCGCGATGAGCTCGGGGAGATCGAACGGCTTCGTGAGGTAGTCGTCGGCGCCACCCTCGAGCCCGCGCACGCGCGCGTCGAGCTCGTCGCGCGCGGTGAGCATCAGCACCGGCGTCAGCACACCGCGCTTGCGCAGCTCGGCGACCACGCTGAATCCGTCCCGGCCGGGCAGCATGACGTCGAGGATGATACAGCTGTGGCTCCCGTCGAGGGCGCGCTCGAGGGCCTGGTCGCCGGAGTCCGCCTCGACGACGCCGTACCCCTCCTCGCGGAAGGCCTTCGCCAGGAAGCGCCGCAGATCGCGGTCGTCTTCCACCAGGAGCAGCTGCACGCCGCTAACCTACAACGAGCGGTGATGAGAGGAAGATGACAATCCTTTAATGGGCGCCTCACGCCACTTCCCCCGGAAGCCCGGCGCGATCACATTGACGGCATGAACCGCTTCCTCGTCGCCGCCCTCGCCCTTGGGTTCGTAGCGCAGGCCGCAGGCGCGCAGGACGGCCAGAAGGGATGGAACCCGATGCACTTCAAGAAACTGGGCGATGCCGAGCTCAAGCGCTCGCTCACGCCGCTGCAGTACGAGGTGACCCAGCATGAAGCCACCGAGCGGGCGTTCCAGAACGAGTACTGGGACAACCACCGGCCCGGCATCTACGTGGACGTGGTCTCGGGGGAGCCGCTGTTCAGCTCCCTCGACAAGTTCGACTCCCACACCGGGTGGCCGAGCTTCACCAAGCCGCTCGAGGACGGGAACATCAGCCAGAAGACGGACCGGTCGCTCTTTATGACGCGCACCGAGGTCCGCTCGGCCCACGCGGAGTCTCACCTCGGGCATGTGTTCGACGACGGCCCCGCGCCCACCGGCCTGCGCTACTGCATCAACTCGGCGGCGCTGCGCTTCATCCCCGTGGAGCGGCTCGAGGCGGAGGGGTACGGGCAGTACCTGCCGCTGTTCCAGGCGGCCGCAGGCAAGGAATCAACGCACAAGTAGGCGGAGGCTCCATGCCTCCCGGAGCCGAGCTTCCCCTCGTCGCCCGAGCCCGCGCCCACGGTGAGCGCACGGCCCTCAGCGCGACCGAAGGTACGTTCACCTACCGCGACCTGCTCGACGCCTCCGCTCGTGTCGCCGCGTGTCTGCTCGCCGGACGCGACGACCTCGCGGAGGTCCGCGTCGCCTTCCTGGCGCCGGCGAGCTTCCCCTACGTCGCGACGCAATGGGGCGTGTGGCGGGCCGGTGGCATCGCCGTCCCCCTCGCCGTGTCGTACCCGCCGCCCGAGCTCGAGTACGTGATCAGCGACGCGGACGCCGAGATCGTCGTCGTGCATCCCGATCTCGCTCCGGTGATGGACGCGGTGTCACTCCCGCCCGGCGTGCGCACCGTGACGATGGATGAAGCGCTGGGTACCGCTCCCTGCTCCCTGCTCCCGGGGGTGGTGGAAGGGAGGAGGGCCATGATGGTCTACACCAGCGGCACCACCGGGAAGCCCAAGGGCGTGGTGACGACGCATGCGAACCTGCGCGCCCAGGTGACGAGCCTCGTCACGGCCTGGGAGTGGAGCGCCGACGACCGCATCCTGCTCGTGCTGCCGCTGCACCACGTGCACGGCATCGTCAACGTGCTCACCTGCGCGCTTTGGGCCGGCGCGCGCTGCGACATGGCGCCGCAGTTCGACGCGGAGCGGGTGTGGGAGCGGATCGCCGCGGGTGACCTCACGCTGTTCATGGCCGTGCCCACGGTCTACGGAAAACTCATCGCGGCGTGGGAAGCCGCGCCGCCCGAGCGGCGCGGGGCTTGGTCGGCAGGCTGCGCCCCACCGCGCCTGCGGCTCATGGTCTCGGGCTCGGCGGCGCTCCCGGTGCAGACGCTGGCGCGGTGGCAGGAGATCAGCGGCCACACGCTGCTCGAGCGCTACGGGATGACCGAGATCGGCATGGCGCTGTCGAACCCGCTCCGCGGCGAGCGGCGGCCCGGATTCGTGGGCACGCCGCTCCCGGGAGTCGAGGTGCGGCTCGTGAGCGACAGCGGCGCTCCCGTGGCGCCGGGCACGCCGGGCGAGATCGAGGTGCGGGGCGCTACGGTGTTCCTCGAGTACTGGCGACGCCCGGAGGCGAGCGCCGCGGCGTTCCGCGATGGGTGGTTCCGCACCGGCGACGTCGCCGTGGTCGAGAATGGGGCGTACCGGATACTCGGCCGCTCCAGCGTGGACATCATCAAGACCGGGGGCTACAAGGTCTCGGCGCTCGAGATCGAAGAGGTGCTGCGGACCCATCCGAGCGTCGCGGAGTGCGCCGTGGTGGGGGTGGAGGATCCGGAGTGGGGCGAGCGCGTCTCGGTCGCGGTCGAGGTGCGCGGGAAGGACGAGCTCACCCTGCCGGCGCTCCAGACCTGGGCGAGGCAGCGGCTCGCGCCCTACAAGATTCCGCGCGCCCTGCGCTGCGTGGCCGCGCTGCCGCGCAACGCCATGGGGAAGGTCACGAAGCCCGCAGTAGCGGCGCTGTTCCGAGCGGGTTGAGCCGCTGCACGGCGCCGGCGAGGGCCAGGACGGCCGCTTCGCCGAACTGCGTGCCCACGATCTGCAATCCCACCGGCAGGCCCTCCGGGTCCAGCCCGCACGGCACCGAGGCGACGGGCAGCCCGGTGAGGCTCAAGACGAACGTCGGCGCGATCCAGTCCACGTAGGTCTCCATCATCCTGCCCGCGACTGTCTCGGGGTAGTTCTGTTCCACCGGGAAGGGCGGGACCGCCATGCACGGCGTGACCAGGTGATCGAAGGTTCCGAAGAGCTCGCGAAACAGGTGCCACATCTTGGCGCGCGCCGCCTCCGCGGCGCCCAGCTCTGCGGTGGTCACCGCGAGGCCCGAGCGGATGTTGCCGGAGACGTTGGGCCCGAAGCGCTCCAGCTTGTCGAGCCGCGGGTACATCTGTGCCACGAACCACAACCCGCGTAACGCGAGGAACGCCTTGCGGCCGAACGACAGGTCGAGCTGCACTTCCTCGACCCTGGCGCCCGCCTGCTCGAGCGCGCGCACCGCGCGACGGCACACGTCTTCGATCGCGGGGTCCACGCCGATGCCGGCGATGTCGGGGCAGTAGGCGAGCCGCAGGCCGCGCGGGACGCCCGCGGCCACCGCGGCGACGAAGTCGCGCCCCGCCCGCGGCTGGCTGACGGGCGATAGAGCACTCGGGCCCGCCACGACCTGGAGCATCAGGGCCGCGTCCTCCGCCGTGCGCGCCACCGGTCCCTCGACCTGGAGCGTGTCCCACAACCAGTCCGCGGGGTACGTCGGCACGAGTCCGACCGAGGGCCTGAGCCCCACGACGCCGCAGAACGACGCCGGGATGCGGAGCGACCCGCCCAGATCCGTGCCCTCGGCGAGCGCGATCATGCCGGTGACGAGCGCCGCCGCGCCGCCGCCCGTGGAGCCGCCGGCGCTGCGCGTCGGGTCCCAGGGATTGCGCGTGCGACCGAACACCGCGTTGAAGGTGTTGCCGCCGGCGGCGAATTCGGGACAGTTCGTCTTCCCGAGGATGACGGCTCCCGCCGCGCGCAGCCGCCGCACCACGAGCGCATCCTCGGGAGGCACGTAGTCGGCATAGAGCGGGGAGCCGAAGGTGGTGCGGAGGCCCGCGACCGGCGTGACGTCCTTGATGCCGACGGGAACGCCACACAGCGGCCCCGGCGCGTCGCCGCGCGCGAGCCGGCCCTCCAGCTCGCGAGCGTCGTCACGCGCGCGTTCGTTCAACGTCACGACCGCGTTCACCACCGGGTTGTACCGCGCGACGCGCGCAAGACACGCGTCCACCACCTCGACGGGCGAGACGTCGCGGCACGCCACGAGGCGGGCGAGCTCGGTAGCGGAACGGTCGGCTAGATCTTCCATTCTCCCACGAACGCCACGACGCGCGCGAACGCGGCCTCGCCCCCCTTGAACTTCCACGGGAAGCACCCGACGATCAGCCGCTTGTTCTGGAGCTCGGGCGCCTCGATCTCGCCGCCCAGGTTCTCGATGTGGATGCAGTCTTTCGGGAACAGCGCGTTGTGGGTGAGCTGGTAGGCGGAGTCCGGGAACAGCCGATCGACCGCCTCCTTGCCGCCGAACTTCTTTTCGGCCTTCGCCCGGACGCGGTCGCAGTGGCCCTGCGCGCCTTTCCCGAGGAACCGGCCGATGGGCAGGTTCATCGGGTGGTCGGTGGAGACGCAATCCACGCCCCATACGTGGACCTGCTTCTCGAGCAGCCATGGAACCAGGTCGGGATGGGCGCCGGGGTGATAGTGGTAGTAGCGCTCCTCGTCCGGCGTTGCGCCGAAGTCGGCGTACGCGTGCCACCCCGTATGGAGCAGCAGGATGTCGCCCCGCTTCACCTCGACCCGTTGTTCGATCATCTGCGGCGTGTACACCGCGAGCTCGTCCATCGCGTCGCGCAGGTCCACGATCACCCCCGGACCGCACAGCCACGCGAGGGGCAGCTCGTCGATCGTCTTCCCGGCCGTCACGAAGTGGCGCGGCGCGTCGAGGTGGGTGCCCATGTGGTTCGAGGTCATGATGTACTGAGCGTTGACCCCGTGCTCCGCCTTGCGCTTGATGTACTTCACCTCGAACGGCGGATAGTAGGGCCAGAAGGAGGAGCGCTCGTTGAGCGGCTGGGAGAGGTCGTACAGCTTCATGGGGCCTCCGGTGAAGAGAGTGCGGAATGCGGAGTGCGGAATGCGGAATTGAAGGGGAAGGTCGAGCGGTGATTGAAGCTCCCATTGCCATTCCGCATTCCACATTCCGCACTCCGCACCTGCTTGCTGGCGAATCTCATGCGGGTCGTCTCTCCGATCTCATGAGGAGCCAATACACTCCGAACGCGGCCCCCGCCGCCGAAAACCACGCTCCGTCGAACAGGAAGCGCACTCTCGGGCTCAACAGTCCCGCGAGGGCGACCAGGATCCCGGCGCCGAGCGCCGCCACGGCCTTGTAGTTCACGCCGCCGCGGTACTCATAGGCGCCGTGCTCAGCGTAGAGGTCGGGCAGCGCCAGCACGCCGCGTCGGATCACGACGTAGTCGCAGATGATCACGCCCCCGGCGGCGCCCAGCAGGCCCGAGTAGCTGATGAGCCAGGTCTGGTAGGCGTCGAGCAGCTTCCACGGGAAGATGAGGATCCCGATCGCCGCCGCAATCAGGCCGCCTGTGCGGAAGCCGATGCGGCGCGGCGCGAGGTTCGCGATGCTGTTCGCCGGGGCCACGACGTTCGCGGCGATGTTGGTCGTGAGCGTCGCCACCACGAGCGCGAGCATCGCCACGAGGCCGAGCAGCGCGTCCCCCGACTCGGCGGTGAGGCGCGCGACCAGGTCCACGGGATTCCAGATCGCCTCCTTATAGATGATCAGCGTGGCGCCGGTTACCGCCACGCCGATGAAGGCGAACAGCGGCATCGTGGTGAGCAGCCCGAGCGCCTGTCCCAGCGCCTGATCCCGCTGGCTCTTCGCGTAGCGGGTGAAGTCGGGGATGTTGAGTGACAGCGTGGCCCAGTATCCCACCATCGCGGTCACCCAGGGGACGAACACGCCGAAGAAGGACGTCCGGGCGGGCGCGGGGCGCAGCGCGTCGGCCTGGGTGAGGATCGCGCCGAGCCCGCCCACGCGGGCGACCGCCCAGCCGAGCAGCGCGAGCCCGATCACGATCAGGAACGGCGCCGACAGGGTCTCCAGCCACTTGATGCTCTCCGTGCCGGCCCACACGAAGTAGCTGTTGACGAGCCAGAAGATGAGAAAGCTCAGGTACTGGGACAGGGCGTAGCCCATGAATCGCCAGTCGCCGCCGAGCGCCCGCCACGCGGGCCAGAGGATGCCCAGGATCGCGTCGATCGCGAGCCCCCCGACCCACGTCTGGATGCCGAACCAGCCGCAGGCCACTACGGACCGCAACAGCGACGGCAGGTGCGCGCCCCGGGGGCCGAATGCGGCGCGCGCGTACACGGGGAACGGGATCCCGTAGCGGGTGCCGGCATGCGCGTTGATGACGAGCGGGACGAGCACGATCGCGTTCCCGATGAAGATCGCGACGAGACTCTGCCGCCACGTCATACCCGCGTTGATCATGCTCGCCGCCAGCATGTAGGTGGGGATGCATACGCTCATCCCGACCCACAGGGACGCGATGTGCCACAGATTCCACGTTCGCTGGCGGATCCCGGTGGGCGCGAGGTCGGCGTTGACGAGCGGCCCTGGGGGCAGGGGGGCCGCGAGCTCGACCATCGGGGGGCCCCTCGTCATGCCGCCTCTTTCGCCCGCTCGAACGCGCGCGCCAGCGCGCGGCGGGTGAGCACGGCCGTAAGGTGGCGGCGGTAGGCGGCCGACGCGTGGATGTCCGCGGGCGGGTCGATGTCTTGCCGGGCCGCGGCGTCGGCGGCCGCCCGGATGGCAGCGGCGGTCGGCTCCGCGCCGACGAGCAGCGCCGCCGCCCTAGTCGCGAGCACCGGGCCGTCCCCCACGGAGACGAGGGCGATCCGTGCGGCCCCGCAGCGCCCGCCCGGATCGAGCGTCACGACCGCCGCGACACCTACGAGCGCGTAGTCTCCGTGCCGACGCGCTACCTCCATGAACGCGTGCCCGCTGCGGGGCGGCCGGCGTGATAGGGCGATTTCGACCAGGAGCTCGTCCGGGCCGAGGGCCGTTTCCAGGGCCCCCTTGAAGAACTCCCCCGCGGGGATCGAGCGCTCGCCCGCGCGGCTGCGGGCCCGGAAGCGGGCCTCGAGCGCGAGCATCACCGCGGGCAGCTCGGCCGCCGGGTCGCCGTGGGCGATGCTACCGCCCACCGTACCGCGGTTCCGGATCTGCGGGTGGGCAACGAACGGCATCGCCTCCGAGACGAGGGGCGCCACGCGCCGCGCCTCCTCGCTCCGCTCGACCGTACGCTGGCGCGTCATCGCGCCGATCACGAGCCCGTCGCGCTGCGAGCGCACGTAGGAGAGCTCGGCGATCTGGTTCAGATCCACGAGCGCCCCCGGCCGGGCGAGGCGGAAGTTCATCGCCGGGATGAGGCTCTGCCCGCCCGCGAGCGGCTTCGCCTCGTCGCCGTGCTCGGCGAGCAAGGCCACGGCTTCTTCCACGGTGGCCGGCCGGAAATAGAGAAACGGCGCGGGCTTCATCGGACCTCGCCCCCGCGAGCCGCGCTGATCAACTCGAACAACCGGTTCGGGCTGAGCGGGATCTCCGTGATCTCGACGCCACAGTCGGCCAGGGCGTCCTCGACCGCCTGCGCGAACGCGGCGCCGGCGGGGATCGCGCCCGCTTCGCCCACCCCCTTTACGCCCAGTGGGTTCAAGGGCGACGGAGTCTCGCGGTGCACCGTTTCGACGGGCGGGACGTCGCTCGCCGTGGGGAGCAGATAGTCCATGAACGAGGCGTTCAAGAGCTGCCCCTCCGCGTCGTACACGAGCTGCTCGTAGAAGGCGTTCCCGATGCCGTGCGCCACACCGCCGTGGATTTGGCCGTCCACCACCAGCGGATTGATCACCCGGCCGCTGTCGTGCACCACCACGTAACGCTTGATTTCGACCAGGGCCGTCTCGGGATCCACCTCGACGATGGTGGCGTGCACGCCGTTCGCGGTGGTGCCGCGGTCGGGCCCGAAGTACGCCGTGGCTTCGAGCCCCGGCTCCGCGCCGGGCCGGACGGCGCCGCGCAGCGGATTGGCCTTGCGCGCGAGCTCGCCCAGCGGGATGACGGAGCTAGGCGACCCCTTGACCCGCACGCGACCGCCGTCGAGCTCCAAGTCCTCCTTCGGGGCGCCAAGCTGACGGCTCGCGACCTCGAGGATCTTTTCCCGCACGGCGAGCGCCGCGGCGTGACACGCGCTTCCTGCCACCACCGCGCCGCGACTCGCGAAGGTGCCCGTGCCCCAGTGGAACTCGCGCGTGTCGCCCGTGATCACGTGCACCTGCTCCACGTCCACGCCCAGCACCTCGGCGACGATCTGGGCGAACACCGTGAAGTGGCCCTGGCCCTGCGTCCCCACGCCCGTCGCCACCCGCACGCGGCCGCTTGGCTCCACCGTGACCCGCGCGCCCTCGTACGGTCCGATCCCCGTGCCCTCGACGTAGCACACGACGCCGATCCCCACGTGCCGCCCCGCGGCGCGGAGCCGGGGCTGCTCATCGCGCCGGAAGCGCTCGTAGTCGATCATGCGGAGCGCCGCGTCGAGCGCGGGCAGGTAGTCGCCGCTGTCGTACACGAGGGGGGCCGAGTCCTGGAAGATGATCTGGTGGTTGTGGGGAAACTGGTCGGGACGGAGCAGGTTGCGGCGGCGGATCTCGGCGCGGTCGATCCCGAGCTCCCGGGCCGCAACGTCGAGCAATCGCTCCATCACGAAGACGCCGTGCTGGCGGCCCGCGCCTCGGACCGGCGTGACGATGGTCTTGTTGGTGAAGACCGCCGTGAACTCGCTGTCGTAGTTCGGGACGTCGTAGGGTCCGAGCAGGGTGCACTGGCTGTTGATCGGCACGGTGAGGCCGTAGGGGTCGTAGGCGCCCGTGTCGTGCAGGAACACGTCGCGCACGCCGAGGATTTGCCCGTCCTGTGTCACCGCGATCTCGGCGTCGTGGATCTGGGCCCGCTCCTGCGTCGTGGCGAAAAAGTTCTCCTGCCGGTCCTCGGTCCACTTGACGGGCCGGCCGAGCCGGAGCGCCGCCCACGGCACCAGCACCTCCTCGGGGTAGAACATCATGATCTTCGGCCCGAACCCGCCTCCCACGAACGGCGCCACGACCCGCACCTGCGACTCGAGCAGGCCGAGCAGCCCGGCGAGCCCGTTGCGGATCGGGATGGGCGCCTGCGTCGTGTCCCAGACCGTGAGCTCTTCGGCGCGCGGGTCCCACTGCGCCACGACGGCGCGGTTCTCGATCGCGGCCGCCGCGCCGCGGTCGTAGCGAAAACGGCGCTTGACGACGGCGTGCGCCCCCGCGCGGGCGCGCTCGTAGTCACCTTTCCGCTGCACCACGTGGGCCGCGACGTTCGAGCCGAGCTGCTCGTGCACGAGCGGCGCGCCGGGAGCGAGCGCGGCCTCGAGATCCACCACCGCGGGGAGCGGCTCCGCGTCCACCACGATGTCGTCCACCGCGTCCTCGGCCAGGTAGCGGCTCTCTGCCACGACCATCACGATCGGCTCGCCGACGTGCCGCACCGTGTCCCGCGCCAGCGGGACCTGCGTACGCGCGTGGAACACGAGGTTCGGGATGGGTGGCGGGGGGACGAGGAGCGGGCCGGGACGCCAGTAGTCGCCCAGGTCCGCCGCCGTGTACACCGCGACCACGCCGGGCCGGCGGCGCGCGGCGGAGACGTCGACGCCGGTCAGGCGGGCGTGCGCGTACTGGCTCCGCAGGAACGCGACGTGCAGCATCCCCTCGAGCTGGACGTCGTCAACGAAGAGCGCGCGGCCGGTGAGGAGCCGCGCGTCCTCGTTGCGGCGTACGCGCTCACCGACGTAACGACGGGGAGTCGTCACACGCGAGCCTTACGGCTGCGACGATGTTCTGGTAGCCGGTGCAGCGGCACAGATTCCCGGAGAGCGCCTCGCGGATCTCGCCCTCGCTCGGATTCGGGTGCTCGCGCAGGAACGGGACCAGCGTCATCAGGAAGCCCGGGGTGCAGAAGCCGCATTGCAGCGCGTGGGCTTCGCGAAACGCCGCCTGAATGGGGTGCAGGCTGTCGGCTGAGCGGGCGGGTGCCAGGCCCTCAACCGTCGTGATCTCGTGCCCGTCGGCCTGCGCGGCGAACATGAGACACGAGCGCACCGCGTCGCCGTCCAGCAGCACCGTGCAGGCGCCGCACACGCCGTGCTCGCAGCCGACGTGCGTGCCCGTGAGGCCGAGCTCGTGACGCAGGAAGTCGCTCAGCAGCAGTCGCGGCTCCACCGCACGCTCGTGCCGCACTCCGTTGACGGTCATCGCGATCGACAGCCGCGGACCCACGCTCCGCCCCCCTTCCTCCCGCGCGCCGAAACGACGGCGCCCACGCCCAAGAGGCCGCTTGAGCCGGGGCGGCCAGACAGGCGGGGCGCTGAGCGGGAAAACGAGGCGCTAACGTACTCCCTCCCCGGGAGGGCAGCAAGCGAGCGCGGCTCGTCAAGCCTTCTTGGGGGACGGGAGCGCGATTTGGTGGGCCCGGGGCGGCCGGTGCGCGTCGCAGTAGTACCGCCCGGGATGCCCGCTGCCCTTCGAGCTCTGGTAGGTCACCCAGCGCGCCGGCTGGTCGCACCGACGATGCGTGCGCCAGTCATAGAAATCGCAGCGCGGTCCGGCCATGGGAATGTTGCGGCGTGGCTTCCCGTCACCGCTCCGGCGTGGCGGAAGCGGTGAGCTCGCGAGGCCCGACCGCGCTCAGCTGCCTCTCTGCCATGTCGCGACTGATCCAAACGACGCGATCGCCGCACATGATGGCATCCACGGGATACGGCTGATGCACGAAGGACTGCCCGTCGGACGTCAAGACGCTGGTGCCGGGAAAGGCATACCAGCAGTTCTGGCCGTCGGGATGGCTGTGGATCATCCCAACGGTCCCCGACCACCCGGCCTCCTCGCAGCTTTGCTTCGGCACCACGTGGGTGCGGGCGGACTGGGCGGGCTCCACATCGGCAGGGGCGATCCGCCAGACCACCACCGAATGGCCGCGGAACTCGCCGAGCATGCAGCCCATGAACTCGGTTGGATACGAGCGATACTGCAACGTGAGGTAGCGGCGCGCCTGGTCAGAAAGGACCAGGGTGCGAGCGATCGGGATGGGCGCAGCCCCCGTCCCCGCCGCTCCCCCCGCCCCCGCGCGTGCCCACGCCGCTTCGACGATCCGGGCGGATTCGGGCTGCACGGCGAGCAGGACCAGCAGGCCTGCCGCCGCAATGACGGCGCGCGTGATGCGCGTGCGCAACCGGAGACTCATGAACTGCATCCGACCGTCCTTCCGTCACTGGCCCTCCGGATCATCGGTCCGGGACCCGACTGCACTCGACCGCACCAGGCGGCAAGACCGATGCCTGGCCGGAGCTGAGCACGAGCGCACCGCTCGGCGCCCCTTTTCGGGGCACCAGGCGGCGCGGACGCAGCAGCGAACCGGTGCGCTGTTGCTCAGCGGTGTGGCGAGAGCGCCGCGCGTCAGCGGCCGTCCAGCACCGCGCGCACTTTGGTCGCGAGCGTGCCGGGCATGAAGGGCTTCTGCATGAACGCGGTTCCGGGGTCGAGCACGCCGTGGTGGGCGATGGCCTCGTCCGCGTAGCCGGACATGTAAAGCACGCGCGTGTCCGGGCGGGCCTGCGTGATCCGGTGCATCAGCTCGCGGCCGCTCATTTCGGGCATCACGACGTCGGTGAGCAGGAGGTGGATCGGGCCGTCGTGGCGCCGCGCGATTTCCAGCGCTTCCGTGCCGCCGGCGGCCACCAGCACGGTGTATCCCGCCTGCTCGAGCACCTTGCGCGCGAGGACGCGGACGAGCTGCTCGTCCTCTGCGAGCAGCACCGTCTCGCTGCCGGCGGCAGGCACGGACACGGCGGGGGCGGCCGCGCGCTCGAGCGGCTCGGCCACGCGGGGCAGGTAGATCCGGAAGGTACTGCCCGCGCCCACGGCGCTCTCGAGCGTCACGTCCCCGCCGCTCTGGCGCACGATGCCGTACACCGTGGCGAGGCCCAGGCCGCTCCCCTTGCCGCGCGGCTTCGTGGTGAAGAACGGGTCGAAGACGCGTTGCTGGGTTTCGGGATCCATGCCTACGCCCGTATCGGTCACGCGCAGCACCACGTAGCGCCCTGGCGGCACGTGGCCGTGCTGCGACGCGCGCGAATCCGGGACTGCGACGGTGAGTGTCTCGATGGTGAGCCGCCCGCCCGCCGGCATCGCGTCGCGCGCATTCACCGCCAGGTTGACGAGCACCTGCTCGATCTGGCCCGGGTCGGCGCGCACGTTGCCCAGGTCGGGGGCGAGCACCGCGACCAGCTCGATGTCCTCCCCGATCAGCCGGCGGAGCATCTTCGTGATGTTCTTCACGAGGGAGTTCAGATCGAGCACCACGGGCTGCAGCACCTGCCGCGCGCTGAAGGCCAGCAGCTGGCGGATCAGCTCCTGGGCCCGTACGCCGGCGTCGCGGATGATCTCCAGCTCCTCCCGCTGCGGGGCGCCCGGCGGCGTATCGAGCAGGAGGAGCTCGGTCGAGCCGAGGATCGCCGTGAGCACGTTGTTGAAGTCGTGCGCCACACCACCGGCCAATCGCCCGACGGCCTCGAGCCGCTGCGACTGCAGCAGCTGCTGCTCCAGGCGCCGGCGCTCGCGCCGCACCGCGGCATCTTCCACCGCCCGGCTCACCGCGGGGGCGAGGCGCTGCAGCCGGTCCTTCATGAGGTAGTCCGTCGCCCCGGCCCGCATCGCCGCGACCGCGGTGTCCTCACCGACGCTCCCCGACACCACGATGAACGGGAGGTCCTGCCCCTGTTCCCGCAGCAGCGCGAGCGCGGCGGGAGCGTCGAAGCGCGGTAGATAGTAGTCGCTGAGCACGATGTCCCAGGTCTGGCGCGCGAGCGCCTCGCGCATCGCCTCCGGGGTCTCGACGCGCTCGTACAGCGGCTCGAAGCCCCCGGCGCGCAGCGCGCGGAGCATCAGTTCGCTGTCGGACGGCGAGTCCTCCACGATGAGCACGCGCAACGGGCTCATCGCGTCAGCGCCGCGGGAGCGGCGCGATCACAGCCGGGCGAGGATTTCGCGGAGCTCGTCGAGACTGAACGGCTTCTTGAGCACCGGACGCTCCGAGAGCTGCAGCAAGTCGCGCGTCTTGGGCGAGATGGAGTCGCCCGTGGTGAACACGAGCCGTCGCTCGCGGCCCTGACCTTCCAGGCGCAGCGTCTCGAACAGGTCGAACCCGCTGTGCCCCGCCTCCAGGTGGACATCGACGATCAGCGCGTCGTAGCGCTCCTTCGGGTTGTGCAACCGCACCACGGCCTCGTCGAAACCCACCACCGTGGTGACGCGGTGACCCAGGCGCTCGGTCATGCGGGCGATGCCGCGCCGCACACTGTCCTCGTCCTCGACCACGAGCACCGACAGCGGCCGCGTCGCCTGGCGGGCGCCGGCCTCCGGCGGCGGCTCGGCCGGGGCCGTATCGATGGGCACTTCGATCGCCAGGCAGGCGCCGCCGCCCTCGACGTTCATAATGTACATCCGCCCGCCCATGCCTTTCACCAACCCGTAGCTGATGGCCAGGCCCAGCCCCGTGCCCTGCTCGCCCTTCGTCGTGAAGAAGGGCTCGAACACGCGGTCCAGGATCCCGGGGGGCACGCCGGGACCGCTGTCCTCGACCAGGATGACGAGCGTGTCGTCCACCCGCCGCGACGAGAATACGACCTTGCCCGGCTGGCCCGTGGCCGCAATCGCCTGCTCGGCGTTCACGAGGGCGTTGAGCAGCACCTGCTGCAGCTCCTGCTGATCGCCCACCACGGCCGGCACATCGCTCGGGATCAAATCGATCGCCTGCACGCGCGCCTTCTTGAGCGCGCTCCGGTGCAGTGCCACGACCCGCGCGACGACGTCCTTGATGTCCACAGCCTGGCGCTCGTGCGGCCGCTGCCGCGCGAAGTCGAGCAGCGTCTCGATGACTCGCCCGGCCCGCAGTGCCTCCGTCTGGATCACTTCCGCGGCCTCGCGCAGGTGGGGCTGCCTCACGTCGGCCAGCAGCACCTCCGCGAACGCCGCGATGGCCGCCAGGGGGTTGTTGAGCTCGTGGGCCACGCCCGACACCAGGCTGCCGAGCTGCGAGAGTCGGTCGGCCTCGAGCAGTTTGCGCTGGAGCAGCACTTCGCGCGACGCGTCGATCGCGAGAAACAGCAGCTGGGGCGCGCCGCGCCGGGGATCGAGATTCTCGATGACCGCGTCTACCTCGCGCACGGATTCGCCCGCGAAGTCCACGGCCATGCGGAACCGCTGCCGCCGCGTGACGGCGTCGCGCAGCGCCGCGGCCAGAGCCGGTCGCTGCGCCGCTGGGGCCCAATCGGCGAGCGACCGTCCGTGGAGTGTCGGCGTTTCCGGCGCCCCGAGCAGCGCCCCGGCCTCGGGGTTCGCCCGGAGAATCTGGCCGTCCGGCGTGAGGACGAGGGCGGGGATGGGGATCATGCTGAACAGCTGCGCGTACAGCCGGCGCTCCTCCTCGAACGCCGTGAGGATCTGCGCGGCGCGCGACTCGGGCGGCAGCTCGTCCTGCAAGGGCCGCAACAGCAGCACCAGCACGTTGCCCGGCCCCCGGGTCGCGCGGACCTCGAAGAACGCGCCGGTGAATTGGGGAGCCCGGGCGGGCGCCAGATAGGTGCGCGGCCGGCCGTCGAACAGCACCTCCTGGAGGACCCGCTCGACGTGCGTCGTCTTCGCCGTAGGAAAGGCGGTCCAGAACGCCTTGCCCAGCACTCGCTCGGCAGTGAGTCCCGTGATACGAGCGGCCGCGGGGCTCCAGTCCAGGATCGTCCAGTCCGGCGCGATGACCGCCACGCCGACGTCCAGGCTATCCATCAAGGCTTTGGAGTCCATGACGGCCTCCTCGCCGTGGGGAGCGACAAATGCCCCGTCGGCCGGATCGCGGGCGCAACGGGGCCTCTTATGACTCAGACGTCGTGGTACCCGACGAGTAACACCCTAGCTCTAAGTCTGTTCCCGGCTAGTGATCGGCGTCACCAGGTCGGGGGTCGAAGGGTCAAGCCGCGCGCACGCCCACCTCGTCCAGGTGGCGCAACAGGTCGGCGGGGTCCTGGTACACGCGGTACGCGCCGGCGCGCTCCAGCTCTTCCTCGCCGTATCCGCCCGAAAGCAGTCCCACGGAGAGCGCGCGGGCGCGCCGCGCGGCGAGCAGATCCCACACGCTGTCCCCCACCACGACCGAATCGTCGACCGCGACGCCCAGCCGGTCGGCGGCCGCGAGGAACAGGTCGGGGTCGGGCTTGGCGTGCTCCACCTGGTCGCGCGTGATGACGGGGACGCCGGACGGGACGTCGAGCATCTCGATGTTGGGACGCGCGCTCTCGAGTCGCCCGCTCGTCGCGATAGCCCACGGCACGCCGACGGTGGTGAGATGGGCGAGGAGCTCGCGCGCGCCGGGGAGCGGCCGGACCTGCGACACCAGGCGAGCGTACGCGTCTCGGTGGGCGCGCTGGATCCGCGTCACCTGGTCGGCGCTCACCTCGCCGCCCGTCTCACGCAGCAGCGCGTTGATGAAAAGCCCGCCGCTCATGCCGATGCGCCGGTGAATCCGCCACACCGAGAGCCGGATGCCGCCGACCTCGAGCGCTTCGCGCCAGGCGAGCACGTGCTGGTACACGCTGTCCACCAGCGTGCCGTCGAGATCGAACAGGAAGGCGGGGCCGGATGGCATAGGTGGGGGCTGGGGAATGCAGTCGGGGAGGCTAACCCCGGGGGGCGCCCCGGGGTCAGCACGAGGGTGCCTACTTCAACAGCATATCATGCGGCCGCGCCTGGCCCGTGGCGAAGTGCTCGAAGTCCACGTCGAACTTCGCGTCGAGCGTGAGCCCCTTCGGGCTCACGTCCACGAGACGCACCCGGTAAGGCACCTTGCCGTCCAGGTTCGAAAGCAGCGAGTTGCTCACATACAGCCGCTTGTTGTCGGGCGTCAGCTTCATCATCTGGGCCTGGGGGATCGCCACGCTGCTCACGAGCTTGGGGTGCAGCGGGTCCGTGATGTCGTATTGCTGCACCGCGCCGGCGCCGAACAGCGACACGAACAAGAAGCGGTTGTCGTAGGAGATCCGCATGTCGGCCGGGATGGAGCCGTCGGCGAGCTTGACGACGCGCGTAAACGCGAGCTTGCCATCCTTGCCCACCTCCCAGTGCCACACGGTGTTCCCGAACGCGCAGTTGATGAATCCCCCGCGCGCCCCGGGGCCGTGCAACCAGCGCACCTCGAGCGGTGCTTTGTCGAGGTGCTCCACCTGCAACACCTTGCCGGTCTTGTAGTCCCACGTGACCACCACGTCGCCGACTTGGTCCATCGGCGTGTTGCCGGCCTTGACGGCGTGGGGGTGCGCCCAGCTCGAGGTGACGATGAGGTTCAGCTCGGGCTTGATTCCCACATCGTACATGTAGTCGGGTGCGGGGAGCGCCTGCAGGAAGTTGCCGTCGTTGTCGAGCGTCACCAGGGCGCCGGGCGCGCCACCGTCTTTGGCGCCCAGCATCGCGATCATCACGCCGCCGGGCACGGCGTAGAAGGTATGCGGCCCCGAGTACCCCGTGGTCGCCGCCAGGTCGGCGACCGTCTTCACGAGTTGTGGATGCTTCGGGTCGGTGGCGACGTCGTAGATGAACAGCCGGTTCGAGAACAACCCGCCCGCAAAGATCCGGTCGGCGTTCACCGTATAGCCGAAGTGGTGCGCTTCGTTCGCGGGCGAGCTGGTGGGCGCGGTCGCTATGACTGTCCCGTAACTCGGCGACTTGGGGTTGGCGTCGATGACCGTGAGGAAATCGGGATCCTTCTGGTCGGCGTCGCTCGTCCAGACGTAGAGCACGGACTCGTGCTGGTCGGCCTTGAGGCCGCGGACGAAGACGGACTCGTCTTCAGGGCCGCGTCGGGCGGGGGCCGTCACGAGGCCGGCGGGGAGCGCGGCCAGGAGCAGTAGCCAAGGGGTGCGTTTCATGAGGTGCCTCCTCTCGTCGGATGGGAGGGGAAGCTACCCCGGGTCCCGCCCCGGGCAAGGCTGCAGGATTCGCGGTGGACTCGCATTGCGGCCACCCTGACCGCGGGCATATTACGAGCCCTCACGCGCCGGGCGAAACAGTGCGACTCGAGTTTTCCGGAGCGCCCGAGATCGCGGCGCCTCCCGAGGTGGTGTGGACGCGGCTGCTCGACCACAAGTTCGTGGCATCGATCGCACCCGGGATCGAGTCGGTGGAAGCGATCGACGACCGGCACTTCAAGGTCGTGTCCGGGCTCGGGGTCGGGGCGGTGAAAGTGAAGTTTCAGCTCGACGTCGAGCTGTCGGAACTAACCCCGCCGCAGCGCCTCCGCATGTCGGCCCGCGGCAAGGCGCCGGGGTCGGGGGTCGAGGTGAGCACCACGCTCGAGATCGAGCCGGTCGCCCCGGGTCGCTGCCGCCTCAAGTGGAATGCCACCTCGGAGGTGCGCGGCACCGTCGCGAGTGTGGGAGCCCGGCTGCTCAAGGGCACCGCGCAGAAGCTCACCGAGAACTTCTGGGACGAGTTCGCCGCGAGGGTGGGGGCGGAGGGGGCGGGGGGGGCGGGGGCCGGAGGAAGGCCCACGCACTGCTAGATTCCGGTATATGAAACACTGGCATGAAACGAGGGAGGTGCTCGACTTCCTGGCGCGGGTGGGCGGGGAGGGGAAGCGCGCCGCGCTCGCGACCGTCGTGCGCGTGCGCGGCTCCGCCTACCGCCACGAGGGCGCGAAGCTCGCGGTCGCGGACGACGGGACAACCGCCGGGAACGTGAGTGGCGGCTGCCTCGAGCAGGATGTGCGCGAGGTGGCGCTGCAGGTGATCCGAAGCGGCAGGCCCGAGCTCCGCAACTACTGCTCCAGCGGCGACGAAATCGAGGCGTGGGACCTGGGTGTGGGGTGCGAGGGGCAGGTCGACGTCTTGGTCGAGCCTGCGGAGCCGGGGGGGCGGGAGCGGGCGCTATTGGACGAGCGGCGATCGTTCGCTGTGTGCTGTCTACTGCCGGGGAAAATGCTGGGGAAGGGGGAAGGGGGAAGAGGGAAGAGGCTGATCGTGACGAGTGACACGACGGAGGGCGACCTCGGCTCGGCCGAACTGAATCGGGCCGCGACCGAGCGGGCGCGCGAGCTGCTCGACCGCGAGGAGTCGAGCCTGCAGGACATCGGCGGCCGCACGGTGTTCATCGACGTCTTCCAGCCGCCGCCCCAGCTCGTGATCCTCGGCGCGGGAGACGACGCCCGGCCGCTCGTGCGCTTCGCGGCCGACGTGGGGTTCCGGGTGGTGGTGGTGGATCGCCGGGCGGGGTATCTCACTGAGGAACGCTTTCCAGCGGCGGCGCTGCTCCTCGAGAGCGACGGCGCCGGCCTCGCCGCGGCGCTGCCGTTCGATGCGGCGTGTTACGCGGTGGTCATGACGCACAACTTCGCGGACGATCAGGCATACCTGCGGGCGCTGCTCACGACCCCCGTGTCCTACATCGGAATGCTCGGACCGCGTCAGCGCACCGAGCGCATCCTTCGCAACCTGGGCGCGGAGGGGCCGGCGAACGAAGGGCCGATCTACGGGCCCGTGGGTCTCGACATCGGCACCGACGGGGCGGAGCAGGTGGCGCTGGCGGTGATCGCCGAGGTCCTGGCCATCCGCTCGGGCCGGCGGGCGCGGTCGTTGCGTGAGCGCGCGGTGCCGATCCATGCCCCCGCCGATTGAGGAGCTCCGGGTCGCGGCGGTGATTCTCGCCGCTGGCGCGTCGCGCCGCATGGGCACGAACAAGATGCTGCTCCACCTGGAAGGCGAATCGCTGGTGCGTCGCGCCGCCCGGCGCGCGCTCGGGGCCGGGCTCTCACCTGTCGTCGTCGTGGTCGGCCATGAGGCGGATCGGGTGCGCGCCGAGCTGCAGGGCCTCAAGGTCGAGTTCGCCGTGAACCCCGATTTCACCGGCCCTACGAGCGGCTCGCTGCACCAGGGCCTGAACAAGCTGGGCTCGGACGTGGACGCCGTCGTCGTGATGCTCGGCGACATGGTGCGCGTGACCGGGGCCATGCTCGCGGAGCTGGTCACGGCAGCGCGGGGCAGCGCGGCGCCGCTCGTGGTGTCGCGCTACGGCGACGTCACTGCGCCGCCGCTCTTGTTCCGGCGGGTGCTGTTCGGCGAGCTGCTGGCGTGGAAGGGGGAGGGGTGCGGCAAGCCTGTCGTGCAGGCGCACAAGGCGGAGGCGATGTACGTGGACCGGCCCGTGGCGCTGCTTGCCGATGTGGACACGCCGGAGGACTATGCGGCAGTGCAGCGAGCCCAGCCTTGACCCGCCCTCTTTGTTCGCCGCTTTGTCAGGCCTTTGACTTCCACTTGACAGCGGACCGCCATCTTACAAGCACGATAGCCACCTGCGGGGGATCATGACTATTGTCGGCTGGGCGAGGAGCAGGGGAAAGAGCGGGGCCGAGCGCGGACTCCGCCGCGGCGCTTGGTATCCGGTGCTCGAGACCTCCGCGCGCGGCTTCGCGGTCCTGGACGTAAGCGATATCCACGTGCGGATCACTCGGGAGCGTCTCCAGTTTCGCGGCGAGCGGCCCGCGGCGTGGGCGGTGGTGTCCCTGACAGCCGAAGAGGCGGAGCGCGAGGCGCAGCGCCACGGGCACCCAGTGACGACGCTGTCGCGGGTGTACCTCGTTTGCCCGGGCTGCCACGCGCGTCGGCACTTGAGCGAGCTGGCGCCGGAGCTGCGGTGCGAGGCGTGTGGGAGCGCGTACCCGGTGGATTGGGGCGACAAGGCCTGAGAACGGGAGCGCGCGATGAAAGGGTGCCAGAGCCTCGTCGTGTGCGTGGTCGCGCGGATCCACTTGCTGCTGTGCGATCGGCTGTATCTGCGCTGGGGGCGGGTTAAACACATCGTCAACCAGTGATCCCCCCCTCAGAACAGCTCCAGCTGATCCGCCACCAAGGTCCTTAACTTCGCTAGCATCTTCACCATCGCCCAGCTGTCGCGCTCGCAATAGCGCAGCAACGCCTCGCGCAGCTCCGCCTGCTCGCCAGGCTTCATCGCATCCCCTGTAAACATCAGCCGCAACAGCTCGACCGTTGCCGTCTCGCCCTCGTTGATCTTCAGGTCGCCGTAGGACAACCCCGGCACGAGCGCCGGGAGCGTCTTCTTGATGCTGAAGCTGCCGCCGAAATCGGGGTGATAGACGTGGTTGCGGACGGTGGGGAGGAGATCGACGAGCCGCCGCTCGATGCGCTCGAGCTCCCGCGCGAGCTTGGGCACGGCCTCTTTCAGGTGACGGATGCAGTCGCGCTCGAAGCTTGCGTAGTAGGCCACGACGCTCTTCGCCCCGGCGCACGCCGCGACCAGCGCCTCGGCGAGCGCCGGCCGCGGGTCCGCCGGCCCGTCGGCGAGCCACTCGTGGTGGACGAGACCGCGGCCCCGCTCCTCCAGATGAACGCTGAACTGCACGGGCACGAGCTGCCACGGCCGACATCCCGGCCAGCGCGGGATCGCGAGGCTCACCGTCTCGAAGTCGAGAAACGCGAGCGGCGACGCGAACTGCCGCAGCGCGTCCTTGAGCGAGGGCTCGACTACCATGGTGCCGCTCCGCACCGCCTTCACCTGGCGCTGGTGGATCACCGACAGCTCGAGGTCGGTCGGCAGGTCGTGCATCGTCGCGATACCGTCCGCTTCGAGCTCGAGGACGCGCTTGCGCTCGATCCGATACAGCTTGCTCACGTGGGAGTCGGGGAGCTTGGGCCAGCAGCGCTCGAGGAAGGGACAGTCGTAGGGCCTGGTGCAGTGATCCCCGATCGGCACCTCGGGGAGCGGGCCCTCGAGCATCCGCTGTTGCGCGGTCAGCTCGTCCGGGACGCCCACGAGGACGCCCTCCACAACCGGCGTCACGTCCTCCCGCACGAACAGGTTCGACAGGTCGGGATGGCGGCATTCCGGATTCAAGTGCATCACCTCGGCGCGCTCGACGGGGAGGCCGCTGTGCCGCAGCACGTGCACCTGCACCGCCACGTCCGGGATGTGTTCGGGCTTGAGCCTGTTCGCGGCCTTCACCTCGATCACGCCGTAGCCGCGCGGGCTCCGCTCGAGGATGTCCACGCCCGCGTAGGTCTCGTCGGCGAGGAACCAGGGCTGGTACAGCACCGGCGGGTCACCCCGGAGCGCCTCGCGCGTGGCCGCCACCTTGTTGTCGAACTCGTAGAACGGGAGGTCGATCAGCTCGCCGCCAGGGACGTAGCTGCGGGCGCGCTGGTCCACTTCGGCGCCCTGCGCGAAGCGGTTGAGCAACGCCACGTCGGGAACGAGCTCGGGCGCCTCGGGCTCGTGCACGCGCCACCACAGCTGTTTGTGGCACTGCAGGCCGGCGAGATAGCGGGACTTGGAGAGACGGAGAGCGGCGCGAGACATCGGGAGAATTTAGCCGCTTTAGCGGCAGGGCCGAGCCGCGGCTTCAGCCGCGCCTTCTCCGGCGTCGAGCGGTCGCATACCTTGCTGGCATGCCGCCCGCCGTCGCGCTCGCGATCCTCATCCTCGTGGCGCTGCTCGTCGTGGTCCTGCTGCGCCGCCCGGGCGGCGAGCGCGCCGCCGGCCTGATCCAGCAGCAGCTCATCGAGCTGCGCGCCAAGTTCGACCACCTCGTCGCGGCGCAGCAGGAGCTGCCGAAGGCGCTGGCGCAGGGATCGGCCGAGCAGACGCGCGTGCTGCAGGACGTGCGCGAGCGCCTGGGGCAGCTCGGCGAGGTGGCGAAGCGCCTCGAGACCATGGGCGAGACGGTGAGCGACGTACAACAGCTGCTCCAGGTCCCGAAGCTCCGCGGGACGATCGGCGAAGTGTGGCTCGCCGAGTTGCTGCAGCAGATCCTTCCCGCGTCCCATTACGAGATGCAGTACACGTTCCGCTCCGGCGAGCGGGTGGACGCAGTACTCAAGCTCGGCGATCGGCTGGTGCCGGTGGACGCGAAGTTCCCGCTCGAGGCGTGCCAGCGCATGCTCGCGGCCTCGGGCGCCGAGCAGGAGCGCGAGCGGCGGGCGTTCACCCGGTCCCTGAAAGACCGGATCGACGAGATCGCCGACAAATACATCCGCCCCGACGAGGGGACGTACGAGTTCGCGCTGATGTACATCCCCGCCGAGAATGTGTACTACGAGGCGGTGATGCGCGCGGAGGATCCGGGCGACGGCAAGAGTGTGCTGGGCCACGCCATGCGGCGCCGCGTGATTCCGGTGTCGCCGCACACCTTCTATGCGTATCTCCTGGTCATTCTCCACGGCTTGAAGGGCATGCGGGTGGAGCAGCGCGCCCGAGAGATCCAGGAGCAGCTCGGCGGCCTGCGGCAGCAGTTCGCCGCCTTCTGGTCGGCGTTCCAGACCGTGGGCACGCACCTCGGGAACGCGCACAAGAAGTTCGAGGAGAGCGCCCGGCACGCGGGCCGGGTGCGGGACCGGTTCGAGCAGATCGCGGGCGGGGAGGCGGCCCCGGAGCAGCCGGCCCTGGAACGGGGCGAGGACGAGGACTCGGCGTCCTGACGGAACCGGGCAAGCGGGGACGCCGTTATCCGAGACGCATCACCCGGCAACTGGAGAGTTTTCCCATGAACGTATTCGTCACCGGTGCCACCGGGTACGTCGGATCGAGTGTGGCCACGGCGTTCCGGCGCGCCGGGCATCGCGTCTGGGGCCTGACCCGAAGCGAGGCGAAGGCGCGACGGCTTGCCCAGCAGGAGATCCACCCCGTCGTCGGCGAACTGGGCGATCCGCAGCGCTATGCCGACATCGCTGCGGAGTGCGCCGTGCTCGTCCACGCGGCGTTCGAGTACTCCGCCAACGGTGTCGCCAAGGACAAGACCGCCATCGAGGCGCTGATCGCGGCCGGGCGCCGCGGCGCGCAGCCCAAGACGCTCATCTTCACGAGCGGCGTGTGGGTGCACGGCAACACCGGCGACCGCCCGGTGGACGAGACGAGGCCGCTGAACCCGATCAACCTCGTCGCCTGGCGGCCGGCGCACGAGCAGGTAGTGCTCCAGGCCACCGGAGTGCGGGGGCTGGTGATCCGGCCTGGCTGCGTCTTCGGCGGACCGGGCGGCCTCACGGCCCCCTGGTTCGCCGAGCCGAGCACGGGCAAGGCGCCCACGGTGGTGGGCGACGGTGGCAATCGCTGGGCGATGGTCCATGGCGACGACCTGGCGGACGCCTACGTGCGGGCAGGGGAGAGGGGGGGGCCCGCTGGGGAGGTGTTCGACGTCGCCGACGGGTCTCGCGCCAGCGTGCTCGAGATGGCCACGGCGGCCGCACGCGCGACGGGATACCGGGGCGAGATCCGCCCCGTGCCCCTCGCGGAAGCCCGGAAGACGATGGGCGACTTCGCCGACGCGCTCGCCCTCGATCAGCGCGTGGACGCCGGCAAGGCGGCTCGCCTGCTGGGGTGGCGGCCGCGCCGTAGCGGGTTCCTGGACGACCTCGACGTGTATTACCAGGCGTGGAAGGCCTGGCAAGACTGAGGCTCTAGGACGACGGAGATGACCGCGTTACTGATTACGGGGAAGCTACTGCTGAGCGTCGCGAGCGCCGGTTTCGGCATGTCGCTCGGGCTCGCCGTGAAGGACTGGCTCGAGCGCCGGGAGCGCGCGCGCGACTAACCCCCCTCCCTCACCGCGCCTCGGCAACCACGGGATTCCGCAGCACGCCGACGCCGGGGATCTCGACTTCAACCACGTCTCCTGGGTGCAGTGGCCCCACGCCGGCGGGCGTCCCAGTCGCGATGAGATCGCCGCGCTCCAGGGTCATGACCTGGGAGACGTACGCGACCAGCATGGGGATCGGGAACACCATATCGTGCGCCCGGCCGTGTTGGCGCTCGACGCCGTTCACGCGGCACAACACCTCCAGCTCCACGAAGCGGCTCGGCTCCAGGGGGACGACGCGGGGGCCGACGGGGCAGAACGTGTCGAACCCCTTCGCGCGGGTCCACTGCTCGTCACTGCGCTGCAGGTCGCGCGCGGTTACGTCGTTGACGCAGGTGAGCCCCGCGATCCCCCCGATGGCATCGGCTTCCGTGACGCGCCGCAGCCGTTTTCCGATCACCACGCCGATCTCGCCCTCGAACTCGACCTGCGCCGATTCGGGCGGCAGCACGATCGGGGCGCCGTGCGCGATCACCGCGCTGGCCGGCTTGAGGAACAGCAACGGTGTCGCCGGGACGGTGTTGCCCAGCTCGGCGGCGTGGTCCCGATAGTTGCGGCCGATGCCGATGATTTTCCCGGGCCGCGGGACGCTCATCGCCGGATCAGCTGGGCCAGCACCTCGACGGCCGCGGCGAGCTCGTCCTCCGTGTTGTAATAGTGGGGTGAGAAGCGGAGCGCCGTGGTCGCGCGCTTCTCGTCCATGTCGAGCACGCCGTCCGCACGGTCCGACGCGCTCGTGTTCACGCCGCGCTCGCGGAGGCGAAGCTTCAAGTCGGCGGCGTCGTGGCCGCGCACATCGATCGTGACGATGGCGCAACGGTCCCGCCCGCGGTCCAGCACGCGCACGCCCGGGAGCGCCGTCAGGCGCTCGCGCAGCTCCGCGGCCAGCGCCCACGCGCGCTCGCCTGCCGCGTTCCCCACCGCGAGCGCGTAGCGGGCCGCCTCCCCCAGCCCTAACACGAGCGCATAGGCGAATTCCCCGTTCTCGAAGCGGCGGGCGCCATCCGCCAGCCGGAACGCGTCGGGGTCGGTCCAGTCCGCGCCACGCATGTCGACGAACAGCGGGAAGGCGCCCCGCTCGAGCATGCGGTCGGCGGCGTACAGAAACCCGATGCCGCGCGGGCCGCGCACGAACTTCCGCGCGGTGGCGGCGAGGTAGTCGCACCGCAGCTCGCGCACGTCCACCGCCATCTGCCCGACGCTCTGGCAGGCGTCGAGCAGGTACGGCACGCCCAGCTCGGCGCACACCTCGCCTATGGCGCGGGCATCCTGCACCAATCCTGAGTTGGTCGGCACCCAACTCACGGCCACGAGCCGGGTGCGTGGGTCGCGCGCCAAGCGGCGCACACTCTCCGGGTCCACGCCTCCTTCCGGGAGGTCGTCCGCGCGCACTGTCTCGACGCCCGCGCGGCGCGCGAGCGACAGATACATCAGCTGGTTCGAAGGGTAATCCGCCCGCGTCGTGACGATGCGGTCCCCGGGGCGGAAATCGAACGCCGACAACGCCTGCGAGAAGGCTACGGTGGCGTTCTCCACGAGGGCGATGTTGCGGGGCGCCGCGCCGACGAGCCGCGCTACCAGCTCGTAAGTCTCGCGCACCCGTGGCGCTGCTTCCTCCGCGGCTTCGTAGCCCCCGATCGCCGCCTCCAGCTCCAGGTGGCGCGTGAGCGTCTCCAGCACGGGCTGTGGCATCAGAGCGGCCCCGGCGTTGTTCAGGTGAATCCGGTCGCGGCAGCCGGGCGTGTCGCGGCGCCAGCGGTCGAGCGCCGCGAGCGCAGGGGCCGGGGCGACGGTGCGGGTGGTCATGGATCGGGGAAAGCTGGGGGGATGAGTTCGGAGACTCAAGACAGGCTCTTGCCAGGGAAAGGGCTAGACGAGATTCCGGAGTACGAACCACACGTTCGCGGGTCGCTCGGCGAGGCGCCGCATGTACCACGCGAACCAGTGGCTCCCGTAGCTGATCAGCACGCGCACGCGCACCCCGGTGCGGGCGAGCGCGCGCTGTTCGGCCGAACGGATCCCGTACAGCATGTGCACCTCGTATGCGCCGGGCGCGGCGCCGAGCGTGGCGGCGCGCTCGCGGATGCCCGCGATCAGCCCCACGTCGTGGGTCCCGAAGACCGGCCGCGCCCGCCCACGGGCGGTCTCCTGGAGCAGCCGGTCGGCGAGCATCACGTAGCAACCGTCCACATCGCGCTTTTTCGGGAACGCCACATCCGGCGGCTCATTGTAGGCGCCCTTCACGAGGCGGATCGCCGGCGCGAGCGGCAGCAGTGAGGCCAGGTCCGCGGCCGTGCGCCGCAGGTAGGATTGCAGGCACACCCCGACGTTGTCGTGCAGCGCGCACGCCCGGCGGAACAGGTCGAGCGTGACGTCCACGTAGCGCGACTCCTCCATGTCGATCCAGAGGAGCGAGCCCCGCCCGGCCGCCTGAGCGGCGAGCGCGAGGACGTGGTCGAGGCATGCGGCGCGATCCACGTCGAGCCCGAGGTGGGTGAGCTTGACCGACACGTGGGCAGGCAGGGCGCGCTCCCCGATACGGTCGAACGCGCGGAGGTAGCGGTCGCGCACGGCGGCGGCTTCGGCGGCGCTCGTCACCTGCTCGCCCAGCTCGGTGAGCACGGTGCCGATCCCGTCGCGGGCGAAGGCGGCCGCGGCGTCGAGGGCGGCGCCCAAGTCCTCGCCGGGCAGGAACCGTCGCACGGCGCGGCGGAAGAAGGCCCGGTCGGCCAGCTGCCGGGCGAGCCAAGCGCTCCGCGACGCGCGGAGCAGGAGGCGACGGGCGAGAGACAGGAGGTGGCGCTAGCCGGCCGCCACCCAGCTCGCGGCCTCGGTGCGCCGCTCCACGCCGGCGCGCCGCTCGGCGCCGGTCCAGGCCTCGGGCCCGATCGAACCCACCACCCGGCGCCGGTCGGCGATCCGCCGGCGGTCGCTCGTGGCGTGGGCCAGCACCTCGCCCGTGACCAGCTCGGGCGGGATCGGGCGGAACGACGACCACTCGTCCCGGAACCACTCCCGCGACACGCGCACCGCCTCGGCGGCCCCCTCTGGCGTCTCGAACACCGCCATGCAGGTGAGGGTGTCGTTCCCGGCATCCAGCAGATAGCAGCACACGAAGCCTGGGATCTGGCGGACGAGCGGCAGGAACTCCTTGTCGGCGTAGTGCGCCGCCTGCTCGACCGTCCCCAGTCTCACACGGTACCGCCGGATCACTCCGTGCATGCGCCCCCCTCTCGCAAGGTCTGTCCTACTGCTTGCTCGCTCCGTCGCCGTAGCGCCGCTGGTAGCGGTCGATCGACCGCATCACCTCCCGCATCGCGACTTCGCTCTTCTCCCAGCCCACCACATTGACCCGCTTCCCCTCGAGGTCCTTGTAGATCTGGAAGAAGTGCTCGATCTCCTTGAGCGAGTGCTGCGGAATGTCGGCAATGTCGAAGAATTCATTCTGGAATGGATCGTGCGCCGGCACGGCCACGATCTTCTCGTCCGGGTCTCCGCGGTCGAGCATCTTGAGCAACCCGATCGGTCGCACGTTGATCTCGCACCCCACGAAGGTCGGCTCCCGGATCAGCACCAGCACGTCGCTCGGATCCCCGTCTTCCGAGAGCGTGCGCGGCACGAATCCGTAATCCCCAGGGTAGTGCACCGCGGAGTAGAGCACGCGGTCCAGGCGGAACAGCCCCGATTCCTTGTCCAGCTCGTATTTGTTACGGCTGCCGCCCGGGATCTCGATGATGGCAGTGATCTCGTCGGGCGGATGCTGCCCCGCAGGGAGATCGTGCCAGGGGTGGATCACCTCGTGACGCTAAGGTCCACCCCCGGCACCGGTCAAGCCTCAACCTTCCACGATGATCAGGTACTTCGAGGTGGCCCAGAACTTGGCCGAGTCCGCGATCCGTACCCTGCCGGTGATCGTTCCGTCGTCGGACAGCGGCGTGTCCAGCGCGGTCACGTCCTGCCGTGAGACGATCCGGTATTCTCGGTCACCCTGCGGCAGCGGGAGCTCGGACAGATGGCGCCGGTCCGCTTGCGTGAACGCGCTGGGGTCGAGGTTACGCGCCGGGACCAGCGATTTCCCGGACTTCCACAGCACGAAGAGGAAGCGGGCACCGCCCACCTCCCGCACGATCCCCTTCTGCTCCAGCTCGTCCTTGGTCCCGATCACGTAATAGACCGTGTTGGCCTCGGTGGCCATGGTCTCGATCGTGTCCTTCAGCGCCGCGACCTGGGTGGAGAGCTGGTCCACCTGGGTCGTGAGCGCCTCGATCGTCTCCTTCTGGTTGTCGATCACGCCCTGCAGGTTCTGCACCGTAGCGGCCAGCTGGTCCCGCAGGCTGTCGGACAGAGTCGTGAGCTGCCGGATGCGCTGCTCGCTGTCCTTGAGCCGGGGCTCGATGTCACGCACGCGGGTGGTGACGTAGCGGATCTTCTGGATCAGCGTGTCACGCGACGCCCGGAGCGGCGACTCGGCCGTGATCTTGAGCTGCTTCGCCGGGACGTTCACCTTCGCAAGCTCTCGGCTGATCTCGCTCACGAGGCGGGTGTTCTCCGCGACCTCCTGCATCAGGCGGTCACGATCAGTGGACGCCTGCGACAGGCTGTCCATCCGCGCCTGCACCTCCGGCGAGGGGCCCTGCTTGCACCCTGCGGCGACGAGCAGCGCGAGCGGCAGCCACGCCACTCTCACCGCGAGACGGCTGGTCGGAAACATGTCATGACCTCCTACCGAAGTCTGCGTGACGTGGCTCACGCGGCTGCCGGCGCGGACAGCCGCCGGGACGGACAGTCCTACCCCAGAGGGTGGGATACGGTTCGGTCGGCTGGTGTGTTCCCTCGCACCCTAACGCCTTCCATTTTGGGAGGCAACGATGGATATCACCGATCCTCGGGCCACGGGCCCCTGCCCCCCGCCGACCTGGGTCCTCTCGCGCTGGCTGTTCCTCCGCCTCCTCGGCGTCATCTATTTTATCGCGTTCGTCTCGCTGGCCGGGCAGATCACGGGCCTCGTGGGCGAGCACGGGATCCTGCCGGCCCGCACCTTCCTCGAACGGGCGCATGCCCTGTACGGCGGCGACGCTTACCGCCTGTTCCCCACGCTGTGCTGGCTCGAGGCGGGCGACGGGATGCTGCGGGCGCTTTGCTGGGGGGGAGCGGTGCTCGCGCTGCTCGTCGTGGCGGGCGTCGCCCAGGCGCCGGTGCTCGCGTTGCTGTGGCTGTGCTATCTCTCGGTGAGCGTGGCGGGGCAGACGTTTCTCTGGTTCCAGTGGGACGCGCTGCTGCTCGAGACCGGGCTGCTCGCGATCTGCTACGCGCCCACCCAGCTCGTCCCGAGCCTGCGGCAGGAGCGCGCGCCCTCCGACGCGATGCGCTGGCTCGTGTGGTGGCTGCTGTTCCGGCTCATGTTCCTCTCCGGGATCACGAAGCTCGCGAGCGGCGACCCGACGTGGCGCAACCTCACCGCGCTCGACTACCACTTCTGGACCCAGCCCCTGCCGCCGTGGACGGCGTGGTACGCGCACTGGCTCCCGGCGTGGACCCATCGGGGGATGCTGCTCACCGTCTTCGGGATCGAGCTGGTCGTCCCCTGGCTCATCCTCGTCCCGGAGCGGCTCTCCCGGGTGCGGCTGCGGCTCGTCGCTGCCGCGCTGCTCGCGTTCGGGCAGCTCGGCATCGCCCTTACGGGCAACTACGGGTTCTTCAACGCGCTCGCGCTCGTGCTGTGCGTTCCGCTGCTCGACGACTCTACCCTGCGGCGGGTGCTGCCGCTCACGCTCGCGGCCGGCGAGCCCGAGCCGCGGTGGAAGCAGCGCACGATCCGGGTGCTCGTGCCGGTGATCGTCGTGCTCTCGACGCTCGCGTTCGCGCGCGAGATCGTGCAGACGCTCCCCGGCGCCCGGGGCGCGCTCGACAACCCGCTGCTCGAAGTGGTGGAGCCGCTCCGGTCGATCAACGGGTACGGGCTGTTCCGCGTGATGACGACGGAGCGGCCCGAGATCGTGATCGAGGGGAGCGTGGACAGCGTGGCGTGGCGCGAGTACGGGTTCCGCTGGAAGCCGGGGGACGTCGCCCGCCGGCCGCGGTTCGTGGCGCCGCACCAACCGCGGCTCGACTGGCAGATGTGGTTCGCGGCGCTCGACCCCGAAGGCGCGCGGGCGTGGCTCGGTTCCCTGCTCGGGCACTTGCTCCGCGGCACCCCGGAAGTGGTGTCGCTCCTGGGGGAGAATCCCTTCCCCACCGGGCCGCCCCGCTACGTGCGGCTTGCATACTACCGTTACCGCTTCAGCACGCCGGCGGAGCGGGCCCGCACCGGAGCCTGGTGGCAGCGGGAGCTGGCGGGGTATCTCACGGGACCGCTCTCGCTGGCCGCCCCTCCGCCGCCCCGTTGACCCTGGTCGCGCCGGGCTTATCTTCCCCGCTCTGACGCGCGGGCCCCCCCCATCCGGGTTCGGCCCGCGCCGTTTGCTTCTGTGGGAGTCTATTGATGAAGGCGACCGACATCCGGCGCGGGCACGTCATTCTCATTGACGGGCAGCCCTGCCGGGTCATGGAATTCACCCACCGCACTCCGGGCAACTTACGTGCGTTCGTCCAGGTGCGGCTGCGCAACCTCGTCACGGGCAATACGTTCGACACCAGGCTCGCGGCCACCGAGTTCGTGGACGAGGCCCCGCTCGAGACCAAAGAATTTCAGGTCCTGTACCGGGATCAGGGCGGCGTGCACGTGATGGACACCAACACCTACGAGCAGTACACGCTGGACAACGAGGCCGTGGGCGACCACGCCGACTGGCTGCAACCCGAGATGCACATCCAGGTCGAGTGGCTGAGCGGTCGCCCCGTGGGCATCGAGCTGCCGTCGGTGGTCGAGCTGACGGTCGTGCAGACCTCGCCCGTGATGCGGAGCGCAACCAAGACCGCGAGCACCAAGCCCGCGAAGCTCTCGAACGGCGTGACCGTCCAGGTGCCGGAGTTTATCAGCGAGGGCGAAAAGGTGCGCGTGGACCCGCGCGAGGGCGTGTACCTGGAGCGCGCGAAGTAACCCCCCATTCGGGTAGGTCACAGGGCAGCCCACTCACGTAGATTTGGCACATCCCGACCCCGGGGCGGGGGGCACCGCTCCGGGGCTCGTTTGTCACCGACAGGACCGTCTATGCACTGGGCCGCACGACTCGACACGCTCGGTACGGAGCAGGCTTACCTCGTGCTCGCCGCCGCCCGGAAGGTGGAGGCGGCGGGACACACGGTCGTGCATCTCGAGATCGGCGAGCCGGACATGCCGACGCCGCCGCACGTGGTCGAGGCAGGGGTGCGCGCGCTGCGCGACGGGCTCACGCGCTATGCGCTCGCCGCGGGTGTGCCGGAGCTGCGTGACGCGATCGCCCGGTCGCTCGCCCGCCGCGGCGTCACGGCCGCGGCGGAGAACGTGATCGTCACCCCGGGCGCGAAGCCGATGCTGTTCTGCGCCGCGCTCGCCCTGGTGGAGCCGGGGGACGAGGCGCTGACACCCGATCCGGGCTTCCCGATCTACGAGTCGGTGGTGCGGTTCGCGGGCGGGCGGCCGGTCTACTATCCGCTGAACGAGACGCGCGCGTTCGCCCCGGATGTGGACGCGATCGCCGAGCGGATCACGCCGCGCACGCGCGTGCTGATCCTCAACCTGCCGCACAACCCCACCGGCGGCGTCGCGCTGGCGGACGACCTCGCCCGGCTCGCGGAGCTGGCGCGGCGGCACGACCTGTGGATCATCTCGGACGAGGTGTACGGGCAGATCCGCTACGATGGGCGCTACGACAGCATCGCCGCGCTCCCCGGGATGGCGGCGCGCACCGTGATTGTGGACGGGTTCTCGAAGGGGTATTCGATGACCGGCTGGCGACTGGGTTATGGCGTCATGCCCGCGGCGCTCGCCGAACCGATGACGACACTGGTTATCAACAACGTTTCGTGCACCGCCACGTTCGTGCAGTACGCGGGGCTCGCCGCGCTCACGGGGCCGCAGGAGCCCGTCACCCGCATGGTGTCGGGCCTCCGTGCGAAGCGCGACCTGCTGGTGAGCGGACTGAGCGCGATCGAAGGCGTCCGCTGCGGCACGCCGCCGGGGGCGTTCTACTGCTTCCCGGACATCGGCGGCGCGCTGGAGCGCACCGGACTGAGCTGCGAGGCGTTCGCCGCGCGGCTGCTCGCCGAGCAGCACGTCGCGGTGCTGGCGGGGACGGCGTTCGGGCCCGGCGGGGCGGGGCACCTGCGGTTGTGCTACGCGACCGATCCGGCGGACCTCGAGCGGGCGCTCGCGCGGATTAAGAGCTTTGTGGGCGCCTTGACGCCCGCCGCCGCCGGGCTAACTTAGGAGCGACAAACGAAGTGTCGTGGTGAGTTGCCGCGTATTGCCGCCACGTTAAACAAGGTGCTAAAAAGCGACCGCCCGCGGCATTGTTCGCCCGGGCTTTTTTGTTGAGGCTCTCATGACGGCCACACAGGCCTCCATCGCTTCCGTCTCCTTCGCCGCGCGGCCGCTCCGCTGCCGCAACTGCGGCGCCGAGCGAGCCCCCGCGCCGGTCGCGATCTGCGATCAGTGCCTCGGTCCCCTCGACCCCGTGTACGACCCTGCGCGCCGCCTCCCCGACCGCGGGACCATCGCCGGGCGGGCCCCCGCCCTGTGGCGCTACAAGGAATGGCTGCCGTTCGACGGCGAACCGATGCTGTCGCTCGACACCGGGTTCACACCGCTCGTGGAGGCGCCGGCGCTGGCGCGGCGGCTCGGCGTGGCGCGCCTTTGGGTCAAGAACGACACGGTGTCCCACCCGTCCCTCTCGTTCAAGGATCGCGTCGTGGCCGTCGCCATCAACGCGGCCGCGGCGTTCGGGCTCGACACCATCGGGTGCGCCTCGACGGGCAATCTCGCGAACGCGGTCGCGGCCCACGCGGCGCGCGCCGGCCTCAAGGCGTGGATCTTCGTCCCCGACGAGCTCGAGGCGGGCAAGGTGATCGGCACGAGCGTCTACGGCGCGAAGCTCGTGCGGGTGCGCGGGACGTACGACGACGTGAACCGCCTGTGTGCCCAGGTGGCGGACCGCTTCGGCTGGGGCATCGTGAACGTCAACCTGCGAGGCTACTACGGCGAGGGATCGAAAACCGTCGCCTACGAGATCGCGGAGCAGCTCGGGTGGCGGCTCCCGAGCGCCGTCGTGGCGCCGATGGCGGGCGGTTCGCTGCTCACCAAGCTGCGCAAGGGGTTCGGCGAGTTTCTCGACGCCGGGCTGGTGGCGGGCACGCCGCCGCGCCTGTACGGCGCGCAGGCGGCGGGGTGCGCGCCGATCGTGCGCCTGGTCGAGCGGGGGAGCGGTCCGCTCGAGCCCGAGGTGCCGAAGACCATCTGCCGCTCGCTCGCCATCGGTAATCCCGCGGATGGCGGCTTCGCCGCGCGGGCGATCCGGGAGACGGGCGGCTGGGCGGCGGCGGTGAGCGACGCGGACCTGGTCGCCGGCATCCGCTTTCTCGCCGAGGACGTCGGGGTGTTCGGCGAGACGGCGGGCGGGGTGACGGCGGCCGCGGCCCTCGCGCTGGCCCGGGCGGGCCGGCTCGGATCGGAAGACGACGTGGTCCTGTGCATTACCGGGCACGGCTTGAAGACGGTCGAGGCGGTGAACGGCGCGCTGCGCGAGGCGCCCGTCGTCGCACCGCGGTTGCGCGACGTCGCGGCGCTCGTGGAGCAGTGAACGTCCAGACTGGCGGGGAGGAGCTGACATGGCGATCACGATGAACCTGCCCTCGGTGCTCGCGGCCCACACGGGTGGCGCGCGCACGATCCAGGCGACCGGCCGGACGCTCGGCGAGGCGGTGGCCGACGTGGCCGCGCGCTACCCGGCGCTGGGCCCGCGGCTGCGCGACGCGGAGGGGAAGCCCTATGCGTTCGTGAACTTCTACTTGAACGACGAGGACATCCGCTTCCGTGGCGGCTTCGCCGCGCCCGTGCAAGACGGCGACGAAGTGACGGTCATCCCGGCGATCGCGGGAGGGTGACGGTGATGCGGGTGCCGAGCGCGCGCCTCATGGCGTGGCAAGCGCGGGCAGGATCGAGAGCGATCCCACCAGGTCGCCGTTGACGATGCGGCCGTCGAGCTCCACCCACGAGCCCCGCAGCCAGCCGTCCGTCACCACGCCCGCCAGGCGCGTGGTGCCGGCCTTCCAGTCCACCATGCCCTCGAGGTTGGCGGCGAACGAGCGCGCCCCGGCGTTGTCGCTCACCGTCCAGCGCGACGCCACGTGCCATACCGGGTTCGCCGCGGCGGCGGGCTCCTCCACCTGGCGCAGCGCGATCGTGAGGCGACCGCGCACTGCGCCGTCCACCACGCCCTCCCACAGACAGTGTTGGCGGTCGGCGGCCACGCCGGCAAACACACTCTGAAACGTCAGCATCGGTTGCGGCGTCGCGGCGGTGAGCACGCCCACCGCGGGGGCGAGCAGCAGAATGCGCAGCAGGGTCGAGCGAATCATCAGTGAATCTCCCGTTCGAAGAGACGCCCCCGCGTTAAGGAACCGAAGCGAGGGGGCGTTATGGGCGCACTGTAACCCGGGACGCGTGCCGGCGTCCACACACCATCGGGTGGGACGGTGCTACCTGTTGTAGGGAGTCCATCACAGGCCCGCGTCCGCGGCTGCGACGCGCGCGAGCGCGGCCCAGTCGACGTCGGACCAGCCCCGCGCTACGGCCGAGAGATAGCGATCGCGCATCAGGCTCGCGAGCGGCATCGGGACGGTCGCCTCATCCGCTGCCTCGAGCGCCAGTCGCACGTCCTTGAGCCCGTACTTCAGCTTGAAGCCCGCCGGCTCGTAGCGCTCTTCGGCGATCAGCTTCCCGTAGTTCTCGTAAATCGGCGAGCGGAACAGTCGGCCGTTCACGACGTCCAGCAGGTCGGACGGCGCCACGTCGTGCTTGCGCACCAGCGCGAACGCCTCGCCCAGCGCCTCGATCGTCGCCGCGAGCAGGAAATTCCCGGCGATCTTGATGATGTTGGCGCGAGGCGGGTCCTCGCCTGCGACGATCACGCCCTGGCCCATCGCGTCGAGCAGCGGGCGGCAACGCTCGACTGCTTCCGGCGGGCCCGCCACCACGATCCAGAGCAGCTTCGCCTCGGCCGCCTCGGGCCGCCCGAACACCGGCGCGGCGACCAACGTCTGCCCGGCTGCGCCGTGCCGCTCGGCGAGCCAACGCGATAGGCCCGGGCTGACGGTGCTCATCGACACATGGATCGCCCCCTTGGGGAGCGCCGCGAGCGCGCCGCGGTCGCCGAGCATGACCTCCTCGAGCGCCGCGTCGTCGACGACCATCGTGATCAGCACGTCCGCGCCGCGCGCAGCCGCGGCGGGCGAGTCGGCGACGACGGGATCCAGGTGCTTGAGCTGATCCGCGCGGGCGCGGGTGCGATTGTACACGGTGAGTTTGTGGCCGGCCTGCAACAGGTGGCGTGCCATCGGCAGCCCCATGCTGCCCAACCCGATGAATCCTACGTTCATGGCTCCTCCCTCGTGCTTCGCAGGAACTCACGTGTCGCTGTCTCGCGTTACGCGGGTGACGCGTGGCGATCGCCGCGAGTCGCTAGACCGTTGCGGTGTTGCGCACCTCTCCCTGAACGCAACCGCAGAGCATATTCAACTCTTACGGGCATGGACCTGCAACTCACCAATAGGACGGCCGTGGTGACCGGCTCGACGGCAGAGGGCGCGAGATGAAGGCTATCCGGGTACATGCTCCAGGCGGTCCAGAGGCCTTGCGTTACGAAGACGTCCAGCAGCCCACGCCCGGCGCGGGGCAGGTGCTCGTCAAGGTCGAGGCCGCCGGGGTCAACTTCATCGACGTCTACCAGCGCACTGGGCACTACAAGGTGGAGCTGCCCTTCACGCTGGGGCAGGAAGCGGCGGGCGTCGTGACGGCTGCGGGGTCGGGGGTGACCGACGTAGCGGTCGGGGCTCGCGTGGCCTACGCCGCGGTGTTGGGTGCGTACGCCGAGTACGCGACCGTGCCCGCCGACCGCGTCGTCGTGCTCCCGGACGGCGTGAGCAGCAAGCAAGCCGCTGCGGCGATGCTCCAGGGGATGACGGCGCACTATCTGGCGTCGACCACCTACCCGCTCAAGCCCGGCGACAGTTGTCTCGTGCACGCCGCTGCGGGCGGTGTGGGTTTGCTGCTGTGCCAGATCGCCAAGCTGCGCGGCGCCCGGGTCATCGGGACCGTGTCGACTCGCGAGAAGGCCGAGCTCGCCCGCGACGCCGGCGCGGACGAGGTGATCCGCTACACCGAGCAGGACTTCGAGGCGGAAGTCAAGCGGCTGACGAGCGGCGCTGGATTGCAGGTAATCTACGACTCCGTCGGGAAGACGACATTCGAGAAGGGCATGAACTGTCTCGCGCACCGAGGCATGATGGTATTGTACGGTCAGTCGAGTGGGCCCGTGGGGCCGTTCGACCCTCAGGTGCTGAGCCAGAAGGGTTCGCTCTTCCTCACCCGGCCTACGCTGGTGCACTACATCGCGACCCGCGCCGAGCTCGTGGCGCGGGCGGGCGAGCTGCTCGGTTGGATCAAGCAGGGCACGCTGAAGGTCCGTATCGATCGTGAGCTGCCGCTCGCGCAGGCGGCGGAGGCGCACCGGCTGCTCGAGGGACGAAAGACCACCGGGAAAGTATTGCTGATCCCGTAACCTGAGTCACAAGGAGTTGCCGGTATGACGTTGCCCACCCGTCCGCTCGGCTCGAGCGGCCTCACGATCACGACCGTCGGCTTCGGCGCATGGGCGATCGGGGGCGGCGGCTGGGCCTTCGGGTGGGGGCCGCAGGACGACGCCGACTCGCTCGCCACGATGCGTCACGCGCTCGAGCTGGGAATCAACTGGATCGATACCGCCGCCGTGTACGGCCTGGGCCACTCCGAAGAGGTGGTGGGGCGCCTGCTGCGCGAGCTGCCGGCGGGCGAGCGCCCCCTCGTGTTCACCAAGTGCGGGTTGGTGTGGGACGACCGCGATCGGATGGCCGAAGCGCAGCGCGTGCTGCGACCGGAATCAATCCGCAAGGAGTGCGAGGCGTCGCTGCGCCGCCTGGGCGTGGAGCGAATCGACCTGCACCAGTTCCACTGGCCGGACGAGACGGGGACGCCGGTCGAAGCCTCCTGGGAGGCGATGGCGCGCCTGGTGGAGCAGGGGAAGGTGCGGGCGGTGGGAGTGTCGAACTTCGACGTCGCGCTGCTGGCCCGCTGCGAGGCGATCCGGCACGTGGACTCGCTGCAGCCGCCGTTCTCGTTGATCCGCCGGGAGGTCGCGATGCGCGAAATCCCCTGGTGCGCGGAGCACGACACGGGCGTGATCGCCTACAGCCCGATGCAGTCGGGCCTCTTGACCGACAGCTTTACCGCGGCACGCGTGGCCGCGCTGGCCGAGGACGACTGGCGTCGCCGCAGCCCCCAGTTCCAGCAGCCGAACCTGGGCCGCAATCTCGCGTTGCGGGACGCCCTGCGGCCGATCGCTCGGCGGCACGGGGTCGGCGTGTCGGCTGTGGCAATCGCGTGGACGCTCGCTTGGCCCGGCGTGAGCGGCGCCATCGTCGGCGCGCGCACGCCCGCGCAGGTGGACGGCTGGATCGCCGCTGCGAACCTGCGGCTTGATCCGACCGACCTGGACGAGATCGCGGCGGCGATCGAGCGGACGGGTGCCGGCGCCGGCCCGGTCCGGCCGGTCACGGAGCGCGTCGCCCCCTCGTGACGGTGGTCGAGCCGGCGGCTGCCTGGGCCGCCCGCACCCACACCCGCACCTCGGCACGCGTCGGCCGCGCGCTGTGATGCACGATCCGCCATACCGAGTCGGGATCGGCCCGCGCCAGATCCTCGACGGTGGCGATGCCCGCGCCGATCAGCGTGGCGGCGTGCGCGGTGCCGATCCCTCGCAGGGTCGCAAGCCGGGCGGCCTGGTGCGCCGCCCGGGCGTCCTCCGGGCTCAGGTTGGCGCTGTAGGCGAGCTCGGCCACGGGCGCCCGCGCGATCCGGAACACGTCGGTCCAGCCCGTAAGCTGCAGCCGGTCGAGCACCGCATTGGTGACGCCGGGCAGTGCCGCGAGGCGCGGCGCCGTCGAGCTCACCGTCCAATGGTCGATACCGGCGAGCACCAGGAGAGCGAACCCGCACGCCACCGCCAGGGTGCGCCGGTCCGTGCGCGGGGCGAGCACGTGATAGAGCGACCACACCTCGAGCGCGAAGAACGGAAACCCGAGGAAGCCGACCGGAGGCATCTCGAAGATCTTCCAGTGCTCGAGAAACGGCACGGTGTAGATCCAGCGTCCGCGCGCGACCGCGTTGAACGACTCCCACAGCACTCCCGCGAACAGCCCGGCCGCCATGAGCCGCGCGATCCGTCCCCAATGCCCGCGCGCGATGTCGCCGAACAGCGAACGCGCGGCATCGCGAGCGTACAGGAGCGGCTCCGCCATGAGCCATACCGCGCCCCAGGTGAGCGGGTAGAGGTAGCGCGGCCAGGCGAGCACGGCCCCAAGCATCGCGACGCCAATCCACTGCGCGCGCCGTAGGTCGCGAGGTCGGATAGGCACCACGGGGGGTTGCCAGGCCAGGCGGTGCCACACCCCCAGCCGGTCGAGCAGGCGCTCGGGGACGAGCACGGCGGGGACCACGGTCGCGAGCGAGACGGTGATTCCGAGCCAGCGCTCGAGCCGGTTGCCCGGGAGGAACACGTAATACCAGTCCTGCAGGCGGAAATTGAGGGCTTCGAACAGGAACCAGATCACCGCAGACCACGCGAGCATCGCAAAGAGCGTGCGAGGCCGCGCGAGCAATGACTCGCCGCCCAGGAGCACGACGCTCTGATCGAGGATCACGAGGGTCGGATACCACGCGAACACATAGAGCCAGGTGGGGAACGGTGGGACCTCCTGGTATCGCAGCACCACGGCGGCGATCAGGACGACCGCCGCCGTGGCGATCCGACGGCGGGCTAGTGCCGTTCCAACGCCGGGGGCTACGGCTTCGGGGTCTCGCATGTTGGCGTGAGAGGTTGGAACGGCACTAGTGCGGCAGCCGCGGCCGCAGGTATCCGTAGGTCCACGTTCCGATCACGGCGGCGAGGCATGCCACCGCCATCACGCCGACGCCCGCGCCGACGAGCGCGAACAGTGGGCCCGGGCACGCCCCGACGAGCGCCCAGCCGACCCCGAACGTCAAGCCGCCGGCGACGTAGCGGACGCCGCGGCCGAGCGCCTTGGGCGGGATCGCGATCACGTCGCCGGCGAGCGAGCGCACGCGGTGGCGCTTGAGCCACGCGAATGCGGGGGCGGCCACCGCGAGCGCGGATGCGAACACCTCGTAGAGGTAGGGCCCCTTGAAGCGCAGCGCCTCTTGGATGCGGAACCACGACACGAGCTCGCCCTTTGTCAGCACGACGCCGAACAGCACGCCGCCGAGGAAGTACGCCGGCAGCAGACGCTCCCGGGAGCGAGCCAGGGCAGGAGTGGTGGCGGTCGTGGTCGTCACGGGATGAGGAACGGGAGCAGCAGGAAGCTCGCCGCCGCGCCGGCCGCAAAGAACGAGAGCACCGCGATGAGCGACGGCAGCTGCAGGTCCGCGAGGCCGGAGATGCCGTGGCCAGACGTGCACCCCCCGGCGTACGCCGTGCCGAACCCGATGAGGAAGCCGCCGCCGATGACCAGCACCACCCCGCGGACGCTGAGCAGCACGTGCCAGGTGAAAATCTCGCGCGGCACGAGGCCGGAGAAGTCATGGATCCCGAGCGCGGCGAGGGAGGCCTGCGCCTGGGCGGTGATGGCGACGGCGTGTGGGCTCCGGAGCAGCACGCCGCCCACGAAGCCACCGACCACGACGCCCGCGAGGAAGACGAGGTTCCACAGGCCTGACCGCCGCCAGTCGTACTTGAAGTACGCCACGTCGCCCGGCAGGCACGCCGCGCACAGGTGCCGCAGGTTGCTCGCGATGCCGAACGGCTTGTTGCCGAGCAGTAGCAGGCCCACGGCGACGAGCCCCACGAGCGGGCCGGTCACGTACCAGGGCCAGGGCCGGTGCAGCAGCTCCCCGATCATGCGCGCGCCTCCTCGAGAGGAATCTTAACGCGGCGTGGGGACGGGCCGGAACTCCAGGTCCTGAAAGTCGAAGCTGAAGTCCGCGAGCGGTGAGACGGCGGCCAGGCGGAACCGTTCGATCGAACCGTGTGGGTCGAGCGCGAACGTCACGTACGCGTCCTCGAGATGGGGCGCGCGCCAGCGCGCGATGAACGTGTCGTACTGCCAGTGCTCGAGGTCGCCCGTGAACGCGGGGGAATGACTGAAGCGCAGCACCAGGGTGCCGTTTTCGAGCGTGATCGTCGCGTCGCCGTACAGGTCGTCGCGGTATCGCCCCGCGTACCGCTCGAGCGGGAGCGACGGCTTCGAGAGCGAGTCGCGGCCCGCGCGGCCCGCCGCGAGGATCGAGTCGGAGTGGACGCGGTCCAGCCGGGCCGCCTCGGCGTAGGCCGACACCCAATCGGTGGGCCGGACCCTGAAGAAGGCGTCGAGCAGGCGGTAGGTGAGCGCCGCCATCAGGTCCGACTCGGCGTTCGTGAGGATGACGATCCCCAGCCGCTCAGCGGGCACGAGCGTCACCTGCGACGTCATGCCGGCGAGCCCGCCGGTGTGCGTGACGAGCTTGCGGCCCTGGTAGTCCCGCAGCCGCCAGCCGAGCCCGTACTGAGAGAAGCTCGGCCGCAGCGCGGCGAGCGGCGGCGGCGGGTCCGCGATCGGGAGGATGGTCTGGCCGGCCCACATCTCCCGGGCCTGGCGCTCGCTGAACAACCGTCCGCCCCCGTATCGCCCCGAGTCGAGCCGGCACAGCACCCACTTCGCCAGGTCGGTCACGTTGGAGACGATCCCGCCCGCCGGCGCCGTATTGTCGACGGAGTCGATGGGTACGACCTGCAGCTTGCCGTTGTCGACGCCGTGCGGGCTGGCCGCGTTGGGGCTCGCGGTGAAGAAGGCGATCGTCGTGCCGGTTTCGGTCATGCCGAGCGGGGTGAAGATCCGCTGCTTCACGAAGTCGTCCCACGGCGTGTTTGCGACGGCGCGCACGACTTCGCCCGCGACGATGTACAGCACGTTGTCGTATGCGTACGCGCTGCGGAAGCTCGAGACGGGCTTCGCATAGCGGATGCGATACGCGATCTCCCCGCGGGTATAGCTCGAGTGGAACCACAAGAGATCACCGGCGCCCAGGCCGAGGCCGCTACGATGCGTGACGAGGTCGCGCACCGTGAGCTCGCGCGTCACGTACGGGTCGTAGAGCTCGAAGCCCGGAAGGAACTTCGTGACGGGATCGTCCCACGAGAGCTTGCCGTCGTCCACGAGCATCGCGAGCGCCGCCGTCGTGAATGCCTTCGTGTTGGACGCGATCTGGAACAGCGTGTGCGCGTCCACCCGCGCGGCATCGCCCAGGGTGCGGACCCCGTAGCCCTTGGCGAACAACACCTTCCCGTCTTTCACGACCGCGATCGCGGCCCCGGGTGTCGCGAGCCGCTCGAGCCCCCGGTTCACGTAGGCGTCGAACTCCTGCTGCCGGAAGCTCTGCGCCGATGCGACGCCCGCGGTGAGCGACACAGCGGCGACGACGAGCGCGACTCTCATGCGGACCCTCACTCTCCGAGCGACAAGCGAATCACGACGTTGCGACCGGGATCGAGCGCGAACTCCTTGTAACGGCTCAGGAAGCTGCGGTAGCTCACGTTCGTCGCGTTGTGGATCGCGACATCGACCCGCGCGGCGCGGCCCAGCAGCGGCCGCTCGAAGCCGCCCGACAGGTGGAGCAGCGTGTAGCCCGCGGTGGGGACGTCGAGCGGGTTGAGCCGCGTCTGCCGCGTGCTGGCCTCCACTTCCGCGCCCACGTAGGCGCGGTTCGCCCACTTGAGGTCGGTGCCGTGCAGCTCCGCGCGCAACGCGGCCCGGGCCGGCGGCATGAGCGGCAGCGGCTCGCCGGTGGCGTGGTTCGTGCCTCGGACGGCGTCCACGCGGGCGCGGAGGGTGAGCGTGGTGGCGGCCTCGACCTCGATCGCGGCTTCCCCGCCCAGGAGCCGGGCATCCGTCTGCGCGTATCGGTACACCCGCAGGGAATCGGTGGGCGTGACGTGGACGAACGAATCCGTCGGCGTGATGTAGATGAACCGCCCGATCGCGTTGCGATACCCGCTGACCTCGACGCGGGCGCGGGCGACCTGCCAGCGGAGCCCCAGGTCCACGTTCGTCCCTGCCTCGGGCTCCAAGTCCGGGCGTCCGATCTCGTAGCGCGCCTCGCCCAAACGGGGCCCCTTGGCGAACAGCTCGAACAGGGTCGGAGCGCGCCACGCGCGACCGAGGTTCGCCGTGAGGGCGAGGGTCGTCACGGGGCGATACACGACGCCCATCGTGCCGGAGAGCGCGTTGTAGTGCCGTCTCTCCGGTGAGAGGGCCAGGGCGGCGTTCGAGTCGGCGGTGAGGCGCCGCAGGTCGAGCCGGCCGCCGGCGAGCAAGCTCCAACGTCCCCCGAGCGCCGCTTCCTCGAAGATGAAGCCCGCGGCCGACCGCGCGCGGGCGTCGGGGACGAGGGGGACGGGGCCGCGGGTGTCGTTCACCTGGTAGACCCCCGAGAGCCCGGCAGTGCCGTGGACCCGCTCGCCCACGTGGTGGTGCGCGAGCACGTCGAGCGTGAGCGTGTTGAGCAGCAGGTCAAACGTCGTCCCCTCGAGCGGCTGGCCGCCCGCGCCGGTCCCGGTGTCCGACACCTCGGAGAGCCAGTGACGCTGCCACTGGGCCTTGGTTTCGAGCCGCAGCCCGCCCAGCAAGTAATCGGTGGCGAGCTGCACGCGGTCGTCCGACAACTTGCGCTCGGGTCCTGCTTCCGTCCCGCCGGCGGGCGGTCCTTCGGCCTCGAGCAGCTTGAACTCGCCGCCGTACCGGGTGTAGCGCAGCGTCGTGCCCCCGCTCCCGCCGTGGAAGCCGAGCGCCGCCTCGCCCGAGAGCGCGCCGAAGCCGGTGTTGTCGAGCTCGCCCGCAGGCGTGCGCAGGTCGGTCGCATGGCGTCCAATGCCGAACAGCCGCCAGCCCCACGTCCCGCTCGCCCCCTCCACGCGCGCGGCGGCGCCAAGCTCGGCATTGTTGCTCGCGCCCGAGAGCTCGAACGCGGTGCGCACCGTGGCGGGCCCGCGGTTCGCGTCGGGCAGCTCCTCGGGGATCACGTTGACTACGCCGCCCAGCGCGTCGGAGCCGTAGAGCACGCTGGCCGGGCCGCGGATCACCTCGACGCGTTGGGCGAGCCGCGCGTCCACCGAGGGCCCGTCCTCGTCGCTCCAGGAGTAGTCTTCCAGCCGGCTGCCGTCCGCGAGGACGAGCACCCGCGCGCCCGTGAGGCCGCGGATCATCGGCTTGCCGATCTGCTGTCCCGTGCTGAGCGCGTTTACTCCCGGCAGCTGGTCCAGCGCGCGCGCGAGCGAGACGCTCTGGTCGCGCCGCAGCCCGTCCGCGGACAGCGCGGCGGTGGGCAGCGGCGAGGACCCGATGTCGAGCGGGGCGCGGGTCGCCGTGACGGTGACCGGCTCGAGCCACAGCAGCGTGCGCCCCAGCGACAGGATCAGCGACGTGGGGCCGGAGACCGCCACCGCGCGCGCGAGCGGAGCGAAACCCGGGGCGCGAACGGTCACCGTGTAGCGCCCCGCAGGCACGGCGGCGAACAGGAACGCTCCATCGGCGCGCGTCAGGGCGACGCGGTGCAGCTCCGAGACGACGACCATCGCGCCCGCGACCGGCCGCCCGTCGCGGTCCGCAACGCGACCAGACAGCGTGTCCCCGCCCGTGAGCGACACGACCGCGAGCAGCGCGCCGAGCACCGTCACGTACCGCTCCCTTCTCCCCGCTCCGGCTGCTTTCTCACCGCTTCTCGCCGCCCCCGCCCCCGCCCCCAGTTCCGGCCCCGACCGCCGGGACGTTCAGGTCGCGCAGCAAGCGGTTGAACGCGGCGAGCTCGCTCGTCTCGAGGCTCGCGAGCCGCGCCAGCTCCTGGTCGAGCCTGCCGGACAGCTCCTGGAATACGTCCTGCTCCTGCTTCGTGGGAGCGGCGTCGGCGCTCTGCACCATCGCGTTGAGCGTCAGGAGCTGGTTGTAGATCTGTATCCGCCAATGGAGCGTCGCCTCGTCGGCGTGGGCGTGCGGCTCGGTCAACCGGCCGCGCACCGCCTCGAGCTTGGTCTTGAGCGAGTCGGCCTGCGACTTGATGCGCGCCGCCTCCGGGCGCTGCTTGGTCCACTCCGCCCAGCTCGCGAGCTGCCGCTCGGCTTGCTCGATCCGCTCCACGGCCGCGACCAGGGTGTCGATCCGGTCGTGGATGCGCCGCGCGAGCGCGTGCTGCGCGGCCAGCTCCGCCAGCGTCGTCTTCACGCGCGGGTCGTTCACGACGGTGAACGGCTGCGCGTAGCTCCGGCCGCCCACCGTGAGCTTCACCGTGTAGCGCCCCGGCGGCGCGACCGGGCCCTCGACCAGGCCCTCGTCCACCACGACGTCCTTCACCTTTTTCGCCGCGGGATATTGCAGGTTCCAGACGAACCGGTTCGTTCCGGCACGCGCCGGGAGGAGCGAATCGCTCGGCGCGTACGTCGCGCTGTCGGCAGCGGCCGGGGGCACCTTGCCGGTGTCCGGCTTGCTCGAAAAGGTCCGGATCACGGCGCCGCTGCTGTCGAGGAACGCGAGCGTCACGTCGCCCTGCGGCTTGGCCTTGAAGTAGTAGGTCACGGCGACGCCGGGCAACGGGTTGTCGCCCGTCGCGGGCCGCTCGCTCCGGCCGCCCGCGAACCGGACCGCGGGCTCGGGAGTGAAGAGGTGAGCATCCGCGCCACGCACCTGGTCCGTGAGCTGGCGCAGCGGTGAGATGTCGTCCAGCACCCAGAAGGCACGTCCGTGGGTCGCGACGATCAGGTCGGCCCCGTGGATCGCGATATCACGCACCGCAGCGCGCGGCAGGTTGAGCTGCAACGGCTGCCACCGCGCGCCGTCCTCGAACGACACATAGATGCCCGTCTCGGCGCCCGTGAACAGCAGGCCGCGCCGCACCGGATCCTCGCGGATCGAGCGGGTGTACGCCCCCGCCGGGAGTCCCGTGGTGATCTTCGTCCAGCTCTTGCCGTAGTCGGTCGTCTTGAAGAGGTACGGCTGGAAGTCGTCCTGCTGGTAGCGATTCGCCGCGAGGTACGCGGTTCCCGGCTCGAAGTGCCCCGGCTCGATGATACTCATCCGGGTGAACTTGGCCAGTCCCTTGGGGGTCGCATCGTGCCACGTCGCGCCGGCGTCCGTCGAGACGTGCACGAGCCCGTCGTCCGAGCCCGCCCACAATACACCGGGCTTCACCGGCGACTCGGCGAACGTGAACACCGTCGCGTACCACTCGGTGCCGGTCATGTCGCGCGTGATCGGTCCGCCCACGGGGCCTAACGTGGCGGGATCGTGCAGCGTCAGGTCGGGGCTGATCGCCTGCCAGCTCGCGCCGCCGTCGGTCGTCTTGAACACCTGCTGCGCCGCCGCGTACAGCATGTTCCGGTCGTGCGGCGAGAATACGATCGGGAACGTCCACTGGAAGCGGTACGGCACGTCGGCCGCGGCGTAGCCGTCGTAGTTGTTGAGCCACACCGACACGTCGCGGGCTTGCTTGGTGCGGTCATCGTAGCGGGTGAGCGTCCCCATGTAGGTGCCGGCATACACGATGCTCGCGTCGCCCGGCTGGGGCGCGATGTAGCCCGACTCGCCGCCCGCCACGTGATGCCAGTCGCGCACGGTGATCGCGCCGTCGTCGGAGCGGCTGGCGATCGACACGGTCGAATTGTCCTGCTGCGCGCCATAGATGCGGTAGGGGAACTGGTCGTCGGTGCTCACGTGGTAGAACTGCGCCGTGGGCTGGTTGTACAGCGTGGACCAGGTCGCTCCGCCGTCGAACGACACGGTCCCCCCGCCGTCGTTCCCCTCGATCATCCGTTGGGGGTCCCGCGGGTCGATCCACAGGATGTGGCAGTCGCCGTGGGGCACGCGGATGCGCGAGAACGTCCTGCCGCCGTCCACCGAGCGCCAGGTGCCGAGGTTCAGGACATACATGGTGTTCTCGTCGGCGGGATCCGCAGTGACGAACGAGAAGTACCAGGGGCGGACCATGAACTTCTGGTCGGCATTCACCCGCTCCCACGTCTTCCCCGCGTCGTCCGAGCGAAAGATGCCGCCGGTCGAGTCGCCCGCCTCGACGCTCGCCCAGAGGCGGGCCGGGTTGGCGGGCGACACGGCGATGCCGATGCGGCCGAGCGGCCGCGGCGGCAGACCCACACCGGCGGTGATGTCGGTCCACGTGTCGCCGCCGTCCGTGCTCTTCCAAAGGCCGCTCTTGCCGCCGCCCGCGGAGAAGCCCCAGGGCAAGCGCTGGTCCTTCCACAGCGCGGCGTAGAGGATGCGCGGGTTCACGGGGTCGAGCGCGAGATCGATGGCGCCGGTGGAATCGTCCACGAACAGCACTTTCTGCCACGTCTGGCCGCCGTCGGTCGAGCGGAACACGCCGCGCGTGGGGTTCGGGCCGAACGCGTGCCCCATCGCGGCCACATAGACGACGTCCGCGTTCTTCGGGTCCACGCGGACCACGGCGATGTGCCGCGTGTCTTCGAGGCCCAGGTGCCGCCACGTCGCGCCGCCGTCGGTCGAGCGCCACATGCCGTCGCCGTAGGTCAGGTCTTCGCGCCAGTCGGCTTCTCCCGTGCCGACGTAGATCACGTTGGGGTCGGACGGGGCCACGGCGATCGCCCCCACGGACGCGATGTCGGACTTGTCGTCGGTGAGGTTCGTCCACGACTCCCCGCCACTCGTGGACTTCCACACGCCGCCGTCCACGGCGCCGAAATAGAAGACGCGGGGTCGCGTCGGGTCGCCCGCGACCGCCACGGCGCGGCCGCCGCGGAACGGCCCGACCAGCCGCCAGTGCAGCGCGCGGAGCGCCGGGTCCGCCGCCGTCACACGCGCCGAGTCGGCGCGTGCGGCGGGGGCGGCGGCTCCTCGCTTGGGCCGCTGGGCGAAGAGCGGCGCCGCGGCGACGAGGCCGGCGAGGACGAGGCGGAGCGTGCGGGTCGCGGGGAGGGGGACACTGGGCATGAGTCGACTCCGGGCGCGGGAGGTTGGGGTCTGTCACTCGGGCTGCTGCGACCAACGGCTCGCAGCATATCCCGCGCCGGGGGTCGTGGCAAGCCGCGCCGAAAACACCGGGGCCCGACCTCGTACGTCTGAGGCCGGGCCCGGTCGTGCGGCAGGGGGTAGAGGTGTGGGGGGTACGGCTACATCACAATCCTTCGGCCGCTCGCTTGTACATCCAGTACTCGGGGCCCGCCGAGGCTTCCGGCCAGTCCGCGAGATGCGCATCGCCGCGCCAGGGCTCGTCGGCGAGGTGAATGTCGCCACGCCAGGCTTCCCGATCCTGGGCGAACAGGCTTTCCAGCTCGTCATCACCCGGCTCGCCGGGCATCCATGGGCATGGCATAACATCACTCCGCGTCGGCCGCGCTGGGCGGCACCGCGCGCCAGGAAACGCAAGGCGCGTGCCCGGTCCGCGCCCGTGCGAGACAACTCGGGTCGTGCTATAAGGATAGGCGACCCGCTCCCGCGGTGCGCCGCGCGCGGGGCTGCCGTGCGGCAAGGCAACGCGCGGCAGCGCGACGCTAAGATCAACGTGACCGGCATCACCATGGACCTGCGCGTCACCTATCACCTGACCGCCGCCGACGGGCGCGACGCCGCCACCCGCGCGCGCGACATCGCGCTCGAGCAGACGGTTGAGCTGGCGGCGGACGCCGTGCCGGCGGACGTCGCCGAGCGGATCGTCGGGCGCGTCGAGTCGGTGGAGCCGCTCGGTGCCGCGCGCTGGCGCGCGGTGATCGCATTCGATCCGGTCGTCGTGGGCCGCGACCTCCCCCAGCTCTTGAACCTGCTGTTCGGCAACATCTCGCTGAAGCCGGAGATCCTGATCGCGGGCGTCGCGTGGCCCCCCGAGCTGCTCGCCGTGCTAGGCGGCCCGACGCTCGGGATCGCGGGGCTGCGCGAGCTCACCGGCGCGCGGGAGCGGGCGCTGTTGTGCACCGCCCTCAAGCCGCTCGGGCTCACCGCCGCCGAGCTCGCGGAGCGCTGCCATCGCTTCGCGCTCGGCGGGATCGACCTCATCAAGGACGACCACAGCCTCGTGGATCAGCCGGCGGCGCCGTTTCGCGAGCGCGTGGAGCGGTGTCAAGAAGCGGTCGCGCGCGCCAATCGCGCGACGGGCGGCCGGGCGCTCTACTTTCCGAACGTGACCGCTGGAGCGGCCGTGGCGCTCGAGCGGGCCGGGTTCGCGCGGCACGCGGGGTGCCGCGGCGTCGTGATCAACGCCCTGCCTGCGGGTCTCGACACGGTCCGCGCGGTCGCGGCGACGGGGCTCGCGGTCATGACGCACCCGTCGCTCGCGGGAGCGTTCTTTCACGCGCACCATGGCATCGCCCCCGAGGTGCTGCTCGGCGAGATCTTTCGCGTGGCGGGGAGCGACGCGGTGATCTATCCCAACGTGGGCGGTCGGTTTACGTTTTCGGAGGACACCTGCGTCGCGATCAACGACCACTTGCGTCACCCGCTTGGGGGACTGCGGCCCGCGTTCCCGGTGCCGGCGGGCGGCATCGACGTGGCCCGCGTCCCCCACTGGATCGGTCGGTACGGCGCCGATACCATCTTTCTCGTCGGAGGGAGTCTGTACGCCCAGCACGATCTCACTGCCGCGGCGCGACAGCTGTCCGAGGCGGTCAGACGACACCCACATGAATGATCGCTCGAAGGTCTTGAAGTGCTCGGGCTTCCGGTGGGACGGCGTGCCGGTGCGGGAGTACAAGACCGCGGACGCGCACCACAAGGACGTGACCCGCCAGACGCTGCTGGGCGACGGCGCGGGCGAGGAGCCGTTCGCCTTCGTGACGCGCTATTTCGAGATCCAACCTGGCGGCTATTCGACGCTCGAGCGGCATCGACATCCGCACGCGGTGGTGGTACTGCGCGGCCGGGGGCGGGTCGTCCTGGGCGAGCAAAGCTACGACATCGCGCCGTACGATTGCGTGTACGTCTCGCCCGGCGTAACGCACCAGTTCCGCGCGACGGGCGACGAGCCCCTGGGGTTTCTGTGCACTGTGGATCGGGTCAGGGATCGGCCGGAGGTGTTGGGCAGGCCTCAAAAATGACGCTTCAATCCATAAACCCGGCCACCGGCGACGTGCTCGAGACGTTCGAGGAGACGTCGCCCGACGTGCTCGACCGCGTGCTCGAGCGCGCCGCTGCGGCGTCGCGCGACTGGCGGCGTCGGCCGGTCGCGGAGCGCGCCGCGCGGTTGCGCGCGGCGGCGCGGATCCTGCGCGAGGGGAAGACCGCCTACGCCCGCACGATGGCCCTGGAGATGGGAAAGCCGCTGGCGCAGGGTGTGGGCGAGGCCGAGAAGTGCGCCTGGGCGTGCGACTACTACGCGGAGCACGGGGAGGCCTTCCTCGCCGACCAGCCGCGTGAGACCGACGGCTCGCGGAGCTACGTCCGGTTCGAAGCGATTGGGCCCGTGCTCGCCATTATGCCGTGGAATTTTCCCTTCTGGCAGGTGTTCCGCTTCGCCGCTCCCGCGCTCGTCGCGGGAAACGCCGGCATCCTGAAGCACGCTCCCAACGTGTCGCGCTGCGCGCTCGAGATCGAGCACGTCATCCGCGAGGCCGGGTTCCCGGACGGCCTGTTCCGGTCGGTGTTGCTCCAGAACGAAGCGGTCGGAAGCGTCATCGCCGACGCGCGGGTGCGCGCGGTGACGCTCACGGGGAGCGATCGCGCCGGCAGCCAGGTGGCGGAGCAGGCGGGGCGGCACCTCAAGAAGACCGTGCTCGAGCTGGGCGGCAGCGACCCGTTCATCGTGCTCGAGGATGCGGACGTCGCCGCGGCCGCGCGGACGGCCGCGGAGGCGCGCTTGATCAACAGTGGGCAGAGCTGTATCGCGGCCAAGCGGTTCATCGTCGTGGATCGGATCGCCAACCGGTTCCTCGAGCTGTTCACCGCGGAGATGGGCGCCCGCAAGGTGGGTGATCCGCTCGATCCGGCGGCGCAGATCGGCCCGCAGGCGCGGCTCGATCTCCGCGCCAACCTGCACTGGCAGGTGCAAGAGTCGGTGAAGCGCGGCGCCCAGGTCGTGTTGGGCGGCCAGCTCCCCGACGGCCCGGGGGCGTTCTACCCGCCCACGGTGCTGGTCGCCGTGCAGCGCGGCATGCCGGCGTTCGACCAGGAGACGTTCGGCCCCGTGGCGGCGGTGATCCGCGCCAAGGACGAGGCGGACGCGATCCACATCGCGAACGCGTCGGCGTACGGGCTGGGCGCGTCGCTCTGGACCGAGGATCGCGAGCGGGGCGAGCGCGTCGCGCGCGACATCGAGGCCGGGAGCGTGTTCGTGAACGGGCTGGTCAAGTCCGACCCGCGGCTGCCGTTCGGCGGTGTGAAGCGCTCGGGGTACGGGCGCGAGTTGTCGGAGTATGGGCTACGGGAGTTCACGAACATCAAGACGGTGTGGGTGGCATGAACGTCCGCGTCGGCACCTCGGGCTACAACTTCCCCGAGTGGAAGGGGACGTTCTATCCGGCGAAGATGCCCGAGTCCCAGATGCTCGAGTACTACGCGCAGCGGCTCTCCACGGTAGAGGTCAATTACACCTTCTACCGGATGCCGAACGCCAAGACGGTGGCGGGGTGGAGCGCCGCGACACCCGCGGGGTTCACGTTCGTGCTCAAGGCGCCGCAGCGCATCACGCACATCGCGCGGCTCAAGGACGTGGACGACCCGCTGCGCTTCTTCCTCGAGACCGGCAAGAAGCTCGGGCCGAAGCTCGGGCCCATCCTCTTCCAGCTGCCGCCCAATTTCAAGAAAGATCTCGACCGCCTGAACGACCTGCTCACTCAGTTCCCCGCCGATCTCAGGTGTGCATGGGAATTCCGCCACGAGTCATGGTTCGGGGACGATGTGTACGGCGCGCTGCGAGCCGCAAACGCGGCGCTGTGCGTGGCGGACACGGAAAACGGCCACACGCCCCTCGTGGGCACGGCCGACTTCGGGTACCTGCGGCTGCGCGACGAGGGCTACAAGCAGAAAGACCTGGAGCAGTGGGCCAAGCAGGTGAAGGAGCTGGGGCAGGGCTGGCAGGACGCGTTCATCTTCTTCAAGCACGAGGAGTCGGGGATCGGGCCGAAGCTGGCGCAGCAATTCGCGGAGCTGGTCGCCTGACGCGGCGTCACCGCTCGCTGCGGTAATACACCACCCCGCCGCCTGCCCCACCCGAGAACAGATCCAGCCGTCCCACCCCGCGGATGTCCGCGAACGCGGGAGCCGAGTACGGGGGCAGATGCAGCGATAGGGTCGTGTCCCGCACGAAGCGAGGGGACGCGCGGGTTCCCGCATTGACGAACACCGCCGGCGGGCCGACCTCGGTGCCCACGATCAGATCCAGCAGCCCATCGCCGTTCAAATCGGCGAAGCGCGGCACGCTGCGCCGCCCGACCTTTTCGCCCAGGTAATCGTCGCTCACGAGCGTGAACCTGGGCGTCGTGGGCGTGCCGTCATTCCGGAAGAACGCGATGCGCCCCGAACCGGAACCGAGGAAGAGGTCGAGGTCGCCGTCACCGTCGATGTCCACCAGCGTGGGCACGGCGTTGCTGCCGCGTGGCAGCCGCACCAGGGCCGAATCGGCCAGCGCGAAGCTGGGTGCGGCGCGCGTCCCCTCGTTGTGGTAGTAAGCGACGGCATCGTGGAACTGTCCTAACACCATGTCCGGCAGCCCGTCCCCATCGAGATCGCCGAACGCGGGAGCGTAATGGAACGCGGGAGCGACGCCGAGCCGACCGCGGTAGCGGAACGCCGGCGCGGTGCGGGAGCCGACGTTCTCGAACCAGTAGAGCCCGCCGCGGCGGGGATCGTCGGGCTCGATCTTCGTGCCGATCACCAGATCCGAGTCCCCGTCGCCGTCGAGATCCACGAACGCCGGCACGCTCTCACTTCCCAGATCGATGCCGTCCAGCAGCCGCGTTGTGCGGACCGTCCAGTGGCCGGGCGATGTCTGGTCGAGCTCATAGAGGTTGTTCTGGCTCGTCTTGGCCGGGTTGAACGCGCCTCCGAGCACGCCCACCACGAAATCGATCCGGCCGTCACCGTACATGTCGCCGGCGGCGGGCGCGTTGTACCCGCTGGTTTCGAGCGGCGCGTTGGGCGGAAAGGGAACCCGCTCGCCGTGGAAGTCGGGCTGGGCACAGGTGCCGACGTTCTTGAGCCAGAGGAGTCCCGGCTCGAAGAAGTCGCCCCACAGGATGTCGGGGTCCCCGTCCCCGTCCAGGTCCACCACCGCCAGGGTATTGGCGCCGTGCCGGCTGGGGGGGGCGCGCGTCCCGATGATCTGGATGTCCTGAAAGCGGTCGCTCACCAGCCGGAAGCGGGGGGCGCCGGCCGAGTCGAGCCCGGCCATCTCGTAGCGAACGACCGTGCCGTCCACGCGCCCGAGCAGCATGTCGAGCTTGCCGTTGCAGTCGATATCCGCGAATTGCGCGATGTTCTGGCGATCGGCGTAGATCGGCGCTCCCGTCGTGTCTTTCAGCGTGTCCGCCGCGACGACGAAGCGAGGCGCGCCGCGCGTGCCGACGTTATGGAAGTAGCGGATGTTCGAATAGCGCGACTCCGCGAACAGGTCGGGCTTGCCGTCGCCGTCCACGTCCACGAAGCGGTACCACTCCCCGATGTCCAGGTCCTGGTAGCGATCGGTGCGCCACACCCATCGCGCGTCACCGCCCCCGCCCCCGCCCCCCCCGCCCCCGCCCACGCGCTCGTAGAACTGCAGCTCGCCGGTGTACTCCTGGACAAAGAGATCGAGGTCGCCGTCGCCGTCGATGTCCACGAGCTGGGGGCGGGGATGGTCGAAGCCGCCGAGGAACGGGTAGCGATAGGGCTGCGCGCGCTCGTCGTAGACGGGAAACGAGGGGGGGGCCACGTCGCGCACGAAGCGGGGGACCCCGCGCGCCGGGACCGGCGCGCCGGGCCTGCAAGTGGCAACGAGCAGCAGCGGGACAATAAACCGGCGAGCTGCCGGTGCGCTCACCGCTTTCCCCCGATACCCATCCCCGCGGCGTCGGGGGCGGTCTCGGTCACGCGGATCGGCATGCGGCGCTTCACGTCGATCATGACCACCCGTCCCGGCCCGGCGGACGTTCCCCCGGGCAGGGGGGGCGGGGGGGCGGGGAGGGCCATCGCGGGGGCCATCGCCATCCCGGGCATCGGGCCGTTGTGATTCGCGACGAAGGCGTAGCGGCCGTCGGGCGTGATCACGAGGCCGTCCGGCTGTGCGAAGCCCGGGCCGCTCACGGTCGCGATCGCCTTCCAGCCGGTCGCGTCCACGACGGTCACGTCGTTAGAGCGCTGGTTCGTGACCCAGACTTCGCGGCCGTCGGGGGTGAAGGCCACGTACCACGGCCAGCTCCCCACGCTGACGCTGCGCGTGAGGCGGGGCTTCTCGGGATTCGCGAGGTCGAACACGAGCAGCTTCCCCGTCAGCTGGGCCGTGGCGACGAGGGTCTTCCCGTCGGGCGAGACGGCAAACTGCACGATGGCGAGGGCGGAGTCCGCCGGCACGTCCGTCACCTCCACGCGCTCGCGCCGCGCGTCGTACACGGCGAGCTGATTGGTGCTGATGCTGGCGACGTAGGTGTAGTGCCCGTCGGAGCCGACCGCGACGGCGTGCGGGCGCGGCGCGAGCACCTCTTCCTCCTCGACCGACATGTCCGTGCGGCGGATGACCCCGATGCGCGGCGGCGCGTTCACGGCCGACATGGAGCGCGTCGCGAACAGGCGATCGCTCGTGGGGTCGAGGGCGAGGAGCCCCGGCGTTTCCATCTGCGCCTTTGCCACCACGCGGTTGTCGCGGTCGAACTTGACGACCACGTTGTCGCCGATGAGCGACACGTACCAGAACGACCCATCGGGCTCCACCGCCACGTGATGCGGCTTGGGGTGGGCCGAGAAGCCGAGGGCCGGCAGGTCGAGCGTGGCGACGACGGAGTCGGTCGCGGGGTCGATGACGGTGATCTTGCCGGCTGCCTGGTCGGCGACGTACACGCGCGGCGGCGCCGGAGCCCGACCGTCTCCACCCCCTCCCACGGCGAGCAGCGCCGCGAGCGCCGCGAGCCGCCCGCTCATGGCAGCACCTGACTCGGGTGCTTCTTCAAGATGAAGAGCCCCTCCCCCATGCTCGTCACCGCGACCACGCCGCTCTTGAAGAACGGGTAGTTGCCCCAGGCGCCGGCGAAGCCGGGTTCGTCGCGGCCCACGGGGGATGGGTGTCGAAGAATCCGATCTCGACCGGATGCAGGCGGTCGGTGATGTCGAGCACCCGCAGGCCGCTGACGTAGTTCGCCTGATACATCGTGTTCCCGACGAGGAACAGGTTGTGGTCGGTGGCGCGGTTCTTGGAAATGTGCTCGCCCGCGAGCACGGGATTCTCGAGGTCGCTCACGTCCCAGATGAGCGTCCGGGTGCCGTCCACGAGCCCCGTGATCTCGTCCAGCTCGTCGTCCTCGTAGAGATAGTGCTGATCATCGGTGAGCCAGCCCTGGTGTGCGTACCCCACGTTGGGGTAGCCCGCTCGCGACAGCGCGACCGGGTGCGCCTTGTCGGTGACGTCGGCGATGGAGAGGGCGGTCTCGTTCAACCCGAAGCAGATCTCGTGGCCCTGATATTTCGCGGCCGGACCGTGGTAGACGACGCACTCGGCGTCGTGCGTGTAGCCCGTCCCGGCGCGTCCCGTGGACGGGTCGGCGAAGCAGCCGGCGAACTTCGGGTGCAGCGGATCATGCACGTCCACCATGTGGAGGCCGCCGCCGCAGGTCTCGCCGCCCGCGTTCGAGCCGGTGAGATACAGGAACCCGGTCGCCGTATCGGCGACGATGTCGTGCACGCTGTGGGCGACGCTGTAATGCGCGTCCTCCGTGAACGTGACGGGTGGGTGCGGCACGCGGCGCAGCCGGTCGAGGTCGAAGATCTGCATCCCGTGGTCCCGGGCGCCGTCCGACACGATGAAGGCGTAATGCCGGTAGGTTTTGAGCTCGCGCCAGAAGCTCGCCGGCGAGCCGCTCGTCTTGGGGAGGTCGCCCAGATACACGGGGTGGCTCGCGTCGGTGATATCCACGAACGCGGTGCCGTCCACCCGGCCGGCCAGCACGTACTCGTGTCCCGTCTGCGGATCCGTGTAGCCCCACACGTCGCTCAACTGGACGCCGCGCTTGCCCCCGATCGCGCTCACGGGCAGGAACGACATCAGGTCCATCTGGTTGCAGCTGAAGATGGAGACCTTCCCGGTGGTGCATTCCCGGGCCGAGCCTGTGAGGGGGGCGAGCGCGGTCGTCTCGCCCACCACGTGCGAGGCGAGCTTCCAGCTGGCGGTCGCGCCGCGCGTGAAGAACACGGCGCCCCCTTGCTCGAAGTCCTGCCCCGGCACTCCGACGACGGCGACGCCGGCGCTCACGGCGAGGGTGCCGCCGAAGCTCGCACCCGGCTCGAGGTTGGGGATGCCCGTCTTCGTCACGGCGGTCCAGCCAGTGGTATCGCGCGCGAAGCGGTATACCCGCCCCTGGAAGCCGTTGGCGCCGGGGGCGCCCACCCACAGCTCGGCGCCGACAAAGGCGAACGCCGTTCCGAAGCGCGCGCCGAACGAGCCGTCGAAGGGCAGCACGCGGCCCGTGGGCAGCCAGCGCGGCGACGTCGAGTCGCGCTGGTAGACGAAGACTGCGCCGGCCGCACGGTCGCCCGGGGCACCGATGAAGGCGGTGTCACCATGTACGAGCAGCGCCGCGCCGAAGCTGGCGCCGCGCGCCGTCCCTCTTCCGGGGGCCGGGACGCGGGTCTCTAGCGTCCAGGATGCCGTGGCCGAATCGCGGCCGTACACGTACACGGCGCCGGCGTTGCTGTCGGCGCGGGTGCTGCCGACCAGGAGCCGCTTGCCGCCGAGGGCGATGGCCGCACCGTAGGCCTGATTGGGCGACGTGTCGGCGGGGGCCAGCGTCGTCTCGGCCTCCCAGGTCCCGCCGCTTCTGCGAAAGACGTACACGGCGCCCCGACCTTTCTGGCGCGCGCTCGAGACGTAGGCTCGATCACCCCCTCCGGCCAGCGTGATCGTGGCGCCGAAGCCGTCGTCGGGCCGGGCGTCGGGGGCCGTGAAGCGGCCCGTTTGGCGCCACACCCCGGCGGGGTCGCGCGTGAATACGAACACGGCCCCCCGCCCCGAGTCCGCCGCTGTGGACCCCACGAGCAGCGTGGCGCCGTCCACGGCCAGCCCGCGCCCGAACCCGTCGCTCGGGGCCGCGTCGGCGGCGACGAGCTTCGCCGCTTCACGCCACACGCCCTTCGCGTCCGGCCGGTACACGTACACCATCCCGGGCAGGTAGTCGTTCTGGGGTTGGCCGATGAACACCTCGCGGTCGCCCACCGTCATCGCACTGGCGAAGTTCTGGGCTGCGAGCGGCGACACCAGAGCGGCGGCGACCGTGGCGATCAGGAGCCCACGCTGCAACATCGGATTGCCCTCCGAGGTGAGGCCGAAAAGGCTAGAGCGAAGGGCGGGGAACCGCAAGGCGGGGCGAGGACCACGCTACAACTCCACCGTCAGCCTCCGGTAAATCGACAGGTGCCGTAACGCCGCCGCTTTCTTGCCCACCTTCTCATACAATCGTGCCACGTTGTAGTGCGCGTCCGCGAGCCGCGGGTCGGTGACGAGCGCCGCGCGATAGGCCTCGATGGCGTCCGCGGGCCGGTTCAGGTCCTCGAGCGCGATCCCCAGGTCGAACGCCGCGGTGGTGTGGTCGGGGTTCTCACGCAGCGCCAGCCGGTAGTGCCGCTCGGCCTCCGCGATCATGCCCTGCTCGTGGAGCAACCGGCCGAGGTTGACGTGCGCGTCGGCATGATGCGCGTCGAGCTCGAGCGCCCGGCGATAGGCATCGCGTGCCTCGTCCGGGTCCACCGCCTCCATCTCGAGCCCCAGCTCGTACCAGTCGTCGGCGTCGAGGTCGCCCTCGGCGGCGCGCGCCGCCTGCGCAGTGCGGCGCGCGATCGGCGCCGCGCGAGTCGCGAGGTCGGAAACGGCGAAGTCGAGATTGAATTGCCCCGACTCCGGGTTCCACGCGGTGTAGCCGTCGCTCACGACGATGCGGTCGCCCTCGGCGACGATCCGCAGCTCGGCGAGCGAGCGCCCACGCGGCAATTGCTGGCGCAGCTTCTTCAAGGCTCGACGGATGCGGCGCGTGGGGATGCGGGCGGCCACGAGCGCCTTGGCCGTCCGCAGAATCACCAGATCTTGGAAAGAGAACTGGAGCTTGCCACCCCCACGGCCGGGGGAGGGCGTCAAAAAACCGTCGCGCGCGAAGCCTCGCACCTGCGCGACGGTCAGTCCCAACACCCGGGCAACGTCCCGGGACGTGTATCCCTTCATCCGGCGACGCTAGCCTCGCGCACCTCCCACTTTCCGCTTGGCGACGGGGGCGGCGACCGGCTTCGCTGCGGATTTCTTCTCCACCCGCTTGGCGGGCTTTCGCTCTCCGGCGGCGCCCTTGCCCTTGAGGCTCGCCCTCAGCGCCTCCATCAGGTCGATGATCTGGGTCTTCGGGGCCTCGGTCGGCTCCTCGGTGATCTCCTCGCCGTCCACCTTGCGCTGGATCTGCTCGAGCACGCGCTTGCGCACGTTGTCCTCGTACGCCTCGGGGCGGAAGCCCTCCGACGCCGCCTGCTCCACGAGCTGCACCGCGAGCTGCAGCTCGGGCTTCTTCACCTCGATCTTGGGAATCGGCACGTCGGCGATGGTGCGCACCTCGTTGGCGTAGCGCAGCTGCTCCATCACGAGGCCGTTCGCCTCCGGTCGCACCGCCACGACGTACTGCTTGCCGCGCGCCGCGTATTGGCCCACCGCCACCCGTCCCGTCTGCTTGAGGGCTTCCGCCAGCAGGCGATACGCCCGCTCGCCGCCCTTGTCGGGGCCGAGGAAGTACGACTTCTCGAGGTAGACGCGGTCCACCTGCTTCGCCGGGACGAACTCGGCGATCTCGATAGCGTTGGTGGACTTCTCCTCCAGCGCCTTGAGCTCCTCGGGCGTGAAGATGACGTACTGACCCTTGGTGAACTCGTATCCCTTCACCATCTCGTCCTTCTCGACCTTGTCGCCGTCTTTGGAGCAGACGTATTGCTGCTTGAGCCGGGCCCCGTCCTTCTTGTGGAGCCAGTTGAAGGAGATCGCCGCCGATGCCTCGCCGGTCGAGAACAGCTTAACCGGCACCGAGACCAGTCCGAACGAGAGGGTCGCCGACCCGATGGGATGTGCGCTCATGGGAGACGTATGATAAGATTCGGCTCCCATGGGTGCAAACCGCAAGCGGGGGGCCGATCCCCTCACCGCCTATCGGGCCAAGCGCTCGCTGGACCGGACGCCCGAGCCGGGCGCCCGGGCCGTCCCCCCTACCCCCGCCGCCGGTGGGCTGTTCGTGGTCCACATGCACGCCGCCCGCCGGCTCCACTGGGACCTGCGGCTCGAGATGGACGGCGTGCTCACGTCGTGGGCGGTCCCCAAGGGTCCGTCACCCAATCGCGCCGATAAGCGCCTCGCGGTCCACGTCGAAGACCACCCGCTCGAGTACGGCGACTTCGAGGGGCTCATCCCCGAGGGCAACTACGGCGCCGGCGCGGTGATCGTGTGGGACCGGGGCGTGTGGGTGCCGCTCGAGGACGCGCACGAAGGGATGAAGAAAGGCAAGCTGCTGTTCGAGCTGCGCGGCTACAAGCTGCACGGCAAGTGGACCCTCGTGAAGCTCAAGAAGGGCGAGAAGGAGTGGCTCCTCATCAAGGAGAAGGACGGGTACGTCGCGCAGGACAGCGCGTTGCCGGCCGAGTCGGTGCTGTCTGGCCTCACCGTCGAGGAGTTGAAGGCGGGGAAGGATCGTGCGGCGCCCGTCGTGAAGGAGCTGGTGCGTCTTAAGGCGCCCCGCCGCGCCGTCACGGCCGAGGATGCTGAACCGATGCTCGCAGAGACGCGCGAGCGGCCGTTCTCGAAGCCTGGCTGGCTGTTCGAGCTGAAGGTCGACGGGTACCGGATCCGGGCGGCCCGGGAGGACGGTGCAGCGCGTCTCGTCACGCGCAACGGGCACGACATCGCCGCGACCTTCCCCGAAATCGCCCGCGCGGTCGTGGCGCTGCCGTACGAGGGCTTCGTCCTGGACGGCGAGCTGGTGGTGCCGGACGACGCCGGCCGGCCCAGCTTCCAGCGACTGCAGAACCGCGCCAAGGTCACCCGGGCGATCGAGGTGCGGCGTGCCGCCATCGAGTCACCCGCCGTGCTGTACGTCTTCGATCTGCTCGCGTTCGCGGGGTTCGACCTGCGCCCCCTGCCGCTCGAGCGACGCAAATCGCTGCTCGAGCGCGTGCTGCCACGGGTGGGGCCGCTCAAGTACATCGAGCACTTCGCCAAGGACGGTGAGGCGCTGTACGAGCAGGTCGTGCAGCTCGGCCTCGAGGGGATCGTCGCGAAAAAGGCGGACTCCCCGTACCGCGCCGGGCGCTCGCCCAACTGGCTGAAGATCCGTGCCGACCGCTCGGACGATTTCGTCGTCGTGGGTTTCACCCGGCCCAAGGGATCCCGCTCCGGGTTCGGCGCCCTCGATCTCGGCGCCTACGACGACGGCAAGCTGGTGTACGCGGGCCGCGTGGGCAGCGGGTTCACCGCGGCGCAGCTCAAGGACGTGAGCGAGGCGCTCGAGCGCAGCGTGCGTCCTACACCGGCGTTCTCCGGCCCCGCTCCGTCGGATGCGGGCCACACCTGGGTCGAGCCCGCACTGGTGGTAGAGGTCCGATATAAGGAATGGACCGACGAAGAATTGCTGCGGCAGCCGGTGTTTCTGCGATTCCGGGATGACAAGCCGGT
>WNGD01004442.1_pt1 | contig 64404 bp, 71 predicted proteins | sample 5400671 | NCBI WGS metagenome assembly WNGD01 (sample SAMN13153369, study PRJNA577476) | soil metagenome | isolation source: 40 cm soil or saprolite under grassland replicate 2 | place: USA:California | collected 2016-06-15
CGACGGCTCGAGCGATCCCAACTCGGCATTCACGGACGACGGCCAGCTCGTCATCGGCTTCTTGCCGGGCGCATTCGCGGTCGACGGGAAGACCTCGATCACGGTCGATGTGACACCACTAGACAGCTGTCCTCAGCCGGCGGGCATTCAGTTCGTCACTAACGCCTATCACGTCACCGCGAGCGCACCGCTCGACCCCCAGAAACCCGCCAACCTGGTGTTGGTCTACTCGAACCTCAAGCCCGATCCGTCTGATATCTACCAGGCGGCGGCCCCCGAGGGGCCGTGGACCAAGCTGCCGCGCTCGCAGCCGGGACAGCCGTTCACGATCGTCGCCCGGACGACTACGTTCGGCTACTTCGCCGCCGGGTACGCGGCCACGTCGCCTGCGCCAGGTGCCGTGACGGTGGGCGGCGGCCAGCTGCTACCGATCATCGTCGCGGTGCTGATCGTGCTGGTCGTGCTCGCCGGGCTGCCACTGGCGGTCATGCGCCGCCGGCGATCGTCGCAGGGGAAGGACGCCTAGTCGTATTTGATCGCTTCGAAGACCGTTGCGCATCGCTTGCAGCGGTACTGAAGCGTCATCGCCTGGGTGCCGAACAGTGAGATGACCTCGGAGTCGTTCTCTCGGCAGTGCGGACACCGCGGAGTTTCCCTCGCTGCTTCAGGGCGAGGGGCGGAAGCTGGCTCAGCTTTTCGCGGGGGTCGTGGCGTACTTCTTCTCCTCGAGTCCCCTCAGCATGCCAAAGGTGTGCTCGTCGATCGCGCCGCGCGCGCTCCGGCGGCGGATCGGATCCCAGGCCTTCCAGTCGATTTCGACGCGAGGTGCCTTTAGCTCGAGCTGTTCCTCCAGGCGTGTGCGCTGCTGCGCCGGGCCCAAGCTGAGCTTCCCGTCGCGATGCAGCATCTCGGTCTCGCCGTCGGGCGGACCAAAGAACTCGATCGCCTCGCGCCAGGCGCGCTGCAACGGCGCCTCGTCGATTCCCGAACGCAACCAGCTGCGGCCGTGAAGGAAGTGGTAGCGCTCCTCCATCAGCATCTTGCGCAGGCGGTGCTGCAGGACCTCTACCGAGCCACCGACGCAGGACTCGATCATCACCGTGAACGCGGTGTCGAGGATCGCGTTGGCGGCCACGAACTGGCTCCATTCGCTCCAGGGTTGGTCGAAGTAGGCGAGGTTGCGGAGGGTGCCCGCCTGCGACTCCCGTTCCGGACTGCGAGGATCGGCGCCCAGTGGCTCGAGGCAGCCGTACAGAACGCGGCTGTGGCCGAGGTCATCGAGGCCCATCGCGGCGGCGGCGATGTCGGCCTCGAGCGATGGCGCGCGCGTGGCCCATTCCGCGTAGCGCAGGCCGAGCAGCTGCTTGTTGTCGGCGATGCTCAGGACGAGGTCGGAGAGACTCAAGCAACTCCTCCCCATTCATGGAGAGTTACCCGGTAAAGCCGAGGGATGGGGCGCCGGGGGGGCCTCACGCTTCTCCCGGTCGCCAGAGCTCGATCACGTGCTCCCTGCGCACGATCGCCATCTCGCACCAGCGTTCCTCGTCGTAGGTCGCCCGCGCGTATGCCATAGCCAGGTCGTCGTCGGGCGCGACCACGCTGCCCACGAGATGCAGCGCGTCGACGCGCGACTTGCGCGCGAAGACCTCGTACTCCACCGCGTCTCCGCTGACTCGCTTATAACCCGAGGTCATATGGCCAGGCCCCAGGCCTCGAGCGCGTCGCGGCCGGCCTGCGTCATGCGGGCGGTCGTCCAGGGCGGATCCCAGACAACGTTGATACGCACCTCACCGACGCCAGGTTCGCGCAGCAATCGCTCGCGCACGTCATCGAGGATGAACTCGGATGCGGGGCAGCCCATCGCGGTGAAGGTCAGGTCGACCTCGACGACGCCGTCGAGCTCATTGATTGCGTAGATCACGCCGAGGTCGACGAGATTGACGGGCATCTCGGGGTCCTCGACCTCCGCGAGCGCGGCCCAGTACCGCTGGGTCACGACTCTCGGCGATGTGTTTTGCGGAAGTTGTGGAACTCCTCCTGGAACATCGCGACCATCTCGGCGTTGCGCGGCCCGCGGGCACGCCAACGGACGAGGACGTCGTCCCAGGTGATCGGCTGTTTGAAGTCCCAGCGCTTGGCTTCGGCGTCGAACTCGGAGGGAAATGGATAGTCGAGCTCCCACACGTCCTTTCCGTCGCGCGTTTCCTTGTGGGCGGGGACCTTGACCCCGATCTGCTCGCAGTAGGGCACGACCGTCGACAGCCACCACTGCCGCAACTGGTCGTTGGTCAAGCCCTTGAGGCGGTACTCGAGCTGCGTCGAGTGCATCTTCATCGAGTCAGGTAGGCCGAACCACTCGACGCTGAGCGGGAACATCCAGTCGACCGCGCGCTGCAGCTCGTCCTTCGCGGCGCCGCCGGCAGCGCTGATGCGCTTCATCCATGTACGGCCGTTGCGCAGGTGGAAGTTCTCCTCCAGCATCACCTTGTTCAGTCCGCGCTTCCAGGGCCCGTAGGAGCACTTGTCGTGGATGTCGCCGAGGAGGCAGAAGCCCGCTTGGTCGTAGAACCCGTTCGCGACCACGAGCTCGGTCCAGGTGTCGAGCGGAACGTCGAACGCGTAGGGGTAGCGAAAGCTCTTCGGGTCACGGCTGAAGATCAGCTTTTCCTGGTCCTCGCCCAGCTCCTCGAGGATGTGATAGGCGATGTGGGCGTGCGCGAGCTCGTCCTGGATGATCGCGATGCCGGTCATGAAGGCGTTGATCGAGGGGGCGCGCTTGGCGGCGAGGTAGTAGGCGGGCGCGGAGATGAGCTCGGTGTCGCCGGACACGATCAGGGTGTGCTTCAGCTCACGGAGGTACTCGGGAGTCATCTCATTTGTCGACTCGATGAGTTCGCCCGACTTGATCATCTGGTCGAGCTCGGCAGCGCTTGACATCAATTCAATTCTGGTACATCAGGCCCGGTAGAATCGTCTCCTTCCCCAGGCCGCCTCGTTCGGCCGCGCCGTGGTGGCTATAGCTCAGCAGGCAGAGCACCAGATTGTGGATCTGGGTGTCGCGGGTTCAAATCCCGCTAGCCACCCTGCCCTTCTCCCCCAATTCCGCACGTTTCGGCCCAACCGCGCGGCCGCGCCCCTCATGATTCCGCACGTTTGGCGCCTACGGCGCAGTAGGGCTTAGGGTCCGAAAAGGCGGTGGCAGCGCGCGCATCGGTGAATCGTGAAAGGTTCGGCCTGGTGCCTCCGCGCCGAGAGGTGTCCATGGCCACTGGAAACCGACAGCGCTCCCGCGGCCACGTGCTCGCAAGTTGCTCTCCCGTCATCAAACAAGACAAACATCACGGCTTGTCCGCGCACGTCAACCGTTGCCTTTCCCAGTCGCCTTGTCACGCGAGATCCCCGACCTGAAGCGCGACCTGGACCCTGGTGCGCTCGCGCTCCGCCCGAGCCCGCGTCTTGACGATCCGCCGGTCGTGGTCGCGCTCACAGAGCATGCAGGGATCGCTGAGAGAGGTCAGGCCACACAGTGAGCAGTGGCCTGGGCGGGCTGGTGTTGGCATTGGGGGCTCCTTGGGCGACTTCAACGCATCGGTGGGCATGACACCGCGTGTACGTGGGGCTCCCCGCCAATGTAGACCCTTTCCCCGGCGTTGCGGCCCAATTCGTCAACAGATGAGCCTCGTGGGCGAGTCCCGACCAAAGGGGAGGGTGCGCCCGTTTGCGCAACGGCGAAGGCTGCTGTACCTTCGAGCATCGAAGGTTAGATGACTGAACAAGACTCTCACAAGATCCACGTCCCTCCGAAGGGAACTCGCGGCGACAAGGTCATTGGCGGTTTCATGTTGAGGCTGGCCAGGCCGTATTTCCGTCGTCAGATCGCGCGCTATCAGAAGGCAGAAGGACCCGAGCAGGAGTTGTTCATGGGCGCGCCGGTGCTGGTGCTGACTACCGTTGGCGCCCGCTCTGGCAAGGAGCGCACCCACGCCCTCGGCGGATTTCCGGACGGACCCGATACCTGGCTGATCGTCGCGTCGAAGGGCGGGTCGGAGACGCACCCCGCCTGGTTGCACAACATCGCAAGGAATCCGGACAAGGTGTGGGTCCAGGTAGGAAATCGCAAGTTTCGCGCCAGTTGCGAGTCGCTCGTGGGCGCGGAGCGCGAGCAGGCCTACGCGCGGGTGGTCAAGGTGGCGCCGGTGTACGGCGGCTACTTGAAGAAGACCGACCGCGAGATCCCCGTGCTCCGCGTGACACCAGCGAGCTGAAAGAATGGCGCGTCCGTCCCTCTACGAGTACGCCGGAGGCGAGCAGGCCTTCCTCGCCCTGGCGGCCGCGACCCACGAACGCTGCCTTCAGGATCCGGAGCTCAACCACCCCTTTTCCCATGGTCTCAACCCGCATCACGTCGAGAACCTCGCCGCCTACTGGGCTGAGGTCCTGGGAGGTCCTCCTCGCTACTCGGACGTGCTCGGCGGTCACTCGGGGATGCTGACCATCCATGCCGGCCAGGGCGCACCTGACGAGATGGGGGACCGCTTCGAAACCTGCTTCATCCAGGCCATGGATGACGCCGACCTACCCGACGAGCCCGAGTTTCGGCGGGCGCTCAGCGAGTACATCCACTGGGCGACTCGCGAGGTCAACTCTTACGCGCCGGCCGGTGCACGCGTCGATCCGGACCAACCGATGCCGCACTGGTCCTGGGACGGGCTGCAGGCCGCGTAACCGTCGGCGCGCGGAAGTCGTTACCCGGGCGAGTGGCACGGATCAAGACGGTCGCCGATTCGGAGGCAGAAGGCGCGCTGGTCGAGATCTACGCCCGGAGCAAGGAGCGCAGCGTGGCCAAGGTCGTCCCCGAGATCCTGCGCACGATGAGCCTGCGGCCAGACTTCCTCGCCGCCGTCGACGCCGCGTCACGTCTTCACTTCGCGGACGGGGCGCTCACGCGCGCCCAGCACGAGATGGTCGCCTCGTACGTCTCCGCGCTGAACAAATGTCGTTATTGACTCAGCTCGCATAGCTGGTTCCTGCAGTTGCAGGGCGAGGCGTACGGGCCGGTCGCGGAAGCGCTGCGCAACGGCGACCTCGACGCGGCGGGCCTGGACCGGCCGCATCGCCTGCTGCTCGACTTTGTGGAAACGATCACGCGCCACGCCTACCGCGTCACAGACGAGCAGGTTCAAGAGCTCCGCGATGCGGGCTGGAGTGATGAGCAGATCGCGGAAGCCGCGTACGATGCGGCGCTGTTCAACCTCTTCGTGAGACTCGCCGACACCTTCGGCATCGAGCCGCCCGCGGTGTACGAGCCCAACGGGATACCCTTGGCCGCTAGGCCAGGCTGAGGTCGGAGTAGTCGTTGATGATCGGGTCCGGGTTGGCACTCGATCCGCCGAGGCCCCAGCTCTTCGCGTAGGGCTGTGTCTGCTGGGAGAGGACCTTTCCGGATGCGTCGCGGGTGATCAAGGTCGAAGTCCCATGCAGGCTCACGCCGACCAACCTACTCGCCTGCGTGCTCAGCTTGGGGAGGAACAGCGTGAGCTGGACGCGATCGAAGCTGTAGGTCTTCTGGACGCTCTTGCCGGCCTTGAGGTCCTGCTTGATCACGTCCGTGAACTCAGTCAGGCCGTCGCCTCCGACTCGATCATCAGGTCGAGCACGACCTGGTGCGCCCAGGTGTCGGCGTTCGCCTGGGTGATCGTCGAATCGAATGCGGTGACGTTGCCTGGCAATGTGACGCGCGGAATTGGGGGCGGGAACCACACCCTCGATGACGCCGGCGCCGGCGTTGTGCCGCCCGGAGGCGGAAGCGCCTGGCCGGCGGCGTTGACCGTCCACGACCCGATGTCGACAGCATTCGGGCCGATGACGAGGGCGAGCGTCGGGCGGGTGCCGTCGGGCAATTCGGGCGCCGGGATGGTTCCGTGTAGCGAGAACTCGGCCGACAGGGGCAGCGCGGCGAGCAGCAGCAGGCTCACGCCGAGCGCGAGCGGAGCGCCGAGACCCAGCCTGCGGATCGCCTCGACCGGGGCGCCGCCCTCTTCCAACGGCGCCAGGAGCCGGGCAAGGGCGAAACGGCCGGCGCACGCGAAGACGAGGCTCGCGAGGATGGCGGTCTTCGTCCAGAACTCCAGCGTCGTGGGTCCCAACAGGACGACCGAAAGGAATGCCACCAGGACGCCGAAGACAAGGCGCCCGGCCTGGCCGTCCGGAACCGTTCTTGGATCGGGAACCATGAAAAACGCGAAGATCAATACCTCCGGCGAGGTCACGAGGATCTGCCAGAGCTGCTGACCGCACATCGGCGTCGCGTACCAGCTGGCGATCATGCAGTGGTCCGGCACCGGGATCAGGGCCAGCGCGACGAACAACGCAAAGGCGGCCATGTATCCCAGCTCGAGCCCGAGAAGCTTCAGCTCCCAGCCGATGAAGAGCCCGCCTCCGATCAAGATCGCGTAGGTGACGATCATCCACGGCCCCATAGGAATCCACCACAGGTCCTGCGGCTCCGTGTACTGGGGCCCGAGCGCGACGAAGGCGACCACGAGGCCGAGGTTGGAGGGGTTGAAGATGTGCCGGCCGCGCCACCGAATCAGATACTTCGACGCCATGGAGAAGGCGACCACGCCGATGAAGATCCACATCCCCCGGGTGCTCCACCATTGGCCGTGAAACGTGCCGGGGACCCGAAGGATGAACGCCGCACTGTTGCCGGTCAGCAGGCCGCTCGCCGGCCACAGGATCACCTTGTCCTTGAAGAAGCCGTATCCGAACTCGATCAGCGCGCCGGTCGCAAGGCAGATCAGGATCTGCGCGATCGACAGCCGGAAGTTGAGCACCGTCTGGCCGAGAGCCTGGAGCGTCAGGAGCACGACGGCGACATGAAGGCGTGGGTCGCGGATGCTGGGAAGCAGGACGGGATACTCGCGGCCGCGGATGTTGACAGTTCGTTGCTTCGCCGCCATGGTCGGGTAACGCGTATTCAACTCCACCCGTTACCCGAATCGATCGCGATGACTGCTCCGACAAAGCTCATTTCAGCGCTGGCGTTGGTCTTTGCCTTGACAGCGGCGTGCGACCCGTTCGGGCTGCCGGCGACCCGCGCCCTGGAGAGCGGAGTGCAGTCGATGTTGTCGTCGGCGAATAGCTTTGAGCTCGCCGGCGACTACACCGCGGACGGAACGCGCTGGACTATCGACATGCAGCTGACTCGGCCCGCGATGCGGCATGTCACGGTCAAGTCGAGCACCAACCAGGTCGAGGCGATCATCATCGGCGGCGACGCCTACTTTCGCGGCCAGGCCTTCCTCGCCAAGCACCTCGGGACCGATCCTCTCTCCCAGAGCATCGCCAAAGCCGCGGGCAACGCGTGGTGGAGGGACACCGCGGGCCTGGTGCCGAGCCTGCCCGACCTCACCGACGGCGCCGTCTTCCGCACGAACTTCCTCGGGCCCGCGGTGACCAAACGAACTGACCACCAGCCGGTGGGCGGCGTCGATGCGGTGGAGCTTTCCGGGGTGCGGGCGGACGTGTACATCGCATCCACCGCCCCGTACGAGCTGCTGCGCGTGCATCTCAAAGAAGGCGTCGTGGTCGACGGGATTAGGTGCTCAATTTCAGCAACCTGTCGACCTTGCCCCCGATCTACACGGTGGTGTCGGTGGACGCAACGACATGCGCATCACCATGCATCGTCTCTGCCAAGCTGAAAAATCTTGGCGGCGCCACCGGCGCCCGCGCCCCCTCGACCGTCGCCTTCACGATGAGCGACCCCGTGAGCAAGAAGGTTATCGGGACGTGCAACGCGACGGTACAGCCGGACGTCGGTTACAACGCGACCACGACTGTCTCCTGCTCGATCAACGGGGGCCCGGTCAACGCGGCGGTCGTCACCGCCACAGCCGACAATCCCGGCCGCGGGTAAAAGAGGCGGAATAGTCCTGCTCGGTACGCCGATTTAGCTCTGTCGATGGGGGACAAGCTCGAGATCACGCCGCGGGGCACCCGCGGCTCGCGGACACCCTGGGGCCTGATCAAGTACCTCCAGCCGCTGATGGCGGGGCAGATCACTCGTTACCGCAAGAACGCGGGCCCAGAGCCGCCCAAGATGAGGGGCTTTCCGCTCGTCCTGCTGACGACCATCGGGGCGAAAACGGGCAAGGAGTACACGCACGTCCTCGGAGGCTTCGCCGAGAGTGAGGGCGCGTGGCTCGTCATCGGTTCCAAGGGCGGCGCCGCCACGCATCCGGGCTGGTTCATCAACCTCGCCAAGAACCCGGATAAGGTGTGGCTCGAGGTCGGGAATCGCAAGTTCCAGGCCAGGCCAGAGCTGCTCAAGGGCGCCGAGCGCGAGGCGGCGTACGCCAAAGTGGTGGCCGTCGCGCCGGGCTACGGCAAATATCAGAAGATCACCGACCGCGAGATTCCAGTGATCCGCCTGAGTCCGGTTACCAGCCCTCCCGGATAACGGCCACACCCCGCGGGGGGAGGCGCAACAATCCGGGGCGCAGGTCGCTGCCGTCGATTAGGTTGTGACCGGTGACGCTGAGTGGGACTTCGACCGCGATCTCGCGGTGGTTGAGTACGAAGAGAAACGATTTGCCACGTCCCTGCCGTCTCACCGCCTCGACACCCTGGGGCATCTCGGCGGCGGGCTCGACACCCGCGTCTGCGCAGGCCATCTGCAGCAAACGTTCCATCGTCCGGGCGTCTGGTCGCGTGCCGAGGTAGTACGCAGTGCCTGAACCGGCCGCCCGACGAGTGATGGCTGGACGTCCGGCCAGCACAGAGCTGCTGAACGTGGCGACCGCCTCCGCCCCGGCGAGCTCGATGTGCTCGCTCCATAGCTCGCCCCGAGCACGCTTCCCGTCATTGAATTCGAGTTCGACCTCCTGGTCGACCGTCAATGGATGGAAGTCCATGACCCGGAGGCCGAGCAGCTCAATGAAGGGCTGTGGATAACCGCCCAACCGAATGTGCTCAGCCGGGTCGACGATGCCGCTGAAGAACGACATAACCAGCGTGCCGCCGGACTCGACGAAGCGGACGATCCCAGCGGCGGCCTGATCACTTACCAGGTAGAGGTTGGGGACGAGGACCAAGCGATAGCGCGACAGATCGTGGTCTGGCCGCGCAAAATCGACGGTCACGTTCCAGTCGAACAGCGTTTGGTAATAGGTCTCGATCTGGTCCACCTGACGAAGGCGACTGGATGGTTTGGAGGGCAGCTCCAGGGCCCACCACGAGTCCCAGTCGAGCAAGACGGCCACGTCGGCTCGACTCTGCGAGCCGCAGACCGAGTCGAGGCGGGCGAGCTCGCGACCGAACCCTACGACCTCCTGCCACGAAGGCGAAGCGTCGACCGGGCCGTGGGGCACCATGGCGCTGTGGTGCTTCTCGGCTCCCGCGCGCGACTGCCGCCATTGGAAGAACATCACGCCGTCGGCGCCTCTGGCGACCGCCTGGTAGCTCCATAGCCGCATCTGCCCAGGGGCTTTCGCTACGTTGACGTCACGCCAGTTGACGCGGTTCGTGGTCTGTTCCATGAGGATCCAGGGCCGGCCGCCGCCGAGCGATCGCATGAGGTCACCTGCCATCGCGGCGCGCATGGCTGAGCGCGGATCCGAAGGGTCCGGATAGGAATCGTTGCTCACGATATCTTCGCGCTCAGCCCACTTCCAGTAATCGAGCGGCTTGAAGAAGCTCATGAAGTTGGTGGTCACCGGAATGTCGGGCGTGATCCTGGTCAGGATCGCGCGCTCACCCTGATGGCACTCGAGCAGAGTGTCGGAGGAAAACCGCATGAAATCGAGCTGCTGGGTCGGATTGGGCCAGGTCGGCGTCCGGCGCGGAGGAAGGATCTCTTCGAACGCGGAATAGCGCTGCGACCAGAAATCCGTTCCCCACGTCTCGTTCAACCGCTCGATCGAGCCGTAGCGCTCACGAAGCCACGCTCGAAACGCTTCGGCAGACACATCGCACCAACATGCGGGAACGTGGCATCCGAACTCATTGCCGACATGCCACATCGCGAGGGCCGGATGCTTCCCGTACCGACTCGCCATCGCTTCGACGAGGCTGCTTGCGGCGGTCCGGTACACGGGGCTGCTCGGGCAGTAGTGTTGCCGGGCACCTGGCCACAGCTTCACGCCGTCGGCGAGGACAGGGAGCATCTCGGGGTGACGGTGCGACAGCCATGGTGGGGGAGACGCTGTCGCGGTGGCGAGGTCGACGCGTACCCCCGCGTCATGAAGCAGGTCCATCACGCGGTCGAACCAAGCGAACTCAAACTGACCTTCGGCCGGCTCGAGTCGTGACCACGAGAAAATGCCCAGGGAGACCAGGTTCACGCCCGCTTCCTTCATCAGGCGCGCATCCTCATGCCAGACCTCCTCCGGCCACTGCTCGGGGTTGTAGTCGCCGCCATAAGCGATGTGCGGCAGCCTCGCCCCCAGGAGCGGCTCGGCTGAGTTAACCCTTGGTTGAGCCAAGCGTCAGGCCAGCGATGAACTGCTTCTGCAGAAAGATGTAGACGAGGATCGGAGGGATTGCGACCAGCAGTGCGCCGGCGGCGATCAGGTTGTTGTTGACGAAGAACTCGCCCTGGAGGTTGTTCAAAGCGCTGGTGATCGGTCGCTTGTCGCCGGTTTTCATGAGGATCAATGCCCAGAAGAAGTCGTTGTAGATGAAGGTGAAGAGCAGCGTCGCCATCGCGGCCAGCGCCGGCCTGCACAGCGGCAGCACGATGTTCCACCAGATCCGAAGCACATGCGCCCCGTCGACGATGGCCGACTCGGTGATCTCCTTGGAGATCGTCTTCATGTAGTTGCTGAGCACAAAGGTAGCGAAGCCGGTCTGGAAGACGATGTGGATGAGCATGATCCCGAGATACTGGTCGTAGAGGAATGTGTTGTCGGTGAGGATTGGAAATGAGAACCGCCCGATGTCGATGGAGCCAAACATCGGCAGCGGCGTACTGAGGTAGATACGAAATAGCGGGACGATGATCACCTGCGGCGGTAGCAGGTTGCCGGCCGTGAAGACCATCAGGGTCGCGAGGTTGAAACGCCAGCTGAACTGTGTGCAGGCGAACGCGACCATCGAACTCAGGAGCAGCGTCACGATGACCGCCGGGACGGCGATCACCAGGGTGTTCAGGTAGAAGTAGGGCAGCTCGCCCTGGGTCCAGAGCGTCTGGTAGTTCACGAGGCTGAGACCGCCTGAAGGCCAGGACAGGTAGCCGTGCTGGATCGTGTCGCTGATAGGTCTCAGTGACGAGTAGATCGCCCAGAAGAGCGGAAAGATCCACAGGGCCGCCATCGCGATCAGAAATGCATGCAGGGCGACACGGGCCGGGCGGATCCGGGGCGCGCGGACGGCGGCGCTCACGAGGCCGTCCTCATAACGCGCGACAGAAACACGATGATCGGCCCCAGCGAGATCACGAGCAGGATCACAGCGATGGCCGAGCCGAAGCCGACCAGGCTCGCTTCGCTGATGCTGTTGTTGGTGATCAGGATCGACAGCAGCTCGAGGCCGTTCTTGCCCTGGTTGACGATGAACGCGATGTCGAAAGCGCGCAGCGCCTCGATCGTCGTGATCACCGCGACCACGGTGTTTATCGGCGCCATGACCGGAAAGATGACGCGAAAGAACGTGCGGAACTCGTTGGCGCCGTCGACCTTGGCCGCCTCCCGCAGGGTCGGGTCAACGCTCTTCAGTCCCGATAGGTAGATGACCATGATGTAGCCGACGTGACGCCAGCTCGCCGCGATCAGGATCGCGAACAGGTTGATGCGCGGGTTGCCAAGCCAGTCGATTATGTTGTTCGCCTTCGTCAGCCCGAACGCGTTGTTGATGAACCCTTCCGTCGGGCTGAACTGCAGCTCCCAAATGAAGCCGACGATGACGAGCGAGAGCACCACCGGCAGGAAAAACACGCTCTGGTAAAAGGCCGTGCCTCTCAGCTCGCGGTCGAGGAGGACGGCGAAGAAGATGCCGATCGGCGTGGCGATGAACGCGAGCCATGCCAGCCAGATCACGTTGTGGAAGAACGCCGGCCAGAAGAGCGTGTAGCCCGAGAACATGAATTGGTAGTTCTTCAGGCCGACAAAGTTCTGCGGTCCCACCTCGCCCACGCCGTTGTAGTTGGTGAAGGAAAGGAGGATTGACGAAAGGGTCGGCCACCAGATGAAGATGATCTCCAGCAGCAGGGGGATGCCCACCATGAGCATGAGGACGCGCCGGTCATAGCGCGTGAGGACGTTGTAGCGGCCGCGCCTGGTCGGCGCGAGCTCCCCCGCCTCGGGCGAATCCTCCCGGGCGGGGGTGATGCTCGTCGCCACTGCTCAGATCAGCCTATCGGTTCTACTCCGGCGTCAGAGAGTCCCAGAAGCTCTGCATCTGACCCTGCAGGCTCGAGGTGTCCTGCTTGGGGCTCGAGAGGTATCTCAGCAAGAACCCCTGCATAGCGTTGGGTCCAGAAAAGTCAGGTCGCGAGTCGCGGTCGAAGAACTGTGTGATGCGCTTGGCGCCGCTCACGATCTGGGCCGCCTTCTTGGTCAGCGCGGGGTACTGGCTGGGGTCGGCGTCGTTCGCCGTTGGGATCGCTCCTGGCGAGGCCTTCCAGTAGGTGATCTGCGAGGAGCCCTTCGACATGAACTCGAGAAACGCCTTTGCCTGGCCTGAGTCGGTGCCGAGCGTCGGCGATTTCTTGGCAAGCATGTAGACATCGATCGGCGCGTCGAGCGCCTTCTCCGAGTCGTACTGAGTGCCCAGGTCCGGGAACGGGAAGAAGTCGAGCTGGTTGATGTCGTCGGCGTTGCCTCCGGACACGAACTGCTCGGACACAAACAGGCCCAACAGGTACATTCCCGCCTTTTTCTGGCGCAGCTGCTGCGCCGCTTCCTGCCACGTGAGGCCCGCAAACGCGGGTGAGTAGTAAGGCGTGAGCTCGGCCCACTTCTTGAATACGTTGGCGACTTTGGGATCCGTCCACTTCTGCTGGCCGCCGCACAGCCCGACGTGGAAGTCGTAGCCGTTCATGCGGAGGTTCAGGATGTCAAAGGTACCCATCGCCGGCCAGCCGTCCTTGTCCGCAAACGCCATCGGGATCAAGTTGTCCTTCTTCATCTGCTGGCAGAGCTTGATGAAGTCGTCCCAGCTGGTCGGAACCTTGTAGTTGCCCGCTGTGAACACGTCCTTGCGGTAGAAGATGGCCCACGGGTAGTAAGAGGTTGGGACCGCGTAGACGTGACCGTCGTCCCCCTTGACTGAAGCAGCAAAACCTTCGGTGAAGTTGCTTTTGACGTCGTTCCAGACGTCGTCGATGGGCTGCGCCAGGCCTTTCTTGGCGAAGAAACGCATGCGGTGCCCGGAGAACCACGTGAAGACGTCTTCCGGCGTGGCTTGAAGATAATTGTTGATCGTGTTCTGGAAGGTGCCATGGTCGACGGTGTTGACCTTGACTTTGGTGCCGCCGTTCGCCTTCGTGAAGGCGTCGACAACATCCTGGAGGCCTTTCTTAGGCACAGAGTCCGAAAGGTAGCTTCCAAGTGACATGCTGCCGCCCTTGGCCGTGACCGAACCGCTCGTCGTGTTGGGGGTCGTGCCGCCACAGGCTGCGATAAAGGCCGCCAGGCTTCCGTAACCGGCGATCTTCAGCATGTCCCGCCGCGAGAGGTCGAAATCTACGGGCAGTTCGATGCCAGTGCCCGGGATCAGGATCCTCTCCGACGAGCCGGCGATCTTGGGACCGCGCGAATCACCCATCTGACTCCTCCTCTCTGACCGGTTGCACCGGCTGCACACGAGCTGCGGGCATCTAGTCCTCCGCCGAACGATACCTGTCCGATCAATTTTGTCAACGCGGCATGCGACGATCGCAGTGAGTCGTTCACCTTAGAGATTCCTCAGACCAGCGCCCGGTAACGTAGGAAGGAATGAGGGTGGGGGCGACAATGGCGCTTGTCGCCGTCCTGCTCGCGGCCTGCAGTAACTCGCCATCGCCAGGCAAACCACAAAGGCATGTCTTCCTCATCGTGATGGAGAACCACACGCCCGAGCAGGCGCTCTCGGGCCCGTTCATGGCATCGCTCGCCGACAAGTACGGAGTCGCCGAGAACTACCACGCGATCACCCATCCGAGCGTTCCAAACTACCTGGCGCTCACCTCGGGTTCGACGTGGGGGGTGACCGATGACAGCTTTCACGTGCTGCCGCGGTCCGACATCGGGACGCAGCTCACGAAAGGCGGTGTCACCTGGCGCGCCTACATGGAGGGCATGACGAGCGGCCAGTGCATCGACAGCCCGACGCCTTACGATCCTGGCCACAACCCGTTTGCTTACTACGGCGGTCAGTGTCCGCCGAATGTCGTCCCACACGATTCCCTCGCCGCGGACCTCGCCGGCGACACGCCGCGTTTTGTGTGGATCACGCCGGATGACTGCCACAACACCCATGACTGTGACGTCTCGGTCGGAGACGACTGGCTGCGCCAGGAGGTGGTGCAGATCACCACGTCCAAGGCGTTCAAGTCCAACGGCGTGTTGTTCATCACCTACGACGAGGACGACAAAACAGCCGACAACCGCGTGCTCACGCTCGTAGTGACGCCTGACCTGAGACACCGGACGAGTGCCCGCAGGTACACGCACTACTCGTTGCTGGCGACGGTTGAAGACCTGCTCGGGGTCGAGCGGCTCGGCCAGGCCAAAACAGCTTCGGCGATGACCGACCTCATCTCCTAACTCTCCCCCATTCGTGGGTAAGTCCCGGCCCTCGGAGGTAAAGGCCGGGGATGGGGCCTACCTTTATCTATGTGATCGTCTGCGACGTCGGCCCCCGCGACGGCCTCCAGAACGAAGCCAAGACCCTGAGCCCAGCAGTGCGCGCCGAGCTTTGCGACCGCCTGGCCGCGGCCGGCGTCAAGCGCATGGAAGCCGCGAGTTTCGTGAACCCCAAGCTCGTGCCCCAGATGGCCGGCGCCGAAGAGGTGATGACCGCTCTTCACCGCAAGCCCGGCGTGGCCTACGCCGGGCTTGTCTTGAACGAGAAGGGATACGAACGAGCGATCACCGCCGGCGTCGACGAGCTGCACTACGCATTCTCCGCGGCCGACGAGTTTGGCCGCCGCAACCAGAACGCGACGACAGACGAAGGCCTGAAGACCGCGCTGGCGCTGGTAGCTCGCGCGCGAAGCGATCGCATGCCGGTCACGGTCACGATCAGCGTGTCGTTTGGCAGCCCGTTCGACGGCCCGGTCGCGGCGCGGCGGGTGTTGCAGATCGTGGAAAGACTGATGGCCGTGCCACCTGATGAGATCTGCCTCGCGGACACGATCGGCGTCGGTGTCCCCGCACAGGTCCATGAGTTGGTGCGCGGCGCGCGGGAATTGGGCGCGACCGTCGGCGCCCACTTCCACAACACGCGCAACACCGGCTACGCGAACGCGGTCGCCGCGCTGGAGGAAGGCGTGGTGTCGCTCGACGCGTCCGTCGGCGGCGCGGGCGGGTGTCCCTTCGCGCCGAACGCGACCGGCAACATCGCGACCGAGGACCTGGTCTACCTGCTTCGGGGGCAGGGTGTTGAAACCGGAATCGACCTCGACGCACTCGTCGCGACATCGCGTTGGCTCGGCGGTCAGCTAGGCAAAGACCTGCCCGGGATGCTGGCGCGTGCGGGCGACTACCCTGTGCCGAATGCCTAAGCGAGCGGGCGCGCACAAGGTCGCGGTCATCCAGCATCCGCCTGTCACGCTGAACCGGCAGAAGACACTCGAGCGTGGCGTCGAGCTGATCGAGAAGGCCGCGTCCGCCGGGGCGCGTCTCATCTCGTTTCCCGAGACGTGGGTGCCCGGCTACCCGGAGTGGCTGTGGCGGCCGCGTCCGGGCGGCGACTACAAGCTGACCGGCGAGATCCACCGTGGCCTGATCGAAAATTCGGTCGATCTCAAAGCCGGCGATCTGAAGCTGATCCAGACCGCAGCGCGGCGGCTGAAGGTCACCGTTTCGATCGGCGTTCACGAGCGTGACGGCGAGTTCAGTCGCGGGACCCTCTACAACACGGCCGTCCTGATCGGCCCGGATGGCACGGTGCTGAATCGACACCGCAAACTGGTGCCGACCAACCCCGAGCGCATGGTCTGGGGGATGGGGGACGCCAGCGGCCTCCGCGTCAGCGACACGCCGATGGGCCGCATCGGCGGCCTCATCTGCTGGGAGAACTACATGCCCCTCGTGCGCTTCGCGCTGTACGCGCAGGGTTGCGAGATCTACATCGCGCCGACGTGGGACGAGGGCGAGACGTGGATCTCGACCATGCGTCATATCGCGGCGGAAGGACGGTGCTGGGTGCTCAGCACGGGCTGCGCGATGCGCGGCAAAGACATTCCGAAAGACTTCCCGCAGCGAACCAAGCTCTTTCCCGACCTCCTGTCCTGGTACAACCCGGGCGACTCGGTGATCGTCGATCCGCGAGGAGTCCTTGTCGCCGGACCGTTGCACGAGCAGCACGGAATCCTCTACGCGGACTGCGACCCCGCCGTCGCTTCAGCGGCCAAACGGACACTGGACGTCGCTGGGCACTACGGACGGCCAGACATCTTCCACCTGGAGGTCAAGCGCGAGGCGCTCGCACCGATAGATTTCGGCTAGTTGCGCGCTCCCGCCTGCAGTTCGTACAGGGCGCCGAACTTCTTCCGTACGTACGCGATCCAAGGCTTTGCTGTCAGCTGCTTGCCAGTGGCGCGCTCCATCAGCTCGTTGGGCGTGAACTTGCGCCCGTGTCGGTGCACGTTCTTGCGCAGCCAGCCGAGCAGCGCGCCGAACTCTCCACTTTCGATCTGGGAATCGAGGTCGGGGATGTCCGCTCGCACTTTCTCCATCAATTGAGCGCCGATCAGGTTGCCGATCGTGTAGCCGGGGAAGATGCCGAAGCTGACGAAAGACCAGTGGATGTCCTGCAGGGCGCCCTGGCGATCGTTGGGGACGTCGACGCCGAGGTAGGACTTGACGCGCGCGTTCCAGGCTTCCGTCAGGTCCTTCACCTTGAGCTTTCCCTCGAGCATCTCGTTCTCGAGCTCGAAGCGGAGCAGCACGTGCATGTTGTAGGTGACCTCGTCCGCTTCGACGCGAATCAGCGATGGGTAGGACCTGTTGACCGCGCGGTAGAAGGTCTCCTCGTCCACGTTGTGCAGCGATTCGTGGAAGACGGCCTGGAGGCTCGGATAGAAATGGCGCCAGAACGGGCGGCTGCGGCCGATCAGGTTCTCCCAGAGTCGTGACTGCGACTCGTGCACACCCGGAGACGCGCCGCCGTAAAGCGGCGTCCGGGCTATGTCGCGGCCCATTCCCTGCTCGTACATCGCGTGCCCGGATTCGTGTATCGAACCGAACAGGCACTCGTTGAAGAACTCACGGGAGACGCGCGTCGTGATGCGAACGTCGTCCGGGCCGAAACCGCTAGAGAAGGGATGGGTCGAGATGTCCTGGCGCCCGCGCTCGAGGTCATAGCCAAGCCTCTTGACGACCTCGAGCGCGTACGAGACCTGGAGATCGGGGTCGAAATCCCGATGCAGGGCGCTGTCATCGACCGCGTCTGCATGCCGCCCGATATCCGCGACGAGTGGCACGATCGCCTCCTTGAGCTCGGCGAAGATCGCCTCCAGCTCGGACGTCTTCATGCCCGTCTCGGTGCGATTGAGGAGCGCGTCGTAGGGGCGTTCCTTGTAGCCCAGCGCATCTGCGATGCGCCGGTTGAGCTCGATGTTCTTCTCGAGGTACGGGGCGAACAAGGGGTAGTTCTCATCGTGACGAGCTTTCTCCCAGACGGGCCGCGCCACCGAGCCGGCGCGGGCGACCTCGGCGATCAGGTCCGGTGGGAGCTTGCGCGCCTCCTCGAAGTCGCGACGCGTGACGCGGACCAGGCTTGCGTCGTCGGAATCGAAGTCGCCGTCGACGGTTCCTTCGAGCGAATCCAGCAGCCCTCCGACCTCGCCAGACGTGAAACGCACATGCGACAGGCGGAGAAGCGTCGAAAGCTGCTCGGAGCGTGACTGCACGCCTCCGGGCGGCATGTAGGTTTCCTGGTCCCATTCGAGGAGCAGAGCCGCGTGGCTGAGGTCGCTGACCTCGGCCAGGATGTCCTTCAGGTCCTGCAGCTTGCCGTTTGTGTGCCCCGCCACCCTTACGGGTATTCTCCCGAATGCGCGGATTGCCCCGCTAGCTCAGTGGATAGAGCATCTGTCTTCTAAACAGAGGGTCGGGGGTTCGAATCCCTCGCGGGGCACTTTTTGGGGAATTTCCCGCGTCTGCCGGCATTCGCCGGATTGAGGGTCGCGTCAATGCCGCGGCTGCCGGCACTCGCGGTTGCTAAACGAGGGAAGAGCGCCCCCACCCTGCGACGCGGACCAAAAACGAAGCTCGGCCCCGGCGCCCTTCCCTGACATGCTCAACCCTGTTCGGCTGTCATCTGATCGAACTAATTGAATTAACGCCGACCGGCAGGGCGACTCGCCCATAAAAAGCCTGACCGCCGGCTGATCGGGCCGACGGCCAAGAGTTTTGGGGAAGCGGTATGGCCGGGCACCCGATGCCCGTTGGAGGCCTACGTCCCCATGCCCTCGACTACCCCACGGCCAGCATATGCCTGGCCAGTCCCAGTGTCACTAGGAACTTTGCCCAACCCTATATGAGCCGGTCCCTGCCCAAGGGGAACTGTGATGCCTGGACCCAGTCAGGAGCCGAACTCGTGGCACGCTCGCGACGAACTCTGGCAGGGCAGCCCACGGGTTTCGTACCCTGCACCGGTAGCCGTGCCCGATGAAAGCTTGATCGACAAAGCGCGCGCGCTCCATCAACGTTCCCATCCGCAAGTGCGGCGGGTCGTGGTCGCCGTCGTTGGCTTTTTGCTTCTCTGCGTCGGCATCGCACTGCTGGTGCTGCCCGGCCCTGGACTGCTGGTGATCGCCGCAGGAATCGCCGTCCTCGCGCTCGAATTTCCGTGGGCCGAGCGGCTTGCGAAACGGATCCAGATGGCGGTCGAGACGGTGCTGCGTCGCCTGAAGCTCCTGAAGTGATGTGAGGGCCGGCCGGGTACGCCCGGCCGGCCCTCGTCAGGTGCCCTTCAGGCCGCTCGCCGCTTCTCCAGCGAGTCGATGAACTCGCGGAAGCTGCGCATCATCAATCGCAGCTTTTCTGTGTCGGCGTTGCCTTCGATGTCGGCGTGCATCCGCTTGACGTGCTCCCGCATCGATTTCGCCATGTGATCCACGGCCTCCTCAACCAGGCGCTCCGCCTTCTTGACCGCGGCGCGTGGCTCATTGATGAACTCGGACTGGATCTCATCGAGCCGCCGCCTGAAGTCGCCCATCTGGGGCCAGAAGTCCATCTGCTCCATCGGGCGGTCCGTGCCGGCCATCGTCCCTTCAGTGCGGGGTTGCTCGGACTCGCGCGGATGTTGGTCCTCGTCGCCGACCGGTTCAGTCCGACCCATCACCTCGGGATTGGCACGCATCGACTCGCGCTCGGCCTGACGCCGATCTTCCGCCTTGCGCTCGTCGCGTGTCTCACGTCCCATATCGCTCATGAGGCGACCTCCCTGCGGGAAGCCTCCCGCGATTCCTTCGCGGTCCCGATCGCGTCATCGACCATGTGCTTGTAGTGCACCATCGCCTTACGCATGCCTTCAGTGCCCTGTCTGCCCTCGTCGCTCGAGGCCGCCGCGCGCGCGTGTTGCAGGTCCTGCGGCACGTCTCGCCCATCGGGCATCGTCGCCCCGCGCTCACTCAGGATCAGCACCGCGACACGGTCGGCTTCCTGCACCGCGGCGCGCGGATCCTCGATGAAGCGGCTCTCGATATTGCTCCACGTGCGAGCAAAACGATCGCGCGACTCAGCCGGAAGCGGACGAAGCCGGGATGACCGCCGCGTCAACGCGACGATGAGGGCGATCGCGAGGATGACCACGACCGTAACGACGAGCACAACGATTAGTGTCTGTGTCAATTCTCTTGACCTCCTAAGGAAGGAAACGGGAGGCCCGGTGTCCTTACTCGCAAAGGCGTTTTACTGTTAAGACATGTCGAGTAATCAAAAGCGCCCGCAGATCCCGCACGATATGAGGGCATTCAATGTGAAGTTGATCGAGGAATTCCGCGCCAACCACGGTCAGATGAGTGGCCAGATGGCGGGTAGGCAGCTTCTCCTCCTGACGACGACGGGGGCCAAATCGGGCCGGCAACGGACAGCGGTCGTCGGCTACCGGCCCTATCGTGACGACCTCGCAATCATCGCCTCGGACAACGGCGCGCCGAAAGCACCGCAATGGTTCGCCAACCTGGAGAAGGACCCGGTCGCGACTGTGGAGGTGGGCAGCGAGAAATTCAAGGTCCGGACCCGGGTCGCGTCACCGGAGGAGCGCCCGGAGATCGCCAAGCTGATCGAATATCTGGGACCTCAGCAGAAGCTCACCGAGCGTGAGATTCCGATCGTGATCCTGGAGCGCGTCTAGCTCAATCGCTCCACGGGCCGTTGCCGCTGAAGCGGCGGGGTTCGATCCTGATCACGTAGCCGGGCGGCGGGTTTGGCATCGGTGGGAACTTGACGTCAGGGCCCATGTAGACATGAGCAAGTCGCTGGAGCAGCTCCGGCGCACCGCCTCGAATCACGCGAGCGCGACCGTGCACCACCAGGTACTCGGCCAGCCCATGGTTGCCCATGCGCCCGGTCTCGATCGAAAGCGCCACTCGAGGGTCGCGCTCGATGTTCTGCACCTTCTTGTTGCGCGGCAGCGAGCCGATGACGATCTCGTCGTCCTCCACGCCGATCCAGACGCACGACACCTGCGGGCTGAGGTCGGGATTCAGCGTCACGATGTGGGCGAGGCGGCCGGACTCGAGCGCCGCCATCGCCTCAGGCGAGATGTTTGCCACGCGCCCTGACCGGCGGTGAAGAGACAAGCTGTTCACGTAGCCCGTCCATCCTCGCCTTCCTCATGTTGCTTCTCATGATCCACGCGACGTCCCTGTCGGTCGAGCGGAGCCACTTCTCCAGGTATGGCTTCGCGTTTCGCGGCGCAGCTGCGGCGGCAATGCTCCATCCATAACCCAGGGCCTTGCGCAACACCTCGAACCCCTCGTCGCGGCGATCGGCGGCTGACGCCACGGCAACCGACTTGGTGACTCCGTCCAGGATCACCAGCACCGCGACCGCATCTTGATTCGTTTTGAGGAGCGCAGGCTCGCACAATCCCGCCACAGCGGCGCGCTGCACATAGGGGCCCTCGCGTGCCCACACCTTCATGAGCGAAAGCAGCCCAGGCATGTCCTGCAGCGCCATCGCCACGCCCTCGCGCACCCGCCAACGCGCGTCTGCAGCCAGCTCGTGCAGCCACTTGATCACTGCGTCGGGCTCGATCAGGGCGATGCGGCCCAAGCCGGCGGTGCCGCACAGGGCGAGAAACTCGTCGTGCGACGCCGACAGCCGCCAGAGGCGGTCCGCGTCCGCCTCCTCGGCGACTGCCGCGACCAGCTCGAGGTTGGCTCGTGGGCCCGGAAGCCCCGAATGCTTCCGCAGGTAGGGCTCCCAGTCTTTGAGCCCGCGAAGCTCATTGCGATATCCAGCGACGCGCGGGCCCATCTTGCCCGCGATCCTAACCGACAATTCGAGTATGGAAGCGGCGCGCGCGAGCGCACTCGGTCGCGGCATCCGGTTGGAGATACTGACCATCGCCTGGATGCTGATCGAGGCATGCGTCGCGGTCGGCGCGGGGATCGTGGCGCGCAGCGTCCTGCTGACCGCTTTCGGCGTCGACTCGATCGTCGAGCTCCTGAGCGGGATTGTCCTGTTTCGACTTTTGACAGGCCGATCCGGCGAGACCGCCGCGACCCGGATCTCTGCTGTTTTGCTCATCCTGCTGTGCGCGTACGTGCTTCTGTTTTCGATCGCTGGTCTGGTTTTCCGGATCGAGCCGGAATCCTCGCTCGCCGGCATCGCTGTCAGCGCCATTGCGGTCGTTGCCATGCCTGTGCTGGGGCAACGGAAACGCCGCGTCAACGCCGTGCTGCAAAGTCCAGCCCTCCGGGCCGACATCGCAGAGTCGGTCAGCTGCGCGTATCTCGCCGCGATGACCCTGTTGGGTCTTGTGGTGAGCACCCTCACCGGCTTGTGGTGGATCCAGTACCTGGCTGCGCTGGGGTTGCTCGCCTGGCTGGTACCAGAAGCACGCGAAGCGCTGCACGAATCATCCCCACCCGGCGGCTCCGCCGCCGACCTCCCCGGTGACCAGGGAGGTGAAGAATAATGGCCGGGTGAGTGACGGAGGCATGGACCAGCCCAGACACCATCAAGACAAGCGCCGGCTGATGCTGACGCAGATTCTGCGCAGCCCGGTCCTCAACCCGGCGGGAACGGAGGTCGGCCGCGTGGAAGACTTCATCGTCAAGCTCGGCGACGGCACCTACCCGCCGGTCACCGGTCTCAAGGTGCGCGTCGGGGCGCAGGACGTCTTTATCGGCAAGTCGGTGATCGAATCGCTCGAGCCGGGCGGCGTGCGCCTCAACACCCACACCATTCGCACCGAGGCATTCCAGCGTCGACCCGGTGAGGTGTTGCTGGCGACAGATGTGCTCGGTCGCCACCTAGTCGACGTCGCCAAGGGTCGCATCGTGCAGGCGCACGACCTGGTCCTCGCGCCGAGCCCCGAGGGCTGGTATCTCGCCGGCATCGACCGCAGCCCGCAGGCGATGCTGCGTCGCCTGCTGCCGCGGCGCGGCCGCCCGGACCTACGCCGGCACGCGATCCTCGACTGGAAAGACATCCAGCCGTTCGTCGGCCAGGTCCCGACGGCCAAACTCTTGATGCCCCTGCAGCGCCTCCGCAGGCTTCATCCCGCGCAGATCGCGGACATCATCGAGGACGCCTCGCATGCAGAAGGCCAGGAGATCATCGAGGCGGTCGAGAGCGACCCAGGGCTGACGGCAGACATCTTCGAAGAGCTGGACGCGGAGCACCAGGTGGAGTTCTTGAAGTCGAAGTCCAACGAGGAGGCGGCGCACATCCTCGAGCGCATGGCGCCCGACGACGCGGCCGATCTGCTCGGTGAGCTGGACCAGGAGCGGCGAATGCCGGTCTTTCAGATGATGTCCACCAGCCAGCAGCACAAGCTGCGCAAGCTGCTCCAGTACCACCCGACCACGGCGGGCGGAATGATGAGCCCCGACTACATATGGGTCGTTCGGGGATCAACCGTCGACATGGCAATCGAGGCGGTGCGGACCGACGACAAGTCGCCGCACCAGCTGCTCACGACGGTCTTCGTCACCGAGCAGGACGGCACATATATAGGTAGTGTCGGCGTCGTCGAGCTGCTCCGCTCCGATCGAGCCCGCAGCGTCGAGGACCTGGAGCTGAGCAAGGTCTACGTCCACGGCAACGCGGACTTCTCGGACGTCTCCCTGACCATGGCCGACTACAACCTGACGGCGTTGGCCGTGGTCGACGCGGCGGGCAACCTCATCGGAGCGATCTCGTCTGACGATGTCATCGCAGAGCTCATCCCGGAGGACTGGCGCAACCGCGTCGAAGCCTCCACCGGCGTATAGACCGAAATGTCCGAGCGCGAGTCAAACCGAAAGGACTCGCGCTTGAAGCCAACGTCGGCCGTTCTCGATGATTTGAACCAGGGCGACATTCACGGCGCGTTCGGCACGATCCGTGTGAGCGATGTCACGCCGCGACGCACATGGCGCCGCCGCATTCTCACGTTGCTCGCGATCATCGGACCGGGTCTGATCGTCATGGTCGGCGACAACGACGCAGGAGGCGTCGCCACCTGCGCGCGGGCCGGGCAGGACTTCGGCTACTCGCTCCTGTGGACGCTGCTCCTGTTGATCCCGGTCCTGATCGTCAACCAGGAGATGGTGGTGCGGCTCGGCGCGGTCACCGGCGTCGGCTACGCCAGGCTCATCAGCGAGCGCTTCGGCCGCAGCTGGGGCTGGTTTTCCGCCGGCGGGATCTTCTTGCTGAACTTCCTCACGATCAGCACGGAGTTCATGGGCGTCAGCCTGGCCGGCGAGTATTTCGGGCTCCATCCTGTGATCGTGGTGCCGATCGCAGCCGCGGTCCTGGTCCTGATCACGGTGAGCGGCAACTTCCGGCGCTGGGAGCGGGCGATGTTCGTGTTCCTGTTCGCCAGCCTCCTGGTGCTGCCGCTGCTCGTGCTGAGCCACCCGAGCGCCGACGGAGTCCTCAAGGGCTTTGTGATGCCCGGCGTTGAGGGGGGGCTTACCTCCAACTCGGCGCTCCTGATCGTCGCCATCGTCGGTACGACCGTCGCGCCCTGGCAGATGTTCTTTCAGCAGTCCAACGTGATCGACAAGCGGATCACGCCGCGCTGGCTCGACTACGAGAAGGCGGACACCGTGCTCGGCGCCTTCGTCGTCGTGATCGGTGCGGCCGCGATCATGATGGCGACCGCGTCGGCGTTTTCCGGGACTCGCGAGTTTGGCCATTACCAGGACGCACTCCACATCGCGCAGGGCCTGCACGTGAACATCTCACCGGCGGCAGGCGCCATATTCGCGTTGCTTCTCTTCGATGCCTCCATCGTGGGGGCGTCGGCCGTCACCCTTGCCACGTCGTACGCGTTCGGCGACATATTCGGCCTGCGTCACTCGCTGCATCGGGGCGTACGCGACGCGAAGCTCTTCTATGCCTCGTACACGGGGATGGTGGCGGTTGCAGCCGCGATCGTGCTCATCCCCTACGCGCCACTGGGTCTCATCACCACCGCGGTCCAGGCGATGGCCGGCGTGATGCTGCCGAGCACCACCGTCTTCGCGGTGTTGCTTTGCAACGACCCCGCTGTCCTCGGCCCCTGGGTCAACCGGCCGTGGCTGAATGCGATCGCCGGCGTGATCGTCGGTGCGATGCTCGTCCTGTCGGCGATCCTCGTCATCTCGACCGCGATCCCATCGGTGGACGTTCCGACGTTGCTCGTGGTTCTCGGCTCGGTGGCCGCTGCGGCCCTGCTGGCAGGTACGGTCTGGAGCTGGTTCACCTCACGTGGCGCGCCGCCACCGCCTCGCGTTTCACGCGAGGAGCGCGCCAACTGGCGGATGCCCGCTCTCGCGCTGCTCGAACGTCCTGCCTGGTCGATGGGCCGCCGCATCGCGATCGGCGCGCTGGCGGGTTACCTCGTGCTCTCGATCGTGATGCTTGCCGTGAAGGCGGTTCAGCTCGGGATGCGGTAGGCGGTCCTTCAGGACCGTTAACAGCCCGCTTACAAAGCAATACCGCCCCAGGGTCTAAAATGCTCCCCCGTGCCTCTCGGCCTGAGACCGGGGCACCGCATAAGAGCTTCACGCCGGCGGCTTAGCCCACTACGCACAAGCTTCCTTGTCTTGCTTGCCATCGCTCTGTCGTCGGTGGCGGGTGGTCTTGCATATTTCCTGCCGGCCGCGCAGTTCGCGATCGAGTCCGCGGGCCAGGTCATCAGCGTCCCCACACCTTCTCCGACGGACATCTTGCTGTCGCCGTCGCCGCAGAAGCCCTCACCGAGCGCGGTGACCGGCGCGTTCACCGTCCTCCTGCTGGGCTCCGACGACGACTCGAAGTTCAACGCCGACCACGTCCTGACGCAGTCGATGATCCTGGTCCGAGTGGTGCCTTCGACCAAGCAGGTGACGATGCTGTCGATCCCCCGCGACCTCTATGTCCATCTCTCAACCGGCGGCTTCGGCAAGATCGACGGCGCGTACTCGTACGGCGGTCCGGGAGCGGCGATGGCGACCGTATCCCAGGATTTCGGAGTTCAGATAAACGACTACATATGGGTCGGTCTGTTGGGTCTCATCAAGCTGATCGACGCCGTGGGTGGCATCGACGTGGTCACGAGTCATCCTGTGCTGGACGACTACTACCCCTCAGACATCGCAAGCCATTCTCCTTACGACTATCAACGCGTCGCTATCCTGGGCGGACCCCAGCATCTCGATGGGATTCACGCCATGCAGTACGTGCGGTCCCGGCATGGCGACCTGCAGAGCGACTTCGGGCGATCGCAACGCCAGCAGCAAGTGCTGCTCGCGGTCCGTCAGAAGGCCAAACAGCTGTCGCCCGAGGACCTTCCCGCGCTGTCGGCGGCCCTTGGCGGTGAGCTGAAGACAAGCATCGGCCTATCCAAGGTCGCTGCACTTCTGCCTCTGGCGGCGAGCTTTGACAATCCAGAAGCGATCCGCCAGATCGTCTTGCTTCCGCCCTACACGCACGGAGGCGGCCCCGGTGGCAGTGTCACAGCCAATTGGAGCTTGATCTTGCCCCTGGTCCATCAATACTTCCCATGATCAGTCGCGTGTTGGTCGGAATCGTTCTCGTGGTCGTGATGCTGGCTGCCGGCCCTACGACTTATCTGCTTCTGGCATCGAAGACATCCAAGGTCGCCGCTCCGCCGCAGAAGCCCACCGCATCCGCTCCCCGCCCTCAGGCATATTCGCTGCCCGGAACGCTCTACATCGCTCAGCAAGGCGCCCTGTACAGCCTGGCCGCCGGGCGATTTCACCAGCTGACACCCGAAGCTGGTTGGACCATGCCGGCGTTGGTTCCCGACGGCACTCACCTTGTCGCCATCAAGACGAACGGCAGAAATTCAGACGTATTCGTACTGAACCGATTCGGCTCGGTGACGAAACGCGTGACCAACAACGCAGCTCCCCCGCGCAACCTTGACACCGGCGCCAACCATTGGGCCTTCTACCCACGCCTGAGCGCAGACGGCAAAACCTTATGGTTTGCCTACGATCAGCCGAAGTACGGCTATGACGTGATCATGTCGGTCTGGGCGATGCCGCTCAACGGGACGATCAAGCAAGGCAAGCTCTGGACGAGCGCCAACGATTACTCGGGCGGCGATGTCCAGCCGATTCCCGTCAAGACCGGAATGATCTATACGAAATACGGCTACGGGCCCGACACCAAGTTGGTCGGACAGCTCTGGTTTACCAATCGCGCGCGCGCGGCAGGCAAGCCATTGACGAGTGCCGGCGAGGACTGCCGCAGCCCGGCCATCTCGCCGAGCGGCACCCAGATCGCCATGGTCTGCACATACGGGAAGCAGGTTTCGTACCTGGTCATCGCGTCGTGGAACGGCAGCAAGTTAGGCGCACGCAAGGCGATCATCACCAACCAGCTCGTCGCGCAGCCGATCTGGGCACCGGACGGGTCGGGCATCGCATACCTCGCGCCAGGCGTTCCGGCAGCGCCGTTTCAGCTGTGGTTTCTGCCCAGGGCGGCTTACGCGCCCGTGCCGGCGCCTTCGCCGAGTGCCGCCGCGTCCCCGAGCCCGGTCGTGCCCGTCATACCGAGCCAGCTCACGACGAACAACGGCTTCGACGCAACGTCCCCTCTGGCCTGGGGCTAACTCCTAACCATTGAATGGGGAGGTGTCGCCGAAGGCGACGAAGGGGCTAACACCCAGGTCCTCGCGCGACCACCGGCTCGGCGTTTGCCTTCTCCGCCTGCGGGTCCGTGATGTAGTGCTCGGCGACCATCTGGGCAAGGACCTGTGAGCGCCGCTGGCGGGCGGCATCGGGATTGACTGTTGGGTCGTAGATAGAGGGCGCTTGCGTCACCCCCGCCAGGAGGGCGTACTGGCCGAGGGTCAGGCTCCCCAGCGGCGCGTGGAAGTACACGCATGCAGCTTCAGTCACGCCGTGGTGGCCGTACCCCGTCGTGATCTCGCTCAGGTAGTCGGCGAGGATCTGACGCTTGGTCAACACGCGTTCGATCTTGAGGGCCAGCGCCATGTCCTTCACCTTGTTGTACCCGCGGTCCGATCCGCCGAGGTAGACGTCCTTCGCGAGCTGAGCGGTGATCGTGGAGCCGCCCTGGCACAGGCACAGGTTGGTCACGTCGTAGAGGAGCGCGCGGCTCAGCCCGATCGAGTCGATTCCATGGTGCGAGTAAAAGCGCTCGTCTTCGGTGGCCACGACGGCGTCCGCCAACAGCGGGGGCACGTCGTTTTCGCCCAATAGGGGGACTCCGCGTACCTCGGTCAGCGCCTTGACCCGCGCCTGGATGTCACTTGGGTCGGGTGAGGAGACCCACACCACGGTTCCTCCTGCCAGCACGATCGCAGCCAGCACGGCGAAGGCGAGCGCGAGCCTACGCAGGGGGAAGCGTCGGCCCACGCTGGTTACGAACGCCCGGCCGGTGGGGGCGGTTACGCCTTATCCGGCTGAGTTCGCGCAAGTTCCGTGGGACAATCTGGTCGCGATGACCATCAAGTGGAAAGTCGCCCTTGTGGAGGACGACCGTCGCCTCGCGCGGGCGGTCGCCACAGGGCTGGGTGAAGAGGGCTACACGGTGCGGGCCGTCGACTCGGCCGGCCGCGGCCTGGACCTCGTCCGGCAGTGGAACCCGGACGTCGTCCTTCTCGACCTGATGCTGCCAGACAATGAAGGCCCAGAGCTGTTCGAGGCGTTTCGAGCCGAGACCGACGCCGCGCTTGTCGGTATCAGCGCCCGCTCCTCGGTCAGCGATCGGATCGCCGGCCTGAAGCTCGGCGCCGACGACTACGTCACCAAGCCCTTCGCCCTCGAAGAGCTGATGGCGCGCGTCGAAGCGGTCATCCGCCGGCACCGCGGCAAGGGCGGCGCCCGCCTGTCCGCCGCCGACGTCATGGTCGATCTGAGCGAGGGCATCGCAACACGAGCAGGCCGGCGGCTGTCGCTGACCGGGATCGAGTTCCGAATCCTGACCGCGCTGATGCGCAACAGCGGCCAGCTCGTCACCTACGCCCAGCTGGCGGAGGCTGTATGGGCAGTCACGACTGGGCCCGAATCGAACTCACTCGAGGTGCACATCTCCCGGATCCGGCAGAAGCTCGAGCAAGATGGGGGTTCGAGGCTGATTCAAACCGTACGGGGCCTGGGCTACAGGTTCGGTGCCGAATAGGGAGCATGGCGAGATGAAAGCGCGAAGCGTGGTGACCGGTGCGGCGGCGGCGATCGCGGTGGTGATCGGAGGGGCGGGTAGTGCTTCCGCGAACATCGCGTGGTGCTCGGCGGATCCGCCTGCCAGGACAGTAACTGGCGACGGCGCGAACCTGACCGTGAACACGTATGTCACGGTCCTCAAGCCAGAGGTGCACTACTTGAACGACTTCCAGAGCGAGGCGTCGAACGCGCCTGACGGGAGGGGTGGCACGCTGATCACGGTTCACGTTTACCTGCCTGCCGGCCTCAGCAGCGCCCGCGTCACGAGCAGCGTGAACCGCTACGGGGTCTCGGCCTCCGCGATAGGCGCCGGCGGCTCCCTGGTGACCCTCTACCTGGACGTGCCCAAGAGCTGAGGAGCATGGCCCCGGCCTTCACGACCTTTCCAAGGCCGCTGAAGGCATCGATCGTCGGAGTTCCGGCGGTTGGTGTCGTGCTCGCGGCGCTCGTTGCAGCCACCGCCAGCACCGCATTCGAAGTCGCCGAGCCGTGGCGCTGGTTGCTCGTTCCGAGTTGCTTTTTCTCGATCGCCCTCGCAGAGAGATTTCCGGTCAAGATCGGCCTCCAGCAGAAGATCAGCCTCGGCGCCCTGCCCTGCATCGTGGCCGCATTGATGCTGCCGCACGGGCTCGGACCGGTAACAGCGGCTGCCGGGGTGCTTGCCGGCAACATCCTCGTTCGCCGAACCTGGCCGGAGAGCGCGTTCAACGCCGGCAACACTCTGGCCGCGGCGGCGCTGGCCGCCCTCATCGGGGTGATCGGTCTCGACAGCGACGCCATGCAGGACTTTCGCGCGGCCTTGGCGGCGCTCGTCTACCTGGTGGTGAACCTCGGTCTCGCGGTGCTTCCGGCTGCGCTGCACAGCGGGCGCCCGTACCTGACCTTGGTTGGCCAAGCCCTCTCAGCCACGTGGCCCGCGTCGCTCACCCTTGGCGCGTGCGCCGTGACGGTCTCGGTGCTCGCGGTCGAAGCGCCCATCGCTGCGCCGCTGCCCTTGATCGTGCTGCCGATGATCTATCGAATGAATCGCGCGATCGAGGCGCAGGCGCGGGCAAACGAACAGCTGGCGGGTGTCCTGACCGCGCAGCGGCGATTCCTGACCGATGTGTCGCATCAGGTGGCGACGCCACTCGCCACGATCATGACCAACCTCTCGATCCTCAGGCGCGCGAATCGCGGCAAGCCAGCCGAGGATGCTGTGGACGACAGCGTCGCCGAGGCCGAGCGGATGAAGCGGATGCTGGCCCGCCTTCGCTCGCTCGCGCACGCGGACGAGGATGTGCCGTTGCGCCGAGAGCTGGTCGACCTTGCTGAGTTGACCGCTGACGTCGTTCGCGCGTACACCGCGCAGGCCGCGACTTCGGGCGTTGAGCTCGTCACCGACGTAACCGACCACACGCGGATCAACGCCGACAAGGACCTGCTCCGCGAGGCGGTCGCCAACCTGGTGGACAACGCGGTGCGTGTGAGCCCGCCTGGAGCGAAGGTGACGCTGCGGGTCGATCGGGGCTCGACCGGCCCGATGATCGCGGTCGCTGACAGAGGACCTGGCATCGAAGAAGAGCGCCTGCCCCGATTGTTCGAGCGCTTTCAGCGAAGCGACTCGGGCAGCGGCTTGGGACTGGCGATCGCGCGGCGTGTCGTCGAGCGGCATGGAGGGACGATCCGCGTGAAAACGGCGCCCGGCGCCGGCAGCACCTTCACGATCGAGCTGCCCGCCTAATTCCCTCTCCCCCTGGGGGGAGAGGGTTAGGGAGAGGGGCGGAAGCCGGCACTCGCCCGTCGCAGAGGGTATAGCGAGAGGGGCCGACGTTTGCACTAACTTACGTCCGTGGCCATCATCGTCTGCCCGCAGCCCCAGGCGGCGGAGATCGGCCTCGAGGTCATGCGGCGCGGCGGCAACGCCGTTGATGCGGCCGTCACGTGCGCGTTCGTGCAGGGCGTCATCGATCCGCAGATGTGCAGCATCGGCGGGTGTGGCGCGATGCTCGTCCACGGCGCACAGGGGGGCGACGCTCTGCTCGAGTTCTACGGCACCGCCGGCTCCCGGACGCGCGAAGACCAGTGGGAGTCGGTCTTCATTCGCGAGGCAGCCGACCGGTACGGGTACGTGCTCGAGGGATGGGTCAACGACGTCGGCTATCAGTCCGTCGCGGTACCTGGCACGGTGGCCGGCCTGCATGAGGCGCTGACCAGGTTCGGCACGATCTCGTGGGAGGAGGCGATCGAGCCGGCGATCCCCCTCGCCCGCGACGGATTCCCAGTCCCCGGCTTCGTCCACGGCTACTGGACCATGGACTATGGCCCGGACGTCGTGCCGAACGCCCAGCGGATCCAGGTCACGCCGGCGGCGAAGGCGATTTACACGCACGACGGCAAGCTGTACGCGATCGGCGAGCTGATGGTCCAGGCCGACCTGGCCCGCACGTTGGAGCGGCTCGCCGGCGAAGGCCCCGATCTCTTCTATAAGGGCGACATCGCAGATGCGATCGCCGCCGATTTCGAAGCCCACGCCGGCTTCATCACCAAAGAGGACCTGGAGAGCTACACCGTCAATGTGACCGAGCCCATCCGAGGCACCTACCGCGGCCTGCAGGTGGTGGCCGCGGGGCCGCCCGCGGGTGGTCTGACCCTCTTGCAGATGCTCAACTTTCTCGAGGGCTACGACCTGGGCGTCCACGGATGGCCGAGCACGGAAGCTGCGCGCTTGCTCATCGAAGCGATGGCCTGGGCGGTCGCCGACCGCGAGCTGCACGTCGCCGACCCGCGTTTTGTCGACATCCCAACCGGCGCGCTCGCCGACAAGCACTACGCGGCGAAGGCACGCGACGTGATCGCGGACCGCGCCGACACGACGCACGTCTGCGTGGTGGATGACGCCGGCAACGCCGTCTCGCTATCCCACACGCTGGGTTCGTCGAGCGGTGTGGTCACTCCCGGCCTCGGCTTTTCCTACAACGACTACATGAACTGCTTCGATCCGCGGCCCGGGCGGCCCAACTCGGTGCGGCCAGGCAAGACGAGGGTGACGATGATGACCCCCACCATGGTGTTCGACAAAAACCGGTTGCGCGTGTGCGTAGGCGCGCCCGGCGGGACGAAGATAGTGACCTCGATCCTCCAGATCCTGGTCAACGTGCTCGACCACGACATGCCGCCGGTCGAGGCGGTGAGCGCGCCGCGCATCGATTTCCAGGGCGACATCGTGCAGGCCGAGCATCGGGTTCCGCGCGTGGTGTGCGAAGGACTCGAGCGGCTCGGCTACAGGGTGAATCGCCGCACGCTGAATTACGACACGTACTTCGCGCGGCCGCAGCTCATCGTCGGCGAGCAGGATGGATACCTGGCGGGCGCGTCGGACCCGCGCAAGGATGGCGGAGCGGCGTTCGACACGGAGACCAAGTGAAGTTCAAGGACCGTGTTGCATTGGTCACCGGCGGAGGTCGTGGAATCGGCGCCGCGACCGCGGAGCTCTTCGCGCGCGAGGGCGCGCGCGTGGTGGTGTCCGACATGGACATCGCGCCGGCGGAGCAGGTCGCCATGCCGATCGGCGGTCTCGCTGTTGCATGCGACGTCACGAGTCGGGAGCAGGTCGACGACATGGTCGGGAGAGCGGTGCGGGAGCTCGGCCGGCTTGACGTGCTCGTGTGCTGCGCCGGCATCATCCGCGACAACCTCCTCTTCAAGATGAGCGACGACGACTGGGATTCCGTCATCGACACGCACCTCAAAGGCACTTTTCTGTGCGCGCGGGCGGCGCAGAAGCCGATGGTCGATCAGAAGTCCGGCAAGATGGTCTTTCTCTCCTCGACGTCGGCTCTCGGCAACCGTGGGCAGACCAACTACTCCACGGCCAAGGCGGGACTGCAGGGCATGGCGAGGACCCTGGCCATCGAGCTGGGGCCGTTCAACATCAACGTCAACGCCGTCGCGCCGGGATTTGTGGAGACACGCATGACGCGCGCAACCGCGGAGCGGATGGGCGTCGACTTCGAGGCTTTCAAGGTCGGCGCGGCGTCACAGATTCCGCTGGGCAGGATCGGCCGGCCAGAGGACATCGCGAGCGTGATCGCATTTCTCTGCAGCGACGAGTCGAGCTTCGTCTCCGGGCAGACGATTTATGTCCGGGGAGGCCCCTAGCAAGTTCACCTCTCCTTTTCCTGCCGTAGACGGTCGGGGCGGGCTGCGCGCCCGGCTGGTCCGAAACGGCTGGGCAAGGTCCGATTCGGACGGGCGTTGAGCGTCCTTGTGCGCAGGCTACGACTCCAAGTCAGGCGGCGGAGCAGCAGGCGAACTGTTGTTCGACGCAAGGCGTTTTGGCATCCGCGGCCTCAAATCCGAATTGAATTCGGACGCGAAGGCCAAACTCTTCTCGCCAACCTACCGGTTGTAGCTCCTGCGGGGTTGACTGGTCCGCTGACCGTCTGTTACGGTGGCTCGGTCTTCTGGGGATCCTCCCGCCGCCAGGGCGGGGATCCTCCCGCCGCCAGGGCGGATTCACCAAATCCTAGGGGTAGGCATTGCGAATTAGTCGTTACCTGACCCATGCCGTCGTGCTCGGAATAGCGGTGGCTATGTCCAGTTACGCGGCGATGGACCGTCACTTTCCGACCACGCTCACTGCGCACCTGGGACCAGTGAATGCCGAAGCGATCATGGTCGCGGAAGGTGGGGAGTCCGGTGACGTTTCGCTCGGCCGGTACAGCACCATCATCAAACCGGTGTCGATTCCGACCTCGGCGCCGATCAGCCACCAGCCGTTCACGTACACCGTCGCCGCCGGCGAGAACCTGAGGGCGATCGCGACGAAGTACCACGTGAGCGTGGCGGAGATCCGCTGGTCGAACACCAACCTCTTCTCGAGTGACTCGGTCGCCACCGGCGACCAGATCGTCATCCCGCCGGTACATGGGGTGGTGGTGACGACCAAGGCGACGGACACGGTGGGCGCCCTGGCCACCAAGTACTCGGTCGACCCCCAGGCGATCATCGACTTCAACCGCCTGCGCACGACGACGCTTACCCCGGGCATGACCCTCGTCGTCCCTGGCGGCAAGGGCGGGGCGTTCCCGCCGCCGCCGGCTCTGTGGCAGATCCTGGCGCAGCAGAACACTGCCCCGTCCTCCTTCCCGGTGAAGGTCATGGGCTGCTGTCTCGGCCCTTACGTCAACAACAAGTTCCCGGTCGGCTGGTGCACCTACTACGTCGCGACCAAGCGGAACGTGACCTGGAACGGTGACGCCGGCTACTGGTACCAGAATGCGGCGGCGCAGGGCTACGCGGTTGGACCGACCCCGAAGGTGGGTTCGATCATGGTCACATGGGAGAGCTGGGCCGGGCACGTCGCATACGTCGAGGCGGTCAATTCCGACGGATCTTGGGTGGTCTCGGAGATGAACTGGGTCGCGTTCGACGTGATCGACGAGCGAACCATCAGGCCGGGCCAGCTCGGCTCGCGACTGGTCGGGTTTATCTACTGATCAGGTAGCCGCGGCCTCGGCGCCTCGCGCCGCCCAGTCCTGTTCCATTCTTTCCGTGTCCTGCTTGACCGTTTTCAGGCCCATGGCCGCGGCCACGGCGGCGAGGATGAGCAGGGTAGGCGAGGTGATCAGGAGCGCTAGTTGAAGGTTGCCGCCGAGCCAGTCCGAAAGCAGGCCCACGTCGAACGGGGAATGGGAGTCGCCGAACACATGCGCGACGAAGAGGAGCAAGGTCACCGCACTCGCCCGAAGGCCAGGCGACACCACGTTTTGGGATAGGGCTGTGAATGGTCCGGCGTAGAGGTAGAGGGCGATCACCGCGAGCAGGAACATCGGCACAAAGACCGGGACCGGCCCGATGTTGAGCGGGCTGAGGATGGCGATCGTGACGAGGACGGCGCCCGCGACAAAGCCGGCGATCCCGACCTCGAGGTGAGCCCTCGGCGTCTTGAGCGCCCGTTTGTCCGCCAGCCAGCCGCCGGCCAGGGTGCCGATGAGGCCGCCGACGACGATCACCACTCCGGCCAGGAGACCGGCGTTGGTGGCGCTCAGCTCGAATCTCCGTTGGAGTACGGTCGGCAGCCAGAAGGCGTTCGAGGCAAGAACAAAGAAGAGGAGGGTCTGGGCGGTGATCGTCGCCCTCAGCGTCGGGATGCGCAACAGCTGCAGGAACTGCTTCAGCCCGGCGTCAGCCGTCCTGGCAAGGCTGGGCCCCCTTTCTACGGCGCCTCTCAGTGGTTCTCGCATTCGGTACGCCAGGAGCGCGAAAAGAAGGCCTGGGCCACCCGCGATGAAAAAGACCGAGCGCCAGCCGAATTTGTCGGCGAGGTACCCGCCGCCTGCGAATCCGAGGGCGATGCCGACCGTGCTCCCGGCTCCCCAGATTGACATCACCCGGCTGCGCTGCTCTTTCGGGAAGTAGTCGGACATCAGGCTGGTGCCGGCGGGGTAGTAACTGGCTTCGCCGATGCCGACCGCGGCCCGGCTGACGAAGAGCTGGAAGTAGTTGCGGGCGAAGCCGGTCAGCAGGGTGGCGACGCTCCAGATGGCGATCCCGACCGCGATCACGTTCTTCCGCACGCCGCGGTCGCCCCAGTAGCCGAAGGGAACCGCGGCGATCGCGTAGACCAGCAGGAAGGCGGTGCCGAACAGGCCTATCTCGGAGTCGGTGAGGTTGAGCTCCCGCTTGACCATCGGCGCCACCGAGGCGGCGACGTAGCGGTCGAGGTAGTTGAAGAGGTTGATCCCGAACATGAGGGCCAGCACGTATCGCGCGTACCCTCTCGTCACGGGGGAATTATGCCGTTGGACGCCCCGGCGCCATGGCCGAGGCATCGGGCGTGATTGCGTACGATTACGGCTCTTTGGTGGGTCGGCTGGGCATTGGCGAGCTCAAGTGGCTGTAAACCACCCGCGAAAGCTGTGGGGGTTCAAATCCCTCCCGGCCCACCAAAACCCATGACCTGATCCTGGCTCGGCCAGGCGCGATCAACGAGCTTCGTCACGGCTGCTTCACGGTTCTTGCGTGGGATGTAGTGGTCGATATGGCCATCAACGACTTCGAGTCCGTCAAACAGACGACCGAGGAGCTCTCGACGGATCGCGGGGGATGCCGGCATGAGCGAACAAAGCGAAACAAGCGAATCAACTAACTAAGGAAGCTGCAGCCTGTGGACGAGACATTCGCAATCCACTGGCGCAGTGTCAGAAGTGTGGCGGCTTGTCTCAACTTGCCACAGCGATCCCCGTGAGTACTGTCGCCCCATCCCGTGAGAACGCACTCGCGCCGTTTATTTCAGTGGTGCCGGACTGGTTTCAGGAGTTCATGCGGGTCACTGCGGATCTGACACACATCCGTGACGAGGCGATACCGTTCGCGAGCACTTAGGCCGCCGGATACCAATCCATGTCCGAATACTGTTGACAGTGAACCGGCAGTCCGTTGATCATCGCGGCAGGATTTTGCAGGGTTTCGTAAAGGCCTTATTCAACAGACGATTCCGCAGCTTGCTCCTGGCAATCGCCGGTGTTCCGATCGCAGTCTCGTATTTGTGGAACGCGTTCCTGCAACTGCTCTTGAACCCCAATCTGGTTCCGACCGACTTCCACGAGGCTTATCTGACCGCCGCCACCTCGATCGCGGCGGGCCAGGACCCGTATGGGCCTTGTCACAACGCGGCATGTTTCCAGCAGCTGACCAACAGTGCTACCGTCTATCCGCCGCTGATGGGCTGGGTGCTACAGCCAGTCATCAACGTGAATCAAACGGTTCTCGCCGTGGGCGCACTTGTCACGTGCCAGATCGCGGTGATGACATTTCTCATCGCCACGTTGGTGGCTCTCAGGGTCTCGGACTGGCAGTTGGTTGTCCTCTGCGCGATTGCGACCCTCAGCTATCCACCGCTTCTTGACCAGATCCGCTACCTCAACGTGCAGGTTGTCCTGCTCGGCCTGAGCGGGATCTGGCTGCTCGGGTGGACGAGGCGCGATGTCTGGTGGGGAGGCATAGCCACGGGTATCGGTATCGCGTTGAAGCTGGTACAAGCGCCCACACTCCTGCTGATCCTCTGGAGACGCCGCCTCGTAATGCTGCTCGCGGCGGTGGCTGCGTGGACCGTCCTGTGGGCGGTGGCGGTTCCCCAATACCTTCCGGAATACCTGTTCAGGGTGCTGCCGGCAGCGGGAGGCGGCACAGGCTACGGGAAGAGCGTCGCACCAATCGCCACCATCGCGCGGTTACTACACCCACAAGCCATGGGCCATCCGGAGCTGGGAACCGGAGTCGGACAGTTCGAGAGGGCGGTTGCGCTGCTCGTCGCCCTGGCAGCGCTCGCTCTGACGGCGTACTGCGTGGGGCGATCGAGACGACCGGTGGAGCTCTGGCCGATCGAAGCAGCCGCTGTGGTGGCCGTCGCCCCCTTGCTCAGCACGCTACTGTGGCCGGGCCAGCTGACGCTCCTTTTACTGCCGTTTGTCGTGATGATCGTTTTCACGGTGAGAGCTGCCGAATGGCGATTGCTGACGATGGTTGGCTTTGCCTGGGCTTTGACCGGCCCGATTTACCTTGCGTTCACCAATGCCTATGCGTCGGGTTATTACTGGCTTCCCATCATTCGTCCCTGGGCTGAATCCGCGCTGGTTGGCATGGTGCTGCTCTGGGTCGCGGTGTTGATGACGCTGCAGATGTATCGCCGCCCAGAACGGGTAAGGGCTTAGCACCTCTTCCGTAAGCGATCACCTGAAACGCCGTTCGATGTCCCCGCGCGGATGCTCAACTGCAAGCTCGCTCATCCGCTTGACCAGCCTCTACTCGTAGTCCGCCGGCCGGGCGCCTCGGGTGCTTGCGGGGCCCTTTAAGGCATCATCGTGCCTTTTCAATTCGTCGCCTGAGCCGACTGTTTGCCAAGGTGACTAATACCGGCGACCACTGGGCATAATCGCCGATGTGCCGGTGCCCCCTTCCCTGGCCGACCGTGACGGCGCACTGCTGGTGATCGCCGCCCGGACAGGACAACAGCTCGCCGCCCGCCGGCTGGCCCCAATGGGTCTGACGGTCCAGCTCTGCGGGGTGTTGAACCGGCTGGCCGTGGGTCCGATCTCGCAGCATGAGCTCGGTGAGCAGCTGGGCATCGACCGGACGACGATGGTCGAGGTGATCGACGACCTTGAAGCCAGGGGTGTGGTTGTCAGGCAGCGGAACTCTGCGGACCGGCGCTCCTACTCGATCCAGCTGACGGCCAAGGGCCGAACGTTTCAGAAACGAGCCGCCAAAGCCTTTGACGCCGCGGCCGACGAATTCTTCGGCCCCCTCAAGGCACGCGAGCGCCACATCCTCGCCGATATGATGCGGCGGCTGATCGCGTCCGCCGATGACAAGTTGGGAAGGTCGATCTAATAATCCGATTCGCGTCCTGCCGGCGATCATCACTTGAAGGAATCATCCGCTCAAGGGAATAACCGCCGAGCCATCGGGCTTCTGGTCGGTCATGAGCTCCACGACTCCCGATCCAAAGCCTCTCGTCAGCCAAGCCGTCAACGGAATCAAGCTCGGACCGCGCGCCCGCGGCATCGTCCGCGCCGCGGCCCGCTTGATCAATCCGCTCATCTTGCTCGTCGCCGGACGACGATGGATGCCGATCCTCGGCGTCCTCCGCCACCGCGGCCGGGTGTCGGGTCGTATGTACGCGACCCCACTCGGCATGCGGCCGCTCGGCAACACGTTCGTCATGCCGCGCACCTTCGGAGAGGACGCCGCCTGGTATCGGAACGTGCTGGCGGCGGGTTGGTGCGTCGTCACCTACCGGGGTCGCGATTACACGCTGATCGGGCCCGAGGTCGTCGAATACGCGTCCGCCGCGCCGGCTTTCCCTCGCTACGAGCTGGCGCAGTTTCGGCTGGTTGGAATCAACGAGTACCTGCGCTTGAAGCAGGCACCCGCGGGCTGGTCACAGCCCACATAGCGCGGCCAGAGCCCGCGCACGCCCGAACAAGGCCACTGGAGGAAATTCGAAAATGTCAGAGATATCTGTTACCGGCGACCTGGCGCTGCGTGGCGCCGCGGCACCCCGCCACCTCAACATCGCGCTGCTCGTCATCGCGTTTGCGCAACTGATGGTCGTGCTCGACACCACCATCGTCAACGTCGCTCTACCTTCGATCCAGCATGCCCTGCGCTTCAATCCCACCGACCTGGAGTGGGTCATCAACGGCTACTCGCTCGCCTTCGGCGGTCTGCTGCTGTTGGGCGGCCGCGCTGGTGATCTCTTCGGCCGGCGCAGGACGTTCGTCGCGGGCGTCTTGCTCTTCGCCGCGGGCTCTCTCGCTGGCGGGCTCGCCACCACGTCGTGGTGGCTCATCGTCTCCCGCGTCGTCCAGGGGGCCGGGGGCGCCATCGTCGCGCCGACGGCGCTCTCGTTGATCGCGGACACTTTCAAGGAAGGCACCGCTCGCACGCGTGCGCTGGCAATCTACGCCGGGGCGGCGGGGGGCGGCGGAGCGGTGGGCCTCATCCTCGGCGGCCTCATCACCAACTACTTCTCGTGGCGATGGGTCCTCTTCGTTAACGTGCCAATCGCGCTGCTCCTGGCGTTGGCCGCGCCTCGCGTCCTGACTGGGTCAGAGGGGCGTTCGGGAGGCCTCGACCTTCCGGGGGCAATCTCCGTCACCGGCGGTATGACGCTACTGGTCTACGGACTGTCACGGGCCGCCACGCACGACTGGAGCGACGCGCTCACGGTCCAGACGCTCGGCGCGGCCGGAGCTCTGCTCATCCTCTTCCTGATCATCGAGGTGCGGAGCAAGCAGCCGCTCATGCCGCTGTCACTGTTCGCGAATCGCGACCGCTCTGGCGCCTACGCACTCAGGATGGTCGCCGGCTCGGGGACCTTCGCTGTTCTGTTCTTCCTGACGCAGATCGTCCAGAACGTTCTCGGCTACAGCCCGCTCAAGGCCGGCTTCGCCTTCTTGCCGCTCGGCGTTGGCGTCGTCATCACGGCCCAGGTCACCTCACGCGTAATCGGGCGAGTCGGCCCACGGGTGCCGCTCATGCTCGGCGCACTCGCAATCGCCGGCGGCCTGTTCTGGCTCTCGCACATCACCAATCACGCCGCCTATGCCTCGGACATTCTTGGACCGCTGGTCATCCTCTCGATCGGCTTCGGCCTTGTCTTCTTCCCGACCACGCTCGTCGCGGTGTCGGGGGCCGCTCGCAACGAGTCAGGGCTCGCATCAGGGGTGCTTAATGTCAGCCAGCAGCTGGGCGGCTCGATCGGCCTCGCGGTCCTGGGCACGGTGGCGGCGGGCGTTACCAAGAACCAGCTCCTCAACGTCCGGCCGACGCACGATCTTCTTGGCCAGGCGGTCACCGCCGGTTTCGCGACGGCCTTCGAAATCGGCGCGATCATCGCGCTTGCGGGTTTCGTCCTGGCCGTCCTGGTCATTCGCGTGCGCTCGCCAAAGCCGTCGGAGGTGGCGCTGCCCGAGGCAGCGTGATAGACCCGGATGGCCACCTCATGGAGGTCGGACAGCCGCGGCGACCCGTGGGCCTCTCGTAATCGGGGAATCATTGGTGGGCACGCCCGCTCAAGAGGTGGGCGGGCGCTTCCGCCGCCCCGGGGATCGACCTGCTCGCGCCCAGGTGCGTTCAGTGACTGTTGGTCGGGAGCGCTCCCGCCCACCAGCCCAAAATCGGTAGGTCAAGTTCATCCCTGTTCATCTCACATGTCTCCGCGCAAGGCTGCCGGGTTTGGTTCGTTGTCACATCCAAGGGTGACCGCGCAATTGCAGGCGGTATCCGCGGGAGTAGCCCGCAGTCGTGACGGGATCCAACCCGTCCAATATCTGGTGCGCCTGGCGGCCGTGGCAATCACCTACTGGGTGGCCGCGCGTCTCAGCCTGAACCTTGCCCTTGTCCACGAGCAGGTCACCCCGATCTGGCCGCCGACAGGAATCGCACTGGTTACCTTCCTCACGCTCGGCCCCCGGATGTGGCCCGCCATCGCTCTGGGCGCGTTCGCGGTCAACCTTCCGCTCGGCCCCTCGCCCCTCGGGGCTGCCGTCATCGCGTGCGGCAACACCCTCGCGCCGCTCGTCGCGGCCGAGCTGCTCGGGCGTGCCGGCTTCCGACGGCAGCTGGATCGCGTGCGCGACGCCGTCGCGATCGTCGGGTTGGGGGCTTTGATCGGCATGACGATCAGCGCCACGATCGGCACCTCGGTCCTGACTCTGTCCGGCGCGGTGCCAATGAACAACTTCGCCGCGACCTGGGCAGTGTGGTGGGCGGGGGACGCGATGGGGGTGCTGCTGGTCACCCCGATGCTCTTGAGTCTCGTTCCGCGGCCGGGGCTTCATCATCTGGGCTGGCGCCGCAGCGCCGAGCTGACCGCCCTGCTTGCCGGCATCGGAGGCGTGACTTACTTCCTGTTCGAAAATCAGTTTCGACTCGAGTATCTCGTCCTCCCCCTGATCGCAATCGCGGCATGGCGGTTTCGACTTGCGGGTGCCGCACCGGCGGCCCTGATCGCATCGCTGATCGCGGTGTGGGCGGCAGTAAACGGAGTGGGTCCGTTTGCGTCTGAGACGTTGCTCGAAAAGATGGTCACCCTGCAAGCGTTCAACGTCAGCCTCAGCCTTGCTTCATTCGTGCTCGCCTCATTTGCCGAGGCCCGCCAACAGAGTGAGGAGATATCGCGTCTGTACCAGTCCGCCAGCCTGGCGATTGCCGCCAAGACTGACGCCGTCGATGTCGCAGCTCACGAATTGGGGCCGCCGGTGGCGGTACTCACCAGCTATCTGGCGATTCTTTCTGACGGCAAGCTCGGGCCACCCCCTCCCAAGTGGAGGTCGATCCTATATGTGATGGCGGACAAGGCCTGGCAGGTGAACCGGATCATCAACGAGCTGGTCGAGGCAGCGCGGATCGAATCTACGGTGCAGCCAGCACAGCGCGCCTACCTGGATCTTCGCGAAGCCATTCGAGAGGCGACCGATAGAGCACGGCCACGCGTCGAGCTGAGCGGGGCGCAGATCGCGCTCACTCTGGGACCGGAGCCGGTGCCCGTGGATGCTGACGCCCGCCAGATCAGTCGAATCCTTGACAACCTGATCAACAACAGCTTGACCTACGCAGCTCGTCCGCCACGCCTCAAATTGGATGCCGTGGCCGAGGGAAAACGCGCCATCGTCCATGTCATCGACAATGGCATCGGGATATCGCCGTCCGAACGTGCCCATGTCTTTCAACCCTTTCATCGCACGAAGGACCCGGCATTTAGAAGCGTGCCTGGCGCCGGCCTTGGCCTGTACGCCAGCCGCAAGCTGGCCGAAGCCAATCTCGGCCGGCTCACCCTGGAGAGGACCGAATCCGGCGTCGGGACCTGCTTCGCACTCGACCTGCCGCTGGCCACATCAAAACCGGTTGCGAAGACCACCCCCTGACGCGGCCTGACCTGGTCGCATCGTCCGCGCGCCCTTTGGGCGGATGCCAATCGGGTCCAGCGAACCAAGGACCACATCTTTAGAGTTACCAGTGCGATCGGGCCGTCGCCGTTGCGACATCGCTCGTCGCGCGGGGAAAGGAGGGCGTTAACGGTGATCCCGAGACATCGCGTCTTGTTTCCGCACATCGGCGCGCGGCCACGGGTCCTGGTACCCGTTCTCATGGGCCAGATGGCTCGACCGGCGATCAGCGTGGGTGACGCGCTCGCGACCTCCCCAGGAGGATCCGGCAACGTGCTTGGTCTCGTGGAGATCCGTACCGGCCGTGACAACGAGATATTTGCCCAGGAGCAGCGACGACGAGACATGCTTCGCTGGGTCGCGGGCCTTGAGTATCCGGGTGACGGTCACCGCCGGCTGAGCGTGAGTTTGCGCATGGCAGCGAACCTGGCCAGCAGCGTTCGTGACTTCGCTGCCGAAAACGAAACCACGAGCCTGGTGCTCGAGTGGCCCACTGTGTCCAGCCCCCGTCGCCATGGATTGATCGACCTGAGCCGCCAGCTGTTGCCCGATCGCGGGACCGACGTCGTGTTCGATGCTTGTGGCAGCGCCCTGACGCTGGCTCATATACAAACCGACTCCCAGCACCCCGACCGCTCTCGCCGCGAATGGGACACCTTTGAGCAGATCGTCGATGAGTTGCACAGGCCATCAGCAAAGGTGCGGGTCCGCCACCACGAAAGCGCGGCGATCGGCCTTCTCGAGGAAGCCACCGGTCAAGACCTTGTGATCATCGGTTCGCGGCTCAGTCCATCGAAGCCGGAAATCCCGATCGGTCGCGAGCTCCAGCGCATTGTCCGCCGGCTCGACTGTCCCGTGCTGCTGGTTCGGCCCAAGCACCTTTCGCCCACGGATTCCACCCACGCTGTTGCGTCCAACGGATACGAAGTCTGAGCTCGATGGAGTTGACCCCTGCCCTCAAGGCGATTGGACGCGACGCGGCAAGGGTCCTGGGTCAGTTCTCGCCGATCATCCTCAGCAATCGTGCGCCAGTGGAACCTCAGTCCGACGGTCGGCTCGCACCCGGCGCCGGAGGGCTGGTCAAGGCGCTCAGCTCACTCGCCGCCGCCACGAAGGCCTCCTGGGTCTCCGCCGCCAGGACCGACGTCGAGCGGGGCATCGCCAGGTCGGGCGCCCCCTTCAACTCGAACACGGACGCTGAGGGGGGCTTTCCGATCTTTCTGGCTCCGACCGACGCTGCGGCGTACCAGCTTCACTACACGATCATCAGCAATCCGCTGCTCTGGTTTGCCCACCACTATTTGTGGAACATCGCCGTGGAGCCTGTCGTTGACCAAAGTCTTCATAACGCCTGGTGGGACGGCTACCGCGTGGTCAACGAGGCTGTGGCCAGGACTGCGCTCGCAACAGCTCGCTTGCTCCCCCGCCGCCCGCTGTTCCTGACCCAGGACTATCAGCTTTACCTTGCTCCGGAGCTCATCCGATCCGAGATGCCAGATGCGGCGATGCAGCATTTCGTGCATATTCCCTGGCCTGAGCCACGCTATCTGAAGGTGCTTCCGGCAACGATGCGTGAGCCGATCTTCAAGGGTCTTCTTGCGAACGACATCATCGGATTGCAGACCAGCCTGGACGTGCACAACTTCCTACGGTGCTGCGTCGAGTTGATGGGCCTGCGAGTCGCGGAGGCCGAGGGAGCGGTTCTGTACGGGGGCCGGCTGGTCTGGATACGAGCGTATCCAGTGTCCATCGATGTGGACGCAATGAGGCAGCTCGGCGAATCGTCGAAGGTCCGGGAGCTTGAGGCCGAGGTCGCAGAGTGGCGGACCGAGAAGCTGATCGTTCGCGTGGACCGCACGGATCCATCGAAGAATTTGATCCGCGGTTTCCTTGCCTATGAAAGGCTGCTGGAGGATCACCCCGAACACCACGGTCGTGTGGTGCTATGGGCCTTTCTGCAACCCTCGCGACTCGACGTCGTGGCCTACCGCAATTATCTCGACGCCGTGCAGGAGACAGTTCAGCGCATCAATAGGCGATTCGGGTCAGACACCTGGGAACCGACACGGCTTGAGCTAGGCGAGGATATCGATCGAGCGGTTGCCGCATTCAAGTCGTATGACGTTCTGCTCGTCAATCCGATTCTGGACGGAATGAACCTCGTTGCGAAAGAGGGGCCGGTGGTCAATCAACGGTCGGGTGTGCTGGTCCTCTCAGAGTCTGCCGGCGCGCATGAGGAGCTTGGCACGCACGCGCTGAGCATCAACCCCTTCGATGTCGACGTCACCGCCCGAGCAATCCATCGGGCGCTCCAGATGGCACCGCTGGAGCGAGCCGAGCGCTCGAACGCGATCGGGCAGATCGTGGCCACAAATGACGTCGCGCGCTGGATCCGACTTCAGCTTGAGGACATACGCTCCCTGACCCCACCACTCCGAGGTCGGTCGGGGGCCCCAGACGCGCGACCGGTGCTCGTCGGCAGATGAGGGCGGCTGCGATCAGGCTGACGGTGCTCGGAGAGACCGTCAAAGCCTCGCTATAGCTAACCGCCGGCACCCAGCGCGTTCTTCTCCATCTCTGATGTCGTCAGGTTGCCGGGCTTTCTCGCTATACGCCCGAGCAGGTCGCGCAGCGTGCTGGTCTCATCCGCGTTGAGGTCGCGAATGGTCTCGCGCTCGGCGGCGTTGAGAGCCTTCGTGGCTCGAGAGAAGAGGGTGCGGCCCTTGCCGCTCGTCACGAGCGCATACTCGCGGCGGTCGTTAGGGTTGCGGCGACGCAGGACGTAGCCGGACCGATCAAGCTCGTCGATCACGTCAACCATGGTCGCCGGGTCCATGCGCAGGCGCCGGCTCAGCTTCTGCTGCGAGATTGGTGCCTCGCCCACGACAGTGGCCAGCGCGGCATATCCCTTCGCCGTGAGGCCGACCTCACCCAGCGCTCGGTCTGCTTCCTCTCGGGCGATCAGGTGGGCGCGGGCCAGAAGGAATCCAATCCGGGTTGCGAGTCCCACTGGATAGTCGACCGCCACGACGCAAATTATAGCTGCGCTCAATAATAGGTAGCATAAATCATTGGTATCGCCTATTATCTGGCCCAGGAGCGTGAGGAGCGTTCGTTCTAGGAGTCCAAAGAAGTGGTTAAGACCGTCGGAGTTGCCCTCGTCACCGGTGCCTCCAGGGGCATCGGCCCATTCATCGCGCGGTCCCTGGCTGAACGTGGTTACTCCGTGTTCCTGAGCGGCCGCTCGGCCTCGGAGCTCGAGGCGGTCGCGCGCGATCTGAAGGCCAACGGCCTGACCGCCGTTGCTATGCCCGCGGACCTGACCGTCGCAGAAAGCGTCGAAGCGCTGGCCAGAACCGCCGAGCGCCAGCTCGGCCGCGTCGACGTGCTCGTAAACAATGCGGGGGGCGACCCGCAGCGCGAGTTCGACGCCATGACATGGTTTGAGAACGAGGCGATCTTCCAGCTCAACGTCATCGCGCCGATGCGTCTGGCCCATCTCCTCCTGCCGGGGATGCTCGAGCGAGGACGGGGGCATATCGTGAACATCTCGTCCATCGCGGGGCGGGTCGGCTTTCCGTATACGGAGGTCTACGCGGCCGCCAAGGACGGGCTCATTGGTTTCACACGGGTGCTCCGCAACGACTACAGGGATCGCGGCGTGAGCGCATCGGTAGTCGTGCTGGGCGCCATCCGCGACGCCGGTCAGGGCCAGCGCACCGCCGACCAGGTCGGCATGAAGATGCCGGTGATGGGAACCTCGCCGGCGAAAGCCGTCGGCAAGGCTGTCCTCACAGCGATCGAGAAAGATCGCGCCGAGATCGTGGTCCTGCCCGGCCCGGGCCGCCTGATCAAGGCACTAATGGACCTGTTTCCGTCGATGGGTCCCGCCATGAATCGGGTCGCCGGTGCCAACGCAACCATGCGGCGAGTGATCGAGTTCCGAAAGCAGTCGGCAGCCCGGTGAGTGTCGGAGGGCGGGCCGAGACAAGTTCGTGAGTCATCGCCACGCGTTCCGACCTCGGATGTCGATTAGGGACGGCCTTGATCGTCGTCTAGCTAGGGGTTGCGACGAGATGGCTGGATCGCTCCCCGGATAGGAGGTCGGCGATGGATGTTCATAGCAACCGGCGGGCGATGCAATGGTGGTCGAAGGGCGCTGTAGTAATCCTGGGCACACTTGCCTTGAGCCCGGGAACGGGGATCGCCCTCGCAAGCGACACCGCAAACCGACCGACGATCGGCGACACGACGATCTTTGCAAGTGCACCGGCGCCCGGGCATCTCTTCGGGGTGGCCGTGGACAACGACCGGATCTACATCTCGACGAGCGCCGGCGACTTCTTTGCCGACCCGGCGACGGGCGGGCACCTCAATTCGGACGGCGAGCGGGTATTTGCGTACGACAGAAGCGGCAGGCTGGTCCAGACGACCATCATCACCACGCGGCCGAACGCGGATATGGGCTTGTTCGGTCTCGCGTTGGACGGAAACCCAACGCCGGATCATCAGCTCTACATCGCGGACATGAACGGGCGGATCCTCCGTATATCCCTCGACCAGAAGAACCCCACGCCTGAGGTGTTCGCGCAGCCGCCGTCAGAGCTGGCAGGCGGCTGGATGGTCACGATGTGGAACGACCTCGTATTCGATCGTGCCGGCAACCTCTACATGACCGACGACAAGCCAAGGCTCTGGAAGGTCACCCCGGAAGGGCAAGCCTCGATCTGGTTCGAGGACCCCAGGTTGACCGGACTCTTCGGCTTTGCCGGCGGCCCGTTGGGTGGCCGGATCGACCCAAGCGCCAAGTTCTTCCGAGGCCGTCGTGTACCGGCTTCCCCTGGTCGAGCATCCGTCCGCATCCGACCTCCAGTTGGTGCACCGATTTCCGGTCGTCCCTGGCCAGGCACTTCCACAGGCCTCAGGACTGGCGTTTGCGGCTTCCGGCAACATGTATGTCGGCCTGATCGGCACCGACCAGGTCGCGGTGCTGGATCCAAGCGGCAATGAGATACGACGAATCTCAAGCCCGCTGTTTCACTCGCCCTGGGGGCTTGCGTTCGTCGGGCAGTCGCTGCTTGTAACCAACGCGGACATCCAACCCTTCGAGATCCCCGATCACTGGAAGGTGCTGAAGGTGTTCGTGGGCGAGAGGGGACTGGCTCTCAACAGGCCGAGAACCTCAGGCGAGGATGACCAGGCTTAGAAATTTGGCTCAGCTTCGGAGCGGGCGAGGGGTGAGGCCGATTTGGTCTCACCCTCTGAGCCGCCGGCCGCGGTCCTAGAGGGTCAGGATGACGTTGCCGGTCTTCTGCTCGGTTTCGACGTATCGAGACGCTTCGATAACCTCGGCGAGCGGGTACGTGCGGTCGACGACCGCGCGGTACCTGCCACCTTCGATGAGCTGCTTGATGAACAGGACATCCTGTTTGGTGTAGCGAGGCGGGAGCCGGAATACCACTCGCTTCGCTCCTGAACGAGAGGGCAACACCGCTCGAATCAGATTCTCGAGTCCGTCAGTTGGAAGGTAAGCGCCGCCAGGTTTCAGGGAGTCTCTGCATCGTCGGAACGAGTGCTTGCCGACCGCGTCGAAGATCACGTCGTACGTCTCGCCGTTCTTGGTGAAGTCTTCCTGCGTGTAGTCGATCACCTGCTCGGCGCCGAGCGAGCGCACCAGCTCGACGTTCTTCGTGTTGCACACCGCGGTGACGTGGGCGTCGAAATAGCGGGCGAGCTGCACGCCGGCGGTGCCGATCGCGCCCGAGGCGCCGTAGATCAGGATCCTCTGGCCCTTCTTGAGATCGGCGCCCCTCAAGCACCAGAGGGAGTTGAGCGCCCCGTCGGGGATCGCCGCCGCGTCCGCGAAGCTCATGGCCGCCGGCATTTGTGCGATGCGCGCGCTCTCTTTCACGCGGAGGAACTCCGCGTGAGCACCAAATCTGAATCCGGTGCTCCCGAAAACACGGTCGCCGGCTCGGAAATCGGTCACCGCCGACCCGACCTCGGCCACCTCGCCCGCAAACTCGCTGCCGAGGACCGGCTGTCTCGGCCGCGGGAATCCCGAGATGGCGCGGCTGATCAGCGAGATGGCCAGGCCACTGCGACTGTTGGCCTCTCGAGTCGCGCAATCTGACCGGGTGACGGCGGCGGCGCGGACGCGCACCAGCACCTCGTCCTCGGTGGGCACCGGCTGCTCGATCTCTTCGATCCGCAGCACGTCCGGCGGACCGTACCGGTCGTAGACAACCGCCCTCATGCCCGCATTCTCGGCGCATCGCTGAGTTCTAGACTGGGCGGCATCGTGACCGCCCCCACCCCGCGTGTTGGCTACGCGACCATCTCCGCTCGCGGCCTGGATTGGGAGTCGGTCCCGATGCGCCTTTTCCAGAAGGCCAAGAAGCTCGGGACCTGGGATCCCCAGTCGCTCGACTTCTCGTCCGACGCAGCCGACTGGACCGGCTTCGACGACACCGAGCACGATTTCCTGCTCCGCACCCTCGCCTTGTTTCAGGCCGGTGAGGAGGGGGTGACCAGCGACCTGCTGCCGCTGATCATGGCCGTCGCCGACGAAGGCAGGCTCGAGGAAGAGATCTATCTCACGTCCTTTCTTTGGGAGGAGGCCAAGCACGTCGAGTTCTTCCGACGCTGGCTGGACGAAATTGCGATGGCTCACGGAGACCTCGCGCACTTCATGTCCCCCAGCTACAGGCAGCTTTTCCTTGTCGAGCTGCCTGCTTCGCTGAACGCGCTGAAGACCGATCGCTCGGTCGAGGCGCAGATCCGAGCGTCCGTGACCTACAACATGATCATCGAGGGAGTGCTCGCGGAAACCGGGTATCAAGGATTCCGTCAGTCGCTCGAATCCAACGACAAGCTTCCGGGCCTGCTCGACGGCATCCGCCTCATCGCTCGCGACGAGAGCCGCCACATCCGCTACGGCGTCTTCCTGCTCAACCGCTTGATCAATCAGTCGCCTGATGGTTGGGAGGTCATGAACCAGCGCATGAATGAGCTGCTCGGGCCCGCGCTGGGAGTCGTCAGCGAGTTCTGGGAGCACTACGACGAAAACCACGGCCCCTTCGGCCAGCGCGTGGAAACCTACCTGGATTTCGCGAGCACCCAGTTCGACAAGAGGATGAGGGTCCTCGAACGCGACCGCGGCAAGAGCATCGACGAGATCGTCAAGGCAGCCGTCGCCGACATGTCCGAGGACGAGAAGGCTGGTTCACTCGTCCCCGCCAAGATGCCCTAGCGGCCGTCGCGCGGGCTGGGAATGTACGCCCACGCAGTTCCGTCCCAGCGCTGGATCAAAGCCCAAGATCGCGAGTCCGCCACCAACTCGTCTCCTCATCGATTTGCCCGCGGCCAAGCCTAATGTGGTATCCGGTGCCCACATCAACCTTCAAGCGCCCCAGCGCCCTGATCCCGTTGGCGATGTCGCTGGCCGCCCTCGCCCTGGTCCTGGGTCACACATCAATCTACGGCGTGAGACGCGAAGCGGACGAAGGCTTAGCGGCTCACCTCTGGCAGCTGCTGATGGCAGGTCAGATTCCGTTCCTCGCGTACTTCGCGATCACCTGCCTGCCGCGAGACCCCAAACGAGCGCTGGCCGTTCTCGGGCTGCAGCTCGCAGCTGGACTCGCCGCAGCCGCTCCCGTTTTCCTGCTCAGGCTTTAGCCGCTTCACGGGCCGCGCCCAAGACGTCCTTCGCCGTGTCGTTGTAGTCGGTGAGGCCGGGCCGCGCCAGCCGCACCACCATGTGGCGAGCGCCTGCAGCGGCATAGGATCCGAACCACTCGGCGGCTGACTCAATAGTTCCGGCATGGCACGCCTGGGCGCGGGCCATCACCTCGGCCGGCACGCTGTAGTAAGCCCGCATGTAGGCGTCGAGCTCACCGGCGGCCTGAGAGGCACCATCGGCGATCGCCACGGTCAGATAGACGCCGGTTGCGATGCTGTCGGGGTCGCGGCCGGCGCGCTCCGCTGCCTCCCGCACCGCTCGAAGTCCCGTCGCATATTCGCCAGGTGTCGGGCTGAACGGCAGCCATCCGTCGAAGTTCGCACCGGTTTCGCGGAGCATGCGCGGCCCATTCCCCGCCAGCCAGATCGGCGGACCGCCGGCACGGGAAGGTTTAGGTTGGAGATCCATCCCCGGTTCCTCGCCCCGCCATAACCGCCTGCAGCGCCCGATTGCCTCCAGCATGGCGCCGACCCGGCGGTCGCTTGGCACACCGATGGCGGCCAGCTCGGCGTGCGTGCCCGGCAGCTCCGCACCGGGACCGATGCCGACGATGACGCGCCCGCGGGAAAGGCGATCGAGTGTCGAGAGCGCATGCGCGAGTGAGAGAGGGTGACGGAGCAGCGGCAGCAGCACGGCAGTACCGAGACTGACTCGCGTCGTGGCGCCCGCAACTGCGCTCAGCAGGGAGAGCGGCTCGGCCCGAGGCCGCGCCAGCAAGGAGTCGCCGGCCCACACCGAGTCGTAGCCGGCTTGTTCCGCGTGCCGGGCCGCGTCGACGATGAACGCCAGGTCACTGTCCGCCCACAGGAGCGCCTCCCGCGATGGCAGCAACAGGCCGATTGCTCGCGATTGATTCGTCATCCGATCACCATAGGTCACAGATGCCCGAGGGCGACACCATCTGGCGGACCGCCGCGACTCTGCGCCACGGCCTCGAAGGCAAGCGAGTCCTCGATGCCCGGCCGGACATGCTGAAGCGCCTGGCCGGAACGATCATCACCGAGGTCAAGCCGGTGGGCAAGCATCTGCTGATCCGCTTTGACAACGGCCTCGCGATCCATTCCCACATGCGGATGCAGGGCGCGTGGCACCTCTACAAACGTGGCGAGCGGTGGCGCCGCCCCGCCTGGCAGATGAAAGCCTTGCTCGAGACCGATGATGTGGTCGCCGTCTGCTTCGGTGCTCCTGTGGTGGATCTCGTGCGGGACGAGACGACGAAGGTCGGCCATCTCGGGCCCGACATCCTCTCCGACGATTGGGCGGTCAGCGACGTGGGGAAACGGGCGCGCGCGCTTGGAGCAACGGCGGTAGGCGAGGTGCTACTCGACCAGCGCGTGACGGCCGGGATCGGCAACGTCTACCGGTGCGAGGCGCTGTGGCACGCGCGCATCAATCCCTGGACGAAGACGAACGACCTCGACGACGCGCGGCTGACGGAGCTCTTCGAGACCGTCCATGAGGCGATGCGCGCCAACCTGAACGGCGGTTTCAACCGCCGCTTTCCCGGCTACGGCATCTCAGGGAGCCCCAAGTCCCGAGGCCTGTCACGGGCCCCGGCGTTGACGTAGCGCGATGGCAACCATCCGGGGCGTGGCACGCAGGGCCCGATCCGCCACCAAACGCGGCGCCTCCAATCCGTGGCTCGAGTTCCTCGAGCGGGCCGGGTACATAGTTCGCGGCGTGCTGTACGCCGCGATGGGCACCTTCGCCATGGGTCTTGCGCTGGGGCTGGGCGGCACCGCGACCGACCAGTCCGGCACCCTCGTCATCCTCACCGGCGGGCCCGTGGGCAGGATCCTGCTGATCGCGGTGGTCGTCGGACTCGGCGCCTACGCCATCTGGGGATTTGTCAGGGCGATCTTCGACCCGCTTCACCGCGGCCATGACGCAATTGGAGTCGCCGAACGCCTGGGATTTGCCTGGAGTGGAATCGCCTATTCCTCGATCGCCCTCTTCGCGCTTCACCTGATCGCCGACAGCGCCACGCCGAAGTCGCACGACGGCACGCAGGACGCGATCGCGAAAGTCCTCGCCCTTCCCGCGGGCCAGTATGTCGCCATCGCCATCGGCATCGTCGCGATCGGTGTCGGCCTCGGACAGTTCTTCGACGCGTACAGGGCCATCTTCAAGAAGGACTTGAAACGCACCGAGATGAAAAAGGCGGAGAAGAAGATCGCCGACACGCTGGGGCGCCTTGGCATGATCTCGCGCGGAGTCACTTTTACCCTTGTCGGATGGTTCGTGCTCCAGGGGGGATGGCACCACGATCCCTCGGCGGTACACGGTTTCGGCGGCGCTTTCCTTACGCTGCTGGCTGCGCCCTACGGTCGCTTCCTGCTCGGCATCGTTGCCGCGGGTTTTGTCGCGCTGGGTCTGCATTCTCTTGCCTGCGCGCGCTGGATCCGCCTCCTCGGAAGCCGGCCTTGAGCGTCGTCAAGACGGAGACCAAGGCCACGCGCCTGCTGGTCATCAGCCGCGGCGCCGGCTCGATGAACGAGGAGGTCGAGAAAAAGCTGCGGTCGGCATTTGCCGATCACCTGATCGTCGACTTCGACCCCCACGAGGACATCGAAAAGCTGGTCTCGTCGCGGGCACGAATCATCGTGGCGGGAGGCGACGGCACGGTGGAGTTCATGGTGCGGAAATTCGCCGATTCCCTTCATCCGATCGGCGTCATCTCGCTGGGCACGTTCAACAATCTCGCTCGCGCCCTCGGCCTGCCTCCAAAGATCGAGGACGCGATCCGGGTCGCCCGCCATGGTCACGCGCGGCCGATCACGCTGGGCAGGGTCAACAATCACGTTTTCGTAGAGGCCTGCGCGATCGGACTCTTCGGCGAGACGATCGCCTTGGGCGACTCGGCCAAAGACCTCGAGTTCGGCCAGCTCGCGGTCAAGCTGAGGGACGTCATCGCAGCCAAGCGATTTCAGTACGAGCTCACCGGCGATATCCAGGGCAGCGGCTCCGCGATGTCGCTCGTATTCAGCAACACGTCGTCCATTGGCAGCCAGCTGCCGATCAGCGACGGGACTCCGGTCGACCCTTACCTCGAGTTCTCGGTGCACGCGGGCGAATCGCGGACCGACATCGCCATCCGCGCGTTCAAGTCGGCGCTGCTGATGAGGCACACAGAGGACGGAACCGGCCAGGTCTTCAAGTTCAGCAAGCTCGAAGTCAAGACCAAGCCGCGCGTTCGCGCCTATGCGGACAACTTCCAGGTGGGGCGGACGCCGGCGAAGATCACCGCCTACACCAGCGCGCTCAAGATGCTGTTGCCGAAATGAGCGCGCCTGTCGAAAAGGCCGCCCAGGAGGTCATCGCCGGCGATCCGCGCGACAGCGCCCGCGCATGGCTCTGGCCGCTGACGGTCGCGGTCGCAATCATCTTCGCCATGGACACCTACCTCGTGGCCACCCAGCCTCTGCTGCCATTCGACGTCCCGGTGGCGACAGTCATTCAGTCGTTCCCGTGGGGACCGGTCACGTACATCTTCGATGCCATCAACTACACGGCGGGCTACCTGCAGGTCGCGGTCGGGGTAGCCGCCGTAGTGATTCTTTTTCTGGTCGAGCGGCGCGCGGGCTATTTGATGGCGATCGGCTCCATCTCGAGCCTGCTCGACAACCTGATCAAGCTCGCCATGGCGCGCCAACGTCCGGCCGCCGACCTGATCCACATCCTCACACCCGCACCTGGTTACAGCTATCCAAGCGGGCACGCGGTTTTCTTCACATGGCTCAGCTTCATGCTCGCGTTCTCGCTGGCGCCGCACGTCAGGCCGCGCCGCCGGTGGGTCCTTTGGGTCGCGGCGGCGATCGTGATCTTCCTCGCCTGTTGCTCGCGCGTGTGGGCGGGCGTTCACTGGCCCAGCGACGTGGCCGGCGGATTTCTGCTTGCCCTCGGCTGGTCCGCGTTCGTCGTCTGGCTGCCCGAGCGCTGGCTGCCCTCGCCGACCTGGAAGTGGTTCAGGGCAAGGCGCCAGCGCGCCCCGATCTAATGCTCGGCTCGGACGTCGTAGCGTTTTGCGAGGTCCGCGGGCAAGGTGAGGGCGGGATCCAGCTCCTCGAGCAGCCCGCCTTCCTGCAAGGCCCTGACGACCAGGCTGGTGCAGATCTCGTGGTGTCGCCTGACCCAGCGCACCGGCCACCCGAACAGGAGGTAGAGGCAAGCTCCCAACAGGTCCAGGAAGCCGAAGGCCTGCCCGATCTGGCTGGTCGCGTAGGCAACGACGCGGTTTCGCGCCGCCGCGTCCAACTCGTCGCCCACACGAACCAGGTGATACTCGTCGTCGCGGTATTTCGCGAGCGGACTCCGCACGATGCCGCGCACCTCGGCCTCGATCAGCACGTCGGGAGCCGCGACAAGAGCGGCATGACTCCAGTGCGCATAGACGGAATCGCGTCCGCGAAATCGCCACTTCTGAGCGAGGCTGATGAGTCCCGCGATCAGGTGGTGGCGGTGGGCGAGGATGAAGTCGCCCGGCGACAGCCCGCGGGCTTCCTCGCCCGGACCGAATCGCTGCGCTTGCGCCATCTCGATGCCATAACGCCCAGGGCCGCATGAACCGGCCGCTGTTGGTGGTCGCGCTGGTGATCGCTTTGACCGCGGTCGGGCTGTCGGTGTATGTGGCGGGCCATCCGTTCATCCCGGAGGACGCACTGGTCGAGCGGGACGTCCAGGCGACGGATTGGGGGCCCCTCGCGATCACCTTCCGATTCTTCAGCTGGATCGGTGACGCCAAAGGCCTGGTGGTCGAGATCCTGATCTTCTTCGCGATCCTGATCTTCAACCGCCGCGCGTGGCTCTTTGCCGGGGGAGCCGCTCTAAGTGGTGGCTGGTACGAGGCGGTAAGCCATCTGATCGTGCGCGCACGCCCGACGACCGCCGACGTGCTGCGCGTGACAGAGCATCCGGGCGCGTCGAGCTATCCGAGCGGGCACACGATATTCATCGTCACGGTCACGGTCGTCTTGATGCTGTGCTTCGGCTACCGATTCATACCGCGGTGGGCTCGAGTCATCGGCTGGGTGGCCGTCGTCCTGATCATCGTCGCCAACGCCATCGCAAGGATCTACACCGGCTCGCACTGGCCGACGGACGTGCTGGGTGGGATCCTGATCGCGGTCGCCTGGCTCACGTTCCTGATTTCGATCCGGCTGGTGTCGGATGGCGTGCTGGGCCGCGTCAGAAGCCCGGCGGCCAGGCGAAGTCCGGCAGCGGGCTGACCGTCGGCGGGCTGATCTCCAGCGTGATCACCTCGCGCTCCTCGAGCACGATCGAGCGCGGGTCGCCTGTGAACGCCTGCGCCGCGCCTCCACCGTCAGTCGCAACGAAAACGGCGAGTCGTTCGGCGCTGGTGAGCGTGATCGTCGAGACGTGACCGCTATCCAGGAACTGGTTCTGTCCGCTCCACGAAGCCCACACCTGGAAGAAGTCGCCCAGCGTGAACGCGCGATCGCCTGGGGCTTCGATGTGGATGATGCCCGCTTCGCCGCTGTGCATATGGAGCCAGTAGTAGCAGTAGCTTGTGCGACCGAACGTGGTCGGGATGGCCACCTGCTTACCCTGGTCCAGGATCTGGATCGCGGCGTGATAGTGGACCTGGGTGTGCTCGAGTCCGTCGCACGGCACGCCCGCGGTGGATGAGCCGACGTTCCTGGTCGGCGTAGCGGACGCATTGAAGCGTGTGAACGCAACCAAGGCGAAGACGGAAACCGTCACGAGCACCAACACGACGCCCCCTGCGATCAGGCCGATCACCGCGCCGGTGGAGATGCCGCCGCCACGCGCCTGGCGGGCGGGCACCCACCTGTGGCCATCCCACCACCAGAAGCCGTCCGCCGAGAGGCGCGGGTCGCGCGGGTACTCCAACACGGGAGCAGAAGCCTACACCGGGTTTTGCGAGGCGTCTCGATATCCGCGCAAGGCATCACGCACAGCGGCGGGTTGGCCTTCCAGGCCGGCCTCGACGGCGTCGGCCAGGCGGTCGGCGGCCTCGAGTCGGGCGCGGGTGGCCAGAATGTCGAGCTCGACCCGGCGGCGGTAACTGTTCATCGCCTCGCGGAGCCTGCCCTTCTGCGGTCTCTCCATTCAGAAACTTCTCCAAACCGGGCTCAGGTTCTTCCGACGCAGCCTACATCCGTCTCGTGAAGCTCATGGTGGCGGCCGGCTCGCACCGCACAGCCGCGGAGTAGTGTTGGTCGAAAGCACAAGGAGGTCCGCGCATGGCTGTCTCTCTGGAGTATCTGTTGGTCGAGGACGCCCCGCCTGCGACCATCATCACCCTCAACCGCCCCGACCAGCTCAACGCGCTGTCCACCGGATTGATGGAAGAGCTCACCGCCGAGCTCGAACGGCAGGCATCCAGGGCCGAGGTCCGTGCCATCGTCATCAAAGGCGCCGGCCGGGCGTTTTCGGCGGGCCACGACCTGAAGGAGATGCTCGACAAGACGCTCGACGAGGAGCGTGCGCTGTTCGCGGTCTGCAACGAGCTCATGGCCAAGGTGCAGTCGGTTCCGGTTCCCGTCATCGCCGCGCCCCATGGAATCGCGACGGCCGCGGGCTGTCAGCTTGTCGCGACCTGCGACCTCGCGATCGCAAGCGACGAATGCCGCTTCGCGACGTCCGGCGTGAAGTACGGATTGTTCTGCTCCACGCCCGGGGTCGCGGTGGCGCGGAACCTCGGCCGCAAGCGCTCGCTGGAGATGCTGCTCACAGGTCGCTTCATCGACGCCGCCACGGCGGAACGCTGGGGTCTGATCAACCGAGCGGTGCCGCGCGAGCAGCTCGACGCCGAGGTGATGGCGCTGGTGAACGAGCTCGCGCAGCTGAGCCGATACGCGCTGCAGATCGGTAAGGAAGGTTTCTACAAGCAGGTCGAGTCAAAGCAGGCGGACGCCTACGCGCTCATGGCGGAGGCCATCTCCTGCAACGCTGTCGCTCCCGACGGGCGCGAGGGTATGAACGCTTTCGTCGAGAAACGTAAGCCCGTGTGGAGATCCTAGGGCCCGATCGATCACTGAGGCGATGAGCTCGGCGGCTCGCGCCGCGGCCAAGGCTCTAGCTGAGCCCCAGGCTCCGCCGATGAGTTTCGTCCTGAGCCGCCGTCTTATGACAAAACGCGATTGGAGGCTGGCATGCGACTGGTTGCAACCGAATACCTATCGCTGGACGGAGTGTTCGAAGAGCCCGGACGGTGGTCTGGGCCCTGGTTCAACGACGAAGCTGGTCAGTTCAAGTGGGACGAGCTGCAGGCGAGTGACGCGCAGCTCCTCGGCCGCAAGACCTACGAGGGCTTTGCCTCGTCGTGGCCGACGATGGAAGGCACAGGGGAGTTCGGCGCGAAGATGAACACGATGCCCAAGTACGTAGTGTCTGCGACCTTGAAGAACCCCGAGTGGGCCGGCACGAAAGTCATCCAAGGAGATGTCGCCGACGAGGTACGCAAGCTCAAGAAGCAGCCGGGCCAGGATCTGTTGCTTGCGGGCAGCGGCCAGCTGTTCAACGCCTTGATGGAGATGAACCTGATCGACATCTATCGCTTCATGGTCCATCCCGTCGTCCTCGGCAAGGGCAAGCGTCTCTTCGCCCACGGCACCGACCAGATCCCGCTCAAGCTGACCGACACGAAACGATTCGCGTCGGGGATTGTGATCCTGGAGCTCGAACCGGCGAAGAGCTAGCTCGTGGCAGCTTGCCCTTGCCGTTCGCCGGGGAGGGTCGGACTGGCGGCGCAGTCGCGGCACAAACCGCCGAATACGACACGGTGGCTTGTGACTTTGAAGCCGGTCAGGTTGTGGACCTGCGCGGTCGCGTCGTCCAGCACGCACCCGGGCACCTCTTCCACGCGTCCGCAGCGCTCACATCGGATGTGCTCGTGGTGGCCTTCCCGCAACTCAAAGCGCGCGCGCCCGTCCCCGAGGTCGATCTTGTCGACCACGCCCTGCCGCTCCAGGAGGCTCACGGCGCGGAACACGGACGAGTAATCGGCGGACCCAAGCGAGGACCGCGTCGACTGGAACAGCTCGTCGATCGACCACGCGTGGCGTTCCTCGGTGTCGAGGAGCCGGCGCACCTCGTCGGTAACCGGGCTCGGTCTGGGCATCCGGGCACTATATCGCAAATCACTTGCGCAAGGCGCTTGTGCAATACTCTTGCGCACCTTGGCAGCCCTCCAAATCGAACACGCCTCCGTCCGGTTGGGCGGACGCCCGATCTGGGCCGACGTCGACCTGGAAGTCCAGGAAGGCGAGTTCGTCGCCATCCTCGGACCCAACGGCGCGGGCAAGTCGACGCTGCTGAAGGCCCTCCTCGGAGTGGTGCCCCTGGCCGAGGGTTCGGTGCGCGTCTTCGGCCGGCCGGTCCGCCGAGGCAGCGACGAGATCGGCTACCTGCCACAGCGACGCCGGTTCGATCCAGACCTCCGCATCCGCGCCGTCGACCTTGTGCGCCTGGGTCTCGATGGCGACCGTTGGGGGATGTCGCTGCCGTCGCCCGCGAAAACAAATCGGGTCAGCGAGATGGTGGAGCTTGTTGGAGCCGCCGCCTACCACGACCGGCCGATCGGAGAGCTTTCCGGCGGCGAGCAGCAGCGGATCCTGATCGCGCAGGCCCTGGTCAGCGGCGCCAGGATGCTGGCCCTCGACGAGCCACTCGAGAGCCTTGACCTCAACAATCAGCAGGCGATCTCGGAGCTGATCCGGAGCATCTGCCAGACACGCGCCGTCACCGTCCTGCTCGTCGCGCATGACATCAACCCCATCCTTCCCTTCGTGGACCGCGTTGTCTACGTCGCCGGCGGTCACGTGCTGTCGGGCAAGCCGCAGGACGTCATTCGCACCGACACGCTGACCGCCCTCTACGGAACCCCTGTCGAGGTGCTGCATACGAGTGACGGCCGCATCGTCGTGGTGGGCCAGTACGAGCCCGTCACGCATCACCCCGACGACCACTGATGCCTGAGCAAGGACCGTCGTGGGACGTCGTGGCGGATCTCCAGCTGCTCCTGCAGTTCCACTTCATGCAAAACGCTTTGCTCGCGGGCACGCTCGTCGCTCTGCTCGCCGGCGTGGCGGGCTACTTCGTCGTGCTGCGCGGACAGAGCTTCGCGGCGCACATGCTGTCGCAGGTCGGCTTCCCGGGCGCAGCCGCGGGCGTGCTTCTCCACCTCTCGCCGGTGCTCGGGCTGATCGCGTTTTGCGCCGGGGCGGCGGTGGGCATCGCGGCTCTCGGTCGCGAGGTCGATGCGGGTCAACGGCTTGAATCGGCCGCCATCGGCTCGATCCTCGCCTTCGCGCTGGGCCTTGGATTTCTCTTCGTCCGCCTGTACGGCGGCAGCGCTCAGGGGATCTACGCGTTTCTGTTCGGAACGATCCTCGGCATCACCGACCGTGACCTGCAGCTGACGTTTGCGGTCGCGCTGGTCACGATCGCATTGCTCGCGGCGATCGGACGGCCGCTGATGTTTGCGTCGGTCGACCCCGACGTCGCTCAGGCCCGCGGCGTTCCCGTGCGGATGCTGTCGCTGGCTTTCTTGCTCATCCTCGCCCTTTCGGTGGCGATCACCGTGCAGATCGTCGGCACTCTGCTGATCTTTGCGCTGCTCGTCGCACCCGCTGCGTCCGCGCTCCAGCTCACGGCGCGGCCAGGGCGGGGGATCGCGCTCAGCGTCGCGCTCTCGCTTGCCTTCACCTGGCTGGGACTTGCGCTGGCGTATTTCACGAACGTCCCGGTTGGCTTTTTCATCACGACGCTGGCATTCGCGTTCTACGTCGCGGTCCAGTTCGTCAACGCACGTGGTGGGGTTCTGGCCCCGGCATGAACATGTTCGCGCTCGAGTTCATGCGCAGCGCGTTCATCGCGGGGAGCTGCATCGCGCTCGCGGCCGGGCTCGTCGGCTACTTCGTCGTCCTGCGGAACCAGGTCTTCACGGCCGACGCGCTCGGCCACGTGGCGTTCACGGGAGGACTCGGGGGGGTGCTCGCCGGACTCAACCCGCTCGCCGGCGTCTTCGGCAGCTGCATCGCAGTCGGGCTCGCGATCGGCGCCCTTGGAGGGCGCGCTCGCGGCAGGGACGTCGCGATCGGAACCGTCTTCGCCTGGGTGCTTGGCCTGGGCGTGCTGTTCTTGAGCCTGTACACGACCGCACGAAGCGCGGCGTCCGGAACTCTCGGCGTCACCATCCTCTTTGGATCAATCCTGGGTCTCCAGCCGGCGCAGGTTATTCTCGGTTCGCTCACCGGCGTCGCGACGGTCGCCGTAATGCTCGCCATCGCGCGTCCGCTGCTGTTCCTCAGCATCGACCCCGAGGTTGCGGTTGCGCGTGGTGTCCCCGCCCGCGCCTTGACCGCGCTGTTCTTCGTTCTGGTCGCGGTCACCGTCGCCGAATCGGTTCAGGCGGTCGGCGCGCTTCTCATCTTTGCGTTGATCGTGACGCCCGCGGCCGTCGCGCAGATCCTGTCGACGCGACCCTGGGTTGGGATGGCGCTGTCTGCCGGCATCGCCCTCGCGGTGGTCTGGCTGGGGCTTGTCCTCGCCTTTTACGTCGCCCTGCCGGCGAGCTTCCTGATTACGGGCCTCGCCTTTGCCCTGTACCTCGGGTCGCAGGTAACGCGGCGGATGGGTCGGCTCGGGTGAGGCTCGTCGGGGTCCTCGTGATCGCATTCTTGCTGGCTGCGTGCGGACTCAGCCAGGCGCCGGCTGGGTCGAATAGCTCGGGCAAGATCCAGGTCGTGGCCGTCGAGAACTTCTGGGGCAGCATCGCCGCCCAGCTCGGCGGCGAGCACGCAAGCGTGACGAGCATCATCAGCAACCCGGACTCCGACCCCCATGACTACGACCCGACTCCGCAGGACGCGCGGACAATCGCGCAGGCGAATTACGTGATCGTCAACGGGGTCGGCTACGACGGCTGGGCGATCAAGCTGGTCGCCGCGAACCCAGTTTCCGGACGCCGGATCCTGAACATCGGCGAAATGCTGGGGAAGAAGGACGGCGACAACCCGCACCTCTGGTACTCGCCCGAGTACGTGGGTCAGGTGGTCGACCGTATCGCAGGAGACCTGGGACAGCTTGACAACAGCGATGCGGCGGCCCTGTACCAGCAGGGGGAGGACTATAAGAACAAGGGTCTCAAGGCCTACCACGACACCATCGGTGCCATCAAGCAGAAATACACCGGCACGAAGGTGGGGGCGACCGAGAGCATCTTTACCTACCTGGCGGAGGGAACCGGCCTCGACCTGATCACGCCGCCGGGCTACCTGAACGCGATCAGCGAGGGAGCTGACCCTAGCGCGGCCGATAAGGCCACGGTCGAAAGCCAGATCGCGACGAGAGCAATCAAGGTCTTCGTCTACAACTCGCAGAACTCGACGCCGGAGGTCCAGGGCCTGGTGGCGAAGGCACGGGCCAAGACGATTCCTGTCGTCAGCGTCGCCGAAACGATGCTGCCGGCCGGCGCGACGTTCCAGGACTGGCAGACCGCACAGCTGAACCGTTTGCTGCAAGCGCTCGGCGCCTGATCGCGGGCACCAACCACTTCTTGACGCCAGGAATTCCTCAAGCGTAGAATTCTACGCATGATGAATTTTAGGAGGGAGTGGGATGCCAGCTAGAGAACAGGTCCGCGCCCGTGTGGAGACCTACGTTCAGCCGCTGGTCGCAGGCCTGGTCGCGCTTGTCACCCTGATCGGTCTGATCGGACCGGCGATCAAGAGCCCCTCGCCGCACGACATCCCGGTCGGTCTTGTCGGGCCGCCCCCCGCGACCCAGCAGCTCGCGACCGCGTTCGCGACCAACGCGCCGGGGGCGTTCCACTTCACGAGCTATGGGACGGAGACCGACGCACGCGCGGCCATCGACGCTCGCGACATCGATGGAGCGCTGGTCCTCGGAAGCGGCGGTCCGCACCTGATCATTGCCGGTGCCGCAGGGGATGGCGCGACCGGCGTCATCACCGGCGCTTTCACCAACGTGTTCCAATCGCAGGGCCAGACGATCGCGGTCGAGACCGTGCATCCCTTTGCCCCCGGCGACCCGCACGGCCTGATCTTGTTCTTCGTCATCCTCGCGGTGCTTGTCTCGACATTGATCGCGCAGGCGCTCGAGGGTTTGCGTCGTGGTGTTTCTTTTGCCGCGCGACTGGCCCTGGTCGTCGTCTTTGCGATCGTCGCCGCTCCGGTCGCAATGGGTGTCGCAACGTGGATCGCCGGCGATTACGGCTCCGGATTCTGGACCGCGACCGCGCTCGTCGCGCTCGGGTCGGCCGCGATCGGTGCGGTGGTCGCCGGGGCGGCCGCGTTGCTGGGAAGGCCCGGCGTCGCGCTGGCCGCGCTCGTGGCCGTGCTCATCGATCTCGTCTGCTCGGGAGGCCCGATCGGCAGCCAATTGCTGCCCGACGCATATCGCTGGCTCGCGCCCGGGATGCCCGCCGGACAGCTGTTCAGCGGGATCCGCGGCGCCCTGTACTTCGAGAACGCGGGCATCAGCACCCCGGTGACGGTGCTCAGCCTGTGGCTGGCGGCCGGCCTCGTTCTGGTGCTGCTCGGCGCCCTGGTCACACGTCGCGGCGCGGCTCATGGCGCGGACCGGTAGGAGGCCCGGCCCGGGCCGCACGCGGGAGAAGATCCTCGCCTCCGCGCGGTCCCAGTTCGCCAGATCCGGCTTCGAGGGCACGACCATCCGCGGCATCGCCGCCGGCGCCCGCGTCGATCCGAAGCTGGTCCTCCACTACTTCGAGTCGAAAGAAGGCATCTTCCAGGCCGCGATGGACTTTCCCTTCGACCCGGCGCAGGTCATCCCCGAGCTGCTCAGGCCGGGGCTGGACGGGCTCGGCGTCCGGTTGGCCCGTTTCTTCATCGACATCTGGGATTCACCGGCGGGCGTCCGCGCCCACGCCATCGTGCGCTCGATGGTCACCAGCGAAAGCGCCGCGGCCCTGATGCGCGACTTCGTCAGCCGGGAGATCCTGGCCCGGGTTGCCCAGGCGCTCGAGCTCGACCATCCTCAAGTACGCGCCAGTCTCGCGGCCAGTCAGCTGATCGGGCTGGCCATGCTGCGCTACGTGGTGAAGGTCGAGCCGCTGGCCTCAGCGCCGCCCGCCAAGCTCGCTTCCTGGATCGGACCCACCTTGCAGCGCTACTTCACGGACCCGCAGGCAACTCGCCCATGAGCGGAACCGCCCTGGCCCTGCTGGCCGGCACCGGCGTGATCGCGCTCGTCGACTGGGCGGCCGTCCTCGCATCGAACCGGCGGCTCGAATATGCGGCCAAGCCCGCCGTCATGATCGGCCTGATCGCGGTCGCCCTCGCCCTGCGCCCGACCAGCCCCGCCGAGCGGGCCATGTTCATCGTCGCCCTCGTGCTGGGCCTGGCCAGCGATGTCTTCCTGATGCTGCCGAAGGACATGTTCCTGGCCGGCCTGGTCGCCGCGCTGGTCGAGCACATTGCGTACATCGCGGGCTTTCGCGCCCGCGACCTCAACGTCGAGCTGCTCGCGATCGCGGTCGTTGTCGCTCTGGCCTCGGTCACCGTGTTCCTGCCGCCGATTTACCGCGCACTCGGCAACAGCCGGCCGAAGCTGGTCGCTCCGGTCATTGTTTACGTCGCGGTGTTCGTGGTCATGGTCGCGTCGGCAGGCGGCACCGGATCCACCGTCGCGCTCGCCGGCGCGCTTCTCTTCTTCTATTCGGACGCGATCCTGGCGTGGAATCGATTCGTCAGGCCGGTCCCGCTCGGCCGAATCGTCAACATCGTCCCCTACCACTCGGGCGAGGCCCTGCTCGTGCTTTCGCTGGTCACATGACGGTCACGATCGACGACTTCCAGCGCCTGGACATGCGGGTCGGCATGATCGTCGATGTCGCCGATCTGCCCGAAGCGCGCAAGCCGTCCTACAAGCTGAGGATCGACTTTGGGCCGCTGGGGACGCGCCATTCGGCGGCCGCGCTGAGGACCGAGTACGCGCGCGAAGAGCTGCTCCACCGCCACGTCGTCTGCGTCTTCAACCTGCCACCCCGCCGTGTCGCTGGGGTGAGTTCGGAGGTGCTCGTCCTCGCCGCTACCGACCAAGACGGCAAGCTGCGGTTGCTGAGCCCGGATCCGCCGGCCGAGCTCGGGAGCCGGATCACTTAGCATCACGCCGATGCCGAGCCTGTACACCTGGCTTCTTTTCATCCACGTCCTTGCAGTGGCCACTTTTCTCTTCGCCCATGGCGTCTCCGGCGGCGCATCGCTCCT
>WNGD01000145.1_pt1 | contig 64401 bp, 41 predicted proteins | sample 5400671 | NCBI WGS metagenome assembly WNGD01 (sample SAMN13153369, study PRJNA577476) | soil metagenome | isolation source: 40 cm soil or saprolite under grassland replicate 2 | place: USA:California | collected 2016-06-15
CGTCCATCAGCTCGCACGGTGGTGAACCAGATGGTCGGCTCTTCACGTAAGCGTTGTTCGACATGCGCATTGTTGGGCTTCGTTTGATCTGCCATCATTCCTTCCTTTCAACAATAAGGTCTTCAAGAAAGAGTCTTCGCATACTATATCACAGCGTGTTGAACGAGGGGAAGTGTAAATCCCAACATGAAACTGGTGAAGGAGTACAATTATCAATGTCCTTTTTTGCTGACGCATATCCTCGCCAAATTGATGTATTGACACATATCTCCCCGTTTTGGTGAACTTATGAGTCAAACGACACCCAAAATGGCTACTTTTTTATCTCCTTCTCCCTTGTGTTATATTATTTAAATACACCTATCGGTAAACACCGGATACAGGTGCGATCAAAAAAAACCAGTGAGGATAAAAGTATATGCCGCTAGAAGGCTTGCAACTTGGTCGCTACCATCTTCTGAACGTCCTGGGCAGCGGAGGCATGGGCGAGGTTTATTTAGGAGAAGATGAGCATATCAACCGACAGGTTGCGATCAAAGTGATTCGCACTGAACCTTTGTCGTATCCCGATAAAGAAGCCACACGCGACTCCGAACGTCTGTTTCGACGCGAGATCCGGGCCATCGCAGCGCTAGATCACCCTCACATTCTCCCACTTTTTGATTATGGCGAGGAGACCGTGCATAATATTGCGTACACATATATAGTGATGCCACTGCGCCAGGAGGGGTCGCTGGCGCAGTGGCTGCGGCAGCACAACACCTCACAACTGCTTTCCTCGCAGCAGGTCGCATACATCATCAGCCAGGCGGCCAGCGCTCTGAACCACGCACATAAGCATCAGATTATTCATCAGGATGTCAAACCCTCCAACTTCCTTATTCGCAGCAACGAGGAACAGCCAGATCTGCCGGACCTCATGCTCGCCGATTTTGGCATCGCCAAATTCTACACCTCAACCGCGAGCTTGAGTCAGATCGTGCGCGGCACGCCTGCCTATATGGCACCTGAGCAATGGTCAGGCCAGCCAGTAGCAGCCACCGACCAGTACGCCCTTGCCATCATGGCCTATCTGTTCCTGGTAGGCAGCCTGCCATTCCAGGGTCGCCAGGAACAGGTGATGTACCAGCATCTCGAAGTACAGCCGCCGCTGCCCAGTAAGCTCAACGCGACGCTACCGAAAGATGTTGACACCGTACTTCTCCACGCGCTGGCTAAGAAGCCCGAAGAGCGCTTCGCCACCGTCGCCGCATTTGCCCGTGCACTAGGGCAAGCACTACAAAACACAGCGACCGTGCAGCTACGACGCCCAGTAAAGGGAACCTTAGCCAGCCAGAGTTCATCAGGAGCGCCAGGAAAACCAGCAGAGAAAGCGAAATCACCTGCAAACAACCTGCGTGCCACCCTTACTATCAGCGAAACAGACGCCGCCAACGGAACCAGACGCATACTTATGTTACCAGAAGGGCGGAAAATAGCTATAACGATTCCGGCAAACGTTTCTGACGGACATGTCATTAGCCTGAAAGACCAGGACAAGGGTAAAGAACGCATCATTACCGTCACCTTAGCAATCAAACCATCAGAAGAAGAGCATCCAGCGCCGCCTGATACCGATGAAGACTATATCCATCTATCTGATCACGCTCAAACGGCCAGCGCGCCGCTTCTGCAACACAGCGATCTTATCGATAGAATTAGAGGTATTCCCATAAGTAGAACCGCCTTGATAGTGGGGCTGGTGCTACTCCTGGTGTTGGGTAGCGCAGGAACTTTTTATTTCAGGAACTTCAACTACATTCATCGCGCGATTCTGCTCAATGAAACGGTAAAGAACCCTTACGCACCTCCTGCGGGCTCGTTGGCGCTTAATGATCCGCTCACGGATAACAGTAATGGGTATTTTTGGGGAGAAGGGTCTGATGCGGGAGGAAATTGCAATTTTTTAGATGGTAGTTATCACGCCAGCACATCTATGCAGAACCATGCTCGCCTATGCTATCCCGAAAATACTTCTTTTTCTAATTTTGCCTATCAAGTGCAGTTAACTATTATCAAAGGAAACTGCGGTGGGATCATCTTTCGTGCCGACAATCTGAAATTTTATTACTTTTTTATCTGCCAGGATGGTTCTTTTGGGCTTAGAAAATATATAGATGGAGATACATTTATACTATTACGCCCTGGTAATCAAGTTTCAAATAGCGCATCCTCTTCGCCAATCCATCAAGATCTCAATACATCGAATACAATCGGGGTTAATGCATTCAGTAACTCTATCACCCTCTACATTAACCAGCAGCAAATTACGCAAATCAATGATAGTAGCTATAGCCACGGCAAGATCGGCGTCGCAGCCGAGAGCATCACGACTCCTACGGAAGTGAAGTTTAGCAACGCGCAGGTATGGACGTTCTAAGGGGAAATCAGCCTTCAGAATACCGATCAGGATAACGAACAAAGGTATAGATCAATTGGGTCGTGACCCACAGGAACACGCCTTATTGCTGCATCAGAAGTCCTTTCGCATACAGAGCTGGTCTGCCTTACTGATGGCACGCGCCTGGTCACGATCGCCCTCTGATGCTTGTTCAAGAGTAGCATCAGGGGCAAGCAAGCCAGCGCGGCGTAACAGGAAGAGGGTGCCCACACAATTCAGTATACTGCCCCATTTTTCCCATTGCTGTATAGCTATGTTATGCTCATTGATCTCCTCCGATTTATTTAATGGGGGGAAGAAGAGTACTGGACCCACGCATTCTCGGCACTTTTTCGAAATTGACTTTTCTAGGGGGAATAATATGAATACGCCTGTTTCAATAATGAACGAAACCTCATCCAAATTACTTGATAGCATTAAGTTCGTCGAACCGAGTTTACTTAAAGATAAACTTGTTACTGAAAGCACAAAGCACTTTATTAGGGAGTCACCCTTGATTAGACTTACCATACTGGGCCTCGTGATTTACGCTTCTAAGCAGTTGAAAACCGGTATGAGCTTACTGGATGTAGGAGCAGGAGACTGCCCGTACAAGAGTGTTTTTGCTAATATTACTTATAAAAGTACGGACTTTGCAGGAACAGAATATCATCAATTCAAAGAGATCGACTACGTATGTCCAGCAGATAACATACCTGTAAAGGAAAAGAGTTTCGAGGCCGTACTGTGTACAGAGGTATTAGAACATGTTCCTGAACCTAAAAGGGTCTTAGCGGAGTTCAACAGAGTGCTTAAAAATAAGGGTAACTTGTTTCTAACGACCCCGTTTATCTATCAAGTACATGAGGAGCCTTATGACTTTTTTAGATACACGCCTTATTCTTTTAAGAATTTACTTGAAGAAGCAGGTTTTGAGGTTGTATTTATTACTTCGAGAGGAGGCTGGATCGCCAGCATAGCCAGTACACTTAGAGATATCTCTCTAAGGCCGTCAAGAAATGTAAAAGGCTTGCTCCCCTAAAGTTTTTTGTTCCTCCCAATATTCTCATTCCCCATAGTAGTTTTAAGATTATTACCTATCGAGGTGTTTGCCTGGTTAGACAAAACTTTGGATAAGGCTCAAAAATATACCCCTGGCCACGCATTGCACGCTATAAAGATTAGAGACTTGTAAACACCACTTGCAGGATTGAAGGAAGAAATACGAGCCTTGAGCCGCTCCTTATACCACAGGGGAGCGGCTCTTTGCTGGAAGGAGCATTTCGCGGAAACGCCCGTTTCCCTACGAGTATTTATGATGCGATAAATTAATACTATGCAAATTGCGCATATTATGTTAATGACCGGGTTTATCGCCGCAAGCGATAAACCCGGTCATTAACACAGTCTTACTTATATCAACCTTCATTATTTAGGGATGAACACGAACAGGCTCAGCGCGCCCTGGTGGGCCGGGTCGAGCACGAACTGCACGGCGACGGTGAGCACCAGCAAGGCAACGGTCGTCACGGCAAGGGAGGTTGCCAGGCCGACAGGCGTCACCAGGTGATCGTTCTTGGGCGGCGCGTCGAAGAACATCACCTTCACGACGCGTCCGTAGTAGACGAGCGAGACGATGCTGTTGAGCAGGGCGACGACGACGAGCCAGTTCAGGCCGAGTCCCCAGGATGCCGTGAAGAGCACTACCTTGCTGAAGAAGCCGACCACGGGCGGGATGCCACCCAGCGAGAGCAGGCACAGCGCGGTCCCCGTACTCAGAAGCGGCGCGCGCTTGAACAGGCCCCGGAAGTCCTCGATGCGCTCGCCGCCGGTCAGGTCGCCGAGAGCGATGATGCCGGCGAAGGCACCCAGATTCGTGATGACGTAGACCAGGATGAAGAACAGCGCCGCCGCAATGCCATCCGGCCTGCCGCTGGCGAAGCTGGCGATGAAGCCGACCAGGATATAGCCCGCCTGCGCGATACTGGAGTAGGCCATCATGCGCTTCACGTTGCTCTGGACGGCGGCGACGATATTGCCCAGCGTCATCGTGAGCACGGCAACGATGGAGAAGATGATCACCATCGAGGTCCGATCGAGATGCCATAGATTGCTGTACAGGAAGACACGGAAGAGGAGCGCGAAGCCCGCCGCCTTAGAGCCGACCGAGAAGAAGGCCGTCGAGGTCGTAGGCGCGCCCTCGTAAATATCTGGCGCCCACATGTGAAAGGGCACCGCCGAGATCTTGAAGCCGACGCCCGCCAGGATCAGCACTTCCGCGATCAGCAGCAGGACGTTCCCCTCACCGAGGTTCTTCGCCACAGCGCCCGCGATACCAGCGCCGCCGCCGGTCGCAACCAGGTCCGTCGTCCCCGTAGCGCCGTAGAGTAGAGCAAAGCCGTAAAGCAGAATCGCCGAGGACATCGCCCCTAGCAGCACGTACTTAACGGCGGCCTCAGCGGAGCGCTCGTTGGCACGAATCATGCCCGCCATCACGTAGAGCGGAATGCTGGCCAGTTCGTAGGAAATATACATCGAGATCAGTTCGCCCGTGCTCGCCAGGAACATCATGCCCGAGAGGGAAAGCAGCAATAACGTATAGAACTCGCCGTCCGCTTTCACGTATTTACCGACATAATCATAGGAGGACAGGATCAGCACAACAGCGATAATCAGGAAGATGACCTGGAAGAAGATAGAATATGAATCGACCACCAGCATATTGAAGAATGCGCGGTGGGTTCCCGTGAGCGTGATGGCCTGCGAGATCGTAAATGCGAGCGGCACGACCAGGCCAATCAGCGCAACGCTCACAATGACGACACGTCTCTTGACAAAGAGATCCACCACCAGCACAACCAGCGCGAGCAGCACCAGGCTGAACTCCGGTGCCAGCAGGTAGAGATCCGCTATTTTAAACGACATAATAGCCCCTATCTTATAAACGCCGCTGCTGACTGCATCAACTGCGTCAGGCTCGGCGTGATTGTCTGGATCAACGGCAACGGATAGATACCAACAAGCAGAATAACCGCCGTCAGCGCGTACAGCGGAATCATCTCGCGCCGGCTGGCATCAGGCAGCCAGTTCCACTTCGTATTGAACGGTCCGAAGAAGACGCGCTTGATCATCCAGAGCAGGTAGGCAGCCGTCAGGATCATGGTAAAGACCGAGATGACGGTGATCGCACCCAGATTCTGGTAGCTGGAAGTGAAGACCATGTACTCCGCCACGAAACCCGCCATACCGGGGAGTCCGAGCGAGGCCAGCGCCGCGATCGTGAAGAGCGTCGCCAGCCTGGGCATGCGCTTCGCAACGCCACCAAAGACCGCGATCTCGCGCGTGTGCGCCTTATCGTAGATCACGCCGACGCAGAAGAAGAGCAGGCCCGAAATGAGGCCGTGGCTGACCATCTGCACGGTCGCCCCGGTCAGCGCCGCCATACGGAACGCCTCGCTGCCATTCGAAGCCGCCGCCGCCACGCCCAGCAGAATGATACCCATGTGGCTCACGCTGGAATACGCGATCAGCCGCTTCATATCCGTCTGCACCAGGCAGATAGCCGCGCCGTAGATGATATTGATCAGCGCGAAGATCGCCAGCCAGCCGGCGAACTGGTGAACGCCCTGTGGGAAGAGCGTCAGGCAGATGCGCACCAGCCCGTACGTCCCCATCTTCAGCAGCACGCCAGCCAGGATCACGCTCACCTCGGTCGGCGCGTCGGTATGCGCGTCAGGCAGCCAGGTATGGAACGGGAACATCGGGATCTTCACCGCGAAGGCCACGAAGACCAGCAGGAACGTCAGCAACTGCACCCCCATCGTGATGCCGAAGACCGTCGTCGTGCCGCCAATGAAATGGTGCGCGAAGTATGGCATGCTGGCCGTCGGCGTTCCACCGTTCCCAGCATTGGTAAAGTAGAGGAACAGGATGCCGGCGAGCATGAAGACGCTGCCAAAGAACGTGTAGAGCAGGAACTTCCACGCCGAATAGATGCGTCCCGGCATACCATGTTTGATTGCCGGATTGCCCCAGATACCAATCAGCAAGAACATCGGCGCCAGCTCGACCTCCCAGAACAGGAAGAAGAGGATCAGATCGAGCGCCATAAAGACGCCCATCACACCTGCTTCTAGCAGCAGGATCAGGGCGAAGTATTCTTTGACGCGCTCCTTCTCCCAGCCACCGATGAGCGCCAGCAGCGTGATCAGGGCATTCAGGATTACCAGCGGGAGGCTCAAACCATCGACGCCCAGGAAGTAATCGACCTTGAACGGGATATTGCCGACATTGAAGTTTATCCAGGGCGCGTTTACCTGATCGGCCAGACTTGTCAGGCTGCCGAGGCCGGTTGGCAACACGCGGAAGAATATGGACAGGGATAGCACAAAGACGAGCGCCGCCGTTACCAGGCCGATCCAGCGCGCAATCCTGACAGGGAATGCATAAAGCACCAACGCGCCGATCACCGGCAACAGGATAATCCAGGTAAGATCAGATGCGAGTATCATAACCTTTTTATCCTCTCACAAACGTGACCAGCACGATAACAACAACGATCAGAACCGCAGCGCCGCCGAAGAAACCGATCATGTACGACTGCACGCGCCCCGTCTCAACCCTGCGTAGATCGCTGCCAAAGAACGTCACCAGATAGGCAACGCCGTTGACGATACCATCCACGACATAGGTATCGAATGCCTGTATGGCATGCGAGAGGCCAAGCACAATGTACTTGATGATCCAGTCGTAGAGATCGTCCACATAGTATCTGTTGTACAAAAGACGGTGCAGCCAGAGCAGGAGCGCGTTATTTTCCACAGCTGCATGTAGCCTTGCCGGCTCGACGCGACAATAGAAGACATAAGCCACACTCAGACCGATCAGGGCGACGACCACCCCAACCCAGGTATCGACACTGCTGAGCAGAACAGGAATGTTCAGTGGCGGAGCACCGGGCTGGACGTACGATAAGAAGCCCACCCAATAACCGGCGAACACGGCAAAGAGAGCGAGCACGATCAGCGGAATAGTCATAGTCGGAGGCGACTCGTGTGGCTCGCCCTCGCCGCGATACGTACCGCCCCAGAGTCCGCCCACGCTGCCGTCCGTTCCGCCAAAGGCCAGAATGTAGGCGCGCAACATATAGAAGGCGGTCAGGCCAGCAGTGCCCAGCGTAATGATATACAGGGCCCAGTCGCCGCGCTCAAGGGTCAACCCGATGATAGTATCCTTACTATAGAAGCCGGAGAAGAAGGGGAAGCCGGAGATCGCCAGCGTAGCGACCAGCCAGGTAATAGCGGTAATCGGCATTCGCGTAGCCAGGCCGCCCATCAGGCGCATATCCTGGACTTCGCGATGCGTCGCATGATGCAGGGAGTGCAGCGCGCTACCGGCGCCCAGGAAGAGCAGCGCCTTGAAGAACGCGTGCGTGAACAGGTGGAACATACCGGGGCCGCGTCCGAGATCGCCGCCGACGCCCAGGCCCACGAACATATAGCCCAACTGGCTGATCGTCGAGAAGGCCAGCACGCGCTTGAAGTCGCTCTGCACCAGGGCGATCGTCGCCGCGAAGAGCGCGGTAATCGCGCCGACCCACGCCACAACGCCGAGCGCCTGCGGACCGGCAGCCGCGAAGAGCGGGTACGTGCGCGCGACCATGTACACACCGGCAGCGACCATCGTCGCCGCGTGGATCAGCGCGCTCACTGGCGTCGGACCCTCCATAGCGGGGGGCAGCCAGACGTGCAGTGGGACCTGCGCCGACTTACCGACCGCGCCGCAGAAGACCAGGATCATCGCCGTCGTCAGCAGCGCCTTGTCCATAGTGCTTACGTGGCTGAATATATAAGCGAAATCAAAGGAATGCGTGTAGGCAAACAGGATCATGATACCGATAATGAAACCGACATCGCCAACACGGTTGACCACAAAGGCCTCCAACGAAGCGGTGGCAGGCGACGGACGCTGTTCTTCGGGCTTAGCGCGCTTATTGATCCAGAAACCGATCAGCAGATACGAGCTGAGGCCGACCAGTTCCCACCCGATGAAGATGACCAGGAAGTTCTGCGCGAACGTGATCATCAGCATGGAAAAGGCGAACAGAGACAGGTAAGAGAAGAAACGAGCGTAGCCCGCCGAATTATCCATATAGCCCTGTGAGTAGATCTGCACCAGCAGCGTGACAGTCGTCACCACCACCATCATCGCGATCGCCAGGCTATCCAGGTGAAAGGCAATCGTATAACCGGGAACGCCCCATTCGTAGCTGATCAGAGGCACGCCGCTGGCCGTCAGGGAACCGGTGAAAAGGGAGCCCAGCAGGAGCACCCAGGAGTAAATACAGGCCAGGGCCATGATCGCGATTGCAACATAGCCGCTGACCAGAGCGCCTGGCGTGAGATAGGGCACCTGGGGATCTTCATCATCATCCAGCGCAGCGTGATCAGCATGCTCGTCATGCTCGCCGTGCGCGCTCGCCTCGGCGCCGTGAGCTTCGACTGCGTGCGACGCGGGCGCCTCACCGCGCGGGCGGCTCCGCAGGTCCCATACACGCGTGCCGAAAATGATCACCACGAACGCAAAGAGCGGAGCGAACAGAATCAGCCAGGAATATTGATATAACAACTCCATATACTATCTGTGCGCGAGCTGCCATTGCTGGCAGTGGAGACGCACATCTCCTTTCTTTCTAGTCTGCACCAAATAATACCAGAGCACATTCAAAAACGCTGCTAGCGCCGCTAGTGCTCCGCACTCATTTGAATGCAAGGAGGTACTAGAACTTCAGCACATCGATCTCGCCAACATCCACCGTATTACGTTTGCGATAGATCGCGATCACCATCGCGAGAGCGACGGCTGCCTCCGCTGCGGCTACAGTGATAATGAAAATAGCGAAGATTTGACCAGTCAAGTAGGTAGAATAGGGCTTCGTCTGATCGAAAAAGGAGAAGCCCACCAGGGTGATATTGACCGCATTCAACATAATCTCGATGCCCATCAATACGGCAATAGCGTTGCGCTTCGAGATCGCCCCGTAGAGGCCGATCACAAAGAGGATGGCACCAAGCACCAGAAAATGATTAAGAGTGAGCATACTACTTATTCCTCTCTCCCGATCACAATAGCGCCAACAATCGCCACCAGGAGCACCAGCGAAGCGATTTCGAAAGGCAGGACGTAACTATAGGTCGTCGGGCTATACAGGAGCTGACCGATGCGCACAACATTGTTGATGCCGTCTGGCAATTGAGAGGCACCATTGCTGACATTGGGGATCACACGCTGACTGAAGGTTGCGGCATAGACGACACACGCGCCCAGCAGAGCGCAGATAATGACGGCCACCCACCACTGCTTGTTCGTCGGATTCGTAATGCGCTGACCGGTGATGGGCGTCAACATCAGTGCGAACAGGATCAGGATAGTCACCGCGCCTGCGTAGATGAGGATCTGGACGATCGCGATGAATTCGGCGTTGAGCAGGATATAAATACCAGAAGCCATCGCGAACACCACCACCAGCGCCAGCGCGCTATGCACGATGTTGCGCAGCGTCACCACCAGCAATGCCGACACCACCAGGATCACAGCAATGATCCAAAAAATGACGGACGCTAAGTCCATAAATATACCTCCGGGTTCGTGGGGTTGTAATTTCAGTCTTAGTCCTGGATAAGATGAGAAGATTACAGCCACGTTTCTCTGCTATATGTATTGTATCACCCACGAAGCGGCTCAATACCGTGTCATGGTGCAGGAGAGGACCATTATATCCCTTAGCGATTCTAGCAAAACCTGTGAGATGTGACAAGGCCAATTTTAGCACAGGTGTATAGAGTGGAGTACATTACTTTCATCACATCGTAATGACCCCACCGTTTCGCCTCCCTGCATGGCGATGAGAAGAAGAGGCACGCCTAAATTCCGTTCAGGGCACCTGGAGCGGGTGTAGCTCCAAGATCGAACTGCAACGTCGCGCCATTTTTGATCTTCGTAAATGGCAACCAGGCGCTATTGTACTCTTTGCCATTTATAGACAGGCGTTGCACATATGGCGCGTTCTCGGCGGCTCCCCGGCCAATGATGTGCAGATCATGTCCGTTGCTTAGATGAATGGTCGCAGAAGGGAAAAGCGGGCTGCCGAGTGCGAAACCGGCTGTACCGGGGATCTCAGGATAGAAACCGAGGGCCGAGAAGACATACCAGGACGATATGGCACCACCATCGTCGTTACCAGGCAGGCCGCCGGCGCTCAGCGAGAAATGCTGCGTTTCGATGCGACGCACAACATCCTGCGTGCGATACGGCGCGCCCGCGAAATCGTACTCCCAGGGGGCCTCAAACTCCGGCTCATTGCCTATAAATGCGTACGGACTCGTCAGGCCCGCATTGAGCTGTTTGAAGTGATCATCCAGGCGCTGCAGAACGCGTATGTCGCCGCCCATCATCGTGAACAGGTGATGCAGGTCGTAGGGAACCATCCAGGTGTACTGGGCGCTATCACCCTCTACAAAGCCTGTGCCGCTGGTAGGAGTAAAGCCGGCAAGATAGGTCCCATTGGCATCACGCGGCGTGATATAGCCGCTGGCGGTATCAAAAAGGTGTTCCCAATTCTGGGAACGCTGCAGATAGGTTGCGTACAGATCTTTATGCCCAAGCGCCTTTGCAAACTGCGCAATCGCGTAATCATCGGTAGCGTATTCCAGCGTGATAGAGGCCGATCCAGCGGTACGCGTCGAGACGTAGCCCAGTTTCAAATAATCGCTGAGTCCCTCACGCGGGTGGTGCTTGCCAGAAAGAGCAGCGGGATTCGACGCCCCAAGCTCCATCGCACGCAGCGCCGCTTCGGTATCAAAATTGCGTACGCCCAACGCATAGCTCGTGGCAAAGAGCACATCCATCGAATCGCCCACCATGCCACCGGAGTTATCGTTCGCAACCTCCCAACGTGGCAGAGCACCGCCACCCTGCCGGGCATCAGCAACCAGGGATTGCAGCATATCGCCAGTCTCTCGCGGTTCCAGCAGCGCTAGCAGAGCGATAAGCGAGCGGTACATATCCCAGCCGGGAAAATTCTCGTATTGGGTGTAGCCGCGCGCGGTATGCACCTTGCCATCAAAGCCTATATACTGGCCATTGACATCGCTAAATACATTCGGATGGAACAATGTATGATACAGGGCGGTATAGAAAATGGTCTTCTGATCGCCTGTTCCACCGGATATGGAAATCTGGCCCAGGCGCCCGCCCCAGGCCGCCTGCGTCTGATCACGAACCGCTTGAAAGTCCCAGCCGGGATTCTCCTGCTGCAGGTTAAGGCGGGCATTCGCGATGCTGACAAAAGAGATGCCGACCTTCACCTGTACCGTTCGCTTGCCAGTCGTATCGAAATACAAAAAGGCGCCCGAGTGACTGCCCGTGCTTTTATGCGAACCCGGAATAACGGTGGTCCCATCCCATGTACCGGAGGAAGCGCTGAAATGTGTATCGAACATAGCGGCGAAGTAGATCTTATACGCATTGCCCTGTCCGCAGAAATAGCCACTACTGGCCGATCCTACCACCTGATTGTCGCCGATAATCTGCACACCGGTTCCATCGCGATCATCGCCCGTCGCGCTGCCGCCCGCGTTGATCAGCAGCGCGGACTCTGTTGAAGGTGGATAGGTGAATTGCCCGAAGCCGGTACGCGCAGTGACGGTCAGCGCGACCTGGATATTTTTCTGATCCAGAAGCACACTATAATAGCCAGGGGTTGCCACTTCGTTATTGTGTGAATAATGCGCAGCATAGGCTAAGGTCGTAGCGGGTGAAGTATGTATCTGCCCCACCGAAGGCATAAATGGGAAGTCCTCATATGCAATGCAGCCGCGCCCGCTAAAATGGGTCAGGCTAAAACCGCGAATGAGCGACTCATTATAGCGATAGCCGCCGGGCGTGAATGCGTTATCGGGACTCCACTGCACCATGCCATGCGGATAGCTGGCCCCAGGAAAAACGTTACCGCCCGCGAAGCCGCCCAGGGCGAGATCTTGCGGCTGCGCCCACGTCCCGATAAGAGGATCGACATATCCCACCGGAGAAAGATTGTTCGGCGTCCCCTTGCGCAGCATCCCTGGCGTACTTTGCTGCTGCTGTTGTAAAAAGAGGAAGATGCCTGTAGGGATAGACACAATGATCAGGAGCGCAAGGAGCAGAAACATAATTCGCTTGCGCGTAAAAAAGGGCCGTTTTCTATCATCATCAGATAATCTGTACATGCACACTCCTCTGCTGAAGACGCGGGTGGGCGCTATCTCTGGTTGAGCATATCCTCTAATGTAAGGGTATCATAAATAAGAATATCATAAACACAGTACCACAAGGTAAAAACGAGTAGAGATAGCCGTTTCTCTCAACCAATAAGAGGACCCTGAAAAAGCAGAGTAGACGATAATGAAAGAACGTGACGAAACTGGCTCCCAGGGCGACCACGAGGGGCCGCCCGTACAAGAACACGCTTGCGTTCGACGCCCAGGCGCCCATCTGCATCGGGTCCTTGTACGGGCAACCCTTGCGGTCGCCCTGGGAGCCATGCTCTCTTTACTGAGTCGTTATCTCCTGGAAGGTTGTATATTTCGCAGTCACATTATTCTGCAACTGCACATGCACGCCACAGGAGCCGCTTGTATAGCTGCTATCGGTAGCAGTCACCATCCAGTTTGTCGGCTCGGCCTGACCCGCCGCCCAGGCGCGTGCGGAGAGCGTCGTGCCGGTGATGCTGAAGCGTATAAAGTATCCAGTATTCGTCGAGGCGCTGAACTTCGTCGTAGCCAGCGGCGTCGAACTGCCCGCCTTCTGGATAACCAGGTTAGTCCCATCGATATAGGCCCGGTACCAGTGACTACTATCGGTCCAGTGTAGCACAGCCCCGATATGGGTGCCACTCGAGAAACTACTCATCAAGCCGCTGAATAGCACACTGACGTTTGTTGCGCTATTGCTCCCCAGGAGAGCGGTGTAACCGTTACTGCTGGTACCCGTGACGAGGCCGATATTGTTGTTTGAGATCGAGAAAACATTGTTCGTGCTTGCATCGCCGCTCCAGGCGGTGCCATCCGAAGCCGTGCCCCAGAGCTTCTGAGAGGTACGATGGAATGTATCGATATCAACCAGGTTGTAGGGAGATGCCGATAGGTCGAGCGCAATGTTGTAGACATCGGGCGAGCCCATTCCGGTCACCAGATCGTAACCTGGTCCTGCCAGGTAGTTGGTAAGTTTCGACTTATCGATGAGCGGGTTCAAGATGCTGAAACCTGAGAAGGCCGCCAGTGGATTCGTCGTGCCGAGAGTAACATCGTGGAACGATGCATAGGTCGACTGCGAATTGAAGAGACTATACAGGGCGGGATTTGCCAGTCCCATAGGAGGCGCGCCCTGGCTCTGGAGATACTGGTTGATGAGCAGTGCAGCAGCAGCCCAGACAGGAGCAGCCGCGCTCGTTCCACCCACGGTCTGCCAGCCAGAGCCATCACACACAGTACAGTACACAGCATCACCGGTAGCGGGGTTGACATCTCCCTCATCGGCATTCGCCGATACATCGGGCACCTGACGACAATATTTGCCTGAACCGGTATTGCAAGGCTTCGCCGAACTATATGAGTTAATGACGCCTGAACCATGCTGCCAACCGGGCATTGTCCAGTAAGAGCTGATGCCGCCGCCACTGCCGGTGCCCATCTCACCATGCAAATTATCGTAGATATCTGACCACCCGATCTCGGTCCGATAGGTATTATCCGCATTGACAGTCAGCGTAGTACCGCCAACGGCGGTCACATAGGGATCGCTGGTGGGCACGCCAACCTGTAAGTTGGTATCCTGACAATCGTACGCGCCGGCATCGCCAGAGGCAGCGAAGAACGACATCCCCTGCGCCGCGCCCTGCTTGAGCATAGTATCCACCGTCTGCCACTCACTACCAAGAGCGGCATTCGACTCGCATTCCGCCTCCCAACTGATGCTAACCACCTGCACTTTATTATCATTCACGATCTGACTCAGCACATCATTGAAGCTTGATGTACTCGCGTCAACACCCTCATATACAAGGGCATTGGCATGCGGCGCCAGGCCCAGCAGTACTTCCAGATCCAATGTGGGCTCTACCGCGTATTGACCGGGAACGCCCGTCGCGCCCTTGACCTTGATAGTCGTTATATTTGGAACAGCCAATGTTCCTGACGAACTTGTGGTTGTTGCCGTACTCGTTGCGGTCGCCGTCGGTGTGGTCGCTGGCGTACTCGTCGCTGTAGCAGCCGCCGTCGGGGTTGGCGTGGTCGCCGGCGTACTCGTCGCCGTCGCTGCAACCGTCGCCGTTGGTGTGGTCGCTGCCGCCGTTGGGGTTGGCGTAGTCGCTGGCGTACTCGTCGCCGTCGCTGCCGCCGTTGGGGTTGGCGTAGTCGCTGGCGTACTCGTCGCTGTAGCCGTTGGTGTCGCGGTGCTCGTTGGCGTGCTTGTCGTCGTTGTTGCAACATTGGACGAGAGAGTATTCAAGTTATAGGTCTGGTAGTAAGTATTGATATCGCTCTGTTGGAAACCATCCAACTCCAACAACGCAATCGACTGATTGTCACCCAGGATACCCTGGTTATACAACGGGGCAAAATCGTATGCCGTCGACAGCGCCGAAGGTCCATAGCCGGTAGGAGTATCTGCCATGCGCTTGCTATGCTCACGATACAGAGGATGGAGCTTGCTGCTGCTATCCAGACCACTAACGCTCGTGATGACATTTTTGAGCTTCATTGGGATCTTCAACGGCGAACTGTTTGCATAAAAGGTATTTTTACCCTTCTTATAAATGTTGATCTGGACGCCAAAGGTCTTCTCAGCCTGGGTGACGCTACAGGAGGCATCGACCAGGAGATTGTTGGACGCAACATTCGTAACGATACAGCCATTACTCTGTAGAAAAGACGTCACCTGCTGAACCTGATCGTCGCCAGGAGCGAAAAGTTGCTTGAAATGACTGGGCGCAATGTAGTGTTTGTACAGTGGCGACTTCGGATTGTAGACATCCTGCAAGAGTGTATCCAGCGTTGCCGCGTTTTGTAACTGCAAACCGACCGCCAGTCTCAATTGCTGAGACCCGACAGCGGCCTGCACGAATTTTGCATGTTGTATGGATGGATTGACTTTTTCCTTACTTATAGGTACTGGTGTATTGCCGCCATCAGCTCGCGCCGTGAAGTGCAGCGTTGTGAAACCAGCCCCAAGCAGAACCACCAGAGATGTGATTATAAGAATGTATAGAGCTGTACGTCTTCGCATGATTCCCCCCCAAAAATAATACGAGATCTTTACATAAGTTTCCCGCCCCGGAAATTGAATTTACATACCGGATTATCGCTTCTTCAATCAACCACGTTCCATCTATGCTACGGCAGCCCGCCGAGGATTCTCCGCAACGTTCCACCCGGACAAAAAGAGTTATGCAATAGTACCCAGACAGTCAGCGTATCTACCAGGAGTCACAGTACTATATAAAAGAAGTCCTACTCGGAATGACGCACAAATGAGTGTTCAGTAACGGAGGAATAGAAATGATTGGAGTGCAGGTACTTATGGCGGGAATATAAAAAGCTCTATCCTGTACATGGCAAAAAAAGATTATGAAGTGTAACAAAGAGGCGCGCCCAGCAGGGTTCGAACCTGCGACCTGCGGTTTAGAAGACCGATGCTCTATCCACTGAGCTATGGGCGCACAACTCCTTCGGGAATGCAGTTCACCCCCAGAAGTGTTATCCATAATAGCAAGTCCCATCGCAGCATGTCAAGCATTTTCCCGCCCAAAGTCTCAGGGAGGCATCGTCGTTACTAACGATCGTCTTTCCTGCTACGTTTCAGGAAATGTTACTCGACCTCGTGCGAATAGGCGCCAGAAGCGTAGACGCGTATAGCATGAGACGTACATATGCCTTGACAAGGGGCGCGGGAAAGCCTATAATACAATCAAATCCGAGTTACTGAGTAAGGATTATAGCAACTAGAGATGATCCTGGGAAGCAGATGGCTTCCTATGTTCGAGAATAGACAAATCAGTCAGCGAGTGGAGTGAATCAATGAGTCAGGCATTCGAACTGGAACAGGGCGCATATAGCGCCGGTTTCCACGTTGCTGAAAACTATGCATACAAGTCCGAAAAGGGACTGGATGAGAAGGTCGTCGCGCAGATCTCCGAGATGAAGGGCGAGCCTGCCTGGATGCGGGATTTCCGTCTTAAGAGCCTGAAACTCTTCGAGAAACGTCCAATGCCGACCTGGGGCGCCGATCTTTCGGGCATTGATTTCGACGATATCTACTATTATATTAAGCCGGTCGCACAGCAGGGAAAAAACTGGAACGAGGTCCCTACCGAGATTAAGGATACGTTCGATCGCCTGGGTATTCCACAGGCCGAGCAGAAGTACCTGGCAGGCGTGACGGCGCAGTACGAGAGCGAGGCCGTCTATCACAAGGTGCGCGAGGATCTTGAGAAGTTGGGCGTGATCTTTACCGATATGGATACAGCACTGCGCGAGTATCCCGACATCATCAAAGAGCACTTCGGCACCGTTATTCCGCCGTCCGACAATAAGTTCGCGTCGCTGAATAGCGCGGTCTGGAGCGGTGGTAGCTTTGTATACGTGCCGGAGAATGTGCGCGTCGAGATCCCACTACAGGCGTACTTCCGCATCAATGCACAGAATATGGGCCAGTTCGAGCGCACGCTGATCATCGCAGCTCCCGGCTCCTATGTCCATTATGTCGAGGGCTGTACCGCTCCGACGTATGCCAGTGACAGCCTGCACAGCGCGGTCGTCGAGATCAAGGTCATGGAGGGCGCACGCGTCCGCTACACGACGATCCAGAACTGGTCGAAGAATGTGTACAACCTGGTCACGAAGCGCGCCGCTGCTTACAGGGACGCGACGATGGAATGGGTCGATGGCAACCTCGGCTCGAAGGTGACGATGAAGTATCCCGCGGTCCTGTTGATGGAGCCGGGCGCACGTGGCGACGTTCTTTCGGTCGCCTTCGCCAACAACGGGATGCACCAGGACGCGGGCGCGAAGGTGACGCACCTGGCGCCATACACGACCTCGCAGATCCTCTCGAAGTCCGTCTCGAAGGGCACTGGCCGTGCCTCGTATCGCGGACTGGTCCGCATCAATCCGGGCGCGCACCACACGAAGTCGAGCGTTCGCTGCGATGCACTGCTGCTCGACGAGAACGCCCGCACCGATACCTACCCGACCATTCGCGTCGAAGAGAACCAGACCGAGATCGGCCACGAGGCAACCGTCTCCCAGGTCGGCCAGGACCAGCTCTTCTACCTGATGAGCCGTGGCCTCGACGAGTCCGAAGCCTACTCCTTGATCGTCAATGGTTTCATTGAGCCGATCACCAAGGAGCTGCCGATGGAGTACGCGGTCGAGCTGAACCGCCTGATCCAGTTGGAAATGTCGGGGAGCGTGGGCTAGATCAATAGGTTAATAAACCAATGGGGATCACCAGACCGGTGATCCCCGTTTTTTATCGGTTATTTATAAACAGATCATATCTGCATTTAGCTGTCGGTGTTACCGCCCCTATCCAGCACCCCCTCCATTGTTCGCCGCTGACTGCCCGTCTGTACTCAATGTGTTAGCAACCAGTGGAGGGGCGCTACTGGGAGGAGCTCCAGGCTCGACTATCACTTTTGTTGTAGGCACGGTCGGACCCGCGCTACTCGGACTCGGCTGCGGCGGGGGACCGGAGGCGCGGAACGAGATGAACTTGTTCAGCACATCGAACCAGAAGGGCGAGCCCAGGGAGATGGCGAACGTGGTTGCCAGCAGGCCGACGATCTTCAAGATCCAGCCCCAGAAATCGACGGGAAGAGCGGCAGCGGACCAGCCGATTTCCGGCTGAAACATCTTGACGCTATTGACCAACGCGGGTAGACTGGCGTTAACCGAATTGGTGGCAGAGCCCTGAGCGGCTGAGACGATCGTGGAGCGGATGACGGCATCGTTTGAGAGGCTGGTGATGAGAGAAAGGGTGTCGATATTCAAGCCTACGACGATGACGAGCCCCAGAATGAAGATGATCAGTTGCACGCGCCGCTTGTACCAGCCAGAAACGCGGTCCATGGTGTCATTGAACCATTTTTCTATGGCTGCGACCTCTTTGGCGGTATCGCCATTGGCTTTCTCGATGATCGACTCGAGCACTGCTGGTACTTTGCCCGCCGCTTTGTTAGCTTTGTACTCCTTGACGAGATCTGTGCTCATCACGGCGACGGCGAAGAGGTCCGCCGGGATATAGGAGGGATTACGAGGTTTGTTAGAAGCCGCATTTTCGGAAAGCCCTTTGATCAGCGGGCTATTGTACACCTGCTGCACGAGCGTATCAGTGGTCTTTAGCTGCGCATCATTTGTTGATAGAGATACCAGCATATTTTTTATGCCATTCTCAAGCATTTTTGCGCGCAGTGACAATACGCGTGTAACGACCTGCTCGTTAATGGTTGTGCAGAGCAGGCTTAGAAGCAGGTAGATAAAGACGATGCTCGTAGCTACCTCAAGCACGTTAGAACCAAACATATGCACCTCGGCTACATAACTAAAATGGTGAATGAATACCCTATGGTAAAACAGTCGAAACGCGAGACGATACAATATATACGTTCTTTCCCGCCGTTTTACCACATGAGTTTTTAGAGGCTAAACGTGTTTGACACTGAAAAGATCGTCGGATACGCTCAAGCAGAATGTTACAACCGTTCGATGATGGTTGCGTTAGCCATGCCGCCGCCCTCGCACATCGTCTGCAGGCCGTAGCGTCCGCCCCTGCGCACGAGTTCGTGCACCAGAACGGTCGCGAGACGCGCGCCGGAGGCTCCCAGGGGATGTCCGACAGCGATGGCACCGCCGTTCACGTTGACCTTTTGCATATCGGCCCGCGTCTCATGCTGCCAGGCGAGCACGACGCTGGCGAAGGCTTCGTTGATCTCGACGAGATCGATCTGATCCAGGGTGAGACCGGATTTCGCCAGGATCTTCCGCGTGGCCGGAATCGGGGCCGTCAGCATAAAGATGGGATCGTCTCCGGCCACGGCGAAGGAGACGAAGCGCGCCAGGGGCCTGTAGCCCAGGCGCTCGGCGGTGGAGCGTTCCATGATCAGGAGCGCGGCTGCGCCGTCGCTAATCTGCGAGGAGTTGCCTGCCGTGATGGTGCCGTCGGGCTTGAAGGAAGGCTTCAGGCCCGCCAGCTTCTCCAGGCTGGTATCAGCGCGGATACCCTCGTCGCGCGCGAACGTGCTGGTCGTACCGTCCTCGTTTTTGACTTGAAAGGGGACGATCTGCGAGGCGAAATAGCCTGCTTCGGTCGCGTGTGCAGCACGACGATGGCTTTCGAGCGAGAGGGCGTCGAGGTCGCCGCGACTAAGCTCCCAGCGCGTCGCGATTAGTTCAGCACTGATGCCCTGGTGGACCAGTTTGTGATCGTAGCGCTCGAGCATGAGCGGGCCGAAGGGTGCGCCTGGACCCTGCGTGTTGGAGCCCATAGGGATGCGCGACATGGATTCGACGCCCGCCGCGATGGCGATATCGTACGCGCCGCTCATGACACCCTGGGCCGCGAAATGGATTGCCTGCTGGCTCGATCCGCACTGGCGATCGATGGTCGTGCCGGGGACAGACTCGGGGAAACCCGCGGCGAGAACGGCGTTGCGGCCAACGTTGAGACTCTGCTCGCCAACCTGGCTCACACAACCTACGATAACATCATCAACCAAGGAGGCATCCAGCCCGGTCTTTTTGACGAGGGTCGAGAGCACCTGGGCCAGTAGATCCACGGGATGCCAGTCCTTCAGTTTGCCGTTGCGGCGTCCGATGGGTGTACGCAATGCTTCAACAATGACAGCTTCGCGCAGTTGTGTCGCCATGAAAAAAAACCTCCTGGGGAATGCCTGTCGCACCGTTACGACAGAGGAACCTGTTAGCTTCTAGTAAGTCACATTGTGTTCCCACGTGTCTACACGCGCTAACCTATCTCTCTATACCTCTATCTTGCTGAGGAAGGTGTGCGCCTGCCCACACCCCAAAAAGTGAAATAGTTCATAGGTCCTACATACCTCCGCATTTATAATTAGTGACAGGAATAGTTCGTTACAGGAATAAGATAGGAATATATTCCTATCTTCTTTTCCGCAGTATGCTCATCTGTAACATATATGCGATGGGTGTAAAAAATTCAGGGGGAGAATATGTTTTCTTTAATCCGCCTGGCTATTCTTCTGATTCCCCGCCGTTGGGGGCTTATCGTGGTTGGCGCGGTGCTGGCGATAGCAGGACTTATCGTGGGGATAACTTCTCACCAGGTAACGTATCAAACGGTCAATAAGGGGACGATCATCCATTATCTGTATGGACAAAGTGATAGCGGTGGGAACGATAATAGTGATGCGTATATCGAGCTACAGGATGGCTCGCTCTACTTCCTGAACGAGTCCGACTTCTCGCCGGCACTCAATTCGGATACTATACAGAGCCAGGTAGTCTCTATGGTATATGATCCTACGAATACCAAAAGCATCGACATATCCTCATCGAATACGAGCACACACCTCTCGGGGACAGGCGACCAGGTTGTGCAGTTGACTTCGTTCTATAGTAATGGGCAGAATCCGGCGACGTTTACGACCAGCGAGTATCAACAAAATCCGAACGGGTTCTACCAGAATAACTGGACCGGAGGCGCCGCCCTACTGGTACTGGGTCTACTGATCGGTGGTGCGGCGCTGCTACTGCCCATGTTTATGCCAGGTCTGGCGGCGAAGGCCAGACAGGGTGGCCCAGGCTTTAGATGGCTCGCCATACGACAGGCCGCCGAACGCGCAGTAAGCGATTTGTTTTGATTGAAATGTGCAGATAGACGCATCCATTAACCAGAGCGGTCGGATGTGCCTACCTCAAGCAGAGGAGCCCCCTCTTTGTCAGAGGTTCGGCCATCAGAATCAGCGTACCTGCGCAAGAGCCGTTTAAAGTTTGCATTTACATCCTACCGATCAGGAAAGGCCTGGTTGTCGAAGAGTGCTCCTGCCAGATTACACCCACTGAGATTGACCCTGCTCAGCAGCGCTCTGCGGAGATTGGCTCCCCTCAGATCAGCTCCCGAGAGGTCGGTTCCCCGAAGGAGAGCTCCGCTCAGATTCGCCATGTAGAGATCGACCTCCTTGAGGCAGGTGATGGTGAGATTGGCTCCCCTCAGATCAGCTCCCGAGAGGTCGGTTCCCCGCAGGTTGGCCCCTGTCAGGTCGGCTCCGCACAGCAAGCTATCGCTGAGGATGGCGGTCATGCCCTCCACCCACCGCAGGTCAGCCCCGCTCAGATTCGCCTCCCTCAGGCTTGCCCCATGAAGGGTTGCTCCTCTCAGGCTCGCGTTCTGCAGGCTGATCCCCAAAAAGACCGCGTCCTGCAGGTCTGCCTGGTCGCAGAGAGCCTCACTGAGATCCGCTCTGCGAACCGTGGCTCTCTTGAGAGAAGCTCTGGACAGATCCGCCCCTCGCAGGTCGATGTTGCTCAGGCAAGCCTCGCTCAGGTCGGTCTCACGAAGATGGCTTCCAACCAGATCCACCTGGTCCAGGATGGCCTGGCAGAGCGTGACTCCGCTCAGATCGGTTCCCCGCAGGTTGACGTTCCTCAATCTCGCGTTCTGCAGGTCCGCCCCGCTGAAGTTGGCTCCATAGAGGTTTGCTCCGCTCAGATTCGCCTCCCGTAGCGTCGCTCCACAGAACGTGGCCCTGACGAGGTTGGCCCAGGAAAGATCAGTGGCAGAGAGGTCGGCTCCCCCCAGGTTGGCTTGCCACAGGTCCGCCCTCCTGAGCACCGCCTTGCTCAGGACGGCCTGATAGAGGTTAGCCTCACTGAGATTGGCTCCGCTGAGGGTCACTCCCGAGAGAATCGCCCTACTCAGGAGGGGTTGCCTCTCTGGATGTCGAGCCCTCCAACTATTCCAGGCATCTGCACCTTTCTTGAGCAGTTTGAGTTGGCGCTGGTCTGCCACAGGATCATCTCCCCTTTCTCCTGTTTCTCCTCTCAGTATATCCGAAAAGAGGTTACGCTCAGATCCTCAGCATTTTAGGACTGAGAGGACTCATGTTCTCCATTCTTGCCAGAGAACGAAGGAGAGTCGGCAAGTATTACGTGGAGAGTATTGAAACTATGCCGACGTTGTCAATAAGGGCAGGATACCCTTATGTCCGGTATCCTGCCATATACCTTTTCTAGTGCCCGTAAGGAGGCCGCTGCTGTTGCTGGGCGTAAGGCTGCTGCTGCTGATAATAAGGCTGGCCGAATGTAACACGGCGGCGGCGCTGCCCGAAGAGCAGGTACAGCAGGGGACCGAGCACGACCCAGGGCGGCATCAACCAGATGACGGCCAGCCAGAGGATCTTGCCCGTAGTGGAATGGTCGTCTTCCAGGACCATAAGCGTTGCAAGGATGTGGCCGAGGACAGGCACAAAAACAATCACCAAAAACAGAACTGTATTGAAAAAACAACCTCGATTGCCTGACATATTATAGCTCCTTCTCTCTTTTTAACCATATGCCAACGACGCGCATAGAAACATACAAAATCTCTACTATTTCTTATCCAGTACCTTCGTGGTGCTCTAGCAATGTTACGGACGGGGCAGCTTCTGGTTGCAAAAGAGGGCGATCTTTTCGTGCAGATCCGCCGCGCTGAAGGGCTTCACGATATAGCTTACAGCGCCGTGTAGATAGCCCTTTTTCAGCTCGGCGCTTTGAGCGCGGGCGGAGACAAAGATGATCGGGATATGGGCCAGGTGTGGCTGCGCCTTAACGGCGTCTGCCAGTTGGTAGCCATCACAGACAGGCATCGCAATATCGGTAAAAATGAGATCTGGACGCACGCGCTCGATGAGCTCCAGTCCTTCGGCACCATCGGAGGCGATATAGACCTCATGTTCCGCCGAGCGCAACATCACGCGCAAAAGTTTCTGGATCATTACTTCATCTTCGCAAAAGACAATCTTAGCCATAATATTCCTCACGAGCGAGAGTCAGTAAAACGGACAGTAAAGTGGAAGATAGAGCCCTTGCCCACCACGCTCTCGGCCCAGATCTGGCCGCCATGCAACTGAACGATCTCGCGCACGATTGGCAGGCCCAGGTTGGTCTCCTCGCTGTAACGCGTCGAGTTCGCTTCGATGTGTGCGTGGCGCTCAAAGATACGCTCCAGGTCAGCAGGGAAGATGCCCACGCCGTAATCGCGCACAGAGACGTGTACCATATGGCCTTCGATGTAGCTGCTCACGACAATTTCACCACCATTGGGAGAATATTTTATAGCATTTTGCAGCAGATTCGACACAACCAGGGTGAGCTTGTCGTAGTCTCCTAGCAGCACAGGGAGCGCGCTGGCGAGTTGTGGGCGGATAACGTGATGCGCTGATAGCGAGCTCATGCGCCCGGTTGCATTGATAATGATCGCGTTCAGATCGAGCCAGCTCAGATTGAGCTGCATACGTTCGATCTCCATGCGCTCCAGATCGAGCATCTCCGTAATCATACGCACCAGGCGACGGGCGTCAGAGTGAATATCGGTGGCAAACTCCTTCATCTCCATTATGCTCAGCACTTCGTCGCGCATCAGTTCGCTAAAGCCTTGAATGCCGGTCAGAGCGGTACGGAACTCATGGCTCACGATAGATATAAAATCGTTTTTGAGCTTATTCGAATTCTCTAATTCATTTTTTGCCACCTGTAATTCCATCAGCGCATGATCGCGCTCGCGCTGCGCCTTCTCGCGTTCGATCAGCAGCGAGGCCAGTTCAGCGATCGCGCGTATAGTTGTCAGGTCATGGGACGTAAGGTCTGGCTTAGCGGAGCCATAATCCAGAAGCAGGATACCGATGAGCACGCTGCCCTTCAAAATAGGAGTGATGAGCTTGAACGATGGTTGATCACGAAAGAGAGGGTGCGAGATATCGAGCGAGAGCTCTTCTCCAGTGCGCAGGCGTGCAACCAGCTTAGAATCACCTAGCAGGCTACTCAGGCGAGCGCCTTGCAGGCTATTGTGCCAGTGCAGTTCGTGCTCAGGTGAGACACCGACGATGACCATAGGCTGCAGGATTTCGGTGTGCGCATCTATCAAGAGTATCGCCACGCGCTGGCAATCTAGCAGACGGGAGGGGAGTTCCGCCAGGCGGCGCCTGATAATACTCTCGACAGGCTGAGTCTCCGAGGTAGTCTGAGGTGCGCCTGAGACTTCAAGGTCCTTGTCGTCGAGGGGTTCGCTCTCCTGTTGCTCCCGCACCATTGCTTCGGCTATCGCTAGCAGGGCATCGAGAGAGCGTTGTGTGCGGCGTTCCAGGTTGCGACGCTCCGTGACATTCTGGAAGACCGCTACCGCGCCCGAAATCTGACCGGCGGAGTCGAAGATAGGCGCGCCGCTCACGTTGATCTGGCAATCGCGCCCATCCGGGCGCCGCACGATGATATCGACCGCAGTAGCATCGTACAGCACCTCGCCATTTAGAATACGACGCACGGGCAACTGCTCCTCCGGTAATGGGTAGCCGTCCTCTCCGCGTACAGACAAAGCGAAAGAACGATCACGCGGCGAATGCGCCATGAAATCTGCTGCCTGGTCCACGCCGAGCAGTTGGTGCAAGACCTTGCTCCCTTGCAGGACATGTCCGTGACCATCATAGATAGCGATGTGCTCGGCGATCACCTGGAAGACCGCTTCAAGCTCCTCGACACGCGCACGCGCCCCCTGCTCAGATGCGCGGAGCAGGTCCTGCCATTCTTTGCCTTGCGTCTGGTCGTGAAAAACGGTGTAGACCAGGTAGGGCGCGTCCTCGCCGGGACGGAACTGGGGGACCGCACTTACGTTTATCCAGCGATAGGCATGCTCGACCGGGTTAAAGACGCCCATGAGTACGTTGGTGATGGGTTCGCCGCTGTGCAGCGCCAACATGGCCGGGTGGTCGCTACCTGGAAAAGGCATGCCGTCCTCGCGAATGATCTGCCAGTTTTTATCAAACGACGTACGGCTGCACAATTGATCAAGCGTCAGGCCAAGAATCTGTTGAGCGGCGGGATTCGCCAGGATGATCTGCCCGTCCCGGTTCTGGCAGATGATGCCTTGAGGCGTAGTCTCGAACAGCGCACGATAGTCACGTTCCGCCAGCACATCTCGCTGCGGCGGTAGGGTTATGGCACTGGTATAGCTGGTGTGCTTGTAATCCTCGTGTGTGATATTTGCGACCTCGTCGCCGTCTCCGTTCATGAGTGCCCTCTTTCTATACTTATTTCTAGTGTACAGAAGGACACCTAATTACCGTTGTCTATAACAGAGAGACGCGCTAAGAAAGGCACACGTTCAGCAGAGAGGAAAGGCCAGGCCCTTGCCCTTCAAGAATTGCTCGAACCAGATAACAGGGGCCTGGTCTTTTGAGTCCGTTTCGCTATCGGCATGGAAGAAACGCACGTAGAGGGAGAGGGATGCACCAATGCGCTGCAACAAAGTGTTGAGGCGCTCCTCCGCGTGATGCCACCTGTCACGATAAGCGCCCAGGCGCCAGCTATTGTACGCCTCATCATGCAATTCGATGAGGTCCAGCAGCACCGGGTCCGAGATGTAACATTCGGCAAACTTGCGCGCTATATAGGCATGATTGTTGGTGCCGATCTTGGGTCGCGACTCGTCGACGCGATACTTGAAGGTGTCGTGAATGAGGGCAACGAGGCGTAGAACGCGGCGCTCGTCCGGCGTTGTGCACTGTCGATCGATGTTTGCCAACACTTCGGCGATATGGTATTTAACCGGACCTTCCATGTGCCCAAAGCGCGGCTTTCCCCAGTCGAGGCCGAGCTGCCATGCAGGATCGGCAGCGATGCGCCTCTCCAGGTCGGTCTCCAGCACAAAGGGCAGATTCATCGTTATTTGTCTCCGCTTCTTTTCCCCACAAACTTTACATAAATTTACTGGCTACTTGCATGAGGAGAGGGTTATAGATGGCTTCATAGCAGCCTATAAATTGTACCACACGACCGCCCCATCCGCGTTTGAAGCGATAGACGCCCGCCATAGCCTCGTCCTCGGCATCAGTCGCGGGGATGCCCCAGAGATCGTAGGAGTGCGCGCCCCGTTGTTTCGCCCAGCGCATGGCCTCCCACTGCAAGAGATAGTTGGGCATCAGTTGGCGCTGCTCGTTGCTCGACGCGCCATACAGGTAGATAGCCTGGTGTGCAAACAGGCCAACGAAGATGCCGGACAGCAACTGTCCGTCGTACTCGGCCAGAAGGAGGCGGGCCTCGTCGCGCGGCGCAAAGATATTCCAGGCATTCAGGTAATAATCGGCGGTATGGATGCCAAATTGGTCGCGCGCGCCAGTCGTTTGCAGCAGGCGATACCAGGAGGACACATCTGCGGACGACTGCGCGGCGCGGACCGTCACTCCCTTGCGTCCTGCGAGACGCACGTTGTAGCGCCATTTCTCCTTCATCTGGGCCAGCAGTGCTTCTTCAGTAGGAGACAGGTCCACGACAATGGTACGCAGGGGCTGGACCGTGGAGGTAGGATGCATGCGCATGGCATCCATGCGCATCACGACCAGTTCAACCTCCGGCGCGTCGGCAGGCAGCTCCGGCTCCATACGCAGGGCGATTGCGCCCTGGCCGCGCAGGCAAGTGGTAAGATGGGAGAAGAAGCTGGTGCATAGAGCGGGCTGCGACCAGTCGATGACGGGGCCACGGGGGATGTAGGCGAGATGTCCCGCGCGGAGCGGCATATGCGGAGCGGTGCGCCGCAGCACCTGGGCTGCAGCGACGACCTGATCGCCATCGTAGAGCGCGAGGCGCAGCGGGGACCAGCCCGCGAGGGCCTTCAGCTCTCCCCAGCCCCAGCTTTGCAGCAAATGACCGGGGGCGGATTCCGTGACGAAACGGTCCCACTGCTCACGCTGTGCCGAGGGGACGATACGCATTACATACTTCAACCCTGGCTGAGCGCCAGGAACCCCGTGACGAGGTGCCATTAATCTCCACCCTCATTATTTAGGATTTCTGTAGGGGAACGAGCATCGGGGCAGCGGCTCGTTCATTGGAATGACGCTCGGTGACAATTCATTTGCCCCATGGCGAAAAAAATGAAACGCACCCGGAGATTCCCGCGTTCTTACGCTACACTATAGCACATGCTATAATAATTTGGAAGTAAAATCACCCAGGAAGCGGTCCCAGACCGACAGGAGGTTACAGGTGAAAGTTGTTATTATGGGCTGTGGTCGCGTGGGCTCGACGCTCGCCGCAATGATGGATCAGGCAGGGCACAGGGTCACGGTAATCGATAGCAACAGTGATTCTTTTCGGCGCCTGACATCTGATTTCAAAGGAGAGAAGATCATAGGGAATGCGATCGACGAAGAGGTCTTGCGACGAGCAAGCATCGAGGCAGCCGATGCCTTCGTTGCAGTCACTAACGGCGATAATCGCAACATCATGGCATGTCAGATCGCCAGAGAGATCTTCAATGTCAAAAAAGTCGTCTGCCGTATTTACGACCCCATCCGCGAGAGTACGTACAGAGAAATGGGGATGGAGACCTTCTGCCCCACGCTCGTCGGCGCACAGATACTCTTCAGCTCTCTTACCGGGAGCAAGAAGGAAGTGTTCTAACGGGAGCAGGTTTCAGGGCAGTGCTAGAGCAAGAAACTGGTACGCTATTCTAAAAAAGGAAAAGGTACTTGCATGTATATTATCATTGGAGGTGGGGGCGACGTCGGTTACTACCTCACCAAAAACTTACTTAACCAGGGGCACGAGGTACTGCTTCTGGAGAAGAACGCCGCGCGAGCACAGGTGTTAGGAGAGGAGTTGGGGCAGTCCATCTTACGCGGAGACGCGTGCGAGGCCAGGACGATGGAGGAGGCTGGCGTACGACGTTCCGACGTCGTGATCGCTGTTACAGGCGAAGACGAGGACAACCTGGTCATCTGCCAGATGGCGAAACAGCGTTTCCATGTGGCCCGTACGATAGCGCGCCTGAACAATCCGAAGGACGAGGAACTGTTTCAGAGGCTGGGCATCAACACCACGATCAGTCCCACCAAAGCCATTCTCTCGCTCATCGAAGCCGAGCTGCCGGGCCCGCATTTCGTCCTGCTCATGACCTTAAAGAAGGCCGGGCTGGAGATCGTCGAACTGAGCATCCCGCCGCTCTCGCCTGTGGTGGGCAAGATGCTCAGCCAGGTCAATCTGCCACGTAAGTCCAATATCGCCATGATCATTCGCGACGGTGAGCCAATTTTTCCCTCCGCCGAAACCATTCTGCAGGCCAACGACGAGGTCTACGCACTCGTCTCGCGCGAGGGTGAAGAGGAGCTGAGACGGACCTTCAGCACCGCTTAGCATTGAAGAATATATCTGCGCTACGTGGAGCAAAGCGAGCCTTTCCCTGCAGGCGATCAGTTTGAAGGGATGCGCTTCTCATGCTCTTCCTGAGCGGCATCCCCATCGTCAGCAGGCGGCGTCTCAGGCCTTGTGGGATCGGTAACGACCATATCGCCATCGCGGGCCAGGGCATCAGACGCGCCGCTACCGGGTCGCCTCCTCACACGGATCAAGGGACTGGGGCGATGAAGTGCCCAGGGAGCGCGCCGGCGGGCCAGCAGTTGATCGGCGCTCTCGCCACGTGCGGAGCGGTAGATACTCGCAATGACCACCCAGAGCGCTGCCACAATGGGAGTAGCCAGCAGCGCACCGACGACGCCAAACATCCGCGCGCCGATCAGTAAGGCAAGGATCGCCGCCACTGGATGGAGTCCGACTGCGTGTCCTACGATGCGCGGCCCCAGCACATTGCTCTCCAGGATCTGCACTATGATAAACAGCGCAACGACCCAGAACGTGCGTGGAAACGGCATGGGCAGAAGCAGCGAGAGCAGAATCGCCGGAATGGAAGCAAGCGCCGGACCGACCATAGGGATCGTCTCGCACAGAAAAGCCAGCACGCCAACAATCAAAGCATAATTGCCCAGGCCAGTGATAATACAGATGCCACCAGAGAAGATAGCGATTAACAAGGCCAGCGTCAACTGTCCACGAATATAGTTGCCAACAACACGATTCAGCGCATCCTCGAACAGCAGCACGTTGGGAAGCGAGCGTTTAGGCACGATACTGATCAGACTATCGCGAATTCGTTTGCCATCGAGCACCATGTAGAAGCTAAGCACCACGATCAGCACGATATTCAGAAAAGCGTTGGTGAGGATAAACAGAAAATTGAGCGCATTCGTTGCCAGCGACTGGGCGAACATCGTTGCCTGTGTCTGAATCTGGTCGAGCACATTCTGAATATTTTGTGGCGGGATGCTCCATTGCTTCGTCAGCAGGTCCTGTATGGAAACGACGTTAGCGGGCAGGGCATAGGCGAAATTGATAATCGTCGCTGAGAAGTTCTGCACCTGGAGGATCAGCGTCGAGGTCAGCTCGTAGCCCAGGCCCACGACCGCAGCGATACACAGCGCGTACACAAGCAGACAGGAAAGCAAACGTGGGAGGCCATATCGCACTAACAGATTGACCGCAGGAGTCACCAGGAAAGCAACCGCCATCGAGAGCAGTACGATCAAAATGGCATCAACAAACTGGCCCATGACGGACCAGGAGGCCCAGAAGATAAGACCGACGCAGATAACACTTATCAATATATCGCGCGTGCGTTGCCAGTTTATATGCTCCATAGATTTTATCCTTTGCCTGCTACATATATAGGTCAATATGAGATCACAGATGCTGTTACTAGCTTATTGTGACAGGTTTCTGTCAAAAGAACAAGTCTGGCTCGTTCTCTCCTAATAAAAGACAAATACAAAAGACAGACTTTGTTAGTTTCTGCTATTCTCTTCGTCTAGTATATTACGGAATTCTACGCTGTCATCAATCGAGACAGCCTGAAAGAGGACGGCACGTGGATGTATCTACCGCGATGACACCAACGCAGTTACTTCTTATCTGGACACTGACGAGTTTACTATTTGCATGGATGATTCTCTTTACGCTACTTGCTTTACGCCCGGACCGCAAGAAAAAGATTGATTTTGAAGATCCTGGCGCAGCAGGTGGCTCGCTCCCCAAGTTGCACGTAGTAGTTCATCGGCAGGCAGAGGCCAGGATTATGCACATGGAGGAGTCAGGGCTTCAACAAGTGCGAACAGCCTCGATGACCAGAGACTTAAGAGGGACAGCAAGAGTATAAGGGCACGGCGGCTACATAGGGGGCGCTCCCTATGTAGCCGCCGTGCTTTAAATTAGAGTTCAGGCATAGAGTAGACGGGTACTACAATTGTATATTTTCCCCCGTGCGTGCCGGGCGAAACCCTCCATTATCGTTAATAAACACGAAGCGACTATCCTGTATATTCAGGATCATATCCGGTTTGCCATCGTCATTCACATCCTTAAAACTCAGCGTCACCACTGCCAGATCCTGGCCTTGCCCGACCAGGACGGGGCCGGTATAGATTTTTGCCTTCGAGGCATCACCGCCAGGCATCTCAATGATCTCCACATGTCGTTGCAAGTTCAACGCGATAAAGTGGCTGGGATTGGCGGCTGAATCGTTATGGCCAACCACCGCATCGGTCTGAAATGTGCGCGGGCGACCATAGTGCCAGTCGTCGGTCGTCACCTGCCACCAGTTTGATAGAGAACTGAAAGCGATCCAGCCGACCAGCATAATGAGCATAGCGGCACCAACATACACAGTCCAGTGAAAGCGCGACCAGTTGAAACCCTGGCGGAGATAAGTGGACTGTCGAGGATAGGCGGTCAGATCGCCACTACGGCGGGGAGAGATCTCATCTGTCTCGACTGGCCCGGTGGGGCGACGACTGGCCCGGCCAATGGGCAAAGAAGTCTGGGTCGCGGTGCGGCGCGATGGAATCGCGCTCTTGCGACTGGGAATATGAGAGTCATTTTTTGCGAGCACTACAGACTGTGCGTCGGCCTGAGCGCGTCCGGTCTCCGTATTGACGTCGCTGCGATAGCGACGCACACTACTGGGCATACGTGTTGGATAAACGTCATCAAGCTCGTCGTCATCGTAAGGAACTCGACTCCTGTCAGTTACCTGGCGGCTTGCGGTCGAGGCGCTACGAGAGCGTTGGGTGTACCTCTGTTCCACCACAATTGTTTACCGTCCTCTCTGTGTAAGATGCGATGTTACCTGAACTTTTGTTCTAACTGCTCCAATAGTACACCAGCTATCTTCGCCTGTCAAGAACTTTGGTACTAATATTCAGTCCGCCCGCAAATCCCGTTAAACATCTTCGGGTCCCCATCCTCAGATCGCTACACAGTAGCGTCGAAAAACGGCTAGACCGGCATGTCGCCAGGGCTCATCCCCCTGCTTCTTAGCTTCTGGTATAGAGACTTCTTGTAACTTTCACGATCACCAAAATTAGGGATATATACATATAGATCCTTTGAACTCTTCCTCTTCAAAACACAAGTGTGTTACTATATTTGCCGTACTACTTTTATTGATCGGCTGCACGGCACTTACTCTGGCTGCCGCTCTTGTTTATTACTAAAGAGGGCAGCGCCAGGGCAATGTGTAAAGAATTATCGCTTACTGTTCGATATGACATACATAGTTCGCAGATTTGCGAATACAGACGATCTCAAGGACGACCTATAGTAGGAGGTCTGGATATGAATACGTCACTAAACGCCATTGAGGCAGCGCACGAGCCGCACATACTCAATGCCTATATAGAGGGTGAGCAGACGATTAACGTGCTACTCTCCGAGCCTATCACGCTCCCTTTTAGCATAAGCGGTGTCACGCTGACCGACACAACAACCGATCACCCTTTGTGGGTGGAGTCGGTCGACACGACATGGAACCCCAGGGTAGTCCTCGTCGGCGACCTGCAGCATCTACTCGGCGCCCAGAGTGACTGGGACGCGCGAGCTGAAGCGACTCAGTTAAAGAGGGTTCACTCAAATCTCTACCAGCTCACGGGCTTTCTGCCGGGGGGACACTACCATTATAAGATTGCGTTCGATGGCGATTGGGACGGCGCTTTTCCATCTGACAATATCTCACTCTCAGTACCGTTTAGCGGCTCGACTGTCACTTTCTCCTATGTGCCGTTCGACCTTAAAAGCAAGCACTTGAAGATTTGTGACTCACTCAACTCCCCAACCGAAGTTCTCCCGCTCTCGTCGGCGCAGTTACGGCTTGACCTGGTGCAAATTCGGGCAAGCGAGAAGTTCGATGTGACGCATACCTATCGTGTCGCTATGAAGGGATATCAACCATGCAACGTCATCGCGCGCAACGTTCTGGGCCACGATGACTACATTTATACCGGCACGGACCTGGGCAACACATTCAGCCGGGAAGCAACAAGGTTCCGCCTGTGGGCACCGACGGCCTCAGATGTGCAGTTGCTGCTCTATACGAGCGAGAGCGGCCCTGCGACAAAGCAAGTTGCGATGGAGCGCAGCGAGAAGGGGACCTGGTACGCGGAGGTGCACGAGAACTTAGAGAACTGGTACTACCTGTATCAAGTGACTGTGTATGGGTCTACCCAATTCGCGGTCGATCCTTACGTGCGCGCAGTGGCCGTGAACGCTACACGTGGCATGATTGTTGACCTGTCGAAGACCGATCCCGAGGAATGGAAACAAGATAGCTATCAGACGCTGGCCAATCCGGTAGATGCCATCATCTACGAAGTGCACGTGCGCGACTTTTCGATCGACGCCAGTTCGGGCATGACGAACAGCGGGAAGTACCTGGCCTTCACCGAGCGTGGCACGAGAGGACCAGACGATGTTGTGACGGGCGTAGACAGCCTGAAGCAGCTCGGCGTCACCCATGTGCAGGTACTGCCGGTAGAAGACTTTGCCAGTGTCGATGAGACCGATCCGACTCAGTACAACTGGGGCTACGATCCGCGCTGCTTTAACGTACCCGAGGGAGCCTATGCAAGCACGCCACACGGAACGGCACGCATCACAGAGTACAAGCGCATGATCCAGAGCCTGCACGCCTCGCAGCTTGGTGTCATTATGGACGTCGTGTACAACCACACCTTCGGCACGCATGTCTCGGACTTCGATAAGATCGTACCGCAGTACTACTATCGCACCAATGACGCCGGCTACTACACCAACGGCTCGGGAGTGGGCAACGAGCTGGCAACCGAGCGCCCGATGGTGCAGAAGTTCGTGCGCGAATCGATACAATACTGGGTTGAGGAGTATCATGTCGACGGCTTCCGCTTCGATCTGATGGCCCTGCTCGGCGTCGACACGATGCGCAAGGTGGGGCAGGATCTGCGCGCGCTGAATCCGCACGTCCTGCTGTATGGCGAACCCTGGACGGGTAGCAGCTGCGCTCTACCAGGAAAACAGTTGCTCACCAAGGGAAAACAGTGGGGCATGGGCATCGGAGTCTTCAACGATGGTATCCGCAACAGCCTGATCGGCGCCGTCTTTGATGCGCAAGCCGGTGGTTTCGCAACGGGCGGCTCGGGCCAGGTCGACGCCGTGAAAAAGGGCGTCGTTGGCAGCATCGACGACTTCGCAGCGAGTCCCGGCGAGACAATCAACTACGTCACAAGCCACGACAATCTGACCTTATGGGACAAGATCACCATCAGCAATAAAGAGAAGAGCGAGGCCGAGCGCATCAAGATGGACAAGCTAGCGCAGGCCGTCGTATTCACATCCCAGGGCGTGGCGTTTATGCAGGGGGGCGAGGAGTTCCTGCGCAGCAAGGGCGGCAACGATGACAGCTACAAAGCGGGCGACGAGGTGAACCACTTTGATTGGACGCGCAAGACCCTCTATCAAAATGTGTTCAATTACTATGCGGGCCTCATCTGGCTGCGTACGAGCCACCCGGCGTTCCGCATGACCTCAGCGGACGCCATTCGGCATAATCTCACCTTCCTCGAAAGTCCATCCAACACTGTAGAGTTCCTGCTCGATGGGCGCTCCTGCGACGATACCTGGGACAAAATTGTCGTCATCTACAATCCCAACAACGTCGCCACCACGTTTAGTCTACCGGAAGGGAACTGGAATATTATCGCGAACCAGGAGCAGATCAGCGATACCACAATCAGCCAGGCCGTTGGCATAGTCATAGCGCCCGCCATCTCATGTCTGGTACTGTACCAATGTGATCTGTAGGGGCTTCGCTATCCCCACAGATCACCCTGCGTCGCACCCTGCTCTGGCGCGCCACGCTTCTTCATCGTGGCGCGCCTTTCGCGCACAAGCCTCTTCGGCTCCTTCACAGAAGCAACTGTCTGAACCCCCTCCACGTCAGGTTCCGCTATATCTGCTGGGTCAGCCGCGAGCTCTACCACCGCCTCAAAGATCGAATCGCGCCGCACCCGAATCTCGGGCCAGAGAGCGAGAAGCGCCTCAATCGTCGCATCCTCGCACGCGGAGAGCACGGGCCAGCGCGCACGCGCCTCCCGCAAGACCTCGCTCAGGGTAGCAGTACGTGTGGCAAACATCCATGCTACAAAAGAGTTCTTTAGTTGCTCCAGCCAGTCATACGCGTAAAGCCCTATGCCGGGCACGAACACTATGCGCGCATCGACTACGCGTTCCGCCGCCTGCTGTAGTTCCGAACGGCGATACGCATGCAGATGGTCGTAGCAGAGGCGTTCAGGCAAGAGGCCATTGCGCTCGACAAAGGCACGCACAGAGGGCACATCGATCAGCGCAAGACGGGTGGCGAAATCGTCATAGCGAGCGCGCAAGAGCTGCAACACGTCGGTAACAGAGAGCTGACCATCGTAGTAAACTATAGGAAAGTCAGCGGCAATAGCAGCAAAGGCATCCTTCGCATCGACGGGAATAGCAAGCACGAGATCATCGCGCCCACGCAATTGTTGCAGCTTCTGAACTTTGCGTTCGCGATAGGCAGGCGTCCAGAAGCCAAGGATCTCGACGTAGATGCGATGCTGCGCCCGCGTCAGAGCGAAATCGGGGATAAAGATGCTGGAAGGGAGCAGCAGCGGCTCCGGCTCACGTTCCAGGCGCCAGCCATCTACGCCGTGGCTCCCGGCCAGAGCGGCGAACGCTGCGGAGAATGACTGTTCGATGCTGCTATCAAATAGCGCCGAAGCGTCGGCACGTGCGTTATTCTGGTTCGTCTCACCCGGCAACAACGAGAGCAGTTGGGCGTCCATATTGAAGTTGTAGGCGCGCTGCAAGAAGTACACCGTAGCATTTGCCTCAACAATCGCCGTCGAGAGTGTGCGGCCTTTTTTTGCGCGCTCACCGCTTCCGACTCCATACGCCAGCAATGAGCGACAGAGACGGGCCAGGCGCAGCCCATACTGCTGAGGCACGCCCGTCACATCCTGGGGCCCGTAGAGTGTGAGATGCAGGCGCATCGGCTCACCGTGGGTCACAAGCGTAGAAGCTGACGCGTTATCGTCGTCATACGCGAGATCGTAGTATACGCCCAGTTTGCGCGCCAGGAAGCAGAGACGCTTGATCACCATACCAGCCCCGGTTGTTATCGTCGATGTCGCCGGGCGTCCGCTCTCCTGACGACCGAAAGCGCTGCAATCGATCACGAAATGTACACTGGCAGCATTGAAGAGGGCGGACTCGAAGGCCCACTGGTTGTAGAGTGTGGCAACCTCCTGCGCGGTAGGAGCGGCAACGCGCGTGAGGAGCGCCTCAGCCTCACTATCCAGGGCGAGTAGATATTCCAGATTGGGAACGCCCAGGTCGTACGTCAGGGCAAACGCTTGCAGGGCCACTGCTCGCGTCTGCGCGTCAAGGAAGCCCTGGTGATGCTCGTTCACATAAGTATAGAGGGCCAGGCGCAGTTGCGCCGGTGAAGCAATGTCACTGAAAAGAGGAGGGGCTGGCAGCGCCTGCAGAACTGCGCTCCATTCACGCGGGCTCCAGTTGTACCAGTTGCTCAGCGTCGCGATCAGGCAATGGGCCAGGCGATAGTCACCGATGCAGGCACGCGCCTCGTCGAGCGAAAAGCGTCGCTGCGGCTGTCCGAGCAAGCTTTCGTAGTAAGCGATGAGACGTTCTATCTCAGCGTGTAGTTCTCCAGAACGCAAAAAATGTAGGGAGACGGAGAGATCGTCGCCGCGCCGATGAATGGATTTTTTCACATCTTGTAGACCGAAACGCACTGTATTATGCCCTTTCTCCTGAATCGTTAGCCGGAGTCACCCTTGCTCACAGAGCGAACCTATGGTATGATTTTCAAGAATGTTTGTTCTAATTCTATATCATTTCAGAATGCAGGTAAAGGACCGCATCGTTTTCAGGATATGCAAACTGAGTATTGCGCAAAGCAACAATATCCCATATTATAGCGCGTAGGATAGACGCGCCACGGTTTAGAAATCTTCACCGTTTATTCGCAACACCAGTACTACTGTCCTCCCTTGTTAGGACGTATCTCCTATACCCCTGGCATGCTTAAGCGCTGGAAGGTATGGTAGTAGTGGGATGTTATATATACTGACACCGTATAGGCTGACTGGAGGGGTACGATGAACACGATCCCGCGAGACCTTGGCAAATACGAACTACAGCAACTCCTGGGACGAGGAAGCGCAGGTGAGGTGTGGAAAGGGTACGATACACAATCTCATACCGAAGTCGCGATCAAGCTAATACACACCGATCTACAATCTGATCCTCATTTTTTGACGCGTTTCACACGCGAGGGGGAGAAACTCACGTCGCTGCACCATGCCAATATTGTGCGCGTGCGGGAGGTCAATATCTCGCGTTCGCCGCAGACGAACGAGACAAGCGCCTACCTGGTGATGGATTACGTAGACGGGCAGACGCTCGCCGATTATATAGCCACGACCTCGCATAAGGGAAACTTCCCTTCGGCGGACCAGATCGTCTATCTCTTTACCAGCATAGGGGTAGCCATCGACTACGCCCATCAACGTGGTATTGTACATGGCAACATCAAACCAGGCAATATTTTACTTGACCAGCACAATACGAGCCATTTCACCGGTGGGGAGCCGCTGCTGGTCGATGAGGGCCTGGCTCAATTGCTCGGCAATGCAGTCGGCGTTAATTCAACGCTCTACATATCGCCGGAGCAAGCAAAGGGGCATGCGGTAACCAATCGCAGCGATATTTATGCCCTTGGCGTCATTCTCTATGAGATCTGCACAGGCGTCCAACCGTTTCGTGATGAGAGCTCCGTCGCGGTCATGATGCAGCATATCAACGCGTTGCCCACGCCTCCCAATCTCATCAATCCCAATATCCCACCCGCGCTTTCGGAGGTCATCTTGCGCGCGATGTCGAAGGAGGCAGGATCGCGCTTCCCAATGGCCTCGTTGCTGGCCGCCGCCATCGCCGACGCCTGTTCGGTCCAGCCAATGTTAGAGCTTCCACGCAGCATGGTAAACCAGGAAGAGGAGATGCCACGTACCGGCACCAACTCAGGCTCTCTCCTCGGCGTTCCTCAACCGTTGCAGCGGTTATCTACACGTCTGCCGAACTCACAACCACTTCCCAGGATATCGCGGCCTCTCACCGGCACTACTGGTAAGCAGCCAACAGTCAGGCCCAATCCACTCACCCCCCAACCACGCATAGAGCTACCGACCTCTTCGGGGAAGATGCCCGTCACGTCCGGCGTGAATCAGGCCACCGAGTTTGTTCCTGCCTCGATGCAGACGAACAAAATGGCGGTTCCCACGTCATCAGCGAAAATTCCAGCTCCATATCAGGCACCACCAACGCCATCAACGATACGACTCCCTTTGGTGCCTGCAGGCTCTGTACAATCAACCGCACCGATGAAAGCGAACAGCACACGTCAATCCGAAACGCCTATCTACATCGCGTTTGCGGCGCTAGCGCTCCTATTGGTTGTGATCGGCAGCGCTATAGGCGCGGACGTTCTGCTGCAGAAGAATCAGCAAGCGGCACAGACACGCAGCAAGGTGATGAGCGGACACGCCTTCTTCCAGGACGATACCTCCGGCCACAACGACCAGATACATATCGAGATGCAAAATGTGCCAGCACCAGCCAGTGGGCAGAGTTATTTCGCCTGGTTGCAGAACACAAATAACCGGGTAGTGCCGCTGGGACAGCTTCCCTGGCAAAACAGTAGTATCTCTTACACTTATCCCGGCGACAAGCAGCATAGCAATCTCCTGGCAACGGCGCAAAGTTTCAGCATCACCTCTGAGACGGGCAATACGCAGACCCCAGGCGGAAAGAAGATCTTCCAGGCAAGTTTCGACCACGCCACGCTGCCGTACATCAAAAACATTCTTAACGTAACGCCAGGTTTACCCGGCAATCAGAGTGTCGTGGCCGGATTGTTGGAGACCATCAAATCCATGAATGACAAGGCAGATAGCATCTACGACAGCCTGCAGGTCCGACCGGATTATCCGCTGGTCAGGCGCCAGGCAACGCGCATCATCGAGATTATCGATAGCACGCAATACGCCGTCAATAACGGCGATCTCCCCCGCGTGTATCAGCCGTTACAGAATGCGCAGGTCGGTATCCTTTCTTCGCCGGCACAGCGCGGCTATCTTGATACGCTGGCAACGCAACTCGATAAGCTCAAACAAGTAGCAGGCGGCAATACAGCACTCTTGCAGCGGATTCAGAACGTCAAGAACGCAATCGCCAATCTACAAACCTGGGTGCAAAAAATACGCGCATTCGACGTTCAGATATTGAAGGCTGCCAACTTGAACGATCCAGCGATTATCGGTGTAGCTCTCCAGCTCAAGAACACGGCAGCCGATTCCTATGTCGGTCACACGATTGCGCCTAATCCTGCTCCGCTGCCAACACCGGGTTCGGCTGGAGCGGCGCAGGCGTATACTGAAGCACAATACATGGCGATGCTTGATATAAAGGCCGTCTAACTATATCACGTACAAGGGCGTCATCAATGCTCTTCCAGAGGTGGGACGCCCGTGACATCTTCACCTCTCAGCGAACATAGCTGTGTTCGAACGAAAGGTTTTTTTGCGATGCTTGTGATTTTGCACTAAATTGTATTGGAAACTCTTCGACTATACTTTATACTATTCTTAGTGTTTTCACCTTCATTTAATTTTGTGCGATAACCTATAACGCAGCGCGCAAGAAGACAAGCATTGATTATTACTATAGAGGAGATAGTATGAGCATACAACCTCCCCATTATGGTCAATATGAGTTGCAACAATGCATAGAGCGTGAGGCCGACCACGAAACGTGGAAGGCTTTCCATATGCAGCAGAGGCGCTATGTCACTGTCAGGATCGTTCATGTGAACGAGCAAAACGCCACGGCGGACGTCGTGCGACGTTTTCAGCAAGAGGCGCAGAAACTGTTTGTCTTGCAACATCCCATTATCGCACAGGTGCGTGACTACCAGATCTTACACAATCCCGCTACTGCAAGCACCGATTTCTGGATCGTGACAGACTATGTCGAGGGGATCTCGCTGGCCGCTTACCTTCTTATGGTAACGCAACAGGGCAGCGTTCCTCCGCCCGCTGAGGTAGTGCGCCTGCTGGCGACCGTTGGAAATGCGCTCGACTATGCTCACCAGTGCGGAATTGTCCATGGAAATCTCAACCCCACGAACATACTTCTGGATAAGGATAGCACAACGGCGAACATGCCGGGTAGACCAACGCTGATCGGTTTCGGCACCCACAGCTTACAACGACCGGCCGCGCTCCCCCTCGCCGAAGCCGCATATATTTCACCCGAGGCTGCCGGCGAGCAAGCGATAAGACCGCAGAGCGATATTTACTCTCTCGGCGTCATTCTCTACCAGGTATGTACGGGTTTCCTCCCGTTCCGGGGCGAGACATCCGCCGCTATTGTGCAGCAGCATCTCCACGCCACGCCAACCGCGCCGGCATTTCTTAACCAGTATATTCCCGCCACGCTAAATACAGTCATTATGCGTTCCCTTGCCAGGGATTCAGCGGCGCGCTTTCCCACAGCCATGGCGCTGGTCGCAGCGGTTGCGCAGTCGCTCAACATGGTTATTCCAGAGCACATTTATCAATCTCACGCCCAATCCGACGTGACCAACAGCCCCACATTCCGCACGCCTCTGCCTCCAGGCGTAACCCCAACAGGGCCATCGTACAGTGGAAATACCGGCCCTACGCCGCGTATGACCTCTTCGCCCGCGTTAACGCCTCCCAATCCCCCTTCGGGAGCGGGAATACCGGCAGCAAACACCTATACACCGACTTCGAATCCTTCTTATCCCGGACAATCTTATCCTGGACAATTCGCACACTCCGCGCCGACGACGCCTACACCGACGAGTATCTCTGGTACATGGCCAGCGGCGGGTGTAAACCATATGCAAGCGGATCTATCAACGATCGCGCCACCACCACAACTGACGCCTCCGACTGCACCGCCCACGCGAAAACGGTTAAGAAGATGGCTGCTCATCGGCTCCATCGTGGCGCTCATCGTCGTCCTTGGTGGGTTGCTGGCGACCTTCCTCCTGACCAACCGAACGTTGCCGGCAATCGGAACGCAAAGCTCAATTGTCGGACGCGCCTTCTTCGTCAGCAGTGGACAGGTGAGCCTGGATAGCAACGTTGGCATCGCCGACCAGTTGGTGATCTCATTACAAAACCTGCCGTCTCCCCAGGCCGGCAAAACCTATTATGCCTGGTTATTGAGCGATAGCAAAACCCAGGCGCTACCGCTTTCGCTAGGCCCGCTCTCCGTTCAAAATGGCCAGGCATCCATGTTCTACCGCGGCGATAGCCAGCATAGCGATATTCTAGCCAGCTATAATCGTTTTCTCATCACAGAAGAAGATGCAGGCACACAGCCAGTATACTATACGCTTGATAAAACTCTGTGGAGTTTCGCCGCGGTTATTTCGGAAAAGCCCAATCCGGCAGACACGGTTGACCACTTCAGCCTGCTCGATCACACACGCCACCTGCTGGCGCAAGATCCCAAGCTCAAAGCCGCCGGACTCATAGGTGGATTAGATATCTGGCTCTTCAGAAATACACAGAAGATTCTGGAATGGTCGGGGAGCGCAAGAGATTCAACGGACCCGGCCTTCATACAGAGGCAGACCGTTCGCATTCTGGATTACCTCGACGGATCACAATTTATAGGTACGGAACACCTGCCTGCAGGTATGGCACAAGTGCAGGTTGATCCAACGATAGCTCGCGTCGCCCTCCTGGAAATCGATCCATCGCAGTATCCTCCTGGCTACCTGAAGCACATCACCAACCATTTGCGTGAGATCACGCAATCGCCCGGCGCTTCTCCCGAACAGGAGGCTCTTGCCATTCGTATCCAGGCTGCAATCGATAACGTCAACGTATGGTTAAAGGCGGTGCATTCAGACGCGGAGAAGATTCTGCAGATGCCAACCAACCAGTTGTTACAGCCTGCGGGCACGGCGCTTCTCAACGACATGTTTACGCAAGCAAACAGCGCCTTCATCGGGCAGACCGATCCCAATACACTCCAGGTAAAAGAGGGCGTCGCGCAGATTCATTACAATATCCAGCGCCTCGCCACCTTCGATGTTGCGCCTTGCACGACGAGCAATCCGGCTTGTTCGTAAAAGTTTTTACAGGTGAGGGGCTCGCGTCATTCCTACGAGCCAAAAGAAGATGGAGTATTGAGCATGAGTACGACGCCTAAACGGCTTGGTAAATATGAGCTTATAGAGCGCCTGGGGCATGGTGGCGTAGCGGAGGTATGGAAGGCTCTGGACACGCAGTTGCAGCGCTACGTCGCCATCAAAATACTCCAGCCCGACCTGCGCGACGATCCCAGCTTCGTCAAGCGCTTTCAACGCGAGGCCCAGCTTATCGCCACCCTGCACCATCCCAACATCGTGAATCTGCATGATTTCCAGGTCTTCCAGCCGGAGGACGATGGCAGGGGCGAGCAATCCCCACTCGCCTATATGGTAATGGATTATGTCGAAGGTGAGACGCTGGCAGATTATATACGCAGAACATCCAGCCGGGGGCAGATACCTTCTCCGACTGAGATCGTCCATCTCTTCACCTCTATCGGCCTGGCTGTTGATTATGCCCACGAGCAAGGCATGATCCACCGCGATATCAAGCCGGCTAACATACTGCTCGATAAGCGCAATACCGCCAACAGCCCTATCGGCGAGCCGATTCTCACAGACTTTGGTGTGGCTAAACTGCTGAGCGTCCCGAGTAGTAGTCTGACAGGCGAGCAGTTAGGGACGCCGCTCTATATCTCACCGGAACAGGCCAGAGGCAATCCCGGCACCGAACGCAGCGATCTCTACGCGCTTGGTATCATCCTCTACGAAATTGTAACGGGTGTAACACCGTTCCGTGGCAACACACCGCTCGACGTTATCAAGCAGCACATCAATGCCACCCCGACCGCTCCGGCGCTTATCAATCCGAACCTACCGCCGACGCTGGTCCTGGTGATTATGCGCAGCCTGGCAAAGGATCCAGAGATGCGCTTCTCCAGTGCGTCATCCATGGCCGCCGCCATCGCGGATGCGCTTAACGAGCCAGTGCCGGAGATCCTGGGGCAGCCTACGTTTCCTCTCGATCCGCTCAATATGCCCACCATCCTTGCTTCCCAACCGCTGCTCACGCAGGTGGGTCCGAACAGTATACCACCGCCGGGCCAGGCTGTCAGTAAGCCTTTATTATCAACGGGCAATCAATCTAACACGCCCAATGCCAATCTTACGCCCGTAATGCTCTACTCGACTCCGGCATCTCCAGGGGGGCCAGCAGCTCCTCCTATTCCACCGGCGTCTCTGACACCGCCCCCGCAAAGAAGACGGAGAGGCAGATTGTATGCTATACTGATTCCAGTCTTGCTTATCATACTTCTTGGCGCAGGATTGGGTGCGTACTTTCTAGTCAACAACCACTCTACGGCACCAGCGTCAGGTAATATCGTAGGGTATGCCTACTACACGAGTAGCGGCCAATCCAGGAACGGCACAGCGCAAGGAATTGCTGATCGTATGCAGATCGACCTGCAAAATGTTGCCAGCCCTCAGCCGGGCAAAAGCTATTATGTCTGGCTGCTTGCGGACAGGCATCCAGATACAAACAAAGATCAGACGGGACCGCGACCGATCAAAACGCCACTGCTGGTCAGCCGCAATTTGCAAGTGAAGAACGGGGCGGTGCATTTCACATACGGAGGCGACGGGCACAACAACAATCTGATATCGACGACGAGTCGTATACTTATCACAGAGGAGAGCACGAGCGGGACGCACACAGCTCCCTCCAGCGATCGCACGACGTGGCGCTACTACGGCGAGATTCCACAGGACCAGATACCGGGCGATAATCCCGGCTTCAGCGCCCTGACGCACATACGCCACCTTTTCTATAACGAGACGAACATAAACGTATTGGGTCTGCCCGGTGGTCTTGATACCTGGATGCTTAAAAACACCGAGAAGGTCTTCGAATGGGCCGTTAGCGCGCGCGACGACTGGCACGGCGCGCAGACAACCAGTGTAGAGACCGACCAGATACATCGGCAGTCCATTAGTATTCTAGAATACCTGGACGGCACGACCAACTTGCACGTCGACGCGCCAACGGGAACGCCTATCCTGGTTGACCCGGTGATCGCCAGGGTCTCGCTGCTCACCGTCGATACACAGCACCAGGTAGCGGCGGAATTCAATGTTGATCCGCCGGGCTACGTCGATCACGTGCAACTACACGTCGGCCAGGTGGACAAAGCGACCGATGTGTCGCAGGATACGCACCAGCGCACGGAACGTATTCTCGACGCGGTGACAAACGCGAAACAATGGCTGCTGAATGTGCATAGCGACGATGTGAAACTTTTCCATCTCAGCGCTGACCAGTTGAAGCAGCAGAGCGTAGGTGATCTATTGGACGATCTCGTCACGCAGGCGACCTACGCGTACATTGGCCAGCTCGACCCGACTACCAATACCGTGAAGCCGGGCATAATACAGGCCCATTACGACATTCAGCAACTGGCAACGATGACGATTACCAGGGACATCCCACAGAGTCTGTGAGACCTCCTTGCATTCAAATGAGTGCGAAGCACGAGCTGCTTCTGCTCAGTCGGATGACGCGAAGCGTAGCCACGACAGTGGCGTTTCCGACTGCATAAGGATCGGTGAGAATGCAGCGTTTTTGAATGCAGTCTGGTATGAGAAGGAGAGGACAGCGGCAAGCATGAGCACGGGGCCACAACAACCGCGTCGCCTGGGGAAATATGAGCTGCAGACACGCCTGGGCCAGGGGGGCATGGCAGAGGTCTGGAAAGCCTTCGATCCCCAGTTGCAGCGTCATGTCGCCGTCAAGCTCATGCGTTCGGAGCTGCGCAAAGACGGTGATTTCGTGGTGCGCTTCGAGCGGGAGGCGCGGCTGATCGCGTCCCTGAGCCATCCCAACATTATCAAGATCCATGATCTGCTCATCTCGCTGCCGCCCGAGTCGGAGACAACGATGGCCTACATGGTCATGGATTATGTCAAGGGGCAAACGCTTGCCGATTATATCCGTGCCACATCACGGAAGGGGCAATTTCCGTCTTGGGACGATATCGTCTATCTCTTCACGTTGACCAGCCGCGCCCTCGACTATGCGCACCAGCGGGGGATGATTCATCGCGACATCAAGCCAGCTAACATACTCCTGGACCAGCGGCCCGCGACGGCCAGGTCCATGGGAGAGCCCATCCTGACCGACTTTGGCGTTGCGCGCTTACAGGGCGCGCAGAGCGGTACCATCCTTGGTTCACTGGTTGGCACGCCTCTCTATATCTCGCCCGAACAGGCGATGGGCCAGCACAGCGATCGACGTTGTGATCTTTACTCGCTCGGCGTCATCCTCTATGAGATCGCGACGGGCGTTCCACCATTTCGCGGCGACACCACCGTAGCGATCATCATGCAACATGTGCACGAGCCACCGACGCCGCCCGCGCTTATCAATCCGCATATTCCGCAAGCCGTCTCCGAGATCATTCTAAAAAGCATCGCTAAACGCCCGGAGGACCGGTTCGACAGCGCCATGGCAATGACCTCCATGCTGGCCCAGACCCTCGACATAAAGATGCCAGGCACAAGAGGCGCCCCGAATACTCCATCATCAGCGGGCAATCCAGCGTCATCACCCGGAAATCCACCGTCATGGCCTGGAAACCCGCCGTCATCGCCGGGTAATCCGCCTTCGAATCCCGCTCTCACGCCACAATCTTTGACATCGCTAAGCCTTACGTCGGGCAAGCCGCTGCTCAACATGCAGCAATCCATCCAGGAGTCTACAGACTCTTTTCATCCCGAAGTGCCCAGGCCCACGCTGCCGCTGCTTGGGACACTACATCCACAAACCGTGACGCCACGCTCGGCGCAGGATGTTTCATTTACGGCCAGTACGCCTGCACGGCCACCCGAACCCTCATCCACACCGCCAGGGCTGGAGCCGGGGCCTCCGCGCCAACGTGAGCCCTGGTTTAAACGCATCAAGAAGCGCACACTCGTTCTTACCGGCATCCTACTGATCGTGCTTATCGCTGCCGGTCTGGGCACTGTTGCATTGCTGCCAGGCAAATCCACCACGCCCACGAATCCCGTCGTGGGGCAGGTCACATTTACACAGAGCGCGTACGCAGCGCCAGGTAGTTATGATCAGATCCAGATCGATATACAAAGCGTCCCATCACCACCGCAGGGATATACATATTACGCATGGCTCGTCTACGGGACGCTCGAAAACAGTCCCCCGCACTGGCAGTTGTCCTATAATAACGGGAACCTACACCTGGACAACCAGTCTTATCCTGGTCGCGCGAACCTGCTCTACACAAATACGCTCTTCCTCGTGACAAAAGAGAAGACCGGGAGCGGTCCGGTGGTCCCTTATACAGACCCGGCCTCGCGCCTCTACTACGCACAGATCTCATCCTCCTCCAGCTACAGTTTCGCCATCAGATCATGCCCGACAGGATCAGGCACAAACGTCTGTACGAATCAGTCTCAATCTTAAAGCGGCCTTTTATCGCCTGCGTTTCGCAACCTCCTCCTCCGTTGTGCCGCTGGTAATCAGTTCATAGAGCAACGCCTGTTCCTCCTTAGGGCGCAGGATACGGCCCAGACGCTGGATATACTCGCGCTTCGTGCTATTGCCGCTCACAATGATCGCCACGCGACAATCCGGCACATCGACGCCCTCATTGAGCACGCGTCCCGTCGCCAGCTTCGTGTACTGTCCCGAGCGGAAGCGCTCCAGGATCACGCGGCGCTCCTCAGTTGGCGTCTTGTAAGTGATCGCGGGTATGCAGAAGCGGCGGCTGATCTCATCGACCACATAGTTGTACTCCGAAAAGAGAAGCACCAGATCGTCAGCGTGCAGGCGGAGCAGTTGTTCGATCTCATCGTACTTCGCGGGCGCATTCATGGCGATATTGCGCGCCTCGCGCCAGGCCAGCATGGCCTCACGCGCCTCGCCATCGCGCGCGCTCATATAGATAAGTTTCTGCTGGAAATCCTCCGGGCTGTGGATAACGATGCGTCGTCGCTGCAAAAACGAGCGGTAGATACGACGCTGCTCGCTGTAACGCGCTTCGTCCTCGTCTGACAGCACCACATCGATGCGTCGCTCCTCGTACTGCGCCAGGTAGCGTCCCTCCGTCAATTCGGATGGGGAGCGCCGGTAGACCTCTGGCCCGATCAGCTCATCAAGATCCGCGTGCGCCATATCGCTGCGTTCGGGCGTGGCGCTCAGGCCCAGGCGCAACGGCGTAAAGGCGCTCTCCGCGATCAGGCGATAGGTCGGCGCGGGCAGGTGGTGACACTCATCGAAAATGAGCAGGCCGAAGTGGCGCAGTTCGCGCGGATAGAGAGCCGCCGAGTCGTAGGTGATGATCGTGATCGGCTTCAGCTCCTTCTCGCCCCCGCCGAAGACGCCGATCTCGTTCGCTTCCAGGGACAACGCAGCCGCCAGGGCCGTGCGCCACTGCTGTAGCAGATCGATCGTTGGCACCACCGCCAGCGTCTTCAGCCCCGTCTCGTGAATAGCCAGCGCCGCCACAAAGGTCTTGCCTGCTCCAGTGGGCAGGACTACAACGCCCCGGCTCCCTTCAGCCAGCCAGTTCGCCAGCGCCTCCTCCTGATACGGGCGTGGCTCCAACGCCAGCTTCGTCTCGTACGCCAGGGCCGGCCTCTCATCGAAGGCAACGGCGAAAGGAACCTGCTGCCGCTCCAAAGCCTGCTTCACCACACTGAGATGGATCGGCTGCATGCGCAGGAAGGCATGGCGCTTATCCTGTGCGATATTCGCGCGAATAGCGGTGGGCAGGTACGTTCCGAACAGCATTGAGAGCAGCACGGACAACGACAGGTCTAGCCACTGTTCCGCCGGTATGATCACGAGGTCACGACCCCGTAGTTCAAGCGTTGTTATAGACATAAGCACTCAATCAGTCTTGACGAGCAGAGAAAGCTGGTCGGGCGGCGCAGACAGAGATTGTTGTTTCTCGCGCACCACATCGCCCTCTTGCAAAACAGGCAAAAGAACGGCAGCGAGATCTTCGCTCGGCCAGGATAAAGGTCTTCCGCCTTTTTCGAGCAACATTTTATTGCCAGGAAGCGTTTCAGCGTCAGGCTGGCGCACATAAAGACGGCGTCCCTGCTTCAAAGCCCCATGCGCACCTTCCCATGTCCCACCCTTGCTATCCGACTCGGCAACGATGACGACCTGAGCCAGGCCCGTCACAACATGGTTCCGCTCCATAGCCCGGCTCACGACCCACGGAGCGTTGGGATGAAATTGACTTAACAACAAGACGCTGCCCTTCTCGATCCTGGGCTGCAGATCGCGCATCTGCACTTTACTCAATCTATGTATACCATGTGGCAGGACGACCGTTGTATAACCATCCGTGCTGGTAGCTCCTTCATAAGCGGTACGATCTACCCCACGCGCGTTGCCACTGATAACATTTGCGCCATGCGCCGCACAATAATTAGCAGTCACCCTGGTAAAAGCAAGGCTTTGCTCGTTTGCGTTGCGAGCGCCGATAATGGCAATTGTTTGTCGCTGGAGTATTCCCAGATCACCCATACAAAACAGGATCGGCGGTATATGCGTACGGCCGAGAGCAGATTTCAGCAGCAGAGGATATGTCGGGTCAAGCACGGTGATCAACCGAATGCCCTCATGCTGCAACTGCTCCACAAGAAATGCCTGAGCGACAAGCTTCTCTTTTGCCTGCTCAAGCTTTTGTATGGCCTCCGGCTTCAGTTGACAGGTGGCGCTCCACTCCTGTGCGCCCACTGCGAAGAAATCCTGCAATGATCGGCCAAGTTGTTTACACCATATCACAAGAATATCATTGACAACGCGAGTAGACAGACCGCTTTCGAACGCTAACAGTAGCCAGCATGCTTGTTCTTGCAGATCTTCGTTCATAGCATATTTCCCCCTCTCTGTACAAACCCCTTTCTCTGCCCAGGAAACCAGCTACTGCACCTTGTATTCTCCGCGGAAGTCGTAAAAGCGGAACCGCTCGACCAGCAACGCATCAGGTTGTTCATCACACCACGTGTCCTCCATTTCAAACATCCCTTTTTTCGAAAGAACACATGCATTATAGCGGTTCTCACTGCAGTTTTCAAGTCTATTACACCTAAAATTTCTCTCCGCCCAAAAAATACGCATTTATGAGTATCTATGAACGGTCAAAAGCTAAATATACATCGATACTACCCACATTCCGCAGTTTGCATTTGCACTTTTCGCAAAATCGCTTGCAGAGCTGACTTGCAAAGTAGAGTTTATTCATAGCTCTGCAATATAGAATGGCTTCTCGCCTAAATTCACAAAAAAACTGCGGAATGTGGGATACTACCTACAAATAACGATTTATTTTTGCATTCGGCAACACACCTATCATTTTTTGAAGTTTCGTGTTACAATTGCAGCATATGATGTTTGAGCATCAATAGGTTATGTCGAGGAGGTTTTTGAAATGACGATAACAGGTTCCCGCATCGATCCGAGTGTTTGTAAGGTCGCTATTATCGACGATGGCTATGAGCATGATCAGCGAGCCGGAAGACGGGGGAGATGAAATTCTCGTCTATTGCGAAGAGGTCTATTCCGGCGAGGGGGAGCTATTTGCTAATACCACCCCCTAGACCGATACGCGCCTGTATCTCGCTCGCCACGGTGTAGGGATCACGCTCACGGCGCGTGATATCGGCGATCGTGCTGTCCCACTCCTCATCGCTCATTTCGGTCTTGAGGGCGTCGGTAACGGCCTGCATGATGAGCGCCTGCAGCTCGCTGTGCACCTGGCGCTGGGCACGGCTCACCATCACGCCGCTTTCGAGCAGATACTGGCGATGCAGTTGAATGGACTCGACCAGTTGCTCGATGCCTTGCACTTTGAACGAGGAGGTCTTGACGATCGGGATGCGCCACGCAGCCTTACGCCGATTGGAGTCGAGACTGAGTAGCATCGCCAGTTCCGCTACGCTCTGGTCCGCACCGGCCTTATCGGCTTTGCTAACCACGAAGATATCGGCGATCTCCAGGATGCCAGCCTTGATAGCCTGGATGTCATCGCCCATGCCGGGCGCGACCACTACAAGGACGCTCTGCGCGGTACGCATCACCTCGACTTCGGCCTGGCCCGTGCCGACCGTTTCGATGATGATCGGATCGTAACCGGCGGCGTCCATGGCGCGCACGACATCGCGCGTCGAGGAGGAGAGTCCACCCAGGCTGCCGCGACTGGCCATGCTGCGAATAAAGACGTTGGGATCGCCGGCCAGCTCCATCATCCGGATACGATCACCGAGGATGGCACCGCCGGAGAATGGACTGGTCGGGTCAATCGCTACGACGCCAACCTTTGCATCATGCTTGCGAAACTCGCGTACTATGCGGGTGACAAGCGTACTTTTGCCGGCACCGGGAGATCCAGTCACACCGACGATATGGGCGTGACCGGCGTGCTGGTGCAGTTCCGCCAGGTAGCGATGGGAGAGCGCGGCTCTGCTCTCGATCAGGGTCACCATGCGAGCAAGGGCGCGCCGGTCCCCGCTTAGAAGACGTTCAACGATATTTTGCAACGCGCACCTACACTCCGACAGACAGGCGATCGGTCTGTACATTGTCGCGTACAAACTGGATGATCCCATCCAGCGGCGCCCCTGGTCCAAAGCAGCCCTTAATGCCCATCGCCTCGATGGCTGGAATATCCTCGTCGGGCAGAATGCCGCCGGCGGCTACCAGCACATCATCAACGTGATTCTGCTGCAATAGATTCATGACCTTGGGGAAGACAGCCATGTGCGCGCCTGAGAGGATACTCATCAAAACGGCATCTACGTCTTCCTGGATGGCGGTCTCAACGATCATTTCCGGCGTCTGACGAATGCCAGTGTAGATGACCTCCATGCCGGCGTCGCGCAGGGCACGGGCGATAATCTTGGCGCCGCGATCATGTCCGTCCAGCCCCGGCTTGGCAACTAATACACGAATAGGGCGAGTATCAGCCATAGTAGTGACTCCTTCGTCTATCATTATTAGAAATAGCTAGAGCGCACGCTCTTGTCAAAATAGCAGGCCCGGCTCCAACAGGTCTAACAACTCTTCAAAACTTGCTCGTAGAGCGCACAGACCGCACGCTCTAGCTCCTCATACATCTGCTTATATTCTTTACTCAATTCTACAACGGCTATCTTCTCACCGCAAGCGTGCATTAGAGCTTTTGCGTACTCACTGATGCGCGCTTTCTCGGCAATCCCGATAGTAGGAATAGGCAAATGCGTCAATACGTGCTGTTCGATCTGAGGCTGCACCCACTTGTAGGCGGTGTGGAGCACGTAGACGTACTCCTGGAGCAGACGCGAATTTAGCAGAGCCAGCAAGAAATACAGCTCGTCTGATCGTGAGATCTGTGAGGAATTTGTGACACCTGGACGATCAGGCGACGGATGCTCCCACAAGGGATGCTCCGACAAGAGATGCTCCCACGAAGAACCATCACGCGCAGGGTGAGAGGCAGAGCGAGAGGCAGGGCGGTCGCCCTGCGCTCCGTCGCCCTGCGCTCCGTCGCTCTGCCTCTCGCCCTGCTCAACGTTTTCATCCGAACGCAGATAGAGCAGGTACAACGTCTGTAATACCACATGCGAGCGCAGGTCCAACGTCGCCTGCAGGCGACTGGTGCTCTTGACGACCAGTAGTTTGGGGGAGAGATAGTGCTCCATCGACTTGGCGATATGTTCGCGGGCGATCCAACTGTCAGCGCCAGGCACCATATAGGGACGCACGGCGCTGCCACCGCGCAGGACGGGATACCACAGACACCCTTCGCGGGGTTCTGTTTTGAAGAGATATGTGCTGTTCTTACTCAGCTCCTCGCCGCGACGTATGACGACGATTTCACCAAGAGGGAGAAAGGGACGCTCCTGCGCACTCCGCAAAGTGTAGTGAAACGCGTGCAGCTTCTCCACAAGACTGTTCTGCGCACCGCTCAAGAGATAGCGCATTTCGGCGCCGGGCTGGTTGCGCAGCAGGGATTGGGGAACGCTACGCGTCACAGAGGGAGCGGCGAGGTGCTCATGCATCTGGACAGCGGGCTTCGTAACGTCCTGGCTCAACCGAGGCCAGACCTCGCGCTGCCACGCGACCTGGTGAATGGGCCGGGGAGGCGATTTCTGCGCGATAATGACAGCCGCACCGACATAGGCTGAAAAGACGCCAGAGATGTGCCAGAGATGGTGAAGCGTCGTCTCTGTGAGCAGGCGCTGTCGTTCGAGCCGGGCATTGGTGCGCGCCAACACGGGATCGGGGATAACCAGTCCTATCCAACCACCGGGTCGGACGATCTGTAGCGCGAGGTTCAAGAACAGGAGATAGCTATCGGCCTGCCCTCGCTGGCGCGCGAACTGGTAGCCGCTCAGGTCGTTATTTTTGGCCGCCAGGTAGGGCGGATTCGCCAGGAAGAGATCGACATTCGCGTGTTGTTCCCAGGGAAAAGTCAGTCCGTCAGCCTGGTGAATATGCAGCGCAGCGGCAGTGTGGTCTCCTTCGCTCTCTTCAGGTAAAAGCGCGCGCACCCGCATCTCAGCCAGAAAACAGGCGACAGGGTCGGGATCGAACCCCCAGATATTGCCCTGCACGGAGGCGCTCTGCTCACGACAAGAAAGATTTTTCCGTCGTTCGGAAGATAGGAGGCGCGAGGCCGCACCCGCCAGAAAGTTTCCGCTGCCACAGGCGGGATCGAGTACGCGGATGGGCGAAAGATCTTTATCGGATGTATAGCCGCAGGCGTCAAGTATTCTCTCAACTAGCAGAGGAGGAGTCGAGAAGTGACCGCGCATCTTGCGCTCCTGCACAGGTAAGCTCGCCTCATACCAGCTAAGGATATCTTGCGACGACATCACCGTCTCAAAGCTTCTCTTTCTTTTGCAGAAGTTCCAATGCCTCACGCGCAGCTAAACGACCAGCCTCTTTGATGCTGGATGCCTTCCCCACGCCCAGCAGAACCTCGTGCTCAAATACGCCGACCAGGAAGACACGATCGTTATTGCGCCCACTCTGTTCAAGTACGCGGTAGCGCGGCAGAATGCCTGAGCGCTGCAACACAATTTTCTGCAGGCGCCCTTTAGGATTCGTATCCAGCGTCTGACGGCTCACCAGCTCAATCATAGGAAAGACCGTACGTTCAACGAAGGCGCGTGCCACATCTGGTCCCTGGTCGATATGAAGCGCACCCACGACCGCCTCCAGCACATCCGCGCAGAGCGAGTCACGCGAGCGCTCATTAAACGTCCGCAGGTTGGCAATATCTACACGAATAAAGGAAAACAGCCCCAGTTGCTGCCCGATTATGGCGAAGACACGACGACTGACCACCTCGGACTTCAGCGCGGTCATCTCTCCTTCCGATGCATCTGGAAAAGTACGATAGATATACTCAACCACATGTGCGCTGATAATGGCATCACCCAGGAATTCTAGCGTGTCGTAAGAGTCACGCACAGCAGTTTCTGAGCAGCATGAGTGATGAGTCACCGCTCGCTGTAACAGTGATCGATCTTGAAACGTTACCTGGAGTAGCGCTTCTAGCGACGTAAGGCTATCCTCGGTTTTTTGTCTATTCCCTGTCTCTTCCATACAACCTTTATTATATCCTATTTTAAAGCTGTAGGGTTTGAGGAAATATGGGGCTCCAGGTTTTTCTGCCACCCGTCCCCTTTGACGATTGAAGCGCTCACCAAACTTCATGCCGGGCTTCTCTACCCAGACGAAGAACAAAAAACAGAACGGGATGATAGCCACTATCACCCATAACCAGTATATGCCAAATTCCTGTGCGGGCTGCCAATCCTTCAGCAAGGGCTGCCCCCATTGTATGAACATGAGCAGCAAGGGAAGGTGCCACATATACAGGCTGAAGGAGATCACACCAATGTAGCGTAACGGAGTCCACTCAAATGGGAGCTTAAGCCGGTCCGGCCCGAAGAGCAGCGCGAGGATGCACAGGCCAAAGGACAGTGAAAAACAAAAACCATTGAATGGATTGTAAAGCTTGACGAAAAGCGGATGGTTGAAGAGCGCCCATATATTCATGAATCTCTGGTTGTAGCTCCACAGTATCATGATAATTAAGCAGAGCAAGCCCGCTCCCCAGAACCAGAAGCTCAGCTTTTGCAGGGCCGTACGTAATTTGGGCGAAACGGAGGGATGCTGAGCATAGACAAAACAGAGAGATAGTAACATTCCCACTCCAAAATCTTCGAGATACTTCCCACTCACGCCATAGGTAAAAACCAGGATGACATTGAGAACGGAACGGGGCACTAAAAGTGTTTCTGAGGGATGCTGATCCACATAGTAGGAACCGAAGTATCGTGAGAGGATACCCCAGGCAATTAACACCAGTATACAGGCAGCGGTCGTGTACAAACGGGAGCCCTGGTTGACGTGCCAGACTATCAGGCGCATGCCCAGCACCAACAACGGCAAGATCATATAATATTGCCACTCAATCGCCAACGTCCAGAACGGCGCGTTGAGTTGTTTGAACGTGGCATGGGAGGAGTCCATGAGGAATGTCAAAAACAATCCCAGTTCTTTCCAGTGTTGCGGCTGCAAATACTGTTGCTGAAAAAGCAAAATTATAAGTATCAGCGAGAGATAATACGCTGGCAAAATGCGAAAAATGCGCCGCGTATAGAATTGCCGTATGGAAGGCCACTTTTTTTCAAAGAGCAGCGCCCTGGCGAATGGCATGAAGAGCAGGAAACCTGAAAGGACAAAAAAGAGTATTACCCCATATTGTCCGAAATACAGGAAGGAATTGAGTAGTGAATGGTTTGCTGGTTGAGAGTCCCATATACCCAGATCGAGCGGTATGCGGTAGATATGAAAACAGATAACGATCAAGCAGGCGAACGCACGAACGCCATCGAGTATCGGGATCGTGTTTTTCTTTGTAGAATCTTCTAATTTCGTTTGTATCTGCTGGCCAATTACCATAATCATCCGTTTCTAGTGCAGGCTTTCTTTTTCTGTGCGTAATGTATTCTCCTCTGATAGTTTTGTTTCCTCAGCGCCTCTGCTGTTTCACTTTCTTCTCGTTGATAGATAACGTGTCAGAAGGTAGATAGGTTTCAGCAGGGGCTTGCAGACTACAAAAAGTAGGCCAATGATGGCCATTACTATTCTAGAGTTGAGATTATCCTGTTTTAACAGGCATGCGGGCAAGCAGAGACTATCGACATCTGCGCTATAATATATTTTGTGGAAAAGCATCCTATCCGCGCATGCCTCGATGGTAACGTTATTGTTACGCCTGCTGTGTATGCTATGTGATAGTTCATGATAAAGGCCCTACTTCCGAGAGAAGCGAGAGCACTACATCTTACTATAGATTGGATTCCTGGCTTATGCTGCCATGCCTACCTATACATAAAATTCGACGTGCGCTCTTTATGGCACTGCCGCTCGCACTGGGTCTGCTATTTCTCTTTCCCGCTGTCAGCGAGGCCCACGCGATATTGTTGCGCTCAGATCCGGCGCAGGACGCTGTCCTCACATCTTCGCCCGACCAGGTGAGAATGTGGTTTAGCGAGGATCTGAGCGACGGCTTCAGTACTGCTTCGGTGGTGACTTCTTCAAATCGACGCGTCGATGCCAACAACGCACATATTTCATCCAGCGATACGAAGGAAATGGATGTTTCACTACAACCCGCTCTCGCGCCCGGCGTCTATGTTGTGCTGTGGACGACACAATCAGCCGACGATGGTCACGTATTGCGCGGCTCTTTTATCTTCAATATTGCTGGCCCCGACGGTACCGTTCCCAAAAGTACTGGACCTTTGCCCGGCCAGAGCAACGCGGGAGGAAGCTCGGGCCAGCTCGACGGCCCGACGTTCTTCAGCTTTCTCATGGTGACGCTCGTCGATCTTGGGGCGGTCTTCTGGATGGGAGCGCAGCTCTGGCGCACCTTTGTATTGCAACTCACGGACACTGGCAGCCGCACGCAAGAGGCGATAGAACGTCGCATTGAAGAACGCTTCGATCGCGACTTCTCGATGCCGGTCCTGTTTATACTTTTACTGGCAAACGTCGGCGTGCTCCTGGGACAGGGACTGGTGCTGACAAACGGCAACGTGGGGCAGGCGCTTACACCCGGAATACTCGGCACGCTCGCCACAAACGGTCGCTTTGGCACCTACTGGCTGATGCGTGAGATCGTCATCTTCCTGGCAATTGTACTGGCCGCCATTACTCTGCTGGTAAAAAAGTTGCCTCGGAGCTTCATCGAGCTCGTGCCCTGGCTCAACCTGATACTGGGCCTGGCGCTGCTGATCGCGCTCACGATGTCCGGCCATGCAGCCGCGACGAATAACAATGTCCTGGTCTATTCCGTGCTGGTCGACTGGCTGCACCTGCTGGCGGCATCGCTCTGGGTGGGCGGCATGATGTATATCTCCCTGATCTACCTGCCTGCGCTGAAGGGCAACACGGCGCTGGAGCGCGCTCGCTCACTGGTCTCGCTGCTCCCACACTACTCCCCGCTCGCTATCACAGGTGTGATCATTATGGCGATAAGTGGCCCCTTCAATGCTGTGGTGCACCTGACTTCGCTGAACCAGCTTGTCACGACTGCGTATGGTCGCGCGCTGGTGATAAAGGTCTTGCTGGTAGGATCGCTCCTGCTCACCAGCGCTATCCACGTCGGCATCCTGCGTCCCCGCTTAAAGAAAGACTATACGAAGTACCTGGCACTGATTGGAGCCGAACAGCGCGATGCGGTCGCCGTACCAGACACGGCGCAGGAGGCGACTGGAACGCAGGAAGCGCCGGCGCTCACTACAGAGTCAGTCAAACCGCTTGAGACCAGTATCGCGGCGCAGAGCAGGAGGTTGATGAGCGTTCTACGCTGGGAACCGTTGCTGGGCGTTGGCGTACTGATCTGTGCAGGATTGATGAATGTCTTCGCAGGAACCTTGCTGCCTGCCTCCGTAAATCAACCACCGCCAACGACGCCCACGCAGCAGGTCAAACCCTTCAACGCCCTAGTAAAGACCAGCGATCACCTGTTTACTGTCAAGCTGACGGTCTCGCCCAATCGCTTCGGCTCCAACGTCTTCACGGCGACCGTTATGAATAGCAAGGGAACGGTAGTTACCAACGTGGGCGTCTCTATCTACACAACTATGCTGGATATGGATATGGGGACCAATGCGATCAACCTGCAACCGGACGGCAAGGGACACTTCAGCGCGACCGGCGACCTGGATATGGGCGGCAACTGGGCATTGCGCGTACAGATACGTGCCCCGGACCTTAAGCTGCATGAAGGAACTGTGAAGATGGTAACGCCATATTGAGCGTTCTACCTGGTAGAACTGAAAATTTCTGTAAAGGTCTTACGCAACGATATGAATATACATAACTTAGAGCAGTCACGCGAGAGCAAGACGATCATGGCACCCGCACAAAGCGTAAGATGCCTCTTCTCATTGCTTGCCATGCTCAGCCTGCTGGGATTGCTCCTGGGGGCCTGTGGAGCGGGAGATACGGGCAGCACGACGACGACCATTCCGCGCGTCAATGGTTTTGGAGGTGCGAATAATCATGGACATTCGTTGCTCGCGCTCCCCGATAATGCGCTGGTACTGGCAACACACTACGGACTGTTCCGCTCCGGCGATGGCGGCGCCACCTGGAAGCTCGTCGCGGCTGGCTCCGGTCAACCGATGGACGGTCTGATGACGACCTCGATGGTCAGTAGCGCGCTCGATCGCCAGCGTCTGTACGTGCTCACCCAGCCGGCGGTAGCGGGAGCAAAGGGAACGCTAGGACTCTACACCAGCGCCGACGCGGGGCAGACATGGCAGCTTGCCATTGCGACAAAGACCACCGGCAATATCTACACTGTCGCGGCTGGCAACGCTTCGGCAATGGAGGTATATATCTATCTGCCCGATCTGGGTCCGCAGGGGCTCAAAGTCAGCAAAGATGCGGGCCAGCATTTCTCGAACACGGGTACGCTGCCCTTTGCACGCATTCTCGGCCTGTTCGCCATACCGGGCGCGCCTGGACAGTTGCTGGCGTATGGCAATGATGGCATGGCTCGTAGCAGCGACGGCGGAGTTCACTGGCAGGTCATAGCTGGGGTGAGCGGCGGTGTGTTCGGCGCAACGACCCTCGGCCCCCACCAACCGATCTACGCATCGGGCGACTCCGGCATCTACGCATCAAAGGATGGAGGCAAGACCTTTACGCTGGTCTATACACAATCTTCGTACGGCTCATTGATCGCTTCACCCGTGCAGCCTCAACTGCTCTACGGGAAAACGGGACAGGCGATCTATAAGAGTACGGATGGCGGCCATAGCTGGCAGGCTCTGCCGACGATTAAGGGCAACCTGCAGGATCTGGCGCCAGCTCCATCCAGCGCCGCGCTGCTCTACCTCTCGCTCTCCTACCCCATGGAGGTCTATCGTTTCAGTCAGAGCGATGGGAAATGGTCATCGCTGACGCCAAAGGCGTAGCAGGGAGAGAAGGGGAATAGTATGCTCAACAGAATATACCGTGCGGCGCTTGCCTGTACGCTCCTGCTCCTCTTGTTGCCTGCTCTGGCGCATGCCGATGGGGGCGCGCCCAATCTGGCGTATGTGGCTGGCGGCGATAAAGGGATCAGTGTCATTGATATAAAACAGGAAAAAGTGACAGGCACGATTACGCCCACTGGCAATCCCCACACCGTCCTGCTTAGCCTGGACGGTAGTTACCTCTACGTCACGCAGCCGCAGCAGGGACAGGTTGCCATCCTGAAAGCCAACAACGGCGCTCCGGTCTGCACCGCGGATGTTCCCGGTCAGCCAGACCTGCTGGCGATGGATACCGGCTCCAACACGCTCTTTGCGGCGGGCAACGGAGCTTCCAGCGTTAGCGCCATCGATCCCACGAACTGCGCGATCAAGCATATCTTTCACACAAGCGGTCCCGTCTATGGCATCGCTATCGCCGCCGTCGGTTCGGCGCTCTCTGGCAACACGGGGAACGAACTCTGGGTCTCGGCTGGCAACGAGGTAACGACCTTCGATGATATCAGCGGCAAAGTCATCGGCAGCGTCACCATTCCAGGCGGCGCGCGCTACATCACCATCCCGGCAGGCGCCACCGTCTACGTCAGCACGCAGAGCGGGACTGTACAGGCCATTGATCTCACAACGCGCAAGGTCGTGCCCTTGATAAAGGGCGGACAATACGGACCGATGGACTACGACGCCGGCACGGGCGAGGTCTATGTGCCCGATCAGGCGCATAACCAGCTCGTCGTTCTTACGCCCGTCAATCCCGGCTTCGCGGTTCCTCGCGAGCCTGCCCGTGTCATCAAGTTCGACGTCAAGCCCGCATCGGTCGCCATTACCAGCGATGGGCAGTTCGGCTTCGTCGCGCTGGCGAACGGTAGCGTTGCGATGCTCGACATACCAGGGCGCCAGACCATCACCACCATACACGTCGGCGGCAACCCCCAGTTTATCATTACCGGCCTCTATCCGCCCCCGGTCCCCCAGGACTCGCCAATAGGCAAGATTATCGATATCGCTGCCTATATCTTCGTCATTGCCCTGTTCATCGTGCCGATTATCTTGTTTAGAAGATACTCAAAAACGCGCGCGCGCCCTCAATAAGGGGGGTTATGGCTCACTGATAAGCAAGATGAAGCACGATAAAGCATAGATGGCCTTGCACGAGGCGACTATTTTTCGGTAATATACAAACAATTGTGTTCCGCGCAAAATAGTGGGACGAGCGTTGCATCTTTAGAGTTGTCACAGCACGAGGTTTTGAACATGCACTCAACAAGTCTAGCAAAGGAGTCGGGATCATTCTTCACAACAAAACTGCAGGTACCACCGGTGCAACCTTACCACATTGCACGACCAGGGCTGGTACAACAATTGAAGGACGCGTTGAAGTGTAAGCTCACCGTGATCTCAGCACCCGCCGGCTACGGCAAAACAACGGCACTCATCGACTGGCAGCGCTTACGGAGATCGCTCCAGCCGCTTGTATGGCTCTCTCTCGACCAGGATGACAACGATCCAATGCGCTTCTGGCGACATTTCACGAGGGCGCTCAGAACGGTAATAGACATAAGTGAACAGGTGCCGCAATTATTCAACTCGCCTCAGCCACCGCCACTTGAAGCGCTACTGCTCACGATATTACAGGCCATCTCCAGCACAACGCAGCATTTCGTGCTCGTACTCGACGACTATCACTTCATCACAACGCCCGCCATTCATGATGGTCTCGACTACCTGCTCGCTCACCTTCCCCCTCAGATGCATATCGTTATCAGCAGCCGCACGGCACCGCCGCTCGCGCTCGATCGGCTGCGCGCAAGGAGGCAGCTCAAGGAGGTACGACCCAGCGATCTGCGCTTTACGGCCGAAGAGGCAACTATACTCTTTAACAAAGTAATGGAGCTCAAGCTAGCGGAAGAGACGATCGCTGCGCTGGTAGCCAGTGTCGAGGGCTGGATTGCGGGCTTACAACTGCTCGGCTTTCCCCTCCGCAGCCAGGCAGAGATCTGCATAACGGATCACAACGCGCTCGTCGACTATCTGCTTGACAGGGCGCTTAACTTGCAGACCGAGCATGTACAGGATTTTCTACTCTTTACCTCCCTTCTCAACCGCCTGAACGGCTCACTATGCGATGAGCTGTTGAACCAGACGGGGAACCAGGAACTGCTAGAGATCTTAGCCTGCACGCATCCCTTTATCGCCACACTCGACGAGCGGCAGTGCTGGTACCGTTATCACCAGTTCTTTAGAGACGCGCTGCGCAAGCGCCTGGAAGAGAGATACGCCGATCGGCTGCCCACGCTCCACCTGCGCGCCGCTTCCTGGTACGAAAGGGCCGACCTGCTGCACGAAGCGATCTATCATGCACTGGCCGCAGACGACTACTACCGCGCCGCTCGCCTGATAGAGCGCCTGAGCAGTACGTTGTTACAACGAGGGGAAGTTGCCACATTACAGGCGTGGCTGGCGGCTTTTCCACCCGAATTCGTACAATCGCATATGCCACTTAGTCTCACGCGCGCATGGATGTATGCGCTCATGAACCAGTCTGACGCCGCTGAAACAGATCTGCAGGTCGTCGAGGAGCTTCTCGACGGGACCAGAATCCCCGAAATTATAGGACAGGTCGCCGCCATTCGCTCAGGTATTAGCATAGCACAACACGATATCGCAGGCGGCATCGAATCCGCGCGCCTGGCGCTCGCCCAGTTACCCGAAGACGCGTTGATGGTGCGCGGCTTTGTCAGCAGGAATATGGGCATCTCTTGCTGGCTCAAGGGCGATGTGGTCGCCGCCGCACAGGCATTCGCAAACGCTGCCAGCTACAATCATGCGTCTAACAATATCTATGCTGCGTTGATCGTGAGCTGCGATCTGGCTTTTCTACAGATGCTGCAGGGACAGCTTCAGAAGGCAAACACAACCTACGAGCAGGTGCTAGAATACGGCACTGATCTCTTGCCCGTCACCAGGCGCGCGCGGCAGGGTCTCGGCAATCTGTTCTACGAATGGAACGAGTTTGATAGCGCTGAGGACAACGTGCTTGCGGGCATGGAGTTCGACGCCTCGGGAGAGAATGCGCAGGTTACATTGAATAGCCACATTATTCGGGCGCGCATCAAACAGGCGCAGGGAGACGAAGAGGAGGCATGGCACCTCTTGCGGGAGATCGAGAACTATATCTATCGTCATCGCTCCACCTGGCTTGTCCCTGTGCTCTCCATGCAGCGAGCGCGGCTCTGGCTGACGCAAGGCAACCTTGCAGAGGCGGGTGAGTGGGCAGTGGCGAGTGGCCTGAGCTTCGACGATCCGCTCGATCACCTGCGCGAGGCGGAGTATCTCACACTGGCGCGGGTCTACATCGCGCAGCGCAAGCTCGTTCTCGCCCTGGGCCTGCTGGGACGCCTGCGACAGGAGGCCGAGGCCGGCAAACGGGTGAGCAGCGTGATCGAGATTGCGCTCCTGGAGGCCCTGGCCTGGCAGGAGCAGGGTGATATGCAGCAGGCGCTCGCCGCGCTGGTAGACGCGCTTGCGCTTGCGAAACCCGAGGGGTATATTCGCATCTTCGTCGACGAGGGAGCGCCGATGGAGGCCCTGTTGACGCGCGCTATCAAGATGCGGCCTGAGCTAGAACGCCTGCAAAAAATCGCGCCTGGCTATATTCGCACACTGCTCGCAACAATCAAGCAGGAGAGATTATGGCGAGAGCTGCCAGAAGAGCGCGACCATCCCATCCCGGAGGTGAACGAGGACGACGAGCCCGTCGAGCCGCTGCTTGAGCCACTCACCGAGCGCGAGATAGAGCTTCTACGCCTGGTGGCGGCGGGGCTTCCCAATCGTACGATCGCCGAGCACATGGTGGTGAGCGCGGGAACGGTCAAGGTTCATATGCATAACATCCACAATAAACTGAACGTCCACAATCGTACAGAGGCGGTTGCACGCGCACGAGAACTGCGTCTGCTATCATAGATGAGTTTGTGGCGGATGTCGTGGGAGCCGGCTCCCAGGGCGACCGCAAGCGGCGAGAGTACCTGAAGAGATACCTGGAGAACTCATGTGCAGCGTCTGCGTCGTTTACTCGCGCGTCGTCGCCGCTAGAATCTCCGGCGTCCTCTCAACGATGCGCGGCGCAACGAGCGCCGTTACCACAAAGTAGATCGCGGCACCATAGACCAGAGAAGCGGGAATGCTGGCAAACCAGACCCAGCGCGCGTTCAGAAAGACGGGCAGCACCAGCGCCAGGCCAACAGGTATCATCACTACTAGCATGCAGGCCAGCGTTGCCAGCGACATAATGCCGCGCAGACAGCCATTCTGCGTTGATGCGTTGACTCCAGGTGATTGGAAGCCGCGCCGAATCTGGCGCATTTGCATCGGGAAGAAGACCGAGGTAAAGTTCCCGATGCCCAGTATCACGCCGATACCGGCCAGCCCGATCGCAAAGGCGGGCAGGACATAACTCCACGCGCCCGTTAAAAAGGCCGCCAGCAAAATGATCAGGGCCACCTCCACGACGCCGATGCACAGCACGACCAGATTCTTGCCCCACAGAATACGCTTCGGATCGACCGGGAAGAGCATGAGCGTCGTCAAGCTCTGGCGCTCGATGCCCAGGACGTTATAGGAGAGCGTATAGAGCGCAAGGAATACGTAGAGCGGGGCGATCAGGACCGTCCAGGACCCCAGAAACGTGAGCCTGTTCGTGCCGCCGGTATTGAGCAACGTCACGACCAGCAGGACCACAATGGAGAAGACCGACTGGAAGAGCTGACCGAGCAACTGCGGATCGCGCCTGTAGTATTTTAGATCCTTGACAGCAATTGCCAGGACTTGAGGTGGAAGCAGGCGTCTCCATATGCTCACCGTCCCTTCGCCGGTACTCAGCTCCACGGGACGTTCCTGTTGTCGTCGCACGCGCACCGTGCTCGCGCCGCCCTCGGTCGAACTCAAGCCGCGCTCGACCACCAGTTGCCACAGGTACAATACCACCAGCGTTGCAACCACCAGTCCGGCCAGCCACGCCAGGCTCGCGCCCCAGTTGCCCAGGGACGCCTGCTGCACCGCGCGCGCCGCCATACCGGGAGGCAGCCATTGCAGGTAGGGCGAGAAGGTTGCGTTCTTCAAAGCGCCTAGAAAATTCGAAGAGGCCAATCCGCGAAAGACGAACTGCTGGATAAGGTAGCACGATGACGAGAATATGACGAACAGAATCACGGTCAGATCGCGGAAACGCCGGCTCTGCAGCGTACGCGCCAGCAACGCGAGAACAAGCTGACTCATACCAACCACCTGGGCATAGAAGACGAGCATGGTCAGCAGCGCCATCAGGGCCAGCGGGACCGAGAAGGCCCAGCCGACGACGACAGCCGCCAGGACCAGGAATAGTCCAATCGTAGGCACATCCAGCAAGGTCGAGAAGAGGAGGCTTGTCATCAATTCCCAACGCGTCAGCGGGAACAGGGACAGCTTCGAGATATCGAGTCCTTCATTGACAGAAAACTCAAACAAAGGCAGTATCAGCCAGAGCAGGTAAACTCCGGTCAGCACCAGGAAGAGCACCTCCGCGTTGGCGGGTGCATCCAGGTAGTGATACGCGAAGTAGGAGGCCACACCGACGCCTCCGCCGATCAGCAGACCGAAGAGGAACTGGAAAATGGTCCCTATGATATAGCTGATCCGTCCCGACGCCCGCGTGAAGCCGCGCAGGAACATCTTCCATCGCAACCAGAACAGCCAGCGCAACTTATCTAAATGTAATGAATTACGCAGAGATA